>Ga0194131_10006306_pt1 | contig 16570 bp, 5 predicted proteins | sample TA2KigO120mmetaG_FD_148631 | JGI IMG/M metagenome (GOLD analysis project Ga0194131, IMG submission 148631) | Freshwater microbial communities from Lake Tanganyika, Tanzania - TA2015053 Kigoma Offshore 120m | ecosystem: Environmental > Aquatic > Freshwater > Lake | place: Tanzania: Lake... | reverse complement strand
CCCGCCATTTACATTCGCCCCCGTGACCGTCCAAGGCACCCTCGACGTCAGCGGAACCGTATATACGCTCGTATATCATACGTTCTACCCGATACTTACCCCTTTTGCGGGTGCCGTCGCTGGTGATTTGCCGTGTGTGGCGTATGGTCGCAGCGGGTCGCAAGGTGCGGGGGCGCCGCTTTGGATGGTTGCTGACGGTAGTGCGACTGGCGGTGGCGGCGCTGGCACGAATGTCTTCGCGATGTCGTCGGCTCCCACAACCCTCGGTGCGTGGTCGATCGTGGCGTCCAATGCGCCTTCCGCACCTTTCCCGACGTGTAATTCCATCGCGTATTCCAATGGTGTCTGGGTCGCGGGCAATAATACGACGGCGACGAACCTCTTCGCGCGCTCTACAAACGGCGGCAGCACATGGACACCTGTCACGGCGTCGTCCGTCTCGAGTATCATAACGGGCGCGGCGGCCATCGGGGCGAATTCCTTCTGTAACTTCTCGCTCGCCTACGCCGATTATTCAAGCGACACGAATCTCCGGTCGTGGGTCGCCGTCCAAGGCACGAAGAACTTCTTCTTTGATGGGGGGGTCTCGGCCGTAGCGACGCCGACGCCGGATGTGAGCGCGGCGGTGTATAATGCCGTAGGCGGTGGCACACGTCCTTGGTGGGTCGCCGGAGGCGTCGGTCTCGCCGGTGTCGCCTCCATCGGTTCCACTACCGACCCCAGTGGCGCAACAGGTTGGACGAAAGCCACGAGTCCCGACATCGCCAATCTCGCCAGCATCAACGCCATCGCATTCTCGCCATTTACGCAACGATGGTTGGCAGTAGGTGCGGGTGCGTCGCCAGGGTCGCCTGGGACGAATATTCTTTACAGTGACGCATCAGGCACAAGTTGGACCTCGAATGCGGTGGCGACCGCTCTGACACCAGTTATCACATTGAATACGTGTATATGGAATCAACTACCGACTCCCGCCACCGCCATATCCTCAGCCGGGAGATGGCTTGTCGGCGGAACGCGAAATGATGGTGGCGGCGTGACTATCGCCAATTCAGCCAGTATCTACATCTCCACCGACGTGAGTGGCGCAGCAACACCCTGGACGCCCATCACCGGCACTGGTGCCATCCTGTCGCAAGTTTATTCTCTCGCGTTTAACGGCAGCGTCTGGATTGCGGCAGGCACACCCGCGACGGACAATGGCAGCACGAGCACCTTGATGCGAACCACGACCGACCCCACCGGCGCGAGTGGATGGGTAGGTATCACCGCGACCAACGTCAGCACGGGCGGGTTTGATACAGCTGCGCGGTCGGTGACGTGGAATGCGGACCAGCAGATGTGGATTGTCACCGGCGAAAACACGGGCTCCACTGCCGACGCATCCTTCTCATCCGTAATTTATTCCCGTGACATCAACGGCGCGCCAGGCACATGGCGTAGTGTGCGTGAATCCAATTCCATCTGTTTTTCAGGCGAAGGCACGAGTATCGCGTTCAAAGGCGACCGATGGTTCGCAGCAGGACAAGGGACAAATCAGATTGTCGCGACAACAACCTCTTCTGCCGTCGGTTCGACATGGACGCCCATCACTCACGGCACCGCACTCACCAGTATTTCCGATATTGCTTATACAGGTCGCCGTCTCATCGCAACAGGTTCGAGCTCCGGCGGTTCGAGTAACGGCGTCATCTATACCACAGATAATTCTGGAAGTGTATGGACCGCCACAGCAGCGACACCTGGGCCTGGATTCAACGACGCATTAGGCGGCGGAACAAGCATCACAATCGAGCCGTCGATCGAAGGAGGTGCAGGTCATGTCGTAGCAACAGGTCGGTCGGCGACAAACGCGATAAGTATCAGCACAGATGGCGGTGTATCTTGGAATGTTTCGGCGGTGCCGAGTGTCCAGTTCAGCACAACCACGTTGTATGCGAATTATACTCCGGTTACATCTCGAACCCAAACCGTCGGATTTCCTGTATTGAATTCACTTCCGAACTGGATCATGGATATTAGTTTCACAAAAACAGGAGGTGATGGTCAATGGAGGCATGTAATAGGTAGTATGTATAACAGCGTAGATACAGTGACAGGCTGGGGAATATTTGTAGGCCCTTCACAACAAATTACATTATACGACGCTTATAACAATTACACTAGTTTCTCCGGACAAATTGGAACCAACGTTCCCTTCAACCTGAATGTCACCAAAGTAGGAACACTCATTACTTTTCGTTTGACAAATCTATCAACGTTGGCAGTATCGACAAATACAATAACAGTAACCAATCCGTTAGGACTCGGCCCGGTTGAAATCGGTGGTAGTTCTTATGGAGAAACATTCTCAGGAACCATCAGCTACGTCGTCGTAAGCGACTATTCCAAGATCACGCCTTCGGCGACCACCCAGCCCCTCTTCACAACGGGTGGAAATAGTGTAGCGTATGTCGGCAACGATACAATATTCTTAGGTGGTGGTAATGATGTTCAGTGGTCTGGAAAGCGGTGGGTCGCAACAGGTCGCAATACTGGTTCAAGCGCCGCCACCGCCACACCACTCCTCGACGTCATCAATAACAATACATCCGTAGTTGCGACAAGTGATGACGGAATAATATGGCAGAGTGTGAGCTCGTCGCAAGCCCCACCACCACAGTTCAACGAAGGCACAGTCATCGCGAGCAATCCGCGTATCGGACCAACGCCACTCATCAACAGTCAAATCATCATCTCGGACGGCAGCGACGCTGAACCAAATGCCGACTATGGCGGTATGACATGCGGTATGGGCGGCAGCGGAACCGGCGTAGCACAAATCGACATCATCGCGGAGCTTCCACCGGTTTCGAACGCTGCATCGAGTGTCGGAGCATCGGGTGCAGTGAATATCCTAGGCGCAGCAGGAAATGGCGGTGCCAACAGTATTGGAAATGCGTCAAACGCAAGTTTCGATAACGCATCCTTCGCGATAACAACACGCCCAATCTAAGTAATACTTCTTCTTACGATAATACAGTAGAAGACATAGCACACGTGGCGGGGGTCGATGTCGTTTGTAAGAAAATCAGCAGGAACAAATAGCGTATTTAGAAAAGTAACAGCTTCAACCTCATTCGGAGGTGGCGGTTCGAATATGTTAAGTCTGAATAGTAGTGTAAATAGTGGTGTAACCACGGCATCAAGTGGAGGCGCCATCATAACGGTTGCGAGTAGCATCGGGAGCGGAATCAGCACTGGATCAGGAATAGGAACCGGCGACGGTGGATGCGCCGAAATCGAAGCACTCATGACCAGTTCTGTCGTAAGCGATATCAGCGAAATCAGTAAAAATTACGCATTGGGTGCCTTCAATATCATTAAAACACAGCTGAATCAAACATTATACAATAATTATTCGCTCGGATTATACACAGCAAGAAAACCGCTGAACGCAACCTATGAAAAGGTCCGTAAGTTTATCAACACAAATTTAGAAGGTCTGCTTCAGTCGATTAACCTTCATAATACAAATACGACGGTCACGACCGAGAGAGATGCTTACAAAATCATCGCAGATAAATTCAACGACCCGAATGAACTCCTCGCGCAATTGAATATGTTGCGTGGTTCGATGTCTCTCTTTCCGGATCAACACATCACAGTTATTCCTGTTCAAATTAAACCAGAATATCTCATTTATATTCAAACTTACGGTTATCCCGAAAACGGTATTTGGGATCCAGATTTGCTGGGTGCGATTCTCTTGAGTATTGGTCCGACAACAGTGTAAATCGCGATGAATGACGAGTAATCACGAGTAAAAAATAAGATAAATACATTCTTATTACATAATAGTATTGTAATAAGAATTAGAGGAGAAAAAGAGCCGATGTCGAAACAGGATAGTGGAACCAAACGCGGCAAATACGGGTTTGACCTCGACATCAATAGTTATTCGATAGAGGACTTGATGGAAATATATCGAATCCCGAAAAACCAGAAAGGCAACGTGACCGAAGACTACGTAAAAAATATGACAAAGGAAATCGTTCAGCAGTATAAGAATTATAATGCCAGCGGTATCGGCGGCGATATGCCTTTTTCGGAAAATTATAGTGAAGACGATGAATACGTAGTCTTTTTCAACGAGGCGCAAAAACGGATTCTTCAGTATCTTCAATCAGGTGTGAGCTTCATCACAGATGCGAACCTCTCGTCGGCATCCGGAAAAACCATCGAAAATCAGCTCATCCAAAAATTCGCTCCATCGTCGATTCTAAGCGACCCAGATAAGCTGGTCATGATGCCAAAAGATGATGCGCGTGTTCAAAATATCAACCCCAATCTCATCGCGACGCCCTCTATCGTTCATGAATATGCGAAGGGCGTGATTAATCCTCTCGAACGACGAACGATCAAGCGTATTATAAGTATTGATACGCTATTCCGAGAGAATCACGGAACGACATCGTCAGCAGATTATGTATGGATTCTACCAACACCAATCAACAATATTCTTTCGATGAAAATCGTCTCGATGGAGTTTCCAAATATGATCAAGATGTTTTCGAATGACAGAAGAAATAATATTTTCACGGTTCATCTCTATAATGTTCCGCAGCGTTATATCCAGGGAGGTCAAACAAAAACCGTATTCATTAATCATAGCGAAACGGTTATCATTCCGGAGGGGTTTCTCATTTCATCTGATTTTCAGATTCTGATGAGCAATCATTTAATCAACGCACTCCCTCCCGTATCAGGGACGGTGGTGGCGGATTTAGTAGATATATCGAATGTGCTTACATATGTTCCACGTGCTACTTCGGCATATACCGCCGCAACATCGAATCAACTCGTATATAATGGACTAAAATACATCGTCGCAGAGGTGAGCGACCTTTCAACAAGATCCATTTTTCGTTCGAGAGAAACTAGCGACACGATTCCGCCAACACCGACATCACTAAACGAACCTAGTTACCGAGCATTTTCCGGTTCATATACGACAAATTATCAATACTCGCCGAATTTCTGGTTTAAGCTCGATTTCAATATTCAAGACGACAAATCATTTACGGATTATTATAAGGAGGGCGGTATTTATGTGCGTAAAATAACGACACAAGATATTTCATATAATGGGCAAACGATGACGGTGATGGTGGATCCAGACCCCAATTCCAACGAATGTGCGAGATCGTCATCGGTGCGAACACATATGACGTCGAAGACGCTCCAGTGCTTTCGGCCGAAATTGGACCCGCATACAGGTAAGGTTACGCGGTCAAATACGAAAATGCGACCGCTCTATAAAAACGCTGGATGGTCCATCGGGTTTTATAAAGATATCTATATCGTGGATAAACCTTACGTATCTCAGACACGTTTTGACCCGAATGCGACCTATCAACCGCTTGTGTATAATCGATATGTTGAAAGCGAGTCGTCTTACGGTAGTTCTGTCACACAATATTTCTTTTTAGAATTAGATGATTATAATCGGAATTTTACGTCGAATACGATTATTGCGGAGACAGGAGGTGGAACACATTTAGGAAATAATGTAATTGCGAGAATTCCGATAACAGCGCCGGCGTTAAACACGAATTATACAAGTCCGAGTGACTTGATATTCAAGCAAAGAGATTATTTTGGTCCGGTGAAAATCGAGAAATTACATTTACGATTGGTGGATCGGTTTGGAGAAACCTTAGATATTCAAAATAATGATTATTCGGTGGCGATTGAATTAACGACGACATATTAATAAAATCATAGAATTATATTTAATATTATATTTATTAATATTATAATATAAGATAAACAACGATGTCGATTGCGTTTTCACTTCCGGCTTTTAACCAGAGCTACACATTGGATATTTGCGGTTCGCTCCTGGCCGCCGCCCCTGATGCGATGACCGATATCAGTGCCGTTGCTACCTACCACGTTAAGAGGTCGGTTCTTCGTAGTGTATTCAAGTTTTTCTCTGACAGCGCTGACGTGGACAACGTTGATGCCTCTGATATCAGGTATTACGTTTTCATGAACAACTGGCCCCATGATGCTTCATTGAACCCTGCGCATGCATCCATGACTACAAGTCCTATGTTGGCAACCGCCGGTGAGGTTCTGGCCAATAAGAACCTTGTCAAGCACGACTTTGTTCGTTATTTGGCTTACAAGCTGTTCAACACCGTTTATGGTGTCGATTTGTTCAACAACGAGCTCGAACTTCTTAACGATATTTCTAGCAAGGGTCGAACCAAGGGTGGCGATATTATTACATTACTGAAAAATGTTAGCACTTCATCTACAACTGGATCCCAAATCAACGCAACAGATACCGATTCGTCTAATAATAGATTTTCACTCAACTCTAATACTGCCAACACCAACATTTGCCGTGAGTTGATGCGTCAAATCGCTTCCGCCGCAGCCCCCCGTTTCCGTTATGGTGTCAGCGATGCTTCTGGCGTCGATCTTTCCGGCAACCCCTACCGCGAGGTTCCTTTCGAAAATGGCGACAGTCTCAATTTCAAGGTTACTATCACACCTGCGACCAATCAACACAATTTGACATCACAGTCCGCCTTTGAAGGTCGTGTTTATAAGATTCGTCTGTTGGTTAGTGATAATGCAAACACCGTTCCTATCGATGGTACGGCCACAGATCTCACTGACTATCTCAAGAATTAATCAATAAACAATCCTATTGGATCGTATAAATTTATTTTGTTCGTATTATAAAATAAATTTATTTAGAAATATGTCTGTTGCTGTATTACTGTTGATTCATTCTTTACTTATGATTCATCATGTGAATACAGTTATTGCTGCCAGCGATGCTTCCATTTACCGATTTCTCTCGGTAGGTGATTGGGGGTCGGCCGCACTCGGCGGCTATCATCTTCACAACGCACAGCTTACATCATTTGCGATGAAGGCGTATATTGCCGGACAAGCGGAAGTTGGACAAGACCTCCCCATATTTGTCCTCAATACAGGCGACAATTTCTATTATTGCGGGATCCAGAATACGAGCGACCCGCAAATCAGCGAGGATTATACTGCGTTATTTGGTGGAATGGGGTTGCCGTGGTATCATTCTCTCGGCAACCATGATTACGGATTCTCGCCGGAGGCACAACTCGTGCTGAGCGCGACGATTCCGGGGTGGATTATGGATGCGCGGTATTATCATCGGCGCGTCTCGATATCATCGAGTATTATCGCCAATATTATCGTTCTTGATACCAATCCATGCGTGAGTGATTATCGCGGGGATGACCGCCGGCGTTGGGACCCATGTGGCACACAATACCCGGACTGCTCGCCTATTGCGGAACCATGCCGTTTTCATGAAAATATTATCGCGCAGGATTGTGATGCGCAACTAGAATGGGCGAAAGATGTGCTTGCCAGTATCCCAAACGACCGTAGCGAATGGGTCTTCGTTGTTGGGCACCATAAAGCCGAAGAAATCGATGCCGCAGATTTCCAAACCGTGTTTCTGGATGACCCCCGGATTCATTTGTATTTGAACGGGCATACGCATAACCTGGAGCATTATGCTGTAAATGAACAAGCGAAATATATGACGACGGGGGCGGGAGGGATGGTGATTATCGGGGGTGAGGGCAAGAATGAAAATGTATTGTTCGAGAGATTCCGGCCGAACATCACGAATGACCGCGGAACCGTGCGAAGTCTATGGAGTAAGGTCGTAACAGGATTTACATCACACACATTTATGAATAATGGGACGGTGTTGCGGACGGAATTTTGGGACGCGAAAAAAAACGACTCGGTGTATTCATTTGATGTTCATATTTGATTTAGAAGTCGGTCGTCGGTCGTGGGTTGTCGTATTACGATTTTTTATACAAACAAAAAACCGTATCATTATATATACACGATTGTATTGTATTCATTATAAAAAATGACAACAATCACGAGTGTAGTTCTTGTGGACAAACGAATACAAGACCATGAAACGATTATCGGTGCTATAAAAGCCGACGGTGTTCGGGCGATTGTATTTGATGTCGCTGAGATTGACACACTAGCGTTGGCGTCGTCGTCGTCCGCATCAGCATCAGCATTTCAACATATACTCGATAAAATCGCCGCACTCGGCGCCGGGTCATTTTCAAATATCGGTATTGTCCAACATAATACACGCGCACCATTCCACCGGTTTTTCGCGATGACGCACGGAGAGATGAGCACGGTTGCAGGGGTTGAAACCGACGACCCGACACTTCAAACCTAAGCGGCAGTTTTGCGGACGGCGAAGTCATCACAACGATTTCCGTTGAAAGTGATAGTACCGCAACAGCTGGAACCGTCGAATTCACACTGTCGAGTGTCGTAATTGGAGAAGCAAACGGAGAGAAGGAAAACGGTTTTAGTGCGAATGTATAATGAAATGGAACGACATGGACACATTAAGTTGAAATGAATATAACAAAACATTGAAAATAAAACGTAAAAATATATATATTTTAATTATATTTATATATATATCGAAAACTGTCGGACATGACGGAACCATATTATACACCTTTACCGATAGCATCACCGCCAGTATATCTACTCCTCATCGATAGTCGAGTTTCAAATTATCAAGATATCATTAACGCAAAGCAGCCTGGCGTCCATCATATTGTATTTGATGCCCCCTCTCGGCCAACACATTCCACCAAATTAATCAAAAACATCGAAGACCAAATCGCGGCATTCGGTATTCCAGCAATCACAAGTATTGGATTAGTTCAGCATAACGATGGGCGACCTATTTACGAAATGTTCGGGCGGTTATCTGACCGTAAGAAACCCATTATTCATAAGGTAGCGACACATGATCCCGATTTTCAGTCATGGAATAGTATTTCAATTTTCATCACGAAGTTACGGACTACCTATGGTATCATGAATTTCGATATGATGGCATGTGCCTTGTATTCAAATCCGGATTGGAAATGTGTCATCGACCGCCTGACCGTTCTTACTGGTGTGACAGTTCGGGTTTCAACCGATGATACTGGTGCGGCGGCGTTAGGTGGCAACTGGTTTCTCGAATCACACACCGGTGTGAATTTAAAAAGCACGTATTTTACGGATGCGATTGAAAATTACAACGGTTTGTTATATACTGCTCCGAGCGCAGGCACGGGTGCGACGTCCACGCCGAAAAAGCTCCTCCTCATCGACCATCGTATAAAAGACATCGATGTAATCATCAACTCCATGAATGAAAACACATATGGTCTCGTATTCAATTCCTTTTATGATACATCCACGACAATTCTCTCGAAACTCCGTTTTTTAAGCGGCAATAATCGATACATCTTAGACCATTTTCATTATGGCCCGCCCACGTTGCCCACGAGGATGGACGCATCCGGCAACCACTGCACGCCTTGTGATGATTTTGATACAAATGATATCATGCTTGTGCCGGGCATGCTTGAAAACGAATACCTCGAATATACGATGAGTGATGCGTCTGGCGGAAATGGGGGGGTATGGCCATTTTATAGAGAAAGCACGAATATTACGATAGAGAAACCTGTGTTTTTTCAGAGGGCAAAAATCGGCGAAACCACCGTATCTGTGCCACATGGTTCGACCGAACCGACTGCAAATACGGCGACAGAGACCGTTGTGTTGAATTATAAGAATCGTCCGATGGTCCTCGTCAGCGATTTAAATGAGTTTTATGAATTAGGACAAAATGTTGGAGAGATCGGCGGCGGGCTTCCCACGTTTGATTGTGTGGGTATCATTCAACATACAGTAGTTCCTGAACTGGGATATAAGTTTATTGGATTAGGTGACGAAAGCATATCGCCGGCAATCGTCCAAGACGTCGCGTCGAGAGATTCCGGTCTCGTTTCATGGTCATCATTCACGGCGTTTATTCAAAGTCTAAAAACAACATATCAAATGACGACGCTTGACCTTATGGCATGCGCATTATATGCCAATCCAGATTGGAAATACGTGATTGATACACTTGCTGTTCGAGAGAATATCAAGATACGAGCATCTCTCGATAACACTGGGTCGGAGTCGGGGTCGGCTGCGAACGACGACGACGAAGCCAACTGGGTGCTTGAAACCGATAATGTGAGTCTTACGACGGTGTATTTCACCGATAAAATATACGAATGGAAGTATGTCCTTGCCACATATATTGATACCAGATTTAACGCGTTACGTTGGAATAACAGTATGTATGCGACGAGAACCTATGACGCACGGCTTAAAATTGCGGCGGGGACAAGTAACTTTACCATTGAAACGTGGTATTATGAAACAAGCGCACAAACGAATGGTACGGTTGTAGATATGGGTGATTACAATTATACATTTCAAGTACGGACAATCGGAGGTGGTGGTTTAAACTTTTATAATAGTTCGATAGGATGGTTAACCGCAACGTCTGCGACCATAACATCTGGCCAGTGGAATCATATTGCGATTACAAGATCTGGTTCTACATTCACTTTTTATGTAAATGGTATCGCACGACAAACTATTACAAGTTCAGCAAGTTTATACTCAAATAACAGCACATTTGCTATTGGTTTGCAAAGTCCAGATACTTGTGAGTGTAATCGTCAAAAAACCGATTCCGTTTTATACGATATTCGTCTCTGGAATGTGGCAAGAACCGCGACCGAAATTCTAATGAATCGTAACCGAATCGTGCCTGCGAATTCTACCGGACTCGTCGCGAATTATTTATGCACAGACAACGGCGGGACATTCAACGACCGAACCGCAAATGCTCTCCATACAACAATCCAGAATTATAACTCGGCTCGGTGGTCAAATAGCACGGTTACAATCCCAAATATCGGATTTTTAATCAACAACGGGTATTCTCTCCAAACGAGCAATACTGGAACCGCGCTGAACGCATTCATGCATTTCGATAATATTACTTATACGGATTTTTCGGGGGTGGATTTATCGGGCGTGAATTTCAGGGGCGCCGATTTGACCGGGTGTAACTTTACAAACGCGAATCTGACAAATACCAATTTTGCGAATGCGTATTTGATAAGTGCTACGACGACGAATGCGATAACAACCGGTTCAAATATCGCACAAGCGATTACAAACTTGACATCAACTGTTCTTAATTTCGATGGTGTGGATGACGCGGCGAATGTCGGTATTCCCACATGGACGTATTCAACCCAGTTCCGAACGACGATGACGGTGGAGTGCTGGTTCAAGACTGCGGATACTAATAATCAAAAAACACATACAACATTAGTAACTCGTAATGATACCGGATCCATTTCATCAACCTCACAATTCGCTCTTTATATGTTATCTACTGGAGAAATTGGATTCGGCTTAACTAATACGACTGATACTGGATTTTATGAAATTACATCATTAACTTATAAAGATTCACATTGGCATCATGTTGCTGGTACATACAATTCAGCAACCGGAACCAAAATCATATATGTTGATGGAGTCGCAGTAAGAACTGATATTAATTCTAGTTTTGGTTTATTATCAAATAATTCTACTGTTAGATTAATTTTTGGTAGTGATGATGCGGGGATATCGCCTAGAAATTTATCCGACCGACAATTTCGCGGTTCGATATCGGATGTGCGTATCTGGAATGTCGTGCGTTCGGCCGCCGAAATTGCGGCGAATTACCAACGGCGTTTGACGGGGAATGAAACTGGATTATTGGGATATTGGAAATTGAATCAGGGCTATGGAAGTGGATGGGCGACGTATTCTACCGCATTAGATAGCACTAGTAATCGCGCACATGGTACTCTTACAAATATGGGTGCTACACCCTCTGGTAGTTGGGTCGTAAGCAATATCAATTTCCAGCCACGAATTTCGACGCTGACATTAGGCCCAAATAACGGCACGTATAACGCCGACGTTTCATTTTCGATGATTGACCCCAGTTCAAATAGTTTGGGCGATTTTACATATGCGGTGAGTCCAACGTCTATTGCAACGGTAGCAAATGGCGCAGCGACGACAAAGACCATCTACGCAACATCGGATGCGATTAGTATTCCAACTTTATCGGTCTATGATTTTCCGGAGATCGCATCTCTCTCGAGTTGGCAGATTGACATAAGTTTTACGGTGACAGGGGGGGCTGGGACATGGAGAGCGTTGGTTGGTGATATGTATAATAACATTAATACTTTTCGTGGATGGGGGTTGTGGGTTTCTGCGAATAATCCTAGTAGAATCCACTGGTCGTGGATGGGTACAACCGCCGAGCCAGCAACAATTGCTGTGAGTTTAAATACAGCGTATGTATTGACGGCCGCGCAAAGTAGTGGGACAATAACACTCACGCTGCGAACTGTATCAAGTGGAGCAACCCAGACAGGCTCATTCAGTGTTGGCGCGAATGTAATCGGGAAAGGTCCTGTCACGATTGGTGGTTGGCAAAACAATTCAGTCGAGAATTTTCCCGGAACCATTTCATATGTGAATGTCAGCGTCCCGACGAATCAGCGGGTGGTATCATTTTTATCAAGCACAGATGGAACACCCGCAACCGTTACTGCCACACAAGCCAGTTTGCTGGATTACAGTAGTGGAGCCCAAACCGCAAGTTTGACCGTGAATAAAGCGACACCAACCTTTTCAACATCATTCGCGAATATGACAAAAAGCAATAATCATTCGTTCGCATTCGACAGTCCTGTTTCAAACAGCATCGGCGCTTTTTCATTCACGAGCAGTAATACATCGGTAGCGACCATAAACCCAGCAGTAACGATAAACGCGCTACAATTCAACGGAACAACGAATTATGTTGATTTCGGGGCAAATATCGTCGAACTTGGAAAATCCAGTTTCACGATTGAATGTTGGGTGAAAACAACCGGGACAAGTATGGGTCTTTTGAACTGTCAAGATAGTGATACAACGTGGGAATCGGGCGAGAAATCGTTATATATTGATACAAATGGTATTCCGGCGTTTGTTGGTAATGGATGTAATTGGATTTATTCGACCGTCGCTGTAAATGACAACGCGTGGCATCACATCGCGGTTACATGGGCATATACGAGCGGTTCAAGCGGAACACCCGCAATTTACATTGATGGTATTAATCGAACAAGCACCAATTATACTGTCTATTCACAATTCGCAGCCAATACATTCAACCTGGGAACATTCGTGTTCGGAAAACCGAATAATTCAGACTCTATTAATTTTTTCAGTGGTGCGGTGTGTGAGTTACGTATTTGGAATGTGGCCCGCTCGGCCTCTGAAATTTTCCAAAATTATCGTCGTATGTTGGTTGGTAATGAAACCGCACTTGTTGCGTATCATCGGTTCAATCAAGGAATCGCGAGTGGAACAAATACCGACATTATTCGTGTCGAAAATAATGACCTAAGCGGTGGTTATACTGGAATAATGTTTGGCGGTTTTACTCTATCTGGCTCCTCTTCAAATTGGGTAAGTGGTGTTTCAATCCGTCCGGTCTATGACGTAAATGTGGTCGGTGCTGGAACAACGACAATCACCGCAACCCAAGAAGCAACCCCGATATACGCCGTATTATCAACCACCGCAACATTAACAGTAACGAAAACCGCTCCTACTATCGGCGCATTCACATTACCGTCTAAGACATTTGGTGACGCTTCATTCAATCTGACTGCTCCAACATCAAACGTTACTACGAGTTCTGTCATTACCCAAACCGCGACTGTTATAGTGCCTCCTTCCGATATTAATGCTTTGATTATGGGTTCAGCATGGACAAAACTAGGTGGAGATATTGATGGCGAGGCAGCAGGGGATGAAAGTGGATATAATGTCGCGATGTCAGCCGATGGTACCGTTATTGCGATCGGTGCGCGTGGGAATGATGGTTCAGGAAATCTTTTAACAGATAGTGGTCATGTTCGTGTTTATAAATACACACCAAGCAAAACCGTGGCAGTAACGGATCAGAATGATCTCTCGTTTGGTCCGATTGGATGGATACGTATGGGGGCGGATATTGACGGTGAAGGAAATGTCGAATATTCGGGTTTTGACATAGCTATTTCCGCAGATGGAATGACCGTTGCGATTGGTGCTCATGGAAATGACGGGACAAGTACTTCTGTTAATAACAATAACGATAAAGGTAGTGTGCGCGTCTATCGATATGACGTGAATAAGACAAGCGCGCAGATGAACCAGAGTCTTGCGAATTTTGGCCCGAGAGGTTGGAACCGTCTTGGTGATGATATTGACGGTGAAGCCAACGCAGACTATTTGGGGAGGGCGGTATCACTTTCCGCGGATGGAACTGTCGTAGCGATTGGTGCAACACACAACGATGGCACCGCTTCTGCTGCGGGTCATGTCCGTGTATTCAAATACACGCCAGAGAAAGGACTCATCACAAATGATGCTGACATATCGTTTGGTCCTGTTGGATGGACGCGTCTTGGCAAAGATATCGATGGTGAGGCTGCCTCGGATGAAAGTGGTTATAGTGTCGCGTTATCTGCGGATGGTACTATCGTCGCAATAGGCGCACGATACAATGACGGTTCAGGAAATTTATTAGCAGATAGTGGTCATGTGCGTGTTTATCAATATACACCAAGTAAAACCGTGGCAGTAACGAATCAAAACGACTTGTCATTTGGTCCAATTGGATGGACGCGTTTGGGTGCTGATATCGATGGTGAGGGAAATATCGAATATTCAGGTTGGAGTGTCGCTCTTTCGGCAGATGGAACAACCGTGGCAATAGGAGCAGTAGGAAATGATGCCAACAGTTTGTCTGTGGATAATGGTCAAGACAGAGGCAACGTTCGCGTATATCGATATGATGCCAACAAAACGACCGCACAAATGAACCAAAGTCTTGCGAATTTTGGCCCGAGAGGTTGGAACCGTCTTGGTGAAGATATCGATGGCGAAGCATTCTTTGATTACTTAGGAATATCAGTATCACTTTCAGCGGATGGCAACATCGTCGCGTGTGGTGCTGGAAGTAACGAAAGTGATTTATTAAATGTATTGCCTGATGCGTTTTATGTGAGATCCGGTGGAAGTAATTGGCGATCTTTCATTTCTTTATTAACTGCCAACACAACTGCAAATATACAATACTGGAATCCTGATTCTCAGTTCTACGATGTAAATACTGCTCCACAGAATGAAGTCGCCAAGCAATTCAGCTACTTTGCCGGCTATTGGTTGAATGCAAAGAGAGCAACAAACGGTCAGAGTTTTAGTGTTCCTGCGTTTGTCGGACAAGGTTCGGTCGGAACCTTTACATTCACAGCCACAACCAATTACCCTGTTACAACATATACTGGACGTTTATCGAGTTATACCGGAAATTCATTATACACATTAACTCCGCAAACTGATGGAATTTCAGCTGGACAAAATTCTAATTTCGGGCATGTTCGTGTTTTTCGATATAATCCAAATAAATTGGTTGCGCAGACAAACCAGGCGCTTTCTGGATTTGGACCAGCTGGATGGGACCGTATCGGCGATGATATCGACGGAGAGTATGCCGGCGATGAAAGTGGAACGAGTGTAAGGATATCGTCGGATGGAACAAAACTTATTGTGGGTGCTCATAAAAATGATGGTCCCATGACCAGCACCGTCACGAGTGCTGATAATCGTGGGCATGTTCGAGTATATAGTATTCCAACAACGAACGAGATCTCATACACCAGCAGTAATTCAGCGGTTGCGGATATTTGCGGTACGATCCTGATGATTAAAGGTGTAAATGGACAAAGTATAATAACTGCAAGTCAGACCAGTAATACTGTTACTGGTGTATTGGATGTTTCGGGTGAAACATATACTCTACGTTACAATCCGCTTACATATACCAGCAGTAATTCGAGTGTTGCTACTGTTTCAACGTATGATGGGACCGTAAATATATTAAGTAGTGGATCGACAGTCATTACTGCAATACAAGGAGAGACACGAAGTTATACAAGTAGAGATGTGTCAGGTACGTTGGTTATTTCTCCAATAACAACTACGATTGGTGCGTTGTCTATGCCAGCGAAGAACTTCGGGGATGCCGCATTCAACCTTACTGCGCCCACGAGCAACAGCGGCGGCGCTTTTACTTACACGAGCAGCAACACAGCAGTGGCGACGGTGACTTCTGAGGGCGGGGTGGTCACTATCGTCGGGGCGGGCAGCACGACCATCACCGCAACACAGGCCGCGACAACCAATTACACCGCTGGGTCTGTGACTGCGTCCTTGGTGGTTTCAGCAATAGCTCCTACCATCGGGACCTTGACCGCACCTGCGAAGAACTTCGGAGATGCCGCATTCAACCTTACTGCGCCCACGAGCAACAGCGGCGGCGCTTTTACTTACACGAGCAGCAACACAGCAGTGGCGACGGTGACAAGCGGAGGGACCGTAACGGTCGTTGGGGCGGGCAGCACGACCATCACCGCAACACAGGCCGCGACAACCAATTACACCGCTGGGTCTGTGACTGCGTCCTTGGTGGTTTCAGCAATAGCTCCTACCATCGGGACCTTGACCGCACCTGCGA
>Ga0194131_10006303_pt1 | contig 16571 bp, 5 predicted proteins | sample TA2KigO120mmetaG_FD_148631 | JGI IMG/M metagenome (GOLD analysis project Ga0194131, IMG submission 148631) | Freshwater microbial communities from Lake Tanganyika, Tanzania - TA2015053 Kigoma Offshore 120m | ecosystem: Environmental > Aquatic > Freshwater > Lake | place: Tanzania: Lake... | reverse complement strand
TGAAGTTTCATTCCGTCTGCTTCCAAACGATAACGGCTCTTATGGTAAGATCGTTGATCGTACGGTAGCATAAAACTACAACTTAATAATACAGAAGGCCCAAGACCCTTGAAAGTCTGGGCCTTTTGTTTTTGGTATAATAAGAAGATGCCTACTCAAATTTACGACAGCACAATTGTTACTTTAGTTGATGGCTCAGAAATATATGTAACTCCTTTAAAAATAAAATATCTTAGACTTTTTATGAAAGAGTTTCAAAGAGTAAGAAATGCTAAAGATGATAATGAGGCAATTGATGCATTATGTTCTTGTGCAACAATAATGATGAGACAATTTTATCCTAAAATAAAAACACAAGAAGAGTTAGAAAACTCAATAGATCTTCCTACTATATACAAAATATTAGAATATGCTGGAGGAGTTAGTGTAAATGAAAAATCCCAAGAGTCTGTAAAAGATCAGGCAACAAAAGGAGGGACTACCTGGGAAGAACTAGATTTAGCAGAATTAGAATCCGAAGTGTTTCTTCTAGGAATATGGAAAGACTATGAAGAACTAGAAACCTCTATGTCTATGCCAGAACTAACATCTACTTTAAAAATAAAAAGGGAACTAGATTATCAAAATAAAAGATTTTTGGCTGCTATACAGGGGGTAGACTTAGATAAGGAAAGCGGTAAGCAAAATGCCTGGGAAGAAATGAAGGCTAGAGTATTCAGTAAAGGAAAGGCTGCAAACTCTAAAGACATATTGGCCCTACAAGGAGCAAATGCACAACAGGCTGGTTTTGGCATAGGTATGGGCTTAGAATATGAAGATCTAACTAAAAAATAAAACCTCGCTATGGTATAATTTATGCATACCTTAAGGAGGAATAAATGGCTACAACTGTGCACGAAGAAAAAGAGATTACTCTCATTGATGGCACAAAAGTTAGTATCAGACCACTCAAAATATCACTTCTGCGTCAATTTATGAAGAAGTTTGAGGGTTTGGCTGATGTTCAAGATAATAACGATAAGTCAATGACTTTGCTTATTGAGTGCGTTCAAATTGCTATGAAGCAATATAAGCCAGAGTTATCTGAAGACATTACTAAACTTGAAGACTTGTTGGATCTTCCAACAGTTTATCAGGTTATTGAAGCAGCATCAGGAGTTAATCTTTCAGATACAGCACTCTTGGCTCTTTCACAGCAATAAAAAAAATTAATACAGGAGGCGGTTAATGGCAGGAGATGTAAATAGCAACATTTTTATTAATGTTGACACCTCTTCGGCTATGGCACAACTTCGTGCCCTTGAAAAAGAATTAACTGCTCTTAACCGTGCTCTTGTAATAGGAACAAAGACTGCAGCACAGGCTCAGTCAAAGTATGCACAAGGACTTCTACATAATGTAAACGCTACTGGTCAGTGGACAGCATCCATGACTAGAATGAGAACTGCAACAGAACAGTTTTCAACAGCACTAGATAGATCTAAATTATCACTTAAAGAATATTTCCGTTATGGAATGGCATCTACTAGAACATTTGGTAGGGCATTTGGAAATGAATATAGTACAGTATCAAAACTAGTTGAAAAACGTGTAAAAGTATTACAACAACAATATGTTCAGTTAGGACGAGACGCTCAGGGTGCAATGAATGCACTCAAGTTTACACCCAAAGCATTAAACTATAGAGATGTAACAACTCAGTTAATGATGGCTACGCAACGTCAACAAATTTTCAATAAACTTCTTGACGACGGCTCAACAAAACTTCTAAACTTTGGTAAGAATACACAGTGGGCTGGTCGTCAGTTAATGGTTGGTTTTACTGTTCCATTACTGCTTTTTGGAAGTCAAGCCATAAGAACATTTAAAGAAATTGAAACTCAAATGATAAGATTTAAAAAAGTATATGGAGATATCTATACAGATCCAGGTCAAACAGAGCAAGCCCTAAAAAACATAAGAGCGTTGGCAGATGAATATACAAAATATGGTGTTAAGGTTGCAGATACACTTAAGATGGCTGCAGATGCAGCAGCAGCAGGTAATTCTGGAAAAGATTTAGAACAAATTGTAGAACAAACAAACCGACTTGCAGTTCTCGGTGGAGTTACACAAGAAAAAGCACTTGAAACCACAATTGCATTAAAGAACGCATTTCAGGTTGGAGCAAATGATTTAGATCAAACAATTAACTTCCTTAACGCAGTTGAAAACCAGACTGTTGTTGCTCTTGAAGATTTGACAGAAGCGATTCCTCGTGTTGCTCCAGTTGTAAAACAACTAGGTGGAGACGTTAAAGATCTTGCATTCTTTATGGCTGCTATGCAAGAAGGTGGTATTAGCGCAGCGCAGGGTGCTAACGCATTAAAATCTGGTCTTGGTTCTTTAATTAATCCAAGCAAGAAGGCAGCAGAAGCAGCAGCAGAAGTTGGAGTTAATATAAAAGGAATTGTTGAGGCAAACCAAGGCAATCTAAGAAACATTGTTGTTGGCTTTGCTCAAGCACTACAGCCATTAACAGACTTGCAGCGTACCAGGGTTATTGAAGATGTGTTTGGGAAGTATCAGTTTGCACGTATATCTGCACTTTTAAATAACGTTACAAAAGAAGGAACTCAGGCTTCAAGGGTGTTGCAATTAGCAAACGCCTCTGTAGAAGAATTAGCAATTTTATCTGAAAGAGAATTAGGGATTCAAGCAGATTCCGCAATGAATAAATTTGCTGGCGCTGTAGAAAGATTAAAGGCTGCAGTTGCTCCAGTAGGGGAAATATTTGCTAAAACGTTAAGTCCAGCAATTGAATTTATTACAAGAATGTTTGAAAGATTTAATAAACTTCCAGAAGGAATTAAAAAGGGTATTGCAGTAATTACTGCTGTTGTTGGAGGGCTTGGACCAATATTTTTAATGACATTTGGCTTGCTTGCTAACGCTCTTGCTAACACAATGAAAGGATTTAATTTACTTCGTAAAGGATATCAACAGTTGGCACACGGATCTTCTGATGCTGCCCTAAAAACACAGTACCTAACAAATGAAGAACTAGAAAATATATCTGTTACAAATTCTTTATATTCTACACATGAAAGACTTTCTGCAGCATATAGGATAGAATCAACCGCCCTTGGAGCATTGATTGCTCAGTATGGCACTGCAACAAGTGCGATGAGAAACTTTTCAATGGCTAATCCAGGACTATTTGTTCCTGGCAGAGTTGTTCCTCCAATTCGTCGTGCAGGTGGCGGTACAGTAAGTGGTCCAGGAACATCTACATCTGATTCTATTCCAGCATATTTATCTGATGGAGAGTATGTAGTAAATGCTAAAGCAGTAAAGCAGTATGGCGTAGATACGTTTGATGCAATGAATGCAAGAAAGTATTCTAGTGGTGGACCAGTTATCGGTAAAGATGGAATACCTCGTTTATTTGGTGGAGGATTTTATAGAAGAATTTTGGACGCAATGCTTCCAAAAACCAGACTGGGTGTTGTTCAAGCAGGTGCAAGCGGATATGATATATCTGGTTTTGGCACAGTAGGTAGACCAAGAGTCGGTGTTGTAGTACCTCCTAGTTCAGCACGTGTAGGAGGATCTCGCCCATTAGTATTTACCGAAGATCCTAGTGGAAAAATTAAAGTTGCTTTAAGAGATGATCCAAATAGTTTCTTTTATATAGAAGCAAGGAAAAGATCAGGTTTTGAAAATTCTATTGATAGTCATGTAGTGGAAAGAATGTCTCGTGGAGATAGTGCAGAAAAAATTTATAACAACTTTAGAGAGCAAATGCTTAGAAATAGAAGAAGTTTTAGAGGTCAGCCTATTCTTGGAAGAACAGAAACCCCATCAAAATTTTTGTTTGGATTAACTGGATATAAAAAATCTGCATCTAATGCAAAAGGTGCTCCTCGACATGTTAAAGATGCATTTGAAAAAAAGGCTATAATTTTTGATTCTACAGGGGCGAAAATTGGTTATACCAGAACCAAGGCTGGAGAATTATATCAAGAATTAGACAATGAACAAGAAGCAATTAGTAGATGGGTAAGAACTAATGTAGGAAATTTAGATGAAAAACAAATAGCCGCTATAGAAAGATATAATAGAGTAGCAGTTTCTCATTTAGATCCTGCAGATAGCCATTTGTGGACTCCAAGAACTGGTAGTCGTGATTCTGCTTTAATTAATCAGGCATTAAATTATGAAAAAGGCAGATTCGGGTCTGGAAATCATATTACTAATCAGAAAGAAGCACAATTATTTTTAAATTATTTAGAAAGTAGATATGCACAATTAGGCGACACAATGCCAGGAACTCAATTGGGCGCATTGCAACTTTTAAGGATGAGACTAAAACCAGACACGAATGGTAAAACATTTTATAAAAGACATGGAATAAAAGATACTCAATTAAATTTACAATATACTTCAGTAAGACAAGATCCTGCAACAAAAAAATACTATAACGTAGATAAATTTGGAAATGCCACAACTGAATATGCAATGGGTGGAGCAGTTCAAAAATATGCAGGCGGAACGACATTTGTTGGTATGCCAAAATCATTTACAAAAGTGCTACAAACAAGAGCGCTTGCAGAAAAATTAAATGAGGCAGTTAATGCAAGTAGATTTAAAAATCTTCCAATAACAGATACTGGAGTAAAACTAAAGGATCTTGGAGGCTTTAGTGTTGGAGAAATTTCAAGAGCAGTAAATGGAGTTTATAAACATCCAGATGGCAGAACTGTAGTTTATAAGGCTGTAGAAAGTGAAGAGGCTGCGCTGGCTGAAATGAGAATGGCTGCTTTAATGAGAGGTGGCAGTGAACTTAAAACTCCAATGAATCAGTCAATAAAAGTTATTGCTGACCCAACAGATCTAACAAGAAAAAGAAAAATTCTTGCTATAGAGTCAGACTACGACCCAAGATTTGAAAATCCAACGGGAGAATTTACCAAGAAACAATTTATTAAGCAAACATTGGCTGCTGGTATTCGTGGGGATAAGGATGTTAAGAGATCAAACATTAGCGGAGACGATGTAATAGATCAGGGCAACTCTGGAGTATTTGGTACTGCATCAAGTAGATTTAAGTATGCAGATAGCATGAAGACAATAGAAGAGCAATTGTTAATAAACTTTGGCGCAGTAAAAGGTAGTGCTTCAAAAGATTTTGTAAAGGCTGTTAGAAAGATGGCCAAAACAATGGGTTATTCAGCATTTAAAAGCGCAATGCTTAAAGAAATTGAAGAGTCTATTCCTAGATATAAAGCAACCATTAACTCATTTAAATTAAATCCACAAGAAAGAAAAATATATGATGATTTGGTTGTTCGTTTAGAAAATTCTAAAAATGCAGACTGGAGGAAAGTTTACAATGCTGCTGCTGGAATTCCAGGATATGAGGATGGAGTATTTTCTGTACCTGGCCCAAAGGGTGCTGGCGATGTAGTCCCTGCAATGCTTTCTCCAGGAGAAGCCGTAGTTCCAGCAGATCAATCACAAAAGTATAGACCACTTATTAAATCAATTATTGCAGATAATGTCCCTGGATATGCAGGATCTAATATCGATGATTGGGGGGACGACGATACTCCAAAAAGAGGAGGGTCCTATGATAGAACCAGAGTTGATCGTTTCCAAACACGAATGGAAGCAGCAAGTGACAGAGCGGTAGAAAGATTCTCAAGAAGTAAGATTGGCAGTTTCCTTGTTAGAAGGGATGCGGAAAAAAGGGCAAGAGAGCAGGCTGCAGCAAACGCAGCAAAAGCATCAGCCAGAGCAGTTCCAATGCCAGCATTTTCAGACTTAAAAGAATCTATTGATAAAAATACTAAGGCTGCTAATGATTCTACAGATGCTTCTAAGAAAAATACACGTGGTGTTTTGCAAAGACTTGGTTTTGATAGAGGTAATTTAAGTGAGGCAGAAAGATTAGAGAGAACACGAGGTGGCCGTGGATTTTTAAGAGGATTTGCTCCAGTTGCTGACTTTGATAGGACTGTAACAAAAAATGGTAAAGAAAAATTTACACTAGCATCATCAGCACAAAAAACTAATGCAAGACAATTAGACAGAATGAATCGTTCTCAAAGACTTGCTATGCCATCTATGGGTGTCGCTATGGCTACATCAATGGCTGGAATGTATGCGATGAGCAACCCTGACAAACAGTTTATGGGTATGAACTTAGGACAACTATCTGGTCCATTAATGGGAGTATCTATTCTTGCTGGATTATTACCAATGCTTAATAGTCCAATAAAAATGTTAATTGCAGGAGTAATTGGTCTTACTGCAATATTCAAGATGCAATCTGCTCAAATTAAACAATCTATTTTAGATGGTCGTGAACAAGGAAAGACTTTACTTACTACAAAAGAGTCATTAGAGGAATTTGGCAATCTCACCAATACTGTGTCTAAAACACAAATAGCAGAAAATGTTAGGGCTTCTAGGACAACAGAAATTGTTCCAGTTAGCATGGACTTTGGTAAAAACTTTATACTTAATAGTGATTTTGGTAAAAAGTTTCAGGCAGATCTTCAAAAAAATATAGAAACTTTTGGCAAACCTATTGCAGGACAAGTGCTTGGAAATCAACTTGCAACAGCAGTTAGTCAAAAAGTTTTAACTGAAGAGCAAGCACAGTCAATCGCAATAGCACTTACTAGAGATCTTAAAGATGCAACATTTGAAATGCAGGTTCGTGGTAAATTAATTGAACTATTAGGACCCGATGGTAAAAATGTAATAACAGATCCAATAGAGTTGCAATTAAAATTAATATCTAATAAAAAACAAATACAGCAAGAAACATTTAAAAATTTGCAAGAAGTCATATCAAGAGAAAGAAATGGGCTTGCTGGATTAGGTGGAAAAGAAGCATTGGCGATGGGTCTTTCAACAATACCTGCTGCTGGTGCAGGCGCTCTTGCAACTGGAGCGATGTATCGTGGAAAGGTTGTAAATTATAACGTACGAGGTGCAGAGGAATTAGCACTTAAAGGAAAACGTGCACAACAATTTATGGCTGCTACAGAAATGGCAAGAGGATCTGGAAAGTTGAATATGGCTGCTAATGCAGTTAGAGGTTTAAGGGTAGGAACACAGGTTGCTGGTGCAGGAGCAACTGCAACTGGCGTAGGAGCAGTACCTGGTTTAACCTCTATTATTTTAGGAACTGTTATTTTTGGAGGTATTGAAGCAGGTTTACGTGCATGGCAAAAGGGTAATGAAAAGAAAGCAATTGGAAAGGCTGCTGGAATATTCTCTGGAGTCACAACAGAACTACTTAAATCAACTCAACAAGGCCTTGACGCTATGAATGCACAGATAGATGATTCAATTAAGGTTCTTGAGGCTAAAAAAAGAATAGCAAAAACTTCGCAAGAGACTGCAGATTTAGAAAGACAAATTGCAGTTCTTGAGCAGAAAAGAGCGCAGGGTATAGACAAAATATATGCACAACAGGCTGAAATATTAAATGACCTTGAAACATCTTTTAATCAGATAGGAAAGTCAACATTTTTTGAAACAATTAGTCCATTTGGAACTGGTCGTGGACAACTTCGTACCAAGTTCTTGGAGTCATTCCAAGAAGGAACTGATCTTAAATTTAAAAAAGATCCAATAAGTAAAATGTATGTTGAAAGAATGCGTAAAGATTTACAAAAGACTGAATCCATTCAAGGATCTGGAGGGTCTTCTAGTGCTGCAGCAATGGCATACAATGAACGTCAAAAAGTAGCAAGTGATGTTATAACATTAAAGATAGAAGCACTAATTAACTCAGATGTTTTAACTGCAGAGCAGGCAGCAGAGGTAGTGTCTAATTTATCTGGTGATAGAGTATTGGCTCAAAAAGAATTAGAAACAATTATTACAGTGCATGGTCAAGAGGGTCTTCAAAGAATGGCTACTCTACAACAGTATATTCCAAAAGAAAAAAATAAGAAAAATCTTCAACTCATGATTCAGTCTTCTAACAGACAAGATGCTAATGAAATGATGTCTGCTTTAGAAGAATTGGTAAAACTTCCTTCCTACCTCGGATTTGATATTAACATTGAAACACAAAAAGGAGACATGGAAAGACTTGAGGGTGTTGGCGAAGAAATTTCAGATCTAAAGAAAATGATTCCAAATGGTCAAATAAGTTTAAAAATATTACAAGATGTACAGCAAAAACTTGGAGGGCCAGGTAAAAACCTTACATTAGATGCTGCAATTGCACAATGGGAAACATTATCTAAATTACCTAAAAATTTACAGTTTAATGCTATGATTACTTTAGGATCAATATCACAGAGCGATTCATTTGATAAAATACTTGATAGAGAATTAGAAGCAGAATTTTATAAGAAAAATCCGCGGCTTCGGCGATACAGATCGCCAGCACTTGCAGCATTTAAGGCAGATCAGACAAATATAGATGCAGCAACAAAGGCTTACTTTGCAAAAGTTATGCCAGAGTTATATGGAACTGCTGTTAAGGATACAGTAAAAACTGGAAAAGGCACGGGAGACGGAAAGGGCAAAGGCCCAGATACAAGTTGGCTATCTGAGTTATTACAAAGACTTAAATTATTAAAAGAAGGAAGCATTGATGCAACAGGCTCTATGAAACAATTACTGGGTCAGGTTACAAAATTCTTTGGACCAGGATTGATGTCTTCGGTAAATCCTTCGTTAGATAAAACTAGGGGAGCACTTTTACAAATTGAGCAGGCTGCTAAAGCGGCTGGAATAACTTTATCGACAGAATTTGTAGATTTTATTGAAGGACTAGATGCTGAAAAGTTTGAAGAATTTAGAGATCACTTCTTATCAATGAGTAACGGAAAAATAGTTGGGTTTAAAGGAGCCAACAGTGAGTTCTTTGGATCTGATGCAGCATATGATCGCAGACAAAGAGCAATACAGGCAGGGACATTTGACGGATCTCAGCAAAGTCTATTCGGTCAAGTAAACGAGGCTTTTAGAACAAAAACAATAGCAGAATTTATTAAAAAACAACAAGACTCTATTAAAGAGAGTAACCTTCAGGTTGAAGCATTTAGAAAATTAACCGACGCAACTGGAGAATTTAAATTTGATGCCATGGCAGCAATGGAAGTATTAAAAGATCCAGCCCTGGCTAAGGAAATAGCCCTTGGAAAAAAGATTTTTAGTCCAGAAGAAAGAGAAGCAATAATTACTTCTATCAATAAAACATATGCAGCAGCATCTGCTTTATCTAAAATTAAGATGATTCAAGATACCAAAGGATTGCAAAATCAAATAAAGGCTTTTGATAAGTTATTAGCAGCAGGATATGATTATGCTACTATACTTAAGGTAATAGAAAATGAGGCATACGCCTACGAGATTGTTGAGGATCAGGTTGACGGTTTATCGGATTCTACAAAGGCCTTAGTAAAAGAGACAAAAAATTATATTGATGCACTAACAACCTTAGAGAATACGAAGTTTTTTGAAGAAAGAACTAACGCTCTTAAACTTAAACAAGATTTTGCTGCAATTGCTCCGTTACTAGTACAGGCAGGAGCAAGTTTATCAGACATACAAGAAATATTAAGCAACCCTAACTTAGCAAAAGGATTTATACAAGAACTTCAAGATGGATCGCTAGATGCTGGAAAAATTAAAGAATATTTAGATCAAATTCCAGATTTTAAACAAGTTGACGTAGAACTTAGAATTTCTACAAGAGAGGGTCAGGAAGAGGAGTTTGATAAGTTATTTAGTAAGGCCATGGAATATTATGACTTGCTAGAAGATAAAATTGAAGATGATTTTGAGCCATTGCTTAAAAATGCTCAAGATGCAATTGATGCCACACAGGAAAAAATTGAAGGTATTAATGATGAAATTCAAAAATATCAAGATGATATTGATGTAAAGCAAAGAAAGATTGAAATAGAAATAACAAGACCTATTGAGATTTTACAAAAAGATTCTGCTGAATTAGCCAACGATCTTGAGTTAATGAATGTAAGTGCAGATGAGATAACCAAGAAATATGACGAACAGGCAGAAGCGCTTACAAAGGTTTTTGAGATAAACTCAAGAATTGCTGATCAACAAAAACAACAATTAAATCTTGCAGGTGCTCTATCTCAAGGAGATATTTCCGCAGCAGCAGCAGCAGCGCAAGAACTAAAAGCATCTCAATCAGCAGCAATGCAAGAGGATCAACTCGGTATTTTAAACACTGCAAAACAAACTCAAATTGCAGGCTTAAGAAACAAGGGTGGATTAACTAGGTTACAAATTGAAAAACTTCAATTTAATACGAGTCAAAAGATCTATGAACTTGAAAAGAAACGTGATCTTGAATTAATAGAAGTAAGAAAACTAGAAGACGCTATCTATAATATTAAGACTGGTAGATTAAAACTTGCTCAAAATGAACTTGATTTAAATAATAAAAATCTTAAATCAATACAAGATCAAAAAAACGCTGCGATTGAAGCAATAGATAAACAAAGAGAAATTTGGACAGACGCAAAGTTGGCAATTGGTTTTGCAAGGATAGAGGCTGGATACTATAACGATGTTATTGAATTTTCCAATACACTTGTTACTTTAATGAAAGACGGATGGCTCGGAGTTGGAAATGCTATTCTAGCAGCCGTTTCTGCCCTTGCTCTTTATAATGCAGGACTAAAGAAGAAGCCACTTACTTTTGAGCAGGCACAGGCAAAGGCTCAAAATACTTTAGATGGTTACTTAAATACTTTTGGTTCTAAACTTGCAAGTGCAGATCAGCAAATAGTTGATCTAGAACTTAAGATTGCCGACGCAATGGAAAAGGGACTAGATACATCTGCATTAGAAGCACAGTTGGCTGCTTTAAGGGCATCTACTGAGTTATTAGCAGACAACATGTATGATGTAGCAAAAACGCTTGATAAGGTTGATAACGCAACAAATGTTGCTGCAATTAATGCTGCAGTTTCTACTGCTACCAGTATTATAAAAGATCCTTTTGGCGATATAGATGTTGAGTGGGACGGGCCAACTTGGGTTCCTGGAGATGGAGATGGTGGAGCAGGAGCAGACTTTGTTTATACAGCCGCTAAGGGTGGACTCATAAAGCCAAGTTACTTAAAGAAAGGCGGTATGGCAAAATATTTCTTAGGTGGCGGTTTTGCTAAAGGAACAGATACAGTTCCAGCAATGTTGACTCCTGGAGAGTTCGTAATGAGCAGATATGCTGTAAATGCTCACGGAGTAGAGAAAATGAGAGCAATTAATGGCGGGGCATCAATTGGAGACTCAGTGTATAATTATAGTATTAGTGTTAATGTTAAGTCTGATGCAAATCCAGATGAAATTGCTAGAGTGGTAATGACACAGATTAAGCAAGTAGATTCTAAGAGATTGAGGGGGGCAAGTCTATAATGTCAACTTCATCATATATGATAGGTAGAAAAAAATATGGCAGACCACAAGCAATGCTCTGGTCAGAAAACTCAGGAACATTAACAAACGGAGTATATGTTCCTAATGGACTGGAAGTAGGACAAAACCCAGGATCGGAAACAGACACTTCGGTGTATAATCAATTTTTAACTTTATCTGATGACAATAGAAGTCAAATAGATTTTAATTTTACACGAATTGAAACAAGAGAAAGAATGATTAATGGACGTATGCGTTCATATCATATTGCAGATAAATTAACCTTAACAACATCCTGGAGTATGTTGCCATCTAGGTCATATTTTAATGTTCCAGACTTTAATCCTACAACTGGCAAGTCGCCACACGCTGGATCAAATAACCTAGAATATACAACAGATGGCGGAGCAGGAGGAGTAGAATTATTAGATTGGTATGAAAATCATAAAGGTCCTTTTTGGGTATATCTAGCCTACGACAAATATTCTAACTTTGGTAAAGACTCCGATGCGTATGGACATTTAGCACAATATAATCAATTAATACAGATGTACTTTTCAGATTTTAGTTATAATGTTGTTAAGCGTGGAAATAATAATTTTGATTTTTGGAATATATCTGTTGTCTTGGAAGAAGTATAATGTTTCAAGATGAAAAATTAAAAAAATATTTAGAAGAGTCAGCAACTGTAAAAAGTCAGTCTGCCGTAATAGCAGAGTGGAATATGAATATTGCAAACAATATTTTTAAATTAGGAAACTATAGATATAGGCCTACAGCATCAATTTCTGATAAGTATAAATTACTACCAAATAGTTTTGATATAAATGATATAGGAAATTATTATACTGGCGCAACTGATTCAGACATAACTGTAGATGGCGGAATAAATCCAGAAAATAATAACGAACCTTGGTTTTTATTAGCAAAAAATAAAAAAATGTCAATGATTTATTCATTAGAAGATTGTTTTAAAAAATTTAGACCAAGGTCTGGTATTAACAAGGCTGTATATTTCCCAGGTAAAAAACTTCATCATTCTAATATGAATATGTTCAATAGACCAAGATACTACATGGCTGATAAAAACGATAACTTTAAATATTGGACTTCTTTCAGAAATGACGGAGAAAACTTGAGGGGCATTGCAAATAAGCCATTAAACGCTGAAAATTTTATTGAGGATGCAGTTCCATTTGTTATTTATGAAAATCCTGTTCCAACAAACAAGGTAGTAATAAAAATGCAAACAAACGTAGGATCAGTGGACCTTGGACCATTTACAAATTCGTCTGGCTCTTTTTTAGATCCTTTGTACGGAGATCAAAATAAAACAACGCCAGTAAAATGGAAAGTTCAGTCTTTACAGGGAAATGATTGGATAGATGTTATTAGTTTTAATTCTGCAAGTCGTAGATCAAACGGTACACCAGTCATAAGTCACGATGGTTATGTTGAGTTATCATATGGGCTAAAAGTTCCAGAAAAATATAGGGATGTTTTTGTTCGTGCAGAAGAATATTTAGATATTTCTTTTAGGCCTGAAGAGTCAGTTAATGGTTATGCATACTTAATTAAAACTGATAACAATGACATTGGGCAGTATCACATATGGTTTAATAATCAATGGGAAACATTTGTTCCAGAATACGGATGGTCTTTAGAGCAAGAAACGGTTAACAGACTTACAAATTTTGTTACTGACTTTGTAAATTGCAAATCTTTTAAATCTGTTTCTAACAATAAAACAATATTTAGAGAGTTTGAATACACAAGAGGATTAAGAATAGTTGTAGATACAATGAATAAAATTAATTCTACTTTTGATTTAATAGAAATTTCTCCAAGGCTTGCTGCAGATATTACTGATAGAGTTGTGTCATTTGACCTTTCAAAAACAGCATCTGATTTAGGAACAAGCGGACTACCAGTGGGCCAACTTCTAGCGTCCAATGGAAGTATAAACATTTTTGACTATGACAATTCTTTTAATGAAAATAATAAAAATAGTATAATTAAAGACTACACGCACAACAATGTTCAATTAAAGTTTTATGAAATAATTATTAACGTAGATGCATATGATTATTTTGTTCCGTTAAAAACAATGTACTTCGACGGCTTTCCTTCATTTTCACATTCAGATAGAAAGGTTAATATTAAACTAAGAGACCTATATTTTTATTTTGAATCAATAAAGGCACCAGAGATGTTAGTGACCAATGTATCATTAAGTTATGCTGTTTGTCTTTTGTTAGACTCCGTAGGATTTTCTAATTATGTATTTAAAAGGTTGTATGACGAAAAAGAATTAATTATTCCATTTTTTTACATAGCACCAGATCAAACAGTCGCAGAAGTTTTGAATAACCTAGCAGTTTCTACTCAAACAGCAATGTTTTTTGATGAATACAATAATTTTGTTATGATGAGTAAAAATTATATGTTGCCAGAAAATAATCAAAGAAGTGTTGACGTTTCATTAAATGGATCAAATGATTTAACCCACATTGGATCTATTGAAAATTCAAACACAAACAATAAACTTGCAAATATTATACAGATTGCTTCTGAAGAAAAAAATGTTTTTAATGACGGAGTAATCAACTACAACACTAGATATATTCAGAGATCCTATGGAAGTATCAAACAGGCATTGATGATTGATAATGAGGTTGCTGCAAAAAATTGGATATATAAGCCAGCGCTCTTGTGGGAGATAACTGGAAGTCAAAACCTAAGAAGTATAAATAATGAAGTATCAGATCAATCTTCTTACAATCTTTCTGCAATTCCACTAAACTCTAATCTATCTAACTTACCGCCAGTAGTTGTCGGCAACAAATTAGAAAATAATGTTATTGATTTAGGTGAGGCCGTATATTGGCTAGGAAGGCACAATGGTTACTTTTATGCTAATGGAGAAATTATTAAATTTGATGCAATTCAATACAATATTCCTGGAGCACAAAAGAATATTATAAGAGAAGAGTCTGATGGAAAATTTTCGTATACAACTCAAACAGTCGGGGCAGTCGGAAATGTTTGGATAGGCAGTAATCAAGAATATCAAGACTACATGTCTAAACTTACTTTTAATGGAAAAATATACCCCACTGGATTAGTAAAGATATATTGCGAGCCAAAATATGAAACAATAAACGGTATTACTGTTATGAAAAACGGAGAGGTGGCAAAACATGGACGTGGTCAGTTTGGCACTAACATAGTTTCTCATGATGCTGGATTAAATCAATACTGGAAAAATGATAGTTATTTGCGTGGATTTAATATGTTAAGTCACAGGCTTTTTGGGTTAAAGGCTGGAGATGTTTTTACACAAAGTCAAATTTTAGAAGAAAATCTTTCAGTTACTATTCCAGCATCACCAGATCCAGTAAGAGCAAAATCAAATATACGAACTGGAGTTATTAAAAACTTTTTGTCATACTCTTATTTAAATGAATCTGAAAATAATACTAAAAGATCTACACAGGCTGGATCAGTGCAGTCTTCAGCCATGGTAATGTCTGGGCCATCCTTTAGTCAAACGGAAAAATCATTAGACTTTGTTTCTTATCAATACAAGGCGCTAGACAATAAATACAAACACTTCGGAACAAGAATGAGAATTATTGGAAAAATAGAGGTTGGAGAAACAAAAGAGCAAACCCCCATTAACTCTATTCCATATTATGTACTACCAGGAACTCAGCCAAATCAACCATTAAATATATCTGGAGGTTCTGGTGGTATTGCAGTAATGATTAATCCAGCAACTAACATAGGGTATTATTTTGAAATTATTGCATTAACAGAAAAAAATGTTGAAGGATACTCTTCTGAAGTAGATAATCTGCATAATATAATTTTTTATAAAATTAAGTCTGATTCAAATGGAAAAGCAGTTCCTATAAAATTGTGGGGCGGACTAAGCAATATTTTAATTGATGACGGCAGACTTACAGGACAAGCAAGAATGATGGGAGAACAAAATCCCACAGTATATGATCTTGCTGTAGAGTATCAAGATGTAGGATCTTTTAGAAGATTCTACCTATATATAAATAATAACTTGATTAAAGTTGTAGATGATCCAAAACCATTACCAATATATAATAACATAGCCCTGTTTGTTCGTGGCGGTTCAAAGTGTATGTTTGAAAACGTTTATGCACTTGCTAACAACTACAGTCAAAATACTTCATTTGCACTAGAGACTCCAGTATCTGCAGCCTTTGGAGACGAAAATATTAATGCCAATGAGTCATTTAGAAAGTATGCAATGTCTGGCATGATTCAGTCAACTTATTTGTCTGGAATAAATACTTCTCAACCACCGTCATTTAATTTATATTTTGATGAATTTGGAACTATTATGAGAGAGGCTGCATATTTAAAGGCTAGATATGACAAAGCATACCCTGCACTATATGCACAACTGTCTCCAACTTTTAATAGAATAAAGGGATATACCACTTCTGGTTTTAAGGCTGGATCTTATGGTGCAGAATTTTTAATATTTAATGCAACAGATACATCAATCAATCTTGATGAAACTAGCGGAAACTATCTTAGAATTCAGGGAATCGCATTTACACAAGAGTCCAATAATCAGTTAACCGTAGATTCTTATTTTGCAAAGAACGCCAATTTCTCAAATCCATTAATTAATAAAAATGGGAATATTGTTTCACCACATAAGGCTGCTTTAGATTATGATAAAATTAAAACAAGCAGACTGACATATGGCAAAAAAGAATTTTCTTTAGATCCAATATATGTACAGTCCAACGATGATGCAAACGAATTAATGGGTTGGATGATAAATAAAATACTAAGGCCAAGGAAAAGTGTTGGTGTGCAGATATTTGCTAACCCTATGATTCAGTTGGGAGATTTAGTTAATTTAAATTATAAAGACAATACCAATAATGATATAATAGCGCCAGATAATAAAACTTTTGTCGTTTATAATATTGAATACAAAAAAAATTTTAAAGGACCAAATATGACCTTATATTTGAGTGAGGTGTAATATGTCAACTGTTTCCAGTACTCCAAATTTGCCATCTGTTATTCCTGCAACTACAAAAGATGGCTCTGTTAAATCTGCCACTCCAGATATTATTTTATTTGATGATGAAACAACTCCTATAGAAATA
>Ga0194131_10006302_pt1 | contig 16571 bp, 21 predicted proteins | sample TA2KigO120mmetaG_FD_148631 | JGI IMG/M metagenome (GOLD analysis project Ga0194131, IMG submission 148631) | Freshwater microbial communities from Lake Tanganyika, Tanzania - TA2015053 Kigoma Offshore 120m | ecosystem: Environmental > Aquatic > Freshwater > Lake | place: Tanzania: Lake... | reverse complement strand
GTTCCGGTTCAGTCGCTATAAGCCCGTTCGGCGCATAATCTGGGTCTAAGAAACTTGTTTTGGACAAGAGTGATCCAAAATATACGGATGAAATAACTTCGGATGCAATGACGACTTCCCATCCGATGGTACTTGTTTACCGCCCACCACCTGGACGGATATGCACAAGGGCAGGACAGAAAGTCGGGACGAGAGGTGAACAGGGTAAGAGGCGTTTCGGCGCTTAGGGAGAAAGAGAACACAGAAGCGACGTGGCGCGTTTAAGCATGAGATAGAGCCGTCCTGATGCCAAAGTAGCGACTTAGGGCCCACCAAATGCTGGTATGGGACTTGAGCTGCGGATCAGTCGTCGCTAGGCGACTTCTGTTTATCCGGTTGACTCAGCAAGCTTCAATAGGTAGTGTGGACGCGTGCCGAGTCCGCCGTTTCCCAAAACGCGGCCGCAGTTTCAAAGCGCCTTCGCCACCGAGCAAACCTGCCAACAGGACCTGGCTGTCTGCTGCTGGCCCGGTGGCTTCATCTGCAGTCAGAGGGTCCGAACATCCCGCAGCATGACTTAGTATCACCGGGTTTCGGTTGGAAGCCCCAGAGGATTACGTCGTGCGCAGATCTCTTCTTCTCTCAGGCGCCGTAATGTGCGGCGCGCTGGTGGTGCTCGTGTCGCTGCAGCTTCACGGCAGCTTGGTCGCCAAGACCGCCAGTAAGATCAGCAAACCATTCGGCATCGAGAAACGTGTGCTGTGGACCACCTCGCGAATCGACGGTTCCCCAGATCCGCCTAGCCCGTATCGCACAGAGAATGCCTTCCCGAAGCTGAAATTCGAAGAGCCGCTGTCGCTGGTGGCAATTCCAGGGAGCAGCCGCTTGGGCGTCGCCCAGCGGAGAGGAAAGATTGACACCTTCTCGAACGATCCGGCTGCCAGCCAAACGGATTTGCTGATGGACCTTGGCCGACCGGTCTATGCAATAGAATTCCACCCGAGGTTTTCGGAAAACGGTTATTTCTATGCTAGCTCAGTCCTTGGTGAGGGTCCTGCCGCCCGCATCCGTCTAGCGCGATATCAGGTTTCCGAGCGCCAGCCGCCGCGTGCTAAGCCGGAGTCCGAGCTGGTGCTGGTTGAGTGGCCCGGCGATGGGCACACCGGGGGCTGCCTCCGGTTCGGGCCCGACGGCTATCTCTTTGTCGCAGTCGGAGACAGCAGTGGCATCGCTGACGGGCTGAAAACCGGCCAAGATGTGAGCGACCTCTCGGCTTCCATCCTGAGGATCGACGTCGACCATCCAGACCCGAACAAAGCCTACGGAATCCCCCGCGACAATCCGTTCGTGAACTTGCCCGGTGCGCGGCCGGAAATCTGGGCTTACGGCCTCCGCCAAGCCTGGAAATTCAGTTTTGACTGGGCCACCGGCAACCTGTGGGCCGGAGAGGTTGGGCAGGACCTGTGGGAAAGCATTCACCTGATCCAGAAGGGTGGCAATTACGGCTGGAGCGTCAACGAAGGCAGCCACCCCTTTCGCCCGGATCGCCCCAAGGGGCCAACTCCCCTACTCAAGCCCATCGTCGAGCACTCTCATACCGACTTCCGCTCGATCATCGGGGGCTGGATATATCACGGCAAGCGCCTGGCAGAGCTGAAAGGGGCTTATATTTATGGCGACTATGACACTGGTAAGATCTGGTTGATGCGCTACGACGGCCACAAGGTCGTCGAAAACCGGGAGCTTGTCGATACTCAGCTCAGAATCGTGGATATCGGCCAGGACGCCGCGGACGAGCTGTACATAGTCGATCATGTGGGCGGTGCCATCCATCGTCTGGTACCTGCTCCGCTATCCCCCAAGAATGGGCCCAAATTCCCGCGCAAGTTGAGTGAAACAGGGCTGTTCACCTCGACAAAGAAACTCCAGCCCGCAGCCGGATTGATTCCTTACTCGGTCACCGCCCCACTATGGTCCGACGGCGCGCTCAAAGAGCGCTACATCGCTCTGCCTGGCGACTCGAAAATTGAGTACGACAAAGTCATCTACCCGCAGCCCGCGCCGGGTGCTCTGCCTGGATGGAAGTTTCCACATGGTGCAGTGCTGGTCAAAACCTTCCTCATGGAGATGGAGCCGGGCAATCGCGAGAGTGTTCGCCGTCTGGAGACACGCATCTTGCATCACGAGCTGATCCCCGGCAGCGATGAAGTCGGAGCAGACATCTGGCACGGCTACACTTATGTATGGAACGACTCCCAGAGTGACGCCTACCTGCTCGACGCCGCAGGGCTCGACCGCAAGCTGGTAATCAAAGATTCCAGAGCACCGGGAGGGAAGCGCGAGCAGATTTGGCACTTCCCCAGCCGGGCCGAGTGCACCCTCTGCCATACCACCGCCGCCAAATACGTGCTGGGAGTCGACACCCAGCAGATGAACAAAGACCACGACTATGGCGGAGTGATCGCAAACCAGCTGCGTACGCTTGAGCACCTCGGAGTCTTTTCGACGCCGCTGCCAGCTCCACCGGAGCAGCTCCCGCGCCTGTACGACTATCAGGACGAAACCGTGCCGCTTGACCGGCGGGCCCGCTCTTACTTGCAGGCCAACTGTGCTCACTGCCATCGCAAGTGGGGCGGCGGCAACGCTGAGTTCCAGATGCTGTTTACGCTGCCACTCGAAAAAACCGGAGCCATTCATGTGCCGCCTGCTCACGGAAACTTCGGCGTGGCCAATGCGCGGCTCCTTGTGCCTGGCCATCCGGAGCAATCGATGATCTTGCAGCGCATGTTCCGCCTCGGGTTGGGCCGTATGCCGCACGTTGCCTCAAATGTCGTGGACCAGCAGGCGGTGCGGCTGATCGAGGACTGGATCCGGCAGTTGCCCCCGCTTCCCGTCAAGAGCGACTAATCGGATCCCGCCCGACCTCATGAACATCACCAGTACCAGCAGCAGCCCCTTCACACGGAGCGACGCGGAGTAACTGGCCGGTTCTAACTGGGCAAGGGCTTCGCCCTTAATATCCCGGATGCTATAGGTAGGGTGTGTCCTCACCGCGCCGTTTTCCCAACGAACGGCTTTTCTACCCCTGTTTCACCCGCTTCGGTTGCGGCAAGTGCGGCAGTCGTGTCACCCCACCAGCCGGTGCGCCAGCACGGCCCACCCTGCGGTCATCTCTCAAACCTTTCCTTACTGCGAGGACACTCTCCGTTTCACCACCAGCTTAGGCCACTTCTCGACTTGCCTTCCTTCCTTGTTGTCAGCTCCCGACACTCCCCACCCGAAAACAGAAAAGCTCCAACCCAGCGGGACTTTGTCCCAGCTTCGTTGGAGCTTCAAAGGCCAACCATTGACGACAGGCCAAACGGCTCGTTCTACACAGCCTTCACACGTCATCCCTTGGAGGGTGCTGCAGAGTAGCTATAATAGGCGATCCTGCTGCGGCGCCATGAGTTGCAGGACAGAGGATACCGTATGGGATCGGTGCCGATTGAGCGATCCCGACAGAAGGCGGCAAGGAAAGAACTCGACAGGCGCAGCTGCAAAGAAGAGGGATGCTTGCAAAGCCTTCCTCGAATGCTCCATAATCCGTTCGTGTTTTTCGGCAGAGGCAGCCAGCCGCTTCACAATGGGATTAAGCATTCTGGCTGGATGAAGTACCTAAGGAAGGCCGGGATCAGAAATCTCCGCTGGCATGATTTGCGACACACGTTCGCCAGCAGGTTGGTAATGCGCGGGGTTGACCTCTATACGGTTAGCAAGCTCATGGGGCACCATTCCATGGAAATGACCGAACGTTACACGCATCTGGCTCCAAACTACCTTAAGAATGCTGTTGACACCTTGGTTTCGGACGGGCAAAACGGCACCAGAACCGGCACCAATCAGAATACGCCTTCCGTAACTCTTTACGGGCCTGTAGCTCAGAAGGATAGAGCAGCGGTTTCCTAAACCGTTGGTCGGGGGTTCGACTCCCTCCAGGCCTACCAACCTTTTCCACTTAAGTCCCGCCTTTTCTGAGTTCTTCGCCGATCCCCACGTCGAAATTCAAACCGGCTCAAAACCTCTGTGCACACCCCTGCGCCCACGCTCACAGGCACGATTCTGGGCACAACCCATTCGCCCCAAGCCTCCGCCCCGCCCTGGCTTCCGTGGATCGAATCCCAAATCTGGAGGCAAATGCGTGGCGCACATTTTTACTCTTACCAATGCCAAGGGTGGATGCGGCAAGACCACAGTGGCTCTCAATCTCGCGGTCTGTTTCGCCCGGTCTGGCTGCCGAACGTTAGCAATTGATCTGGATCAACAGGGGAATCTCAGCGCTGGTTTCGGTGTAAACCTCAACGAGCTCACATTCACCGCTCACCGCCTTCTGGTCAACGAAGTTTCCGAGATCCAGCGTTATCTCGTCGATATTCGACCGAACCTGAAGCTTCTTCCCAACTCCATTGACATCGAAGCCGACGATCTTCTGGAAGCCAAAAAAGTCAACCGAGAGCTCCTCCTTCGGCGACTGCTCAAGCCGGTTCAGGCCGAGTTCGACACGATCATTATTGACACTCCGCCGGCTATGCGAGCCCCAACAGTGAACGCTTTGGTCGTGGCTGATTCGGTGATTATTCCGATCGATTCCAGCTCATTTGCCCTTCTCGGCATGAACCAACTTCTTAAGACTATTGCCGCCATCAGCGAGACGTACAACCCCAGCCTCAGAATCCTGGTACTGACCACCCTGTTCAACAGGAGACAGAATCTGGACAAGATCATTCGTCAGCAAGTCGAGGAGTTCTTCGGCCCAAGTCTGGTTCTTGAGTCGATCATTCATCGCTGTGTGGGCATCGCCGAGGCGACCGCGATGAAGAAGAGTGTGGTGGAGAGCCCTACTACAAGTTCTGCGACTTTCGATTTCATGAAACTGTTCAGCGAACTCAATCAGGAAATCACCCATGAACAAGAGAAACAGGGAACAGCTAAGAGCCAGCGTCGCTAGCGACCTGGCGAAAGGGAAACGCAACTCATCGGCTACGGTAGAGTTGCTGAAGCAGTACGCGCCGCTTGAGGGTGTCCTGACCCGACGAGTCGACATCCAGACTCAGGGTCCGTCTCCTGTGGAAAAGTCCTTGGCGCCTCGTGCCACCGTAGCACAAGCAGCCTGCGTGGCACGATGCCACCGTGGCAACACCAGCCACTGTGGCGCTTGATGCCACCGTGGAACAGTATGCCGAGGTGAAGGGCGAGCTTCGAGTTCCCAACACCGTCAATTTTGGCCTCTTTCCCACCCTGGACCCATTCGCCAAGGCCATCTACTACCAGCTCTTCTTGCTGTCCCATGGATTCAAGCGAGACACGTGCGTCATCGGCTTGGCAAAGTTGGCGAAATCCCTGCTCATGTCTCAGAGGAAGGTTCAGGATACGATTGCCTATCTGGAGAAGCGGGGGCTCATCAAAAGACTGGCGTCAATTCTCGGCGGACCATCAAAAGGCAATGTTTATCAGGTAATGCTTCCCACCACAGTGGCACCGGACGCCACCCTGGTCCCGGCCGCCAGCTTGGCACCTAACACCACCGCAGCGCCTCCTGCCACCGTGGCTGCTGAGTCTACGTTGGAACCAGATGCCACCAATAAATCAGATGATGATGATGAATTAGAAAATCAATCATCATCAAACGGCAAGGGCTCCGTAAACATCGTCTCGGCTGTGGAAAACCGCAAAGCACCGCCCACGACGCAAGCAGAGCAACCTCCCAGAACCAGTCACTATGAGTCGGTCAAGACCGCCTACTCACGAATCACTCGAAACAGCTGGAACGCAGCAGACCGCGAAAGCTACGCACAAAATGAGATCGCGAAGATTCCGATTGAGAAAGTCGTTGCTGTTATGGAGACGGTTTCACGTCGGACTCCCGCGAAGATCAACAGCTTCCGGTATTTCGTGAAGGAGATTCTTGCTGTTCCTGATCCAAGCAAGCGATCCTGGCAAAAGAAGCAGTTGGAAAAGATCGTCCGAACGATTCGAGACTCTGCCGTTGGTCGCAGAAACTATTCAGGGATCGATCTCATCGAGGATGCTAAGTGTGCTTGCGCGCGCGAGGGAGTGATCTTTGACAACGATCTCTTCAACGAGTTGGTCAGATAGTGAACCACATCCAGATGAATGAACTACCCATCAACCTGGTTCATGGCGACACTTGGATTCGCCGATGGAAGACTGCAAAGAACTCAGAAAATGAGGCTGGTTCATCAATTCCTGGCCTGATGAACTGCGACCTCCCTGGACGAGGTTGGGTTATCAAATGGTGAGAAGAGGTCGAATCAAAAAGGGCGACATTGCCCGCTCACGCGCGGAAAATGGACACTGGAGTTCGTTGTGATGGCCTCTTTTTCGAGCCCAAATGCACCTGCCAAGAGCAACTTTCAAGGCCGCTTGATTTGTTCCTTTACAAAGAGGATGACCTGTCTCTTTTTGGCGATCCAGATTGAGTTCCAGGGTGACAACAGGCCGATATTGTGTTTTCACTTTTTGTTTCACCCATCGTTTCACCTGGTAGCAACTGCCAAGCTCCCGCAAAGCAGTCAGTTAACCCGTCGCGGCGCATCACTCGGGGACGAAAGCGGGGACGGGAAACGGGCGGTGGCGACCCCCCTTTTTGGCAGCAAACGCCGTCCCCCGGTGCCCTTCGGGTTCCGCGCGGCTTCGCCTTGCTCCAGGGTCGCCACCGCCCGTTTCACTTGAGTACCCATGCGATACAGATGTACTGCAAGGCCAATTACGGTCAGACTTCAAATCAGACATGCCAAGAGTTCAGATGAAGCCGCGGATCCAGCCCCAAGCCAAGGGTAAGCTCCTCACGTGCACGTTCCGGATCGACAGCAAAACTCAGAAGGAACTTTCGGCCTACGCGGAATTCATTTCCTCCGACAGGAGCCACGTGATCCGCGAGGCCCTCAGACTTCTCTTTCAAGGTGATCGGATCTTTCAGTTGCATCTCCGCGAGCGGAACCAGATTGAGCGTGCTTCTCAAGCTGGAAGTATCGTTTTCTAATTGGGGTTGGAGTACGCTAAAATGGAAGAACTTGGAATGAGGAGATCACAGATGCACGTAGCCATCGACTTGCCAGAAGAAATTGCCCGGCAATTGACTGCCGCCTGGGGAGACATGCCTCGCAAGACCCTGGAGGCTGTCGCCGTTGAAGGTTATCGCACCGGCGCGCTGACACGTGGTCAAATTGGAAGCTTGCTGGGCCTTTCTTTCTGGGAAACTGAAGCGTTTTTGAAGGAGCGGCAGGGCTACTTGCCCTATGGGCAAAGTGATCTTGATCAAGACCGGGCGGATCTCGATCGAGCACTCTCCAGATGATTGCCGTCTCTGACACCTCCCCTCTCAACTACCTCGTCCTTACTCATTGCATCCATATCTTGCCTGCCCTGATTGACCGCGTCGTTGTTCCACAAGTAGTCTTTGACGAGTTGAGTTCTACAGCAGCGCCCGAAGAAATTAGACACTGGCTGGCCAATCCTCCGGGCTGGATTGAAGTTCAAGCGTTTGAGGGTACCGATCCTTTGTTGAAACACCTGGACCCGGGAGAGCGTGACGCGATTCTGCTCGCAGAAAGCCTCAATGCAGACCTCATTCTTCTGGACGAGAATCGGGGACGTGAGGCAGCTCGACAGCGAAATCTTAAGATGACCGGAACGTTGGGTCTATTGAACCGTGCAGCTTCCCAAGGCCTGATCGATCTGTCCGCAGCCTTAGATCTCCTCACTCAAACGAATTTTCGTGTTTCTCCCAGACTCTTGCAGCAGTTCAAGCCGCGAAACCCGGCGTGAGCTTGCGACGACGAACCTTGTTGATGAGGGTCACCTGCATCAGCAGTTTCCGGTTTACCGATCGTTAGCGATCTCATCTACCCAATCACAACTTTGAAGCTCAGAAAAGCGGAGCGTGTCAATGATTTTGAGACACCTGCCGGGAGAATTTAGTGAGCAATCGATCACTCTGTCGTGTAACCTGAGTGGCCAACCTCAGCCATGGAGCGCAAGTTTACCGTGAAGATTGCAGCCATCGACATCGTCATCATGCTGGGCTACATCATCGCAGTATCCGGACTAGGCGCTTGGCTGGGTCGGAAACAGCGCTCGGGAGAAGAATACTTCCTGGCCGGCCGGGGAATGTCGGGCTTCATCGCGGGCATCGGCGTTTTGGCAGCTCTTCTTTCGACACAGACCTACTTGATGCTGCCAGGCGAAATGATCAAGTACGGCGTTGGTTTCTTTGGGTTCTTGTTGGCATACCCCATAATTTACCCCGTGATGGCCTATGTCTTCATTCCCCGCTTTTTTCGCCTGCCCGTAACGAGCGTTTACGAGTACTTGGAAAAGCGATTTAGCCCCACTGTGCGTACCTGTGTGGCTTTCATTTTCCTCCTGACTCGTTTGACCTGGATGGCGGGAATCGTTTTTACCGCCTCATTCGCGTTGTCTTCAATCACGGGCCTGTCGCCGTACAAGATCGTTTTCTTGATAGTCTTGTCGACCACCTTCTACGCAACCCTGGGCGGAATTCGCGGGGTGATCTGGGCCAATATCGTCCAATTCATGGTGCTTTGCAGTGGCGCGCTCTTCGTTCTGCTGTTTGTCTTCATCAAGACGGGCACAGGTCCCTTCGCTTGGTGGGGTGTATTGTCTGAAGTGGGGCAAACCAGAATCGAGATCTTCTCCTTCGACCCGACCGTCCGCCTAACCCTGGCAGGCGTGATGCTTCAACGGTTCTTCTTTACGGTGTGCACTCACAGCTCCGATCAAGTCGTGGTTCAGCGCTACCTGACTACGCCTTCTCCGGCTGTGGCGCGTCGCTCCTTTCTTTCTTATCTAGTGGGTAGCTTTACGACATCGACGCTGCTCGGCCTGTGTGGCCTGGCGCTGCTGGCTTATCATCGAATGCGTTCGCCGCTCGATCTCGTGGATTTTCGGCAGCAGATCCTTCAAAGTGCAGACCGTATCTTTCCCAACTTTATCGCTCAGGAATTGCCGACCGGAGTTTCCGGGTTGATGCTCGCTGCGTTGCTGGCTTCCGCTATGTCGGCACTCAGTTCCGGCATCAACTCGACAGCCACGGTTATTGTAGTTGACTTCCTCAGGTACATCGGATTTCAAGAGAAGGAGCGAGATACTGTAACGAGAGCGAAGAGCGTCGCAGTTGTTGTGGGGTTGGTGGTAATTGCCCTCAGCATTGCCTACACGGCGATTGTCTTGAATAGTGATTGGAATCTTCTTGAAGCCAATCTCCGACTTGGGACGATGTTCACCGCTCCCACCGCGGTCGCTTTCTTCGTTGGTTATTTCTTTCGCAGGCCGGGGAGTGAAGCAGGCCTGATTGGCATTGTCGTCTCCCTGCTCATAGCCATCATGCTGGTGTTCAACAAGGAGGTCTTCGTGCTGCAGCGCGGCATCTCCTTTCTCTGGGTGATTCCGGCGGCCACACTAGGCGGCTTGCTGGCTTCACTCATCGGAGGACTTTTCTTTCAGCCTGCCTCCGCTGTGCAAATCGAGTCCGTCAGAATGCGGAGCCAAGCGGCGCAAGGCCACTCAACCTAAGGAAACGCGAGATGCAAGATCGCTGTTCAAGCGGTCCGGTTAAGCCCGAGTCCGAGCCAAACGTTTTGTTCACAAAAAACAAATGGGTCATGCCAGAGATTTGAGGCCATAGGAGCTGAGAGGTGCGCAGCGATGGAACGATCGAAGGTCCTTTGCATGGTAAATCTTTCTGGGGCTTCGGAAGGTCTGGCCGAACTGCGCGAAGTTGCTGACGTGGATATTCTTCCGCCAGATCGGAACACATTGCTCAAGGTGATTGGCGATTACAATGCCTACTGGGGCCATACCGAAGTGAAAGTTGATGCCAAAGTGTTGCAGCAGGCCAAGCGACTTAGAGTGATTAATACGGCTTCAACCGGCACGGACCACATCGACAAAGAAGAGGCGGCCCGGCGCGATATTCGGGTCTTGAGTATCACGCATGACTACAAGCTGCTGGATACGTTCACTGCCACTGCCGAGTGCGCCTGGATGCTCATTTTGGCCACTCATCGCCACTTTCGGGCAGCCACACGCTATGCGCTCAACGGAGGCTGGCATGGCGAACGGTTCTCCGGGCGCCAGCTCTCGGACGAGGTCTTGGGAGTCTTGGGCGTCGGACGGCTCGGCAGGATGACTTGTGAATATGGCAAGGCATTCCGAATGCGCGTGCTCGGCTGTGATATGCAACCGTTCGATATTCCGGGAGTGGAGCCCGTTGACTTCGGCACGTTGCTACGCGAGTCTGATGTAATCTCAATACACATTCATTTACGGCCCGAGAACTATCAGCTGTTCAGTGCCGAAGCCTTCGCAAGGATGAAGGCCGGTGCCATCCTGGTGAACACCAGTCGCGGAGACATCATTGACGAGCAGGCTTTGCTGGGGGCCTTGGAAGCCGGACGCCTTGCCGCCTTCGGCGCCGACGTTCTCCACGATGAGTGGCGCGCGGATATGAGGGAGTCCCCTATCGTCCAATATGCTCAGACTCACGATAATGTGGTCATCACCCCTCACATGGGAGGCGCCACAGCGAAGTCAGTTTGGGATGCACGCAATTTTTCCGCCCGCAAGCTGGCGCACTATTTGGCGACGGGTAAGGAACTCACCATGTGACGTGGAATGACAGTCTGTGAATCTGAATATGAACGATCACTATTGGTTCACGTCTGCCGGAGCGGTAGCTGCATCGAACGATGAGCAGCGGATCCGTGAACCGCTTGTTACCTACCGGAATTCCTCTCAGCTGGGGGTGCCGGACGATTCTGATTTGCGACGTCACCATCAAAGATAGCCCGTCTGGACCCTGCACATCGCCGGCTCCGAAGGCGCCGGCATCAACGGCGTATCGATTCTCAACGGGCTGGCGTACGCCAACAACGACGGCATTCACTGCACCACCTCGCGAAACATCGCATTTCCAACTGCGATATCCGCGCAGGAGACGACGGCATTTGCGTGACGGGATTTGGCACGAAGAAAGGCGTTTCCGAAAACGTCAGCGTGAGCACCTACTTGATCCAAAGCCGCTCCAGCGGAGTGAGAATCGGTTATGGCGGGAACAACATGAGAAACCTGGTGTTCCAGAACCTCGTGATTTACGGCTCCAACCGGGGCCTGGGCCTTTTTACGTGAGACCAGGGATCGATCGAGACCGTTTTGTTCTCGAACATCACCATCGAAACCCGTTTGCACACAGGGCACTGGTGGGGCCATGGCGAACCCATCCACCTCTCAGCTGTGCCGGTTTTCGAGGGCGTTGTTCCTGGCGCGATCAAAAACGTCCGTTTCTCCAATGTCGTTGCCAGAAGCGAATCGGGCATCGTAGTGCATGGCCAGAAAGACGCTGTACTGCGTGATTTGAGCTTCGAAGACGTTCATCTGACTGTTCTGCCCAGTGCCCTAGCTGCCAGCTACGGGGGCAACTTCGACCTGAGCCCGGCTCTCAAGAAGGAATCTGCCCTCTTCAAACACGATATCCCCGGCCTCTACCGCGCCATGTGAAGGAAGTTCGAGTTCGTGATTTCGACCTGGAGTGGATGCCGCCATGGGCGGATTACCTTTCCCACGGAATCGAAGCCGAGGACTTCGAGAGTCTGGTCATCGACGGGTTCGAAGGTAGACAGGGTTCTGGCCGGCCCTCCGGGGCCGCGATCGCGCTCACCCGCGGGCGCGATGTGTTCATCAGAAACTGCCAGTCCGAGGTCGGAACCGAGACGTTTTTGCTGCTGTCCGACGTTGCGGGAGAGGGGATGTTGGTCAACAACGATCTGTCAAGAGCCAAGAAGGTCTCCCAATCAACTCTGGCGTCCTTCACCAGCTCTGGGAACAGGATGCCAAGGCCCTAGCTATAGGGTGGCTCGCCTGGTCCGTAGCTCCTGCCGGTGCCCGCGCAGGTCAGGTGTCTTCTGGCACACGTGATCCGTCGTAGAACAAACCTTCGAAGTTCAAGTACAATCCCGCTCGGCTTTGACATCCGGGATTCGCAAGCCAGTCATGTCATCGATGAGGCTGCTGGAACATGTCTGGAATCTTTATTAGCTATCGGCGCCAGGATAGCGATGCCTACGCGGGGCGACTGTACGACCGGCTGGTGGCCCACTTCGGCAAAGCGCGCCTGTTCATGGACATTGACATGGATCTGGGCGTCGACTTCGTTGAAGAGATCGGGCGACGCGTAGCACTTTGCGACGTTCTGATCGCAGTGATCGGGCGGACTTGGCTAGACGTGAAGACGGAGGCCGGCCTCCGCCGCTTGGACGATCCAGCGGATTGGGTCCGCCTCGAAATTGCGGCTGCGCTCGGGAGAGGCATTCCGGTGATCCCAACACTGGTTGGCGGCGCCAAGATGCCCAAAGCTTCAGACTTGCCCGCCACGCTGTCGAAGTTGACGCGGCGCCAGGCCATCGAGATTGGCCACATCGGATTCCACGCCGATGTCGACCGGCTGATCCGGGGACTCGACTCCACCCTATCCCTCAAGCACAAGGAAAGAGCGAAAAAGCGTCCAACGGCGTCGCTCGGCGGGATCGCGGAGCCACCGCAAACAAGCCAGCCGACCAGCGAACTTGTCTATATCGACCCCGGAACCGGACTGATGTGGGCGCTCGACGACAACGGCCAGGATATCAACTGGACTGAGGCGAATGAATATGCCACAGGGTTGGGGCTCGGGGGCTATGCCGACTGGAGACTACCAACGATTGGCGAACTGGAGAAGTTATACGATCCCAAAGACGGGGGCAGCTACAATATCCGGAGGCCATTCCGGCTGACGGGATGCTGGGTTTGGAGCTCGACGATGGAAGCTCCAGAGTCCGCCTTTCTTTTCGATTTCAACGTTGGCTTGGGCAATCACAGTCCGATCGAGGATTCCTACGGCAGCCGGGCTTTGTGCGTGCGTGGCTCTTGAGTATCAGGGATCATCGTCGTTCCGCAGCCGGTCCGGGATTGCGTTGTGGCCTGGGAGCCCGATCGGTAGCGGGTTTCCAGACTAGGGGTAGCGAGCGACCTCAGACCGACCAGGAAGCGTCTACGCTGGCAGTCGACCCTCACCCCGCCTTCTGGGCCATCCGCTCCCGACGAACGGACTAATCATGTCCCGCAGCCTTTTTTGGCTGGACACAGGCTGGTGGGACCAAGGCTCTTGCGACGCCTGCTTCTGTCAGGTGCTGTCCCGGGGACCAACGTGAATAGCCGTGCGCGGAGCGCCCTGTGGAGCGAAGCCCCCGGTAGCCCGGCCAGGCAGTTACAGTCAACCCTGGAAAGGGTTGAATGTGGTTGAACCATCGTCACACGCGCCTGGGAGCGCCTGGTTCGACCCCGGGAACCCAAGCGGAAACTCACCCAACTCTGTGTCCAGTGGCCTGAGTTATGGGTGAAGATCAGACAAAACGGAAGAGGAGTGGGTTCGAATCTGACGCAGCTTGAACTTCCTCGACGACCCGTGAATCGAGGTGCGAACCGAAGGTAGGGAATGAGAGCTGAAGCGCAGAAGCAGGAAGCAGTGCGATGATCACTGCTTGGTCCGTATGGAGTCGCTCGAGGGCCGGGTCTACTTCATGATGTGCTTCAAGACCCCACTAATGTGCTGCCACATCGCCACCGCCGCTGCGTCCGGATCGGTGCCGAGCAACGCTTCGATGACCGGCTTGTGGACGCCTACGAGTTCTTGGTAGATGAGCCCCTTGCCGCCGAGCGGGTCATTCCTTGCGAGCTACAGGCCATAAGAAGTTGTCGTTTCGATCTTGGAGTTCTCGACCAACTCATACAACCGAGGATAGTGGGTCGATCGGACCACATGAAGATGCAGGTCCATATCTGCCTCTTCGCACCTCATCGGATCTGTGGCCGCCAGAGCGTCGAAGCGCTCCCCTAACTCGACCAACTTCTGCTTATCTTCTTTCGATGCTCTTTCTACAAACAGCCGAGCTGCTTCCGCTTCGAGGCCTCGGCGGATATAGGTCGCTTCCAGGACCTCTTCGCGCGACCACTCCTTCACCGTAGCGCCCCACTTGGCAAGCGTATTGACCAGGCCGTCGCGCTCCAGGCGCCGAATCGCTTCGATGACCGGCATCTTGCTGACACCCAGCTTGGCCGCCAAGGGCCGCAAGGTCAGCGAGGTGCCGGACGCAAGTTCTCCGGTAGCGATCATTTTCTTCATCTGAAAATAGACCTCTTCATTAACGGTCCGCCTGGTCTCTCTGGCAATCACTGGCAGATACCCCCAAAGTTCCCCACGTCTGCATGGCGGCTATCCAGTTACCGCCATCCGTCTCAGTGGGAGGTTTCGCTATCAAGTGGCGTTATCATAGTCTGACCTGATGCGCCCGTCAAGAGATGTCCGTTTTCCGGACTGATGACCGTTTTTCGGAAAAGCAATCCCCGAAGCGGCCCACGAGGCCGCAAGCGCTCGACCCCGACTGCAGGATTTGCGAGATTCTGACCTTTCCGCGATTGCGCGTACTTTGGGATCGAGACAATCCACGAAACGATGGAATCGCAAAGCGCGGAGCGATCGAGGGGGGTTGTTATCGAATGACGGACTTGGGCGAAGCCTCGAGCCGCGTCACAACGATCTTAGACCGGTCCAGCATTTCATCGATCTGGGGTTTGATGTCGCTCGACCACTTCGGGTCCTCATAGACGGCCTTGTAGAGTGCCTGGCGCTCGTCCTCGTTCTCGAAACGGCGCATCCAAACGTAGTGATCAGAGGATTCCGGGTCGGTCCAACTGCCGACAATGACCATGCCTCGCTCAATCTGGAAGGGAATGATTTTTTCTTCCATGAACTTGACCCAACGATCGCGCTGCCCATCTTTGATTCGGTATTGCCGCAGTTCGAAAAAAGCCATGCGCCTCTCCTTTGTGTTTGTCGCCCAGGGCTTGCGCCGGTCTTGCCGCTGGGCCCGTTAGAACCGATGTTGCCGTCATTGTGCTGCTTGTCGTGCGAAGCAGGACTGAGATCGACGACGGAGGCGAACACAGTTGGTATGTAAAGAGAAAGTTCGCCTGGCGAGCCCATCCGGCCATGATGCGGTCGACTCCGTCCCATGTGCCGCTCTCGCTTTGGTCAACTTCAGCTCGCTGCCATCCTGACCAGGGTTCCGCCGTCGACCGTCAACGTTGCGCCTGTGACACATCGTGAAAGTGGACTAGCCAGAAAGACAACGGCATTGCCGATGTCCTCGGGCTGGATGAGTTCCGGAAGACACTGGTTTTGCCGAACGAAGCTCTGCAGCCAGGCATCGACCTGAGGAGCAAACGAGGCCACCAGTGCCCGCGTCTGGGATCCATCGACCAAGCCTGGGCAGATGGCATTCGCGCGAATGCCATCCTGGCCGTACTGAATGGCAATGCCGCGAGCCAGCGCATTGACGCCAGCTTTGGCTGCCGCGTAGATCGCGTAGCCTTTGAGACTCGCCTGGTGATGAATGGACGAAATGTTGACGATGCTGCCGCGCCCGAGCGCCTGCATGGCAGGAATGACAGCCTTGCAGCATAACCAGACGCCGCGCAGGTCCACGCTCATCAGACGATCGAACTCTGCTTCGCTCGCCTCGTGCAAAGGCTTCACCAGCCCGATGCCTGCGCTGTTCACCAGAACGTCGATCTTCCCAAACCGCTGCCGGACTGTTTCGACCAGTCGCTCGACGGACAGCGCGTCGCTCACGTCGGCTCGGACTGGAAAAGCGTGCCCGCCCTCCTGGCGGATGTTGGCCGCGACTGCGTCGGCCCCTGCTTCGTCGACGTCGGCAATGACGACCTGGGCTCCCGCTTTGGCGAGTTGCCTGGAAATCCCCTGCCCGATCCCGTTTCCGGCTCCGCCGGTGACGATGGCAACGTGTCCAGCCAGCGGCTGTGTCCAAGAGTTTGCAGCAAAGTTCATCAAAACGCCTTTCCTGTCATCTGGAACTCATCCCCGGCCAGTGAGACCAGAGTTACTGCGTCCGGTCACGATCTGCGCGTCTGAAGCCAAGCTGAACGAGATGTCTGTCTCCAGAGGGGCAGAGGACTGCCGCAACCGAACACGCTGTGCGTGGCCCGGCCTGCGAACATAGTGGCCATCGGCAATATCAAACGCTGCTTGAGGCGAGCACCTACCAGTGCATGACGAAACCGCCGTCGACGTTAATGGTTTGCCCTGTCACGTGCGCAGACCGATCGGAAGACAAAAACACAATCATGTCGGCCAGCGCCTCGGGGGGCTGCCACTTGCCCAATGGGACCAGTGCCCGTATTTTCCGTTCGGCCCACTCTTCGTACGACAAGCGCTCTGCCGGCGGTGTCTGGTCGTGCCAAGCCTGCCAAACCGACCGGTTCAGCGGAGTCTGGACCATGCCTGGGCAAACCGTATTCACCCGTACTCCCTTGGCAGCGAGGTCCTTTGCCAGGCACTGCGCAAAGTTGATGTTCGCGGCTTTCGACGCACTGTAGGGCGGGTCGGTTTGGGAGCCGATCTGCCCGGAAATCGAAGCGACAAACACCATGGAGCCTTTTTCGCGCTCGGCCATGCGGGG
>Ga0194131_10006301_pt1 | contig 16572 bp, 12 predicted proteins | sample TA2KigO120mmetaG_FD_148631 | JGI IMG/M metagenome (GOLD analysis project Ga0194131, IMG submission 148631) | Freshwater microbial communities from Lake Tanganyika, Tanzania - TA2015053 Kigoma Offshore 120m | ecosystem: Environmental > Aquatic > Freshwater > Lake | place: Tanzania: Lake... | reverse complement strand
CCAGGGCGGCGGTCAGCGCCGAGCGGCGGGCCAGTGGCCGCAGCGCGCGCAGCACGCGGTCGGGGTCCACGCAGGCCGAGTAGACGGCGAAGGCGAGGATGACGACGACGACGCGCAGGCCGATGGCGGCGCCGGCAACGAGCGACTCCAGGGTGACGTCGAGGCGGCCCAGCAGCGGCACCTCCCAGCCGCGCAGCAACAGCGTCTCGCCGCGGTGGGTGACGAGCACGTTGACCGCGGTCATCAGCACCAGCAGCGGCAGCGCCAGCCGCAGCGAGGCGCGCACCGCGCGCCCCGCGCCGGCGGCGTGGCCGGCGAGCGCGATCGCGAGCCCATCCGCGACCAGCACCAGCGGGCTGGAGTAGAGGAAGGCGACGAGGGCGAGCGACCCCAGGAAGGCGACGGCCGCCGCCACCGAGGCCCGGTGCAGGGGGCTGCGCCCGGGCCTGTAGGCCAGCGCCGGCTTCACCGCACCGGTACCCCCACGTGGCCCTGGTTCTCGACTATCGCGGCGGCGAAGCGGTCCCGAAGCGGGTCGCCCAGCAGATCCAGGGCGGCCGCGACACCGCGGTCGTCGGTGCCGGTCACCACCCAGGTGGGCGGCCCTTCGCCCGGGCGCAGCGCCGCTACCAGCCCGGCGCCGGCGGTCAGCACCTCGGCGACGCGTCCCCGCTCGTCCAGCAGGGTCAGGCCCACCGACGGCTCGACGCCCGAGAAGGTGGCGAAGACGCCGCTGCGGCGCGGGCCGCCGGCGAGCAGCGCCGCGACGGGATCGTCGGAGATCGCCTGCCAGGGACCGACCAGGACACGGATCTCGCCGTCCTCGCCCTCGGCGTCGTCGGAGGGCCCGGGGTCGGCGCCCGTGCGGACGCCCTCATCCTCGAGCGCGTCGTTGACCGCGGCGCAGGCGCCGCGGGCCCCGCCGCAGTAGACGCCCGTCGACCAGTCGCGGCCCTCGAACCCCCCCGTGAACGGCTGCGGCCAGGAGCCGACCACGGCCGGGACGCGCATCGCGGTGCTCCAGTCGTGGTGGTCCCACCAGATGCGATCGCCGCCGGCGACGCCCGCCTCGGCGGAGCCGACGGGGCTCTCGATCCCGTTCACGTAGAAGAACCAGTCGCTGCTGCGGCCGTCGTCGGTCCCCCCGGCGAGACCGTCGATCGAGTCGACGAAGCCGCCCCCGTACGAGGTCTCGACCTCGGCGCTCGAGTCGAGCACGTCGAGCACGGTGTCGGACTCCGAGACTTCGGCGCTGCGCTCGAGCAGCACGTCCGCCCCGTAGTCGCGCGAGACGGTCAGCTCGACCTCGCCCTCGCCGGCGCCCGCGCCGGTGCCGCAGCCCGCGGCGGCCGCGACGCAGATCAGCGCCGCGGCCGCCGCCAGCCGGGTGTCGCGAAGGACGGTCAGGGGCGTCGCACCTTCTCGCATCGCCTGACGCGATCCGAGGCGTCGACGATGACGACGTCGCGCCCATTGCCGCAGTCGACGAGGTCGCTGCCGCCCCCGCGCACGCGGACCTCGTCGCGGCCTCCGCGGGTGCGAACGACATCGGGACCACCGCCGCCCTTGAAGCTGTCGCGGAGGTTGGTGCCGACGACGGTGCTGCCGCGGGCCAGAAAACAATCCGACAGCGAGGCGGCGACGCAGACCGGGGTCGGCGCCGAGGGGATCTCGGCCGGCGCCGCTCCCGGACCGGTCGCGCGCAGCGTCGCGACGCCGGCCGGGAGCGTGACCATGGCCTTGCCACCCGCGACGCTGACGGGCGCCTCGCCGCCGCTGACCACGGTGCCGTCGGGCGCCGGGAGCACCCGACCGTCGAAGCTGATCGCGTTGACGCTGACCTCGACGAGGCCGGGAGTGGCTCGCACGGGCGCCTCCAGCACCAGCTCGTCGCCGGTGTTCTCGCCGGAGCCGAAGTCGGCGAACACCCACAGCACCTCGTCTCCCTTCTTGACCGGGGCGAGCTCGGCGCTGACGGGCGGCGCGACGTGGTTGACCCTGTACAGCCAGCCCGTGAACGAGGGCGTGTCGGTCTCGGAGAAGCCGCCGATGCGGCAGACGCGGCGGCCGAAGGAGTCCTCGACCACCCAGAGCGGCTGCAGCGCCTTGTTGGCGTTCGACGCGGTCGCGATCAGGCCCAGCGCGTTGCGCCCGGCCAGATCGACGCGGCCGGGGCCGCGAGCGCAGTTGCCGCCGCCGGGCGTCTCGCCGCGCGGGGCGCCGATCGGGCTGCGGGGCGCGTACATGGTGCCGGGGTCGAGCGTCTCGCCGGGCGCCTCGACGCGCAGCGAGAACGCCGGCGTCGCCGCGGCGCCCCCGGGCAGGACGGCGAGCGCAACCAGGGCCAGCGCTGCGGACGACAGCAAACGGGACTTCATCGGAAGCCACCCCTTTCCTCGGGGGCCGTGTTGGCTGGCCGGGGACAGGTCTCCTGGCTTCCGAGCTCCTCGTGACGCCTTCCCAGGGACGCGCCGCGTCCCCAGTGGCTTCGTGCCGCGAGGGTCCTCGCTCGGTCACAGTGGCGGGACCGCGCCGGACTTTCACCGGACTTCCCTTGAACCACCGGCCTCTATTTCGCGGGGAGTGTAAACCCCCCGGCGGAGCCTCGGCTCAGAAGCCGCGGGCGCATGCGCCCAGGCCCAGCTCGCTCGCCATGCCCCGGGACTCGACGATCGTGTCGAGGGCCGCTCCCCCGGCCAGCTCCTTGGGGCTGTCCGCAAGCTCGTCGACGCCCTGCTCGAAGGTGTCGAGCCACTCCTCGACCTCGTCGGCCTCATCGGCGGGAGGCTCGAGTTCGCGCAGCTGCGCGATCTGGTCGCGGTAGCCCGGCGCGACCACGGTTCCGACCAGCTCCTCGACCTTTCCGCCCGTGGTGCCGGCGAAGGCCTTGCCGCCCTCGTCGATCTTGGCGTCGCCCTCGGCGCAGATCTCGTCGGCCTGGGCGACGAACTCCTCCTTGCTCAGCTCCTCGCCGCCACCCTCGCCGCCGCCATCGCCGTCTTCGCCGCAGCCGGCCGCGAGCAGGGCAGCCGAGACCAGGAGCATCAGCAGCATCAGCGGCAGTCGGGTCGATCGGTTCATCTCAAGCTCCCTTTCTAGCGAAGAGGGCGATCCGGCTGGGCATGAAGAGGGGCGGCCCGCAGGCCGCCCCTCTTCCCAACTACAGGCGAATCGGGCCTTACTTCTTCTTCTTCTTGGCCTTCTTCTGCTTGCACGTGGTCTGGTCCGACGCGGTGCTCGTCGAGCTGTCGTCGTAGGTGGAGTCCGCGCGGAACGTCCACTTCTTCTTGCTGCACTTGGCCATCACGTAGTACTTCTTGGCCTTCTTCTTCTTCTTCTTGGCCGAGCTGGCCGCCTTGCCGGGCAGCTGAACCTTCGGGATCGTGGTGTTGAAATCACTGATCGCGAAAGCACCGCCGAGCAGCAGCGGGACCGGAACGTCCAGCATTTTGCCGAAGCCGCCGATGTTGCTCGGCTTCAGCGTCCCGATCAGCACCGTGGTGGTGCCGGCGGTCGTGCGGCTGTGCAGCAGGATCGTGTCGCGACCCTCCGGCTGCGTGCCGTTGAACGCGGTGACGACGGCGGTGACGCCGGCGACCGCGCCGACCAGGGCAGCACTGCCCGAACCGACCTGAGAGGCGCCACAAGCAGCCTTGGCGGCCTCGGTCGTGGACGTATTGAATCCAGCCGCGTTGGGATCGCACTGCGAGAGCCCCTTCGTGCTGAACGAGTAGTCCTTCGGGAAGTAGACCTTGGTGTTCGTGGCCCGCTTGTCAATCGGCAGGCCGGAGCCCGTGTAGGGCGTGATCACGTCAACGAACAGGCTGTTGACGGGACCGGCCTTCTTCTTGTCCAGCTTGCCGGCCGACGTCTTGACTTCCAGTTGCTGGGGGTTGTAGGTGATCGCGGCCTGCGCGACGCCCGCGAACGCGAGCGACGAAACGGCGGCCACAGCCCCTATCAGATAGATGCGCTTACGCATACCACTCCTTTTTCTCCTGAGGGCACCCTGTAGCGGCACCGTAGCCCCGCCCGCCCTATTTCGGTCTTTGAACCTAACACAGCGATTCGCATGGAGTTTCGGAGCAACGGTGATTGGAGGACTTCTTCCGGGGGGGCTGGAGGGGCAACCCCTCGGGCCACGCTTCCGCCCCTTGGAGGAAGCCTCAGGGAGCGTCCTGGTAGACGTGCAGGTAGTTGGTGACCTCGGGGACCTCGCCGATCGACTGCACCGCCGCCTGCTGGGTGCAGGCGACCCGGAGGACGCTGGCGGTGTTGTCGAACGTGTTGAAGCCGAACTGCTGGATGCGAGCCAGCAGCTGCGGGCCGGAGCTGCCCAGGTCGGGATTGACCCGCGCGACGAAATCCGGGTTGGTGGCCGTGCCGGCGGCGATCGTGCCGTTGGCCCCCGCCGCGCAGTCGCGGGTCTCGAAGCTCGGCAGGCCGCCGGCGAGGGAGTCCGACCAGCCGGGGATAGCGTAGGCGGCGTTGCGGTTCGCCTCCAGGCGCTGGGTCGGCCAGACCGCGAAACTCTCCGGCGTGAGCGGGTTCGTCACCCGCAGGTAGCGGGCGGCGACGTTGCCCGTCTCGGGCTGGCTCACGCTCGCCTGGGTGATGCCGGTGACGTTGCCCAGGAACGAGGTGATCTCGCGCTTGTAGCGGGTGCCCGCGGCGATGATCGGTGTGACCTGGCGCAGGAAGCTGCTGAACTGGATCAGCACCGGCGGCAGGTCGTCGTTGAGCAGCGTCTGTAGCGCCGGCAACCCGGTCTTGGAGCGCTTCGCGAGCTTGCGGAATCCGACCATGAAGCCCTTGAAGTTGGGGGCGACCCTGGCGGTCTGCTTGAGCACGCTGCTGAGGGCCTTGCCCGAGGGACGCAGCTGGGTGATCAGGGGGTTGGTCTCGTTCGAGAAGGTCTCCAGCCGCTCCAGCGTCAGCCGGGACTCGTCGAGGAAGGTCGGCAGCGCCCTGAAGGCCGCCTCCAGGTCCTGGTTGCGGCGCGCCGTCGTCGCGAACACGGTCCCCGCGTTCGAGATCAGCCCGCGCAGCTGGCCCTGGCGCTCGGAGAGGGCGCCGAAGACGACGCCCGTGTTCTTGACGAACAGCCGCACCGCCTCCTCCTGCGTGTCGAGCACGCGCAGCAGCCTGTTGGCGTCCTCGGCCAACGGCTCGAGATTCGCGATCGCCGCCGAGAGGTCGGCGCCGCGGCCGGCGGTCGCGATCGCCGCCTCCTGCATCCAGGCCTGGAAGGCGAGTCGCGTGCGCTCGTCGAAGGTGCGGAAGATCTCGTCGAGCTGCACCGACTCCGCGACCTGGGCGGGCGGCAGCGAGCCGTCCTCGGCCAGCTTCGGACCGTCTCGGTCCCCGGGCGTCAGCTCCACGTAGGTCTCCCCCAAGAGCGTCTTCTGGCGCAGCATCGCCAGGGTGTTCTCGGGGATCGGTGCGTAGTCCTCGTCGATCTCCAGGGTCGCGACGGCGAGGTCGCGGCTCTCGCCCTCGTCCTCGAGCTCGATCTTCTTCACCTTGCCGACCGAGACGTTGGAGATGCGCACGTCCGACTCGACCGCGAGCTGGGTCGCCTCGTTGAACGGGACCTTGACCCGGTAGCCCTCGGGAGCGAACGGCACGGGCCCGCCGAAGGCGTTCCAGAGGAACAGCAGCAGGCCGAAGCACGAGAAGGCGAAGGCGACGGCGACGCCGATCTGGGCGGCGGATGGCGCGCGCTGACCCATCAGCAGATCTCCGAGGTTCGCGGCTGGTTGGTGGTCTCGAGCAGCGTCTTGATGAACGGCTTGTCCGTAGCGACGCCCTCCGAGAAGCGCGCCGTCTCACACGTCTGCATGACGATGCCGCGACGGAGCGGGCCGTGCGCGTCCTGGAAGAGGAAGAGGTTGTTGATGTTGTGGTTGAGCCAGGGCAGGTAGAACATGAAGCTCTCGGCGTCGCCCGAGGGGTTGTAGGCGAGCGCGTTGAGGCCCTTGTTCAGGTTGGTGAAGCTGCGATTGAGGCCGGGGACGGTCTGGGCGAGGCCCTCGCTCGTCTGACGCAGGTGCTTGACGGGCGCGAAGACCTGCACCGTGAACGGCCTGATCTGATCGCGGATCGAGTCCAGGGTCTGCCGCATGAAAGGACGCAGGGCCTGCAGCGCGGGCTTCAGGGCGCGAGCGCCGGGCAACGAGTCGCGCAGGGCCGGCAGGCTCGCGAGCGCGAAGCGGTTGGAGCTGGCGAGGGCCTTGTTGGTCTCGTCCAGGGTGCTCGGAAGCTCCTGCAGGGACTCGCGGATCGCGGCCTCCTGGTTGGCGAAGCGGGCCAGCGCCGCGTTGGAGCCGTCCACGAACGAGATCAGGTCTGTGTCGCGCGCGGCGAGCTCCTCGGAGAGCAGGCGGAAGTTGTGGATCGAGCGGGCGATGCTCTCGCGGCGCTCCGCGAGGCCGCCGTTGATTCGCGCGATGTCGCGGGCGAAGGGCTCGAACTGGCGCAGGGCGCCCGCGAGCTTGCGGCCGCGATCCTGCTCGGGGTCGAGGGCCTCGGCCCCGCCCGCGAGCAGCAGCTTCAGGAACGCCTGGGTGTCGGCGTCGAGCGAGGCCAGCACCTCGTCGGGGTTGACGTTGGGCTGGGTCGACGCGAGCGGGATCGTGACGCCCTCCTCGACCGCCGGCTCGCTCTCGGTGCCCGGATCGACCTCGATCACCATGTCGTTGAGGCCGGTCTTCGGCCGCAGCAGCAGCGAGGCGTCGTCCCTGATCAAGTAGGCCTTGTCGTTGTCCACCTCCATCGTCACCTCGGCGTTGCCCTCGTCGAGGGTGACGTCGGTTATGTCCCCGACCTTGATCCCGGCGATGGTCACGGCCTGGCCCTGCCCCGGGGTGATCGCCTGGGCCGAGCTGAACTGGGCCTTGATCTCGAACCGGTCCTCGCCCAGGATCGGGAACCAGGAGGGCAGCGCCGTCGTCTGGTTGGCGAGGATGACGAAGGCCGTGACCACGCCGGCGATGATCAGGCCGATGATCGCCAGGAAGTCCCTCAGGTGCTCTCGGATCGCGCGCTTCACGGCACCGCCTCCGGGCTCGGGGGACCGACTGCAGCAGCGGGCCCATTGAGGTCAGGGATCGGGTTGCTCGAGCAAGCCACGTCGGTCCGGTAGGGCGGCTTCGAGCCCAGCACCGGCTGGTTTCCGAGCGGCGCGGACTGCGCGTGTCCGTAGTTGACGGTGTCGGTGGGGAGCCCCGCCCCCGGAACCGGCATGCCGACGAGGCCGTCGTTGGTGCCGAAGCTGCCGCCGCCTGTCTGGAAGCGGATGTAGGAGCCGTTGCCGTCGAAGTTCTGCGCCTCGCCGGCGAAGCCGGAGACCGCGTAGCCGAACTCCTTGTAGTTGGGCACGTTGGTGGGGGTGAAGACGTCGGTGATCGGCACGTCACCCGTCGGGATCAGCAAGTCGGAGGTGCAGAGGCTGAGCAGCTCGGTCTGGCTGAACAGGCCGGGCGCGGCAGCGGCCGTCTGGCCCGCGGGCTCGCCGGTGAGGCGGAGCTGGTAGGCGAGGCGTCCCAGCTCCTTCTCGTTCAGCAGGGCGGTGGTCTGCTTGATCCAGGCCTGAGAGGCGTTGATCGTCTTCGGCAGCTGCTTGATCCCCGGCTCGATGTCGCGGGCGAAGGCGCGCAGGTAGGGGAGGACGGCATTGGTGTTGCGCAGCGCCGGCGCCGCGATCTCGAGGGTCGGCGCCAGCAGGCGCACGGTCTCGGCCAGGTCTTCGGACTCGGCGGCGAGCGCGCCGCTGAAGGTGTTGAAGTTGGTGACCAGGTCCTGGAGCTGCTGCTCGCGCTGCGCCAGCGCCTCGAACACCGTGGCGTTGGCCGCGATCAGGCGGGAGAGGTCGCCGGGCTCGGTGCCGAGCAGCGCTTCGCCGACGATCGCCGAGTCGCGGCTGGCGTCGGCGCCGTACTGGAAGGAGTCGTTGATCGCCTGGGCCGCGCTCTCGCCCTGGATGTCGGGGTCCTGGCCCTTGTCCTCGGCGGCGGTGGGCTGGGAGTTGAGCGCCGTCCCGTAGCCCCGCAACAGCTTCGAGAGGTTCTCCCGGTCGGGCGCCTGCAGAGTGGTCAGGATCTGGTCCAGCTGCACCGCGGTCGAGGTCTGGGTGATCGGGATGACGCCGCCGTCGGGCACCTCGGGCGCGCTCGGGCTGCCCGGCTTCACGTCGAGGAAGAAGTTGCCCTCGAGGAAGATCCGCGGGCGGATCTCGACCAGTGCGTCCTCGCGGATCGGCTGGCCCTCCTCGTCGACGGTGAAGGTGACCTCGGCCGCGTCGCCGACCCCGCGAACGCTCTGCACCTTGCCGACGTTGACGCCCGCGATCCGCACGGGGGAGTCCTCGCGGATGTTGGCTGCGTTCTCGAACACGGCCCGGACCTCGTACTTGTCCCCGAAGGGCAGCTCCTTGTTCACGGCCAGGTAGGTGCCGACCAGCACCAGGCCGATCAGGATCAGCGCGTTGCGGATCCGGTGCGGGGGGTTCCCCTTGCGGTAGATCCGCTCGTCGTAGTCCTTGGGCTTTGGCTTCGGGTCCGCCATCACTTCTTCTTCTTCTTCTTCTTCTTGCCGATGCCGAGCTGCTCGTCGGTCTGGCCCTCGGTCACGATTCCCTGGTTGCCGGGGACGTTGCCGATCACCTGCCGGCCGGCCAGGTAGGGCTCGTTCGCCGCCTCGCACTCGATCGGCGACTGGCCCGCCGATGCCGTGTTCGGGTAGAAGTTGGAGTGCAGGAAGTTGTTCGGGGTGCTGCTGCCGCCGCCGTTGGCCGGACCCGAGCTGGGGCTGCCCTCGTTGTTCAGCCCTGTCGGCGGCTCGAGCACGATAAAGCGCTGCCAGGTCCCGGCGCCGTCGCCGAAGGCCAGGTGGTTGGCGACGTTGCGGAACAACAGCGTGGCGTAGTTGCAGACCGACTGGGCCGGACCGACGTGGGCCAGCAGCGGCTGGGCCTGGGTGAAGAAGGCGTCGAGGTCGTCTATGCCCTCTCGCGCCGGCGCGTTGTTGTTGAGGTTCAGCAGCGCCTGCACGGTGGGAGCGAGCTGGGCGTTGAAGCCGGGCGCGAGCCGCAGCGCCTTGACCCCGACCTTGATCGCGCGCATCGCGTCATAGGAGACGGGCCTGAAGGCCGCGAACCCCGGGCGCAGGTCGGAGAAGAGCCCGGCGGTGTTCTTGAGCAGGGGCCGGATCACGGGCAGCGTGCGGATCGCCGTGTCCTCGGTCTCGGGCGAGCGCGAGATCGTCTCCTGGATGTAGGGACGGGCGACGTTGGCGAAGGCGCCGAACGTGGTCTCGAGGTCGACGAACAGCTGTCCCTGCACCGCCGCGACCGGCGCCGCCTCCGCCGCGGCTGCGGAGAGCCCGCGCACGAAGCCGCCCAGGTCGGTGTCGCTGGAGGCGAGGTTGCGCATCACCGGCTCCAGCCGCTCGACCAGCGGCGCCAGGTCGCCGATCGCGGCGTTCAGCGCCTGCCCGCGGCCGGCGAGCGCGTTGCCGAACTCGGTCAGGTTGGCCTGGATCGCGGCGCGCGTCGGGTCGTCGAACGTGTTGAAGACCTGGTCGATCTCGACCGGCGCGGGGGTGGCCGCGCTGAGCGGCATCGTCGCGCCCGGCTCGAAGCCCTCCTCGGAGGTGCCCCGCACGAGCTCCAGGTACTTGAGGCCCAGGGCGGAGCGCGAGCGCACGATCACGGTGGAGTCAACCGGCAGCGGGTCGACGTCCTGGTTCAGCTCCAGGTCGAGCTTGGCGTTGACCGAGCCGTCCTCGTTCTGGACGGGCTCGACGGCCTTGACGGCGCCGACGCGGATGCCGCCGACGCGGACCTCGTTGCCGGGGACGAGGGTGTTGGCGTTCGGGACCTGGGCCGAGAGCTTGTAGGTGGGGACGAAGGGCAGGCCCTGGTTCGCCTGGTAGGCCAGGAAGACGGCCACGACCACGACCAGCACCGTGACCGCGCCGACCAGGGTCGGGCTGGCGGCGAGGCTGCCCGCGCGCCCGCCCCTCATCGCCCGCCTCCCAGCAGGAAGCGCAGCAGCAGCGAGGCCTCGTCCATCGTGATCGCGTCCTCGCCCTCCTTGTTCTTGCGCTTGCGCTTGGCCTTCTCCTCGGCGGTGAGCTCCTCGTCGCCCGCCGCGGCGCCCTCGGCCGAGGCCTCATCGCCGGAGGCCGCGTCCTCCTCGTCGCCCTCGCTGGGCTCGAGAGGCTCGGTGGGCTCGGTCGTGGTCGTCTCCTCGGGCTCGGGCTCGAGCTCGGGGATGATCTCCTCGACTGGCGGCAGCGGCTCGTCGGGCTCGGCCGGCTTCAGCCCCGCCTTGGGCTGCGCCTTCGGCTTCTGCTCGCGCTGCGCGCTCGCGGTCGCGCCGGCGGCTTTCTGGTGGATGAAGAAGGCCTCGCAGGAGGGGAAGACCGTGATCTCGATCACGAGGCAGTTCGAGCGCTGCACGGCCGCGCGCTGGAAGTGGCCATAGGTGTCGTAGCCGTTGATGTTGCCAACTGTGTTGTAGATGAAGTCCATCAGGTGCTGGAAGCCGCCCGTGTCCGAGAAGGTGCCGAGCACCTTGCCGAGCTCGACCGCCGTGGGGCCGGACTTGTCGGTCAGGTTCCGGATCTGCACGATCACCGGGTCGGAGGCGACCAGATTCGGCCCCGCGACCTCGTCGGCGTCACCGAGGGTCGTGAGCGCCGGGGTCCCCGCCTTGAGGAAGGCGGGCAGGCTCTGGGTGGCCTTGCTGAGGTTGACCGCCGAGGCGCCGATGTCCTGGGCCAGCGGCGTGCCCTGGTCGCCGAAGCCGCGCAGGTCCTTCATCGTCGCGCGCACCTGGCGCAGGGTCTCGGGGAACAGCTTGAGCTGGGCCTCGAGGTCGGCGCCGCGCTCGGCGGTCGCCTGGCCCGCGATGCCGGCGTTGCGGAAGAAGCCGGTGATGCTGGTGCGGTTGCGCGCTAGAGGCTCGAGCACGGCGTCGCCGTCGCTGGCGAGGCTGGCGAGCTGGCGGTTCTGGTCGGCGAGGATCTTCAGCACCCGGTTTGTCTGGCGCAGGGCCGGGTTGGCGCGGTCGATCACCTCGCCCAGGTCGTCGCCCCGGGCGGCGAGTCCGGCGCCGAGGTCGTTGATGATGAGGCGGAAGCGGTCGCGGTAGGGCGCGCGGTTGATGTTCTGGATCAGGTCCAGGTCGACGGCCTTGCCGTTGTTCTCCAGCGGCAGCAGGAGCTGGCCCTCCCCGGGGCCGTCCTCGATCGTCTCCAGCTCGGGCGGCGGCTCGGTGCCCGGCGCGCGGGGCTGGGTCGGGGTGCAGTCGACCAGCTTCTCGCCGATCAGCGACTGCGGGCGGATGATGCAGGAGGCGTCGGCGCGGAAGTCCTTGAAGGCGTCGTCGGTGATGTTGAGCACGACCACGGCCTTGCCCGGGATCGCGACGCCGCCGTCCTTGAGGCTGACGATCTCTTCGGGGCCGGTGACGTCCACCGACTCGACGGTGCCGATGGTCGCGCCCGCGACGCGCACCTCCTCGTCCTTGACGATGAAGCCGCCGTTGTCGAAGATCGCGCGGATCTTGTAGGGGCCGTCGTCGGCGCCGACTGCCCCCGGCAGCAGCACGATCAGGCCGGTCGCCAGCAGAGCCAGGGCTATGACGAGCAGGCGCCTCATGGCCCGGCCAGCACGTCCGAGGCCGTGCAGTCGTTGCTGTTGGGCGGGATCGGGTTGGTCAGCAGGCCCCCGTCGAGGAAGGGCGTGGAGCCGTCCACGGCGGGCTGGGTCTGGCCGCCGGGACAGCGGCGGAAGAGCTTGAAGTTGGTGCCGCCGAAGGCCCCGTAGTCGCTGAACTGGTCGGCGATCGCGATCGGGTCCAGGGTGCCGGCGTTGTCGGTGAAGATCCCCATGCCCGCGGGCTGGACCCTGGCGTAGTGGCCGTCGGCGTCGTAGTTGGCCGAGATCTGACCCAGCTTGCCGACGGTGTTGAAGAGGTCCGGGGCGTAGGGGCGCAAGAAGGTGAAGGTGGGCTCGGAATCGATCATCGCCTGGATCGTCGGGTCCTTGGCCCGGGCCGCGGCCTTCTGGATCGAGACCAGATGGCCGGCGGCGTCGGTGAGGTCGTTGTTCTTGCCGTCCTTGTTGACGGCGATCCGCAGGTCCTTGAAGACCTTGACCGAGTTGCCGACCAGCGGCCGCAGCTGGCGCAGGAACGGCGCCAGGTTCTTGGTCGCCGGCTTGGCAGTCTCAACCAGAGGGTCAAGGTCGTCGAGGGCGAGGCGCAGGTTGAAGAAGGTCGTGTTGGCCTGGCGCAGCGCCGGGGGCAGAGCTATCAAGGCGCGATCGAGGCTTTCGTTCTGGGAGGCGACCGCGCCGAGGGCCTGGTTGGAGTTTGAGACGAGGCCGCTGAGATCGTCGCGCCGCTCCGCGAGAGCGGTCATGACCCGGGAGCCGCTGACGAGGAACTCGGTCAGGGTGCGCTGGTCACGGTTGATCTCGGAGATCACCTTGTCGGTCGCCGTCAGCGCCGGGCTCAGGTACCTGTAGGTCTCGTTCGCCTCTGCCCCGCGGCCGGCGTAGACGGTGGCGGAGCCCTGGATGATGTCCTGGAGGCCCTTGCGCTCCGGGGCCCGAAGCGCGTTGAAGAGCTGGTCCAGGTCCACCGGCGCGGTGGTGTCCACCTCGGTGATCAGCGAGCCGCTGTCGAGCGCCGGCGCGTTGTCGGGGCCCGGGGTGATCGAGATGTAGCGGTTCGCTATGCCCGACAGCGAGGTCGAGCGGACCACCGCGGAGCTGCCCTCGTGCAGCTCCTGGTCGACGGTGATCGAGACCTTGGCCTGGCCGTCGTCGGTGAGCTCGATCGCGTTGACCGTGCCCACGGGCTGGCCGCCGATCAGCACCTGGTTGTCCTCGACCAGCTGCCCGCCGGTCTCGAAGATGAGCTCGTAGTCGTAGCCGTCATCGCCCCCGAGCACGATCCAGGCGATCGCGAGCACGGCCAGGACGAGCGCGCCGATCGCGGCGATGCGGCCGATGCCGCCGCTGCTGCTGGCGCCGCTGACGGGCCCCGAGCTCATCCGGCTACCGCGCGGGGCCCCGCGATCCGACTCGCTGTTTTAGGCATACCGATCCGGTTCTCCGGTCCCTGTTCCCGTTCCTCGCAGCACTGCTCCACCTACGCCGAGCCGATCATATGCGAGCGTCCGGTGGGCACGGCGCCCATACGGCCCCGCGGCTTCGTTTAACGGGGCCTTAACGGCGCTCGGAAGGGGCCTCGGGGGGCCAGGACCTGGACGTTGTCGACGTCCACGGCGCAGCCCGCCGGCGCCGGGCGGTCCATCACCGGGTCGTGATGGATGCCGGCGCGCAGGTGCGAGGGGATCGACTTGCCGCGGCGGATGCCGTCGGATTTGGTGCCCCTCGTCTCGACCTTGAGGGTGTTGGTGCGGATGCGGCGGCTGCGCTCGCCGGGATCGGCGAGGTCGGCGAAGACGGTGATCCGGCCCTTGCGCTTGTTGCGCGGGCCTCCCTCTACCCGGCGCCCCCCCTTCATCGTCTCCCCCGGCGGGCTGTGCCCGAGCCGCCGGCGGCCGTCGTCGGCGCTGAGCGAGAGCACCGGCGGCCCGCCGCCGTTGTCGGAGGGGCCCGACTGCTCCGCCGATCAACCTGATCCTGCGGCCCCTCACGGCAGAAGGCGGCTCCTGTGGTTGTCGTGCCCTAGCCGCATGCGTGCCGCTCTCATCGGCGTCTTGTCAAGGCCGGTTGAATTACGAGGCACCGCTACCGGGATTCGAACCCGGGTTTCCGGACTGAGAATCCGGCGTCCTAGTCCCCTAGACGATAGCGGCGCGTATCTCGCTGCCGGCCGATTCTAGCCAAGCACCGAGGCCCGTCTCGGGACCGATACCCGCTCCGGCGAGGTCCCACACACATGCGGCTGAGAGGAGTCGAACCTCCACGTCCCGAAGGACACAGGCACCTGAAGCCTGCGCGTCTACCAGTTCCGCCACAGCCGCGGGGCCCGCTCACTGTAGCGGCCCCCCGCGGGGCGGCGGCGGCGGCGGAGCGGGAGTCGAGCGGCGCCCCGCGCCGCCCGGCCCGCCGCCCAAAGCCTGAATGGAAACTCGAGGGTTGGTGGAAATTCGCTGCGACCGGAGGCCGCCGGCGTTGCGCTCGGGCCGCGTCCCCGCCGCAAGCCTCCAGTGGTGCTTGAGTCTCTGGCTCCCGCCCGCTTCCCGCGATCGCACCCGGCCGGGCGAGATAGTGTTCCGCGCGGAATGGGATGGATCCAGCCGGCACCCCCTCCGGTCGACCCGGACCAGTGGAAGGCCCAGCCCTACCTGGCCCGGCTGAAGCCGCTGGCCCAGGACTGGTCCGTGAACGGTTTCGGCACCCCCTACCTCATCTACTTCCTCTACCTGGCGAAGCTCGTCGTGTTCGTGGTCGGCGCCTTCGCGCTGATCTCGCTGACCACGCCGGGGCTCGGCTCGCTGGGCGAGGTCGGCGACTGGTGGTCCCAGCCCGTCGCCTTCCAGAAGCTCGCCGCCTGGACGATGCTGTGGGAGGTGATCGGCCTGGGCTCGGGCTCGATGCCGCTCACCTTCCGCTTCGTACCCCCGATCGGCGGCATCCTCTACTGGCTGCGTCCGGGCACGGTCCGCCTCCCCCCCTGGCCCGATCGCGTGCCGCTGACCCGGGGGACGACCCGCACGCTCGCCGACGTGGCCCTGTACGCGGGCGTGCTGGCGGCGCTCGTCTACCTGCTCGTCGCGGGCGAGGAGCCCGCGGACGGGGTCGCGGGCGGCCGCCTCGACCCGGTGGCGATCGCGGTGCTGCTGGGCCTGCTCGCCCTGCTCGGCCTGCGCGACAAGGTCTCGTTCCTGTCGGCCCGGCCCGAGGTCTACGGCTTCCTGATGGTCATCTTCCTCTTCCCCTTTGACAACCTGATCGTCGCCTCCCAGCTCGTCTTCGTCTGCATCTGGTGGGGGGCCGCCGCCTCGAAGCTGAACCGCCACTTCCCGTTCGTGGTCTCGGTGATGATCAGCAACACGCCCTGGAACCGCTCGCGCAAGGCAAAGGCGAAGCTCTACCGCGACTACCCGGAAGACCTGCGGCCCTCTTCCGTCGCCGCGCTCGCCGCCCACACCGGCACCGTGATGGAGTTCGGGCTGCCGCTGCTGCTGCTGGTCAGTGACGGGGGCACCCTCGGCTGGATCGCGGTGATCGGGATGGTGATCTTCCATCTTCACATCACGTCCACGTTCCCGCTGGCGGTGCCGCTGGAGTGGAACCTGTTCATGATCTACGGGCTCTTCTTCCTCTTCGGCGAGAACGGCGGGGTCCCGCTCTCGACGCTCGACCCGGTGGTGCTGATCCCGATCGTCCTGATCGGGGTGGTGCTGCCGGTGCTCGGCAACCTGCGGCCCGACCTCATCTCGTTCCTGCCCTCGATGCGCTACTACGCGGGCAACTGGGCGACCTCCCAATGGCTGCTGCGCAAGGACACCGGCGCCGAGGAGAGGCTCGACACCGGGGTGAAGAAGACGGCGCGCGTGGTCGTCGAGCAGGTCGAGCCGCTCTACGGCCGTGACCTGGTCGAGATGATGCTGGCCAAGGGGCTCGCCTTCCGCGCCATGCACAGCCACGGGCGCGCGCTCACCGGCCTGCTCCCCCGCGCCGCGGGCGGCGCCGATCGCATCGACGACTTCCACGTGCGCGAGGGCGAGCTGATCTCCGGGGTGATCAACGGCTGGAACTTCGGCGACGGCCACTTCCACGGCCCGCAGCTGATCGCCGCCGTTCAGGAGCGCTGCGGCTTCGCCCCCGGCGACGTCAGGGTGATCACGCTCGAGTCCCAGCCCGCGCACGTCCAGCGCCAGCGCTACCGTATCTACGATGCGGCCACGTGGCTGATCGAGGAGGGCTACGTCGACGTCGCGGAGATGGTCAACCGCGGGCCCTGGCTCGAGGAGTCCTGGGAGTTCCCGGTCGAGGTGACCGAGCGGCCCGCCGGTGGCGCCGCGGGCGCCTCCGCCCCGCCCGCGTGAGCCGGGCCATCGTCGTCGGCTCGGGGCCGAACGGGCTGGCGGCCGCCGTCGCGCTCGCGCGCGAGGGGGTCGAGGTGACGGTGCTCGAGGCGGCCGACCGCATCGGCGGCGGCGCCCGCAGCGCCGAGCTGACCGTGCCGGGCCTGATCCACGACGAGTGCTCGGCCGTGCACCCGATGGCGGTGGGCTCGCCCTTCCTGGGCTCGCTGGGCCTGGAGCGGCACGGGCTCGAGTGGCGCTGGCCCGAGCTCGACCTGGCCCACCCGCTCGACGACGGCAGCGCCGGGGTGATGCGGCGCTCGATCGACGCCACCGCCGCCGGCCTGGGCGAGGACGGCCGCGCCTGGAAGCGGGTCTTCGGCCGCGCCTCGGCCTCCTTCGCCGAGCTCGGCGACGACCTCTTCCGCCCCGTCCTGCACCTGCCCCGCCACCCGCTGCGGCTGACGGCCTTCGGCCTGCGCGCCGCGGCGCCGGCGACGCTGCTGGCGCGGAGCTGGAGCACGCCGCAGGCGCGCGCCCTGTTCGGCGGCGTCGCGG
>Ga0194131_10006300_pt1 | contig 16572 bp, 15 predicted proteins | sample TA2KigO120mmetaG_FD_148631 | JGI IMG/M metagenome (GOLD analysis project Ga0194131, IMG submission 148631) | Freshwater microbial communities from Lake Tanganyika, Tanzania - TA2015053 Kigoma Offshore 120m | ecosystem: Environmental > Aquatic > Freshwater > Lake | place: Tanzania: Lake... | reverse complement strand
AAGGTATTAAAATAATACTGTGCAAGAAAAAATGAACATATTGGAATCTATGGTTCAGGATGTAGCAAAGGCCCTTGAAATTCCCCACCTTCCCCTTTTCACCTGCCCCTGGAAGCACCTTGTCGGTGGGTGGCTAGGTTTTTAGCTATGGATAACTTAGATAAGAACCTTGGGTCACACCCCTAGAAGGCATTGCCCATCGGATGCATGAGATCTATGCCGCCTTTGTAAATGCTGGCTTTAGCCCAGATCAGGCGATGGAGACAAAGAATAAAGACTTTGATGTGTTGGAAAAAGGCTCGAGAAGAGTTCGGAAAATAGGCACATAAAATGAAAAAGATATTTCGAATGATATTCAATCCAGAAGATAAAAACAAAATTCCTGACGGTCAGACCGTAATTGAGTATTTATTGTTGAATGAAGCATTGGTAGTCTCTGGTCTAGACAAAAACACTGGGGGATTTTTGTATACCTTTACTCAAAAGGTTCAAAAATTTATGCCAGACCTATATCATGAACATCTTAACGACGTTAATTCAAGACTCATGGCTTTGTGGGAAAAGGGGTTTGTGAACATAGACCTTATGCCTGATGTCCCTATTGTGAAACTTACCTCAAAATCGTTTGATTTTGAAGAGATATCCAAACTGTCTAAAGAGCACCAGTGGTCACTAGAATAAAAAGGATTATTAGAGAATGCGAAGGGAAAAAATAGTTAAGAGTTCAATTTGTAGTTTTGAAGTCTTCATAGCGGTGTATTACCTGCTTTACACAAGGTTATGAATTTCCCAAGCATGACCATACCGTCCGCTGAACTTGGCTCCATCACCGAAAGTTCTGGAGATCTGATTAGGAAACATGCCCATTGAGCACGCGACACGGCGACATTCATTCGATTAGGAGATAGCAGAAACTCAATGCCGCGAGGTAAATCTTCGCTCGATGACGTAGACATCGAAATGAAGACAATTGCAGCTTCTTGCCCTTGGAATTTATCTATTGTCCCTACTTTTATCCTCGGAAATCCCTCTTCGGCTAGGCGTTGCTTGACTAGACGTACTTGATTGTTAAATGCCGCAATAACAAGAATATTTGATTCGGTGATTGGAGTTGGCTCTTTTGGATCGCCGTTCTTATCAGTATCAATCCAAGGTTTTCCAATTGATTCCTTTACTAGTTTTATAAGGGCATCGACTTCCTCAATAGATTTAGTTGTGTTTCCCGAGTGCTGCACTTCCACGACATGAAGTCCGGGTTCAATCCCCTCAAGAGCTCTCTTAGAGCATCTTTCATCGGCTCCGAGTCGATCCTCGTATTGAAGCCGCGATACCGGGCTAGTTAAGAGGGGGTGAAGTCGATATGTCTTGGCTAAGAAGTATCCTAATTCATCTGGCATAGTCTTATGTTCACCAAGAATGTGCTTCAAAACGGAGTTATCGACTGGTTCTGGATGCTTTCCCTGGCTTACATGAGGAAGTTGTTGCGGATCGCCAAGTAGAAGCGCGCATCTCGCTGATGAGAGCGTAACAATTGAATCAGCTAAAGAGTACTGGCCCGCTTCATCAACAACTATAAAATCAAGCGCTAAAGCTCTATATGCCGCGGAGGCATAGTTCCAAGTAGTACCTCCAATTACGTAGCCGCCGTGCTGGCTCATAGTCCAACTCGGAACATCATCAACGTGATACTCGGGCCGAGTCTTCGGCGATTGACCTTTCTTCGCTATCGGTATTGAAGGGTCAATCTTTTTGACACTATTCAGCAGGTTCTCAATAGCGGCGTGAGATTGTGCAACTACTCCAATACGCCAGCCTTGCTTAACTAAATTCACAATTACATTTGCACCCACATATGTCTTTCCTGTACCTGGAGGTCCTTGCACCGCAACGTAACTATCTTCTGAATCCAACAAGGCTTGAGTGACGCTCTCAACATCTGTACCTAGTCGTGGGAGGCGTCCTGATTTTTGTCGCGGTGATCTTCTAAAGAGAATGTCTGACCAAGCACTCGGAGGAAATAGAGGTTTTCCTTCTGCTTCAGCCTCGAGGATTCGCTGCGCAATTTCCTGCCGAAGCACCTTCTTGATTGCAAAAGTAGGAATCGGTGCACCTGGTAGAAGTGCAAAGGGAGTTTCAGACCAAGATCCAGCTTTACTTGCTCGCTCTTCAACCACTACTTGATCAGATTCCAATTCGATGATGTGAACTTCTCGAAAACCTCTTGTTGTGCCAGCTACGACTTTAAATCCTGTCGGAGCTACTTCATACAACGCCTGAGGAATGCGTTCGAAATCCAAGACGTGTCTTAAGTCGATTCCATCCGGAGCATAAAAAGTTAAGTTTCTTCGCGGATTCTTTTTTCCTTCAACGTACCAATTTGTACACTCGACTTTCTTGGGCATAACTACATCATTTGAGCTCTCAAGTTCGAATAATTCGCTTTTAGTTTTATCGAAGATATCCCACCAAACTGGGCGATCCTCGCGATGGTGATACTCAAGGGCGGCTGCGATCATGGCTTTGCCTTGTTGATCCTCAGTTCTTTCCTTTCGGTCCGCCGGGACATCCTTAAGTAGTTGTATTCCAATCGGCTCTTTAGGCTCTTCTTCATCATCTTTCCATTTTTCCTCAGCAGCAACTTTCATTTCCGCAAAGGGAATATTGTTTTCGGTCGCAAGTTTTCGGAGCCATTCATCAAGTCTTTGGGTTGATTGACAGTCATCCTCGTTATAAATCTTGATTTCGTTCAGAGCTTTTTCAAATCCTTCTCTCGAACCCTTCTTCAGTTCTTCCAAGGCATTCTCAAAGGCAACTACGCTTCCTATTGAAGAGGAAACTACTTTGTCACGGTTACCCTCATAGAAGACTGGTTCGATTTTCTTTATAGAAAGCGACTCGGTGGAAAAGCGAAGAGTCTTGCGGACAATTGAGTAGAGATCAACGAAAACATCTTCGCGGATCAATTTATCGACCTCAAACTCTAGAAATCCATGACGCTGAGCTAAACGCAGAAGCGCAGTCGGCTCATAAGACGCATAGTGATAGATGTGTAAGTCAGGGAACTTAGCTCTGCGATCTTTAACAAAATTAATGAAATCTTCAAAGGCTTTCTTCTCTTGAGTCCTATCTTCAGCATCAAAAGTTGAGAACTTTAGGTTTGCGCCTTCCCTGATCACATAGCCAAACATGTATTCAAGGCCCTCGCCGTTCTCAGCGTATGGATCTCCTTCCATATCAAACCCAACATCACCTTCGGAAGATTTGGGTAGTAAACCAAATCCGATTGGATCCTTTATCTCAAAAAGAGGAATTTTTGCGCCAGATTCACGACCCTTAAGTTGAATTGCGGCCTGAGCTTTCAAATTTTCAAAGGTTTCTACTGCAATCTCTTTCTTTCCTGAATTACGAAGTTCTTCACTAGCGGATGCCATCTCAGTAAGCGTTTTAATTCCAACATCTACCAAAGCAAGTCTTGTTGTGGAACGAATTCCTTGAATCAAAGAGAGATCATCCGCACTACGTCGGCCCAGTTCACAATGATCACTCCAGCGACAACGTGAGCAGGCTTCACGAGGTGCAGCCCAGTTTGGGTTAGGAGTCTCGGAGAAGGAATTGATTCGGCTCTTCGCTCTTTCGTAAAAGAACTCTCCAAGGTCGAGAAGGTCTGAAGCTGGGGTGCTCCATTTTTTGTCACTGGCTAACCAGAGATGAACTCGGTGTGGCCTAGGTAAACCCAACTTGATCATGGCAAAGGCGTAAGCGGCAACCTGTAGAACGGCGGCTCGCTTCTCAGTCTTAGCTGACTTTGCGTCTACGGGGTCATACACAAAGCGGCCATCTCTGTCCTTGATGGGATTTCCATCATCATCTATCGCCTTTATCAAAAAGTCGGGATAACCAAGAAATTCGCCATCAAACAAAGTTGGGGCATAAATTGAATCAACTCCATCAAGCATCGCTTGCTTTGTTTTTTCGAACGCAACGTTAATTAGTTCACCGTCTTCGAAAGTATTTGGAATCTTACGGAAATTACCTTTGTCTAACAGCTCATTAGCAAGTGCCGCCTCATGGGCGATACCGTGCTTTCGTAGCAATTTTTGCTCATCAGTCTCGCTCTTTTCGGGCTCTGGAATGAGCCTTTTTATCGCGGCCCAGTCAAGATGTAGTCGATGGCTACATTCCAATTCGGCAATCAGATCTCTTGGGGAGATCAATAACCTTGATTCTTCTATCTTCATAAGTGGGGTCTTAAGAGTTACTTGCTCTCGTTCCAACCCTTCTTAATGTTTTCTACAATCATTTCTTCTGCAATTTGTTTTGCCGTTTTCTCATTTGGGGCAAGTCGAACTTCTCGAGCTAAGGGCGCTTTTCTTCCAGGTGAGTAGTCTGTCCAATGAACAACATAGCTTGAGAAACCAACTCCTTCTTTATTCGTCTTCCAAACCAACAACTTTCTAACGGCATCATCTTTTGTCCAAACTCTTCTTTCAATTACTTCACTCTTACCAGTTTTCGCCTCATTTGCTGATGCTTCGACTGGGAGCAATCTTGCGATCTGGTTCCAGCCAGCATCTTGAGCGGAGGCTTCTTTATCGGAACGAATTCTTAGAAGAGTCGGGTTATAGACGGCAACGCTGTTAGTCCACCCGCTCACTCGCCATTGTCCATCAATTACAGACAACTTTGGGTCACGAACTTTCTTGCCAGATGCGTCTTCCGTCTGCAGGTCAAGAGCCTTAATTTCAGCTACCAACTTGGGGGTTACAAATTGATACATTACTCCCGAACTCTCGCTGGTCTTTCGATAGCTACTAGGAATCACAGTGGGTTTTAACATCGAATAAAGCTCTTTACGAAAATCGTTCTCACCAATGTTTCCAACCGGCACAAGAGGGATCCATGTGCCATCTTCTGTCTGGACGCCCACGAGGACTGTTCTAACTACGTAATCGCCGCCCTCAAGTCTCTTCTCAGTAAACCCAAGAATTGCAGCATCAAATTCAGTAATCGGCTTTACTTTGTAAGTCCTTGCGTCGTCAGACCGAGCTACCAAACCTTCTAGTTTCTTACTTGAGACCCAATTATCAAACTGAGAGTGAACGGCATCGGGCGTTGTGGTCTTCTCTGTGATAACTATAAAGAAGTTGCCACTTGTTGGTAAGTCTTTGATGCGCTCGTATCGAGATGAATATGTAGTACCTGCTGCAGTCAAATCAGATGATGAAACCAAATCAAAAACCGCGAATCCCAATTTGGACGTATCGCACTCATCTGCTTTTCCAAGCTCAAGCGTAAGATCAGCGATTCTGCTACGGGTTTCAGCGATCACATGTAACTCGCCAGCAAGAATTGTCGACTCGTCCAATTTAAGTGTTTTAACTTCAGAAAGTATCTCAAGATCACCAGTGATAGTTCTTCCGTTTGGCGCCACTAGCATCCATTCCTTCTCATAAAGTAGATACCAAAGTTCGCCATCCAATTTTGGCGATACTAGAAGAGGGATTCCAAGTCGCCTGTCTATATCGTCAGGTCCAGCGGGAATATATGAAGCAACCGTTTTTCGATAGGAACTTAGCAACTGGGAGATTGTTGGGTTTGAATAACTACCTACGGCACCTAAGGAAGCTTTACCTAGTTTTCCCGTCATGAAGGTTTCTTTAATTCCATGTTACTGAGGTGAAGAAGGAGTACAAATCCCTCTCCTTGAGTTCTTCCCTCTAGAAAACCACGGTATGGAGTTCCATTTGTTTGGAATACAAGTGGGCTCTTTCCATCGGTTCCGGAGGCGAGAAGCATTACCGAATCCTTTTCCTCAAGCTCCTTAGCGATTGCATAAAGAAAATCAAAGGTAACCCCATCGGCATGCTTGATTTGCATAGTCCTCTTAATGGCAAATCTACGGACTAGATCAGCCCGCGGTATCAGTCTCCCAGTCCATTTAATTGGAACATCTTCATTTATATTGGGTGCCACATCGACAGGAGTGCGTCGCTCGGTTTCCTTTCCATCTACTCCGTAGATGATTTCGAAAACTTCGGGGGCACAGTAGAGCGGATTTCCAGCTTTATCCATCAAAACCGATGTCGTTCCTTCAATTGATCGGCCAACAGTTTCAAAATCGACCTCAGGATCATCTTCTACGAGCGCCTTGGAATAATCATCGCCGAGCTTCTTCACTAAATCCGAATGCAGAGTTCCCTCACCAGCTGCTATATATCGCTTGAACGAAACTGGCGACCCATCCTTTGCAGGAATACTCGAATCTTGTAACTTGACTCCCACCGCAACAACCGTGGCGTTTCTAGCGGTTGCGTTAGATAAATGAATTCTCATGTTAGAACATCTCGAAATCTAGATCGTCGTTACTGGAATCGGAGGAGTCCTCAGAAACCGTCGCTACTTGCTCAAGGGTACAAACTTGATAATCAACCTTATTTCCAATTAGCGCAAAATATCCGGACTCATTTCCTACCAGGAGCCCGGTTTCCACGTTGTAGTCCTCTTTTACGTTAAAAGGAAAAGAAAAAATCTTTCCGGAATCAAGAGCTTCTTTTAATTTCGGTGAGAACTCTTCGGCCTCAAGGAGGTATGTATTTGAAAAGGAGATTGAGAGCGCTTCTTGTGGCGCTACCTCGGTGAGCGGAACTTCCACGCCAACCGTGGAAGGGTGTAGGTCAAGTGGCTTTCCATCCGCCGAGATTGCAGAGAGTTCAGCTTGAGGTACCCAAGTTCCATCCTTTAAAAAGTATCCTTGAGCAGTCATTCCACTTTGAAGAAGTAGGGAGCCATCAGATAGCAAGGATGCTTTCCAACACTCGTTACCTTCGGCATCAAAGGCGACCCTTCGACGCCTCCCGTAGAGCGCTGAACGATCAATCGGCTTAAAGCCGAAAACAGTTCTCTCGCCACCCAGGGAAACGTTGATGGTTTTGGCCATGGCACATAATCATAGAGAGTTGACCTGAAGTGGAACAGGTCAGTATTGACCATGTCAGTGGGGTGATAGATACTTTGGACTCGAAGGGATTCCCAGATTGCCCCTCTAGGAGGCTTGAGCGTACTTCCTGGATTTCGTCACCACTAGTTAATCCAAAACCTCAGTGCTAGGACATGGGTTGATGGCAATGACACCCGAAAACCCACTTCTTTGTTATGGCGAGCCACAGTGACGGGTAGGTGATCTGGGTCTGGGAGAGATTGGCAACAGGAAAAGCCCTAATCAGGCGACTCATGATTGACAGAAGCAGAGAGATAATTGGGCCAATTTAGTAGGTGCCTAGCTGAAAATGACCTGCTTTCTAGCTTTCGTCGATTACTTCTTCAGCTTCAACAAATCCACTATTACGCACATCGCCTTTAATCACTGAGTATGGAACGTTGCATTCAGGGCATGGTTCGCGTTCATACGAGAAGTCATCAATACGTAAACTTCCATGATAAATAAATCTCTTGCCTCGGCAGAGGCTGCATTTCTCATCCATTTGGACTACCTCCTGGTTTGACCATACTAGAGGCCACCCACTTCTTGAACGTTAGGCTCACAATGTCTCCAATCCCTTAACCAGATTATCCAGCATCATCGAAAGCTCCACTCAATTTCATTGTGCTTGGACCTCCCGTCGTTGACCTGATTTCGAGCCTTGCAGGAATTCTCAACTTCATACTCTCTACGTGAGAGATGATTCCAATTATTCGACTCTCAGAGCTCAATTTCTCTAAAACATTAAACACTTCTTCAAGCTTGTCTTCGCTCAACGAATCAAATCCTTCATCGATAAACAAAGTACCAAGTTCAAGCCCACCTCGTTCGGCCCGAATCACTTCCGCTAGTCCGAGCGCTAAAGCAAGGGACGCGTAGAAAGTCTCTCCACCCGAGACAGTCTCAGCGGGGCGCTCTTTTCCGGTATGAAGGTCAAAAACTGTAATTCCAAGCCCCTCACTACCTCTCTGCCCCTTAACTCTCTCTTCCTGAACTTTAAACTCATATTTTCCATCACTTATCTGGTAAAGAAGTTCACTTCCTCGCTCCAGTACCAACTCAAGTTTCTCTTGCAACACATACCTCTCCAATGACATTCCTAGTTTGTTTGCATCAAGATCGCCCTCTACTACTTTATGTAATTCAATCAACTTCTCACCAGATTTGCGATCACTTTCAAGTTCTTGTAGCGCGCTTGAGATTCCTGATTTGACTTTGACCAAGTCTTTGTTGTTTTTATTTGCTTCACTGAGATTGTTAGACAGATCCTTTACTTTCTGCTCAAGAGTTGTTACCTCACTTTTAACAACACTCAAACGTTTATCAAGCGCATCTTTGGCAGGTAAATCTTTGTATTCAGATAAAGAACCCTTTGTTGAAGCGATAGCATCACGATAGGACTGAATCTCCTTGGTTAACGACTCCGGATTCTGTTTTAAGAAGGATTTCAGTTCATCAAGATCTTTAATTCCATACTTCTGCAATTTGGGCTTTATCTGATCGGAGAGTTTGTTAATCTCTTTAGTGAGTGAATCTCGAGAGCCAATCAACTCTATGACATCTTCAATTTCCTCTATTTCCTCACTTAGCGCCGTTTGGAGTGATTCTTTCTTTGTTAGTTCCTTCTCTTTCTTAATTAACTCACTAAGTTTCTGTTCCAATGGTTTCAGAGGCGAGGCTTTACGCTTTGCTGCGGCGGTTTGTACCTTAATCTCTGACTTACAATCTGCTAACTCGTTTTCTGCTTTCTTGAGTTTCTTCTTAAGAGCTGATTCAAATTCCTCATCGTATTCAGGACCTTTTGCTTTCTTTGGGTGATCGGTAGAACCGCATACCGGGCAGGGTTTTCCCGTTTTAAGGCTCTTGGCTAGCGTGGTTGCTCCGGCCGCAGTTTGATTCTTCTGATAATCCGTAAGTGCTTTCTCCGCTTTATCAACACCCGCTTCAAGAGATGGAAGCTTAAGTTTGAGTTTCTCTAGTTCTTCTTTAGCCTCTTGTACTTCAGTTGCGGTTTGAATCTTTTCCTCTAAGGCGGTTTTTTGATCTTCAATATTCTCTAATTGTCCTAACTCCTTATCGAGAGCTCTTCTTGCCGTGTTTTTTTCGGTGTTAAGTTTTCGTAGTTCGGCCGTAGTGGAAGTGGCAAATTTCTTCGGGATATTGGCCGTTATCTTGGTTAGCTCCTTTTCGGATTCACCAAGGGATTGGACGCTTTGTTGAAGGGGTTCTAGCGTAATTAGCTTCTTTACCGTCTCTTCTTTAGCGTCATACCTACTACGATCTTTTTCGAGAGTTTGTAATTTGAGTTTAAGGTTTTCGTACTTTGTTATCTCGCCTAGCTTTAACTCGATTGTGGTCTTTTCGGCAAGAAAAGGAGTTAGCGCTTCACTTGCTGAATCCAAATCCCCTTGCAATTTAGAGGCGTCTATATGTAATGCCGTAACCAAGTTCTCCACCCGTTCAAGTTTGAGATCTTTTGGCTCGGCGTCACTCAGTAGAACAGCCTTGAACTCTGTCCAATCAATTCCGTCGCTCTTCGTCCCAAGATTCTGCAGGATAGTTGCTTGGACAGTTAGTTGATTTTTATGTTCTTGAAGTTGAGCGAGGAATGTCTTTCTGCGCGAGGCAATTTCTGCAGCAAGATCCTTATAGAAGAAGGTCTTAAACAACTCTTGCAAAATTAGCTCTCGAGCGTCTCGGGTAGCTTGAAAGAACGATGCAAATCTGCCCTGGGGTAGCACTATCAACTGTGCAAACTGTTCTACTTCAAGCCCGATGATTTCTCTTATTCTTAAGTTCCCCTCTTTAACAGAGTTAATGGGCTGTGCAGGGGGATTAATAAATTCCAATAGAAGTTTGGTTTCAGATTCAGTCTCAGTACCGTCCCGTTTCAGCTTTGGAAGGGGAGGAGTGCGCCGTACCCGAAACCTTCCCTGACTATTGCTAAATTCAATACACACTTCCGTTTTGTCATCAAAGCCACAAAAGTCACTTCGGATTCGACGATTAGTTGCCGCATCACTCTCGGTCGTCTTCCCTTTACCAGCCTTAACAGCTGCTAATTGTGCCGTCTTGTCATACAAGACATAAACAATCGCGTCAATAATCGAACTCTTGCCGGCCCCAGTTGGACCCTCAAGCATGAACAATCGATCTTCACTTAATCGGTCAAAAGGAATTACTTGGCGGGATTTAAATGGACCAAATCCTTCAATTTCTAGCGAGTGAATTCTCATTTGTGGACCTGGGCGAGACCTAGTTGGACAGTTTCACAACAATCATCAATTAAAGTTTTCGTCTCCTCGGATGGTGCGACGCCTCTTACTTTTTCGTAAAAGTGCTTTGTGATGTCTGATGGGGTTATTCGTCTTGATCCATCGCAAATTTCAGCATAGATAGAGGTTCGCTCTCCTCGTTTATATTCCCACTTAAGCAGATGCGGGTATCGACGTTTCAAATCATCATAAACACCTGCTGGAACACTCTGCTCTTGAAGAATAATGTGTAGCCAATCCTCACGATTAGAATCCTGTTCTGAATTTCTTATGACATTCTCCAAGGTATCTTCAATCACTCGCATCTTTCGTTGCTGAGGAACAGGTATTGGCACAATATTCTTGCGATCGACCCCGTCCTTTGACATAGTCACCAGAACAACCTGCTTTTCATGGTCCTTCTCTGAGAACGAAAAGGGAATTGGAGAGCCCGAATATTGAATAGTTGAACTCTTCGTCTCTCTTATGGGCTGGGCTCCATGTAGGTGACCCATTGCTACATAATCGATGCCGGCAAACAATTCTGCGTCGGCCTCGCCCAAACCTCCTACTTGTAGCTTCCCGCTTTCATCGAGTTTTGACTCTCCACCTAGTCGCAGCGATCTCTCACTCGCAGATTGGATGCCGCCTCTTACAAATGCATGGGAAGCAACAAGAGTTCTAATTGACTTGCTTCCACTTTTAGGCAGGGACGCTTTTATCAAACGAACAGACTCAGCGAGGACTGAGGTGTGATTGTTTTTGGCATCTAATTGATTAGGACCTAAACCGGTGTCAACATCAGGCTCAATATAAGGAATCCCAAATGAGTAAAGATCAAAATCTTCACCCGGGATAATGACTGGCTTCGTTAACTCGCTAATTTTGGTTCGAAAATGAAGACCAACTGGATCTAGCCATCTCGTATTACTTCCTAATCTGACACTACTGTCATGATTTCCTGAAGTTATGAGTATGGGAGTCCTAGTTGCTTGAATTCTCGCTAAAGTGTTTTCGAATAACTCAATTACCTCGTTAGGCGGAATGCCTCGATCATAAATATCTCCAGAAACAACAATCAAATTTGGCTTTTCATCTGGTATCACTTCAGCTATAAACCAGTCCAAGAAACTTTGATGAGCATCCGAGAGTGACTCACCATGCAGTTTACGCCCAAGGTGCCAATCCGAGGTATGAAGAATCCTAATATTCAAGGATTACTCACAAAACTACTTCTTTACTTCTTGATAGCCCTTTTTCACTTTGGACTTTTTCAATTTTTCCATTTCAGCAGTAGCATCATCTTCACTTGCGAAAGACTTTTCGATGGTTTGGCCATTCGTTCCGATTTTGCCGAAGACAATCGTTAGTTTCTTTCCGTTCTGGCTGACCTGCCAAAACTTTGAAGATTCAGCTACCCCGCGGCTCTTGTCTTCTCCTACAAACTCTAGATATGTCATTTCTGACTCCTTTCAAGCCGAAGTATTGAGCACCCCACTGACAGGGTCAATCTCCTAGATCAGGCCAACATGGCCCTGGCTGACATGAAACCTTTTCTCGGCTTTTCTTGGCTGGAACCTCAGTTTAACCTTCCGCGGACAATGTTTGAAATTGACCACATAAGCGGGGTACCAAATGCTATGTGGTATAAGGGAGTATAAATGCCACATGGAGGAGTTTGAGGCTGCGGTGGGGCAGTTAAGAACACAAATCCATGACTATTGCGAGTGGATGGAGCAGCCCGCATTCTCTCATCCGCACTGGCAAGAGAGCCGTGAGCCTTTTCTAAATCAAAGCTGGAACTCGTATTTGGATTTTACTTTAGATGCGATCGGTAATCCTTTTGTCGTAGAAAACGATGATTTAGAGCGAGTGCTCCAAAGATACCAGCATCATTCATATCTCAATTCCTTAAAAAGAGTTTTCAGTGGATTGATAAGTCAAGAATTTGTAGAAAATGAAAAGATAATATGGACTGGAATAATAGAGGACTCGGGTGAGAGAGTAAATAAATCCATGGGCCACGAGGGGAGAAAAGCCAGCATTCATTACTTACTTCTCACTGAGCGGAGTCTCTCGATCAAGTCTTCAAATAAGTCACTTACTCAAAAGTTCCCAATAGATGGGTTAGAGCTAACGCCTTACTTTAATCAGGGAATCCGTATTAGAGAGACAGTGATGTCGTGGGAGCCAGAGACTCGTAGTATGGAGGAAGCCTTTGCTATTCGAGGGACGGTAAACGGCCACGATATTGTAACCAGCCACATCAACGCCGATTCGCACCTATACGATCATCAGTACTCGGATGTTTTTCTGAAAATGATTTCAGCCTTTGCCGTCGCAGCCCATTTTCTTGATTTAAAAACGGAAATGTTTGGCAATGAGTCGGGCGACGAAGTAATTTCCCAGGACTTCGAGGACTGATTGGTATAGGTATTCAGAGAAGCATTTTTAGCTAACACATTGTTGGTAAACCTACAGAACAAGGGAGAGGAGATGCATTGCTGGAAGTCAATTATCAGAGGGACACTCAAATTGCCCTCCTAGCTGTGACCGATGAGGAATTAGACAATGCGGGAGCCCTCTTCGACAGAATGATTGAAGATCTAGGGTGAGTGGCTGACCAAACACGCCACCGACAAGAACGAAGAAGTTCGCCGCGAAGTTGCCAAAAACCGGAATACACCATCAGTATCGCTTATTCCCTCAAAGATATTCTTTAGGGGCGTATAAGAAATCTGAAATGCCATCCCATAAAAAGCCCATATCGGCTGTGCGGTATTTCCAGTCGGGAAACTCAAGAATCATGTCCACCAAGTAGGGGAAGCCAAATGCAATTAACTGCTTCCAATTCTTGCCAAAAAAAGCTTGAATGAAAACCTCTTGTGAGGCCTTTAAAGACAACGGAAACAAACTTTTATTCTCTTTATGTAAACCACTCATTATCTCCAGACACTCAAGCAGAGCTGCTTTAATGACACGAGTGATATGACGTGAGTCCTGCATGATCAACTCTTCATTTTTCTTACGGTAAGGGGTCCAACTTTCGTTTAAGCAGAATTGAAAAATTTCACGAACTTTTTCGAAGTCAGCATCTAATTTTTTTTCAATAAAATGCTCCACTTCTCTTCTCTTCATGAGTGCCCTTCCCTTTTTAACAAACCCATGTCATCGCCTCTTTCTTGTACTAAACTTTTTTGTGTTTAGTTTTCTATTATTTGTCATATGCTCTACTTTCCGCTGCACCTGAAAGGTTGATGAGTATCAATAGAGGAGTCGAACGGTTGGATGCCAGTCCAACCTAATGACTCATAAGTATCACCTATCCTCCTCTCTTTGATTCACCGTCTCCCGAAGAGAACATTGTCTCTACTCCTTGGGCTCATTTAACCAGCCTATCGCTCCAATTTCGTCCAACGACTGAGTATAAGTGTCAAGCCAGTCATATCCGGGGGCTTTATTGATCTGTTGGCCAATTTTTGGCTAAAACCATTATCTCATCAAGAGATTCAAATCCCTCATCTTTTGAAATATCAAGAACTGATAAAAATATATCCCAAGTTTCGGCTATGTATTTTTTTGCATCTTCTTTTATTTCACACAAGCCTTCACTAGACAACCAAGCCAATGGCAAACCAATATTATTGAACTCAAAAAACTCTTTTACTTTTTCTTCTTCACCATAAAGAGTATAAAACTCTGCTAATATATTTATCTTATTAGAAAAGTCTGTCGTCATAGTATCCACCTTGTCTGTAGTATTCTGCTACTTCTTTGTTATACCTTGCCGATTCTAAAATCTCAAGAGCGCGAGAATAAGGAACATAGGGAATAGCCGTAGCCAAATAATAACCTACTGCCTCCGGCCTTATCGGTGGCGAGCTTGATCAGCGACTCAACTGGTGTATTGGGGTTTTCGGCAACCGCGAAGCGAACATCTTCGCTCTTATCCGTTGCAAGCTTGGTCAGCAACTCAACTGGTGTATTGGGGTTTTCGGCAATCTCAACTTTGTCTGTCATATCACCCTCTCATCAAAGCCCCACCTCATAACATCAAGGCTAGTTTAGGGCGAGGGATAAGGAAACACCACGGCCTGTCGCGCAATAATCTCTTGGTAAAAAACAATAAATTGTGTGCAACAGCGATGGAGTTACTCCTCCATATTGCTGGAAAGGGTAAGAAGTCAGCCTGAGCCCTAGTTATTAGGAAGTCAATCTGAGACGATACTGCAATTGACATCCTTTGAGGAGTTCGATAAGTGGGTAACATCTTTTCCGTTGAAATGTCCAAAGTCATGGTTGAAAGAGAAGTTGTCAATACAAAAGGCAAACCCAAAGATTTGCATGAGATTACAACATCCGATTTAGAAGAAATCTACGATGAAATAATCTCACTAAATGGTGACCCTGGTTGGGAAATTCTCAAGATGGAACCTATTGCTGATGAGTGGCAATCTCTATGCGTTGCTTGTTCAAAAGCCACCACTGATGTGGCTTCATCACTTCGCTTTCTTCAAGTAGGAATTGAAGTGATAGGCAGTCCTGAGTGGGACGATGGGTATTTATCCGTTGGTATCGCGGAAATTCGGGAGAGAATTGCGTCTAATGCAAATATCTCGCCCTCTAATCAGGTAAAAATCTTTCGGAAGTTCGTTACAAACGATGAGGACGATTGGTTTACCCCAGTTTCAGCAGTCGTCATGATGCTTACTTGGAATCTACCTATTCAGGAGTTTGATAGGTTGGTAAGTACTTATGAAGCCATGAGAACTACTTCACTTTTTGCAGATGATCCATGGAGTGACGATTCCAATCAAACTGAAATGTGTAATTGGATGCCTCCTCTAGTGCTTGCCGTTCTCTCTTCAAGTGGATCACAAGAAATTCTTCGTGTTGTGGATCGAACTTGTAGAACTTCGTCAGCGACTCCTTTTTGGATGCTTGTTTGCGGGATCAGTATGTACTGGGCGGAGACCCCCATACGCGAGAAGTACGAAGATGAGGGCTGGTTTCCCGAGGCATTTTGGAAGGATGAAGTCTTTGACCATCTTCATGAGAGATTGCCTATAAATATTGAGAATCTGAATGCCCTTATAGGTTTATATATCCAAAACTCAGATCATTGGATTTGGACCGATCATTACCATGTTGCACTGGACCAAATAAACGAATATCTGGTTGACCTGACGAGCGAATAGACGGCTCAAGATAGCTCAAGCCAGCCCGATACATTCAAGAAGAGTCGAGCAGTAGTCACACTTCAGAGGCAACTAGCGCAACAGAAGCAACAGAAGCGATTCACATTGAACCCGAAGAGCTCTTCTAATCGAAGTCGTAGAGTCTTTGTCGCGGGTGTTGCCTTTGTTGCCTCTGAAATGTGTAAGAGGGTGCGTGGCCTTTACGGGTATGGGTAAAAAGTTCGCCGACTATCGGCGAGCTTCACCCCGCGTAATCGCACGCGCACACCTTCGCAGTTCCAGACTATTGGGGGTATCGGTGAATTATCGTGATTATCGGGAGTCACTTACGCGGATCCGTTGAATTATTTGGATTATTTGGAGTCACCTACGCGGGGTATTTACTAAAGTCTGTTGCGCTTCTTTGCTTCTTCATACTGCCGTGCTTATTTATTTCTTTGGAGCATTCGGATTTTCGGCAACCCCGCAGCGAACATCCTCGCTCTTATCGGTGGCGAGCTTGGTCAGCGCCTCAGCTGGAGTATTGGGGTTTCCGGCAACCATGCGGCGAACACCTCCCGACTCATCAGTGGCGAGCTTGGTCAGCAATCCAACTGGTGTATTGGGGTTTGCAGCAACCCCGCGGCGAACCCATTCGTCCTCATCGGTGGCGAGCTTGGTCAGCGTCTCAACTGGCGTATTGGGGTTTGCAGCAACCCGCCAGCGAATATCCTCGCTCTTATCGGTGGCGAGCTTAATAAGCGCCTCAGCTGGAGTATTGGGGTTTCCGGCAACCCAATAGCGAACTTCTTTGCTCTTATCGGCGGCGAGCTTGGTCAGCACCTCACCTGGTGTATTGGGGTTTGCGGCAACCCCGCTGCGAACTTTTTCGCTCTTATCGGCGGCAAGCTTAGTAAGCGTCTCAACTGGTGTATTGGGGTTAAGCCCAACCGCGCGGCGAACCCATTCGTCCTCATCGGTGGCGAGCTTGGTCAGCGTCTCAACTGGTGTATTGGGGTTTGCGGCAACCCCGTGGTGAACTACTTCGTTCTTATCGGTGGCGAGCTTGGTCAGCGTCTCAACTGGCGTATTGGGGTTTGCAGCAACCCGCCAGCGAATATCCTCGCTCTTATCGGTGGCGAGCTTAATAAGCGCCTCAGCT
>Ga0194131_10006295_pt1 | contig 16578 bp, 13 predicted proteins | sample TA2KigO120mmetaG_FD_148631 | JGI IMG/M metagenome (GOLD analysis project Ga0194131, IMG submission 148631) | Freshwater microbial communities from Lake Tanganyika, Tanzania - TA2015053 Kigoma Offshore 120m | ecosystem: Environmental > Aquatic > Freshwater > Lake | place: Tanzania: Lake... | reverse complement strand
CGCCGCGCGCGCGGCTTTGCTCGAGCCTTGGTGGGATGCGCTGTGCGTGCCGGCGGATGCCGCGCCCGGGACGTCGCCGCTGGGCCTGGAGGCCGACGAAGCGCGGCAGCTCGAGCGCCTCGAGCTGGAACGGCTGCGCGCGCCGCATGGCGAAGACACGGGGGGCGCCGCCGAGATCGTGTGGATTCCGCAACACTGGGACGAGCTCGGTGCGCCCGGACTGCGTCGGGTGCGGCGTGCGCTGCTCGGCGGCGCGGCCGCGATCCTCGCGCCCGATCCGCTGTGGCCGCAGCACGCGCAGCGCGCGGTCGAAGCCTGGGCGGCTCGCGGATTGCCGGCCGGCCTGCTGCAATTGCTGCACGGCATCGAGGAGCTCGAGCGCGACGCGCGTTGGCCCGAGCAGCTCGGGCTCGCCGTCGCGCGCCCCGCGCGGCAGGCGCTCGATGTCGATGTGCACGACGGTTCCGCGCTCGGTCCCGCGCTCGCCTCGGCCTTGGCGCGGGTCGACTCGCTGTCGGGTCGCTACTTTCGCCGCACCGCGTGCCTGTCCGTCGGCGCCGCGCGCTATTCCGACGCGATCGAGGAAGTGCGCGCCTGCATCGAGCGCGGCGATGCCGCGGGCGCGCGCCTCGCGCCGCCGCTGCCCGGGCCCGGGAACGAAAGTTCCGATCGGCTCGTGCGCGTGGAGGCGGCGTTGCGCCGGCTGGGTGCCGTGCGCGTGCCGACCCGGCCGGAGTCGCCCGCGCTCTTCGTCAACTACGCCGGGTCGGGGGCACAGCTGGCCGGGCTGCCCGGCGGACCGTGGCTTTGCCTGCGTCGGATTCCGTAGAATTCTCGCGCAAATTCGCGCCTTCCGCGCTCTCGGCGGGGGGCGGCCCGAATCGGCTCAAGGCCTCCCACCTTGCGGCCGATCCCAGGCCCGGATCCGCCGCCTACGCCCCGCGCTCCCGTCCCGACCGCCATGATCGACCCGTCCCTCGTCCACACCACGCTGCGCCAGCACCAGCTGGCCGACGGACTCCCGTTCGTGCTCGACCTCGACCGCTCGCACGGGGTCTGGCTGCACGATGCGAAGAGCGGCCGCGAGTACCTCGACGCCTATACGTTCTTCGCGTCCTGGCCGATCGGCTTCAACCATCCGCTGATGAAGGATGCGGCCTTCCAGCGCGAGCTCTTGCGCGCGGCCGAGCACAACCCGACCAACGCCGACCTGTACACGCGCGAGATGGCGGCCTTCGTCGATGCGTTCGGCACGCGCGCGACGCCGCCGTCGCACCGCTGGCACTTCTGGGTCGGCGGCGGCGCGCTGGCCGTCGAGAATGCGCTCAAGGCGGCCTTCGACTGGAAGGCGAAGAAGCTCGGCCGTTCGAGCATGGACGCGGATGTCGACGACCTGGTCGTGCTGCACTTCCGCGAGGCCTTCCACGGCCGCTCCGGCTACACGCTGTCCCTGACCAATACCGATCCGAACAAGGTCGGGCTGTTCCCGAAGTTCCGCTGGCCGCGCATTCACAACCCCAAGCTCGAGTTCGCGCTCGACGGATCGGTTGCCAACGACGTCGAGGCCTCCGAGCGTCAGGCCCTGGCCGAGATCGAAGCCGCCTACGCGCGGCACGGCAACAAGATCGCGTCGATCCTGATCGAGCCCTTGCAGAGCGAGGGGGGCGACAACCACTTCCGACCCGAGTTCCTGCGCGCGCTGCGGCGCATCGCGGACGAGCGCGAGTCGATGCTCGTCTTCGACGAGGTGCAGACCGGCTTCTACGGCAGCGGCACGCGCTGGCTGTGGCAGCAGATGGGCGTCGCGCCGGACCTCGTGGCCTTCGGCAAGAAGACGCAGGTGTGCGGCTTCTACTCGAACGACCGCGTGACCGAGGTCGAGCAGCACGTGTTCGCCAAGCCCGGTCGCATCAACTCGACCTGGGGCGGCAATCTGGTGGACATGGTGCGCTGCCGACGGCTGATCGAGATCTGCGAGGCCGAGAAGCTGCACGAGAACATCGCGCGCGAAGGCGCCTTCGTCGTGGCCGGGCTGCGCGAGCTCGCGCGCGCGCGCGGCGCGTTCGGCAACGTGCGCGGCATCGGCTCGCTGGTCGCGTTCACGCTGGGTTCGCCCGACGAGCGCGAGGCCTGGCTGGCGCGGCTGCTCGAGCACGGCGTGCTGGCGCTGCGCACGGGGCCGCAGGCGATCCGCTTCCGGCTGCCGCTGATCCTGTCCAACGCCGAGGCGCGCGAGCTGCTTCGGCGCGTCGAAGCCTGCATCCCGGCGCGCGCGCAGGTCGGCGCGGCCGGGAGCGCTCGATGAGCGCTCGCGCCTACGACGCGATCCTGCTCGACGTCGACGGCACCCTGGTCGACGACGCGGGGCACATCCATCCGCGCACGCTGGGCGCGCTGCGCGCGGCCCGCGCGCGCGGCGTCGTGGTGATGGTGGCCACCGGGCGCTCCGAATCGGGCGTCGCGCCGGTGATAGAGGAGCTCGGGATCGACGATCCGGTGCTGGTCTACAACGGCTCCGGCTTGTGGGACCCGCGCACGGACAAGCTGCTCGAGGAGCGCGTGCTCTCCAATCGCACGGTCGCGCGCACGCTCGAACACTGTGAGCGCGCCGGCTACGTGCCGGTCGTCATGAAGCACGGGCTGAAGGCGGCTCCGCCGCCTACGACCGAGGCGCTCGAAAAGGCGCTCTCGCGGCTGACGGCGCTGGAGTGGCGACCGTTCGCCGAGCTGCCGCGTGAGTACCTGATCCGCATCACGCTGTTCTCCGATCGGCACTCCGACAGCGCGGCATTCGAGCGCGAAGTAGCGGCGGCGATCGACCTGCCGACCTACCTGACGCACTTTCCGCTCGCGCACCTCGTCGACCACCGCACGAGCGCGCTGCAGGTCGTCGACGTGCACGCGCCCTGCCGCGGCAAGGGCGAGGCCGTGCGCGTGCTGCGCGAGCTGCACGGCATCGAGGCCGCGCGCGTCGTCGCGGTGGGGGACGCGACGAACGACGTGCCGATGTTCGAGGCGGCCGGCCTGGCGGTTGCTATGGCGGGCTCGATGCCGCAGGCGCGCGCGGCGGCCGCACGCGTGATCGGCGACTGCAATGGCGACGCGATCGGCGCGCTGGTCGAGGAACTGTTCCTCGGCTGAGCTCGCTCAGATCACCGAACGCCGCAGCGTGTACGCGTGCGGATCGGCCTGGATGCGCTCGAGCTCGGCGCGCGTCGCCGAGTGCCACCACGGGTCGTCGGTGGCGACGAGGCGGCCGGAGAGGGGCGCGCTGGCCGATCCGAGCAGCCACAGCGCGAGCTCGGCCGCCTGCTCGGGAGTGTGATTCGACGCGCGCAGCGCATGGGGCGCACCCAGCACGCTCTCCTCGGATTCGACGCGCGCGAGGTCGTCCTCGTTCAGGACCAAACCGGGCTGCAGGCAGTTCACGCGCACGCCGGAGGCGAGCAGCTCGAAGGCGAGCTGGTCGGTCAGCCTGCACAGCGCGGCCTTGGCCGTCGCGTACGCGGTGTGCCGCGCGTTCGTCTCCGGAAACCACGCGCCGCCGCCGGAGGTGAACAGGATCGTTCCGCGGCTCGCGCACAGCGCGGGCAGCGCGGCGCGCGCGACGCGCATGCTCGTGAAAAGGTTGTCGCGCACGAGGCCCTCCCAGGCGGCCGGCGACTGTTCGAGCAGCGCCTGGTCGCCGCCGCCGCCGCCGGCGAGGCACGCGACCGCGTCGATGCGGCCGAAGTACTCGAGCGCACGAGCGACGAGCGACTCGGCGACGCCGTCCTGCGCGAGGTCCCCGGCACGCACGAGCACGCGCCCGGGTGCGCCGGCCGCCGCGAGCGTGCGCTGCAGGCGCGCTTCGTCCCGCCCGGCGAGCACGATCGCGGCCCCGCGCCGGACGAATTCCAGCGCGACCGCTCGGCCGATGTTGCTCCCGGCGCCGCTGACGAGCGCGACGCGGCCGCTCCAATCCAGAGCTCGGTCCGCGCTCAAGCCTTCGGCTGCGGGTCGGGGGCCGGCGTCTTCCACGACTCGCTCGTCGCCGCGCGCTTGTCGCGCTTGACCTTCGCGCGGTGGCTGAAACTCGCGAGCACGTCCGGCCGTCCCATGTTCGACACCGAGCAATTCGCGCACACGTCGCGCAGCTCCATGTCGAGGATCTGGCGGCGCAACTCGCGGAACGGCTTGCCGGTCCAGATCTGACGGAAATCCTGCGTCTTGAAGTCGCCGAAGGTGGAGAACTCGAACCACGATCCGCACGGGAAGACCGTGCCGTCCGGATTCACGTGGATGTAGTACCACGGGAAGTAGCAGCGCCGGTTGTGGTGCGGCTTGTCGCGCGTCGCGAGCAGGAACTCGCGGTTCTTGTGGTTCATGAAGTCGGCGACCGAGAAGGAGTTCGCGATCTCCTGCTCGGCGCCCAGCGCGCTGGTGCCCGACGCGTCGGCGTTGGAGGCGTCCGTGATCGCCGCGGCCGCGTCCACGGGCTTGCCGAAGTCCTTGGGGAAGGGCAGCGGCTTGGTCAGCAGGATGCCGACCTCGTCGGCGACGCGCTGCGCGCGCTCGAGCATCTCGTTCGACAGCTCGGGGGCGTTGATCAGGGATTCGTGCTCGACGCCGAGGTCGCCGATCACGCCCATGTGCACCATGTTCATGTGCTCGACGCCCTTCGAGTGCATCAGGCGCACGAAGTCGGGCATCTCCCGGATCGTGCGCATCATCAGCACGGTGGTCACCGACAAGATCGGGCGGCGCGACCCGCGCCGGCGCTTGGCCGCCGCGACGAGGTCGAGCTTCTCCATCATCTTGTCCCACTTCATCGGCACGCGGATCGACTCGAAGGTCTCCGGCGTCCCGCCGTCGATCGAGATCGTCAGCACCGGCATCTCGACGTCGATGATCGTGTCGAGGATCTTGTCGGTCAGTCCGATCCCGTTGGTCGAGAAGTGGAAGTTCGGCACGCCGTGCTTGCGACACAGCTCGAGCGCGCGCGGCAGGTCGGGAGCCAGCAGCGGCTCGGCGCTGGAGGAGAGCACGACGTCGTGCGCGCGCGGGAACAGGTCGTCGGCGACCTTCTCGAGGAGCGCGCGATCCATCACGGTCTTGCTCTCGACGAACTGCGGATGCGCGAAGTGGCACATCACGCAGCGCAGTTGGCAGCGCCCGACCATGTCGAGCTTGACGCGCAGGAAGCGCTCGGTGCGGCGGACGGGCATGATGGAGCGTGCGAATCCAGTATACGACGCGCGATTCGGCGAGCGCGTCTCAGGTGGCGCGCTCGAAGCGACGCTCGTCGACCAGTTCGGCGACGACGAGATGGTAGGACTCGTAGAAGCGTGCGCGACCGAGTTGCTGCGCGACGCGATGCTCGGCCTGGTCGCGCCAGTTCTGGATCGAAGCGCGATCGGTCCAGTAGGAGACCGTGATGCCGAATCCGTCGGCGCCGCGCGCGCTCTCGATGGCCACGAAGCCCGGCTGCTCGGCGGCGAGCTCGACCATGCGCTCGGCCACCGCCGCGTAGCCGTCGTCGCTCGCGGCCGGGCGTCGGCTGGCGAAGATGACGGCGAAGCGTGGGGTCGTCATCGAGGCGCGCCGCCCGCTCAGGCCTTCATCGTGACGCGGTCGTTCTCGCTCTTCATGATCCAGGACTGCTTCTGGTCTTCCTTGTGCGCGCGCCAGCCGAAGACCTTGTCCATCAGGTAGAAGGCCTTGAGCTCGACCGGGGCGGTGAAGTTCCCGCTGCGCATCCGCCACTCGGAGATTTTCTCGATCAGTCCGCGCTTGGGCCGCACGAGGCCGTGCAGGAACGACGCGTTCTGGTAGTACAGGCGCCAGGTGCGCTCGACCTCGGGCGGGATGTGGCCCTTCCAGGTCGACATGACGTGGTACTCGAGCTGGGTACCCCACTCGACCAGCGTCTTCGGCGGCTGGTAGCCGAGTTCGAGGCACGGTCCCCACAAATCGTTGCCCGGGATCGGGCGGAACGGATAGACGTGCGCCGAGACCGACGGGTACGTCGCGACGACGTCTCGCGCCTCGTGGATCGTCTTGAGCATCGAGGCTTCGGACTCGCCCGGATACCCGATGATGTAGGTGAGCGACGACGTGATGCCGCGCTTGTGCATCTCGCCCGCCGCGGCCTTCGTGTCGCCCGGTTTGATCTGCTTGCCGATCTTCTTCAGCATGTCCGGGTCGGCCGCTTCGGCGCCCATGCTGGTCACGTACAGACCGGAGTCGCGCAGCAGGTCGAGCGAGTCGGGCTTGGCGCGGATGATGTTGTGGATCTCGATCGTCGTGGTCCAGTGCAGCCGCGCGTCGCGCTTGATCAGCCCCTCGCAGAACTCGCGATTGCGCTTCTCCATCACGCCCCAGTTGGCGTCCTGGAAGCGCACCGCGTCGAATTTCCAGCGATCCCTGAGTCCGAGGATGTCGTCGAGCGAGCGCTCGGCCGGCATGGCCTTCCAGCGCTGATTCGTCACGGCCGGCGAACAGCAGAAGATGCACGGCTCGGGGCAGCCGAAACTGGAGAAGTACGTGATCCCGAAGTAGTTCGCGCCCTTGCCCAGCGCGGGCGGCGACGGCATGCGGTTGCGCGCCTCGCGCGCGCCCGGTCGCATCTGGCGTTCGCGATAGGGTTCGATGTCGATCAGGTGCCAGGCCGCGTTGGACAGCTTGTCCCAGCCGACCACGGCACGGTGCTCGGTCATCACCATCTTCCCGTCGCGGTACAGCGCGAGCCCGGGAACCTGCATCAGGTCGGCGCCGCTCTCGACCGCGTGCACGAAGTCGAGGAAGGTCAGCTCGCCCTGGCCCATGCAAACCGCGTCGTACACGCCGTCGCCGTTCAGGTAGGCCTCGGGCACGACGCTGGGGAACCAGCCGCCGGCGATGATCTTGATGCCGGGGAACGCGGCGCGGACCTTCTGCGCCGCCAGGTGCCCGTCGGCGACCATGTAGCCGAGGATCGCAGTCGTGCCGAAGATGATCGCGTCCTTGCAGTGCTCGAGCGCGCGACGATGCGCCTCCTCGTTCGAGTACAGCGATGCGTCGAGGATCACGACTTCGTAACCCTCCTTGTCGGGCAGCGCGCCGACGTGGAGCATCTCGAGCGGCAGGATGTCGTAGCTGGTGTATTGCCCCAGGTCCTGGTTCACCTGCTGTGACTGGTACAGGACGATCTTGGGTTTACGTGCCATGGAGAGAGCGCGAGGTGTGGAGAGGGCGGAAACGGTGTCTTCGACGGCCCGTCCAGCCAACCTGTCTACTTTACCAACGTTGTGGCCCGAGCGGACCGTCGATCGGAAACCCTTGCCGGAAATACGCGCTGCGGGCGTGTAGGATGCGCCCCTCGAACACTGCCATGCCGCGCTTCCTCAAGACTCCGCCTCCCTCACCCTTCCTCGAACCTCGGACCGCCGGCTCCCGAATCGGTCGCTGGGGCACGCGTGCGCGATTCGCGCTCCCGCTCGCGCTGGCCTTCGCGCTGGTCGCCTGCGAGAGCCCGACCGGCGGACGCGCGCGTTCGGCCCCCGCGGCGCTCGTGCGCGAGGCCAGCACGGTGCCGTTCGACGTCGAGCACTATGCGCTCGATCTGGTCGTGGATCCGAACGCGCGCACGCTGCAAGGCACGTGCGACGTGCGCGTGTACGCGCGCGACCGCGACGTCGTCGAGATCGAGCTCGATCTCGAGGGCCTGCAGGTCGCGTCGGTGGGCGCGGAGGACGGCAGCAGCGTGCGTCACGAGCAGCGCCCCGGGCGCATCGTGTTCTGGCCGCAGGCACCGTTGCGGCGCGGCGAGAGCGCGACCTACTCGATCGCCTACGGCGGTCGTCCCGCCAAGGGGCTGTGGTTCAGCGGTTGGGTCGGCGAGCGGCCGACGCAGATCTTCACGCAGGGCCAGTGCCAGGACGCGCGCTGGTGGTTCCCGTGCGTCGACGAGCCGTGGGAGCGCGCGACCCACGAACTGCGCGTGACCCTGCCCGCCGGCTGGAAGGCCGTCGCCGCCGGCGCGCGCATCGAGCGCACCGAATCGCAAGGCCGCGTGGTCGAGCATTGGAAGATGGATCTGGCCCACCCGGCCTACCTGACCACGCTGGTGGCCGGCGAATTCACCGAGCGCAGCGCCGATTGGGAGGGCACGCCCTTGTTGTTCCTCGCCGACGCGGAGGACGCCGCGCTGATGGACACTTCGTTCGACGAGACCGACGAGGTGCTGAGCTTCCTGTCGGGCGCGACCGGCCTGCGCTATCCGTATCCGAAGTACGCGCAGGCCTGCGTCGAGAACTTCCCGTTCGGCGGCATGGAGAACATCTCGGCCACGACGCTGACCGAGACCGCGCTGGTGGACGAACGCGCCCGCCGCGACGCGGGCATGGAGGGTCTGGTCGCGCACGAGGCCGCCCACCAGTGGTACGGCGATCTCCTGACCTGCGCCGACTGGTCTCACATCTGGCTCAACGAGGGGCTCGCGACCTACGCGACGCAGCTGTACTACGAGTCCTCGCGCGGTGCGGACGATTTCCACGCGCGGATGCGCGACATGCAGGACGGTTATGTCGCCGCCGATGTCGGCAATGACCGCCGGCCGACGGTGTCGAGCCAGTTCCGCGATCCGATGGACCTGTTCTTCCGCGGCGGCCAGAGCTACGGCGGGGCGGCCTGCCGGTTGCACGCGCTGCGCTATGAGCTCGGCGACGCGAAGTTCTTCGAAGGCCTGCGCACCTACACCAACGAATACGCCGGCCGCAGCGTGACGACGGCGATGTTCCAGCGTGCCTTCGAGAAGGTCTCCGGCCGCGACCTCGGCTGGTTCTTCCAGCAGTGGTTCTACTCCTCCGGCTACCCCGAGTTCGACGTGAGCTGGAAGCACGACGCGGCGCGCGGCGTCGTGCGCGTGACGATCGAGCAGACGCAGACTCCCGGCAACGGCACGCCGGCGGTGTTCCGCGCGGCGGTCCCGATCGAAGTGCGCGATGCGGGCGGGCCGCGCCTCCAGCGCGTGGAGATCGATCGCCGACGCCAGACCGTCGAGATCCCGTGCGCGACGGAGCCGCTCTACGTCGCCTTCGACAAGGGATCCTGGCTGCCCAAGCGCGTGAAGCTCGAGCGCAGCGCCGGCCAGGCGCTGGCCCAGTTGCGCCTGGACGAAGACGTCAACGGCAAGCGCGACGCGATCGCGGCGCTGAGCGAGGCCTTGCGCATGCGGCCGAGCCGCGACGAGCGCGAACTCGCGCAGGCCGAGCTCGAGCGCTGCCTGCGTGACGACGAGAGCCGCGCCGTGCGCATCGCCGCGGCCGGAGCACTGGCCGAGCTGGCCGTGCTGCGCGGGCAGGACGGCCAGGTGGTGCTGGGCGCGGATGCTGCGCGCGAAGCGCTGCGCGTCGCCGCGGCCGGCGACCGCGAGGGCAGCGTGCGGGCGGCCGCGCTGCGCGCGCTCGCGCGCTGCGGAATCGACGGCGATCTGGCCGGTTTCGGCCGCGCCCAGTTCGCGGCCGGCTATTCGTACGGGACGATGGTGGCCGCGGCCGAGCTGGTGCTGGCCGCCGATCCGGAGAACGCCTACGGCTGGCTGTCGAAGCAGGTGCTGGCCGAGTCGCCGCACGATCGATTGCGCGCGGGCCTGCTCGGCGTGCTCGGCCGCATCGAGGGCGGAGCGGTGACCGATCAGTTGCTGTCGTGGGCGCGCGACGGGCAGTCGCATCCGAACGCGCGCGCGGCGGCGGCGCGCGAGCTGGCCAAGCGCACGCAGGAAGCGAATCGCATCGTCGGACCGATGCGCGAGCTGCTCGGGCATCACAACTACCGCCTGCGCGGCGCGGCGATCGCCGCGCTCGCGGCCATGCCGGATCAGCGCGCGCGGCAGGCGTTGAGCGAGTACTACCCGACCAGCCTCGATCCGCGCGAGAAGCGCGCGCTCGAGGCGGCGCTGCGCCGCTAGGCGGCGCGGCCGACCTCCGTGCGCGAACCCGAGCTCGCGAGCGATTTCCGCGAAGAGCTCCTGCTCGCGCTGCGCTCGGAGCTGGGCGCGCGCTCGCTCTACCCGTGGCTGGCGCGCCGCGCGCGCGAGCCGGAACTGGTGGAGGTGCTTTCGCAGTTCGCCAAGGACACGGATGTGCAGGTCTCACAACTGCGCCAGCTCATGGTCGGGCTCGGCTGCGTCGCACCGGAGCGCAGCCGGCGGCGCGCGCTGGCCTCGGTCCTGATCGCGCTGCTCACCGTGTTCTTCGGCCTGCGCTTCGCGCTGCGGCTGTGCGTCGATGCCGAGGAGACGGTGGCGCGCTGGTACGAGCGCTTCGCGCACCGCTTCGCCGCCGAAGGGCGCATCGAGCTGGCGCGGCGCGTCGAGCCCTGGGGCCAGGCCAAGCGCCGCCACGCGGACGTGCTGCGCGCCTTCCTCGCGCACTCACGTCAGGCCGGCGGCGATTTCTGAAGCCGGCTAGAATCGACCGGATGAGAATCCGGCACTGCAGCGCGTTCCTTCTCGGTCTCCTGGCCTGGCTCGCGCCCGCCCAGGCCCAGTGGCCCACCGACCCCGCGCTGAACCTCGCGCTGGCCGATCTGCCCGGCGAGCAGGTGCTCTCGAAGCTCGCGACCCGCGCCGACGGTGGCGCCTATGTCGGCTGGTTCGATTCCTCCGCCGGCGCGTACCAGGTCCGGCTGCAGCGCCTGCTTCCCGATGGGAGCGAGGCCTGGACCCACGGCGGCCTGCTCGTCAGCGCGAACCCGCAGAGCACCTCGCTGGTCGACTGGGACCTGATCGCCGATTCCACCGGCCACTGCGTGCTCGTCTTCACCGACATCCGCGACGGCGGCGACCTCGACGTCCACGCCTACCGCGTCGCTCCCGACGGCACGCAGGTGTGGGGCGCGAACGGGTTGCAGTTATCGGCGAATTCCGATTACGAGCCCAGCCCGCGCGTGTGCGAGACGAGCGACGGCAATTTCGCGTTCACGTGGGCGCGCCTGCCCGCGGTGGTCGATGGCGGAATCATGCTGCAGCGCGTGACGCCCGCCGGTGTCCCGCTCCTCGCTCCCGGCGGCCTGACCCTCGTCAGCGTGCCCGGCGAGGACCCGGCCTTCTGCTCGATCGTGCCGGGCGAGGCCGGCAGCGTGATCCTCGCGTGGATCCGGTCGATCACCACCTTCTCGAGCCCGCGCCACCTGCGCGCGTGCAAGTTCGGCCCGAACGGAGCGCCGCTGTGGCCGGTGCTGAACGTGTACGACGCGTCGTCGCTGCCGATCGCGCACTGGCCCCAAGTGCAGCCCGACGGGCAGGGCGGCGCCGTGCTGGCCTGGCATCGCGCATTGGTCAGCGATTTCGACGTGCTTGTGCAGCGCCTGAGCGCGGGCGGCGTCGAGCAGTTCGCCCACAACGGCATCAGCGTCGCGACGACGGCCGGCCGCGGACAGTTCGATCCGACCATCGCCCAGCTCGGGGGCGGCGAGTTGTTGATCGCGTTCAACGAGCGCAACAGCGCGCAGTCGCAGTGGGGGATTCGCGCGCAGCGCATCACCGCCGCGGGCGCGCTGGCCTTCGGCCCCGACGGGCTGGAGCTCGCGCCGCTCGACGGCGTGTACGAAGGCCCGCCGCGCAGCGCGGCCTGGAACGGCGATGCGATCGTGCTGTGGCACGCCGAGCCGACCGGCCAGTTCGGCGTGCAGCGGTTGCTGGCGCGTCGCGTCAGCGCGTCCGGCGCCTTCCCCTGGGGCCCCGCGCCGGTCGAGGTTTCCAACGCGGCCAGCACGAAGTACCGGATGCCGACCGCGATCGATTGCCGCGGACTCGTGCAGGTCGCCTGGGAGGACAACCGCAATGGGACGCCCGACGTGTACGCGCAGGCGCTGCGCGCCGACGGACAGCTCGGCGCGCCGATCTCGCAGTGGACCGACCTGGGCCTGGGCACGGCCGGCGTGCTGGGCGTGCCGCAGCTCTCCGCGCAGGGCTTCGCCTGCCCGGGAACGAGCGTGGCCTTTGCGCTCGACGCCGCCAAGCCCGGCGCGCTGACGACGCTCGTCGTCGGTTCGCTGCGCATCGACCTCCCGCTTCTCGGCGGCACGCTGGTGCCGCTGCCGCAGCTGTTGATCGGCGGCATCGCGGTCGACGCCGTCGGCCACGCCTCCTACGGGCTCGTCTGGCCCGCGGGGATCCCGTCGGGCTCCACGCTGTATCTGCAGTACTGGCTGGCCGACGCAGCGGCGGCCCAGGGCTTCGCTTCGAGCAACGGCTTGCAGCTCACGATGCCCTGAGCGCGCTTGTTAGTTTGGTCGGAGTGAATCGCGCCCGCGTCCACTCCTGGGTTCCGTTCGGCCTCGGCGAGCAGAAGCCGCACCACTTCCTCGAGATGCTGCGCATCGCGTGGGAGAACCGCCGCGCGCTGCCCTGGGCCTGGAAGATCCTGAACCAGGGCGTCTGCGACGGCTGCGCGCTCGGCACGAGCGGGCTGCGCGACTGGACGATGGACGAGAAGCACCTGTGCCTGGTGCGCCTGAACCTGCTCACGCTCAACACGATGGGGCCGCTCGATCCGGCGCGCCTGGCGGACGTGGCGGAGTTGAGCGGGCTCTCGTCGCGCGAGTTGCGCGAGCTCGGACGCATCCCCTGTCCGCTGCGCCGCCGGCGCGGCGAGCGCGGCTTCACGCGCGTGTCGTGGGACGAGCTGTGGGCCGATGTCGGCGCGCGCTGGCGCGCCGCGGATCCGCATCGCGTCGGGCTCTTCGTCACCAGCCGCGGCATCACGAACGAGGTCTACTACACCGCGCAGAAGGTGCTGCGCTTCCTGGGCTCGAACAACGTCGACAACTCGGCGCGGCTGTGCCACAGCCCGAGCACGGCCGGACTCAAGGGCGCGATCGGCGAGGCGGCCACGACCTGCTCGTACAAGGACTGGTACGAGAGCGATTTGATCGTGTTCCTCGGCTCGAACCCGGCCAATGACCAGCCGGTCGCGATGAAGTACCTGGAGCAGGCGCGCGCGCGCGGCGCGCGCGTCGTGTGCGTGAACGCGTATCGCGAGCCCGGCATGGAGCGCTATTGGGTGCCATCCTCGACGCGCTCGGCGCTGTTCGGCACGCGCATCAGCGACAGGACCATCCTGGTCCGCGTCGGCGGCGATCTGGCCTTCCTGAACGCGGCGGCGCGCCGGCTGATCGAGCGCGGCGCGGTCGCGCGGGATTTCCTCGACCAGGCCGTCACCGGCTACGCGGAGCTCAACGCTGCGCTGGCCGCGCAGCCGCTGGAGGCGCTGCTGGCCGAGGCCGGTGTCGAGCGCGCCGAGCTCGAGGCCTTCGTCGACGAGCTCGCCGCGGCGCAGCGCGGCGTGCTGGTCTGGTCGATGGGGATCACGCAGCACGTGCACGGCGCCGATACGGTGCGCGCGATCGCCAACCTGGGCCTGTTGCGCGAATGGGTCGGCCGGGACGGCTGCGGGCTGATGCCGATCCGCGGTCACTCGGGCGTGCAGGGCGGCGCGGAGATGGGCGCCTACGCGACCGCCTTTCCGGGCGGCGTGCCGATCGACGCGGCCGCCGCGGCGCGGCTCTCGTCCCAGTGGGGCTTCGAGGTCCCGTCCTGGAAGGGGACCAACACGGTCGAGCAGGTCGAGGCCGCGTTGCGCGGCGAGCTCGACGCGTTCTACTGCATCGGCGGCAACTTCCTCGAGACGCTGCCCGAACCCGAGCGCGTCGCGCGCGCGCTCGCGCGCATCGGGCTGCGCGTGCACAGCGACATCGTCGTGACCACGCAGATGCTGGTCGAGCCGGCCGAGGTCGCCTACGTGCTGCCGGCGCGCACGCGCTACGAGCAGGAGGGCGGCGGCACCGAGACCTCGACCGAGCGCCGTGTGATCTACTCGCCGCAGCTCTCCGACGAGCGCATCGGCGACACGCGCTCGGAGTGGCGCATGCTGGTCGAGTTCGCCGAGGCGGTGCGCCCCGGCGCGCGGGCGGCGCTGCGGCTGGACACGGGCGCGGCGATCCGCGCCGACATCGAGCGCTGCGTGCCCGATTACGCCGGCATCGCGCGACTGGAGCGCGGCGGCGACCAGTTCCAGTGGGGCGGACGGCACCTGTGCGCCGGTCGGCGCTTCCGCACCGGCGATGGCCGCGCGCGCCTGCAGGTGGTCGTGCCTCCAGGGCTGCGGCGCGGCGGCGCGCCCGAGCAGGGCTTCGTGCTCGCCACGCGCCGCGGCAAGCAGTTCAACTCGATGGTGCAACGCGAAACGGACGGCCTGACCGGGGCCGCGCGCGACCACGTCTTCATGCATCCACAGGACGCGGCAGCGCTGGGGCTCGTTGCTGACCAGCCGATCGTGCTCAGGAACGAGCTGGGCAGCTATCGCGGCCGCGTGTTCCTGGCCGAGGTCGCGCGCGGCACGCTGCAGGGGCACTGGCCGGAGCTGAACGGCCTGTTGGCGCACGGGCGGGTCGATCCGGAGGGGGGCGTCCCCGACTACAACGCGCGGGTCAGCGTGCAGGCGGCCGCGGCCGCCCCGGCCCGGAATTAGTTTCAAAATATATTGAAACTTCTGGTCGTTCTGGCGATACTCAGGCCCATGGCCGAGATCGACGACGTGCGGAACGCATTGAGCCAGCTCTTCGGGCGCCTGTCCGGTTTCTGGGGCATCACGCCGGCGAGTGGTCGCCTGTACGCGTGGCTGCTCTCGGTCGAGGGCAGCCTGACGGCCGAGGAGCTGATGGAGGCGCTGCAGATGAGCCGCGGCGCCGTCTCGATGGCCGCCCGCGAGCTGGTCGACCTGGGCCTCGTGCTGCAGCAGCAGGAACCCGGTTCGCGCCGCGTCAGCTACCGCGTCGAGGCGGACCTCGAACGCGCGATCCGCAACATCATCCAGGCACGCAAGCGCTTGGAGTGGGACCCGCTGCTCTCCAATCTGCGCGAGTGGGGCACGCGCCTGGAGCGCGAGCGCAGCTCCGAGGCCGTGGTGATGCGCGAGCGGCTGGCCTCGATCGAGTCGCTGGTCGGCCTGGCCGACTCGATGGCCGAGTCCTTCCTCAAGGGCGGCATGGTGCAGAAGCTCGGGCTCAAGATGCTGGTCGGCGCCGCGAACGCACGGCGCAAACGGGAGAAATCCAAGTCATGAAGATCCTGCTCTCGGGCATCCGTGGATTCGTCGGAGCGCGTCTCGCCGAACGCCTGCGCGCGCGCGGTCACGAGGTCGTCGGGATCACGCGCGCCGGCGGCTCCGGCATCGGGTGGGACGAGCGCGCGCTGGTCGCGGCCGCGCGCGGCGCCGGCGCGATCGTCCACCTGGCCGGCGAGAATCTGTTCGACGGGCGCTGGAACGACGCGCGCAAGCAGGCCTTGCGCGCGAGCCGCGTCGACACGACGGCGCTGCTCGCGCGCGTGGCCGCCGGGGCCGGCGTGCCGGCGCTCGTGTGCGCCTCGGCGATCGGCTACTACGGCACCAGCGACGCGCGCGGCCTGAACGAGCGGAGTCCGCAGGGCAGCGGCTTCCTGGCCGAGCTGTGCGCGGCCTGGGAAGCGGCCGCCGCGCCGGCGCGCGCGGCCGGCGTGCGCACTTGCCATGTGCGCATCGGCGTGGTGCTGGCTCCGCAGGGCGGCGCGCTGAAGAACATGCTGCCGCCGTTCCGCGTCGGGTTGGGCGCGCCGCTCGGCAGCGGCAAGCAGTGGGTGAGCTGGGTGCACCGCGACGACCTGTGCGATCTCATCGCGCACCTGGTGGAGAGCACCAGCGCGAGCGGCGTGTTCAACGCGACCGCGCCCGAGCCGGTCGACATGCGCGCGCTGTCCAAGGCGCTCGGCAAGGCCATCGGGCGGCCGGTGTTCCTGCCGAACGTGCCCGGCTTCGTGCTGAAGACCATGCTCGGCGAGGTCGCCGACGTGCTGCTGACCGGGCAGCACGTGCTGCCCGAGCGCGCGCTGGCCGACGGTTTCCGTTTCGCGTACCCGACACTCGACGCGGCGCTGACCGACCTGTTCGCGCGGCGCGAGCAACTCGTTTCCTCGGAGGTGAATCGATGAACCCATTGACTGCGTTCCTGGTCTGTTCCGCACTGCTGCTCGCCGCCGCGATCGGGATCGCGCTGCTGCTGCGCCCGGCGCTCATCAACGTGCTGACCGATGTGTGCGGCTCGGAGCGACGCGCCGCGTTCTGGGCCCAGTACTCGATCGTGATGGTCCCGCTGGCGACGCTGCTGGGCGCGCTGTTCGGCGGCCTGCCCGGAGGCAGCGCAGCGACCGCCTTCGATCCCGCCGATACGCTGACGCTGATCCGCAGCGGCGTGCTCGGGCTGCTCGTCGTGCTGATCGCCGAGGCGCTCGTGCTGATGCGCGGCATCGCGGCCTTCGAGCGCCGCCGGACGGACGCCTGGCACCTGGCTCAGCCGCCGCGCCCGCCGCAGGTCTGAGCATGGCCGGAATGCCGCAGCGCGCGCTCGGCGTGCGCGTTTACTACGACGGCTCCTGCGGCCTGTGCCACCGCACCGTGCGCCTGTTGGCACTGCGCGACCGCGCGGCGCGGCTGCGCTTCGCGCCGCTCCACGGCGCGACCTTCCTGGCCGAGACCAGCGCGGCCGAGCGCGCGGGGCTGCCCGACTCGCTGGTCGTGCGCG
>Ga0194131_10006294_pt1 | contig 16584 bp, 11 predicted proteins | sample TA2KigO120mmetaG_FD_148631 | JGI IMG/M metagenome (GOLD analysis project Ga0194131, IMG submission 148631) | Freshwater microbial communities from Lake Tanganyika, Tanzania - TA2015053 Kigoma Offshore 120m | ecosystem: Environmental > Aquatic > Freshwater > Lake | place: Tanzania: Lake... | reverse complement strand
TCCTTGATCGCAAAGAACGACGTCACCTTGCGGCCCTTGAGCATCCCATGCGCCGAGCATAGGACCCATCCGGCATGGCAGATTGCTGCCACCAGCTTGCCTTGTTCATTGATGTCCGCCACAAGCTGTGTACAACGGGCGTGCCGCCGCATGTGATCCGGCGCATAGCCGCCGGGTACAATCAGCCCGTCAAAATCGGCCGCCGACACCTGGTCATACGACTTCTGCGCGACGCACGGATAGCCAAGCTTGCTCGTGTAGGTCTGTCCGGCCACCGCGCCGACGGTGACGGTTTCCGCCCCTGCCTCCTGCAGCCGGTAAAGCGGAACCCAGAGTTCCATCTCCTGGTAGACGTTGTCCACCAGGATCGCGATTTTCTTGCCTTTAAGGTTCATCGGAACGACCGATGATAGCGCGATCTACAGCCTCCGCGCGGCGACCAGAGTGATGTCGTCGGCCGCCGGTGCGTCCGCCATAAAACCCTCCACGGACTGGTACACGGTGCGCATCACTTCCGGCGCCGTCCCGCCGCCGGCCCGGATCAGCTCAGCCTCCAGGCGCGGCTCGCCGTACTCTTCTCCCTGCGGGCTCAGCGCCTCGGTGACTCCGTCGCTGTACATCAGCAGCAGATCACCTGGCGCGAACGTCACCCGGCGCGCCTGATAGGAGATGTTCTTGAGGATCCCGAGCACGGGCCCGCCCTCGCTAAGCGTCTCGAGCACTCCATCGCCATGGCGGATATACGGCGGATTGGGTCCCGCGTTGCAGTACCACAAGTCCCTTGACGCCGGATCGTAAATGCACAGGAAGAACGTGATAAAACGGTTGCCGGGACACGTCGCGGCCACGCTCCGGTTGAGGCGGGTGACCAGGAGCCCCACATCATCGGTGTCCTCGCATAGCAACTGGACCCGGGCCTGCAGGCTCGACATTAGCAGTGCCGCTGCCATGCCCTTACCCGCCACGTCGCCGCAGATGATCACCAGCTTCCCTCCGGGCAGCTTCAGGTAGTCGAAGTAGTCGCCGCCGACCGAACGGCACGGGACGCTCATCCCCGCCAGGTCGAGGCCGGCCACCGCGGGCGCCGACTTCGGAAGCAGGTTCCGCTGGATGTCGGCGGCCTGGTCGAGTTCCTTCTGCAGGAGCCTTTCCTGCTGCTCCACCTGATCCAACCGCGCGTTCTCGATCCGGATTGCGGCGATGTTGGCGAGCATCGTGAGCATTTCAAGATCACCCGCGCTGAAGGTGCGCACGAACTCCTGCGTGTCGACGTAGATGAGCCCGATCACCGTGCCCTTGGTCTGCAGGGGCACCGCCATCAGGCTGCGGACCCTCTGTTGCACCAGGGTCATGCTGCCGCGGAGGCCCTCGTCCTGCGTGGTATCAGCGCTGAGCAGCGATTCCCGGTGGTTCATCACCCGGTCGCGCACGGCGCTTGAGATCTTCAACTGCTCGCCGAGCGCGGCACGGGGCAGCAGGACGCCGTTCTCCACGGTCATGACGACGCCGCGGCGCGCGCCGACGGTGTGTACGGCGAGTTCCAGAATCTTGGAGAACAGCTCGGGCAAGGGCCGGTCGCCTTCGAGCTCCTTGCCGGCGTCGAGGAGCGCCTTGGTCCGGGGATTGAAGGCGAACGCCGGATTCATCAGGGCGTCCGGTGCCTCCTGCCCCTCCCCCACCACCTTCTCCAACTTGGTGCTGACGCTCGGCGCGCGGACCGCGTCGTCAGCGATGAAGATCACCGTATGCTCGGCGTTCTTCACCGGGTCGTCGTAGATCATGGTGACGTGGCCCGCGGCGACGCGGTCACCCAGCCGCAGGAGCTGCCGCTCGTTGCCGTTCAGCTTCTGTCCGTTGAGCAGGGTGCCGTTTTTGCTCCCCAGGTCCATCACGTACCAGAGCCCGTTGTCGTGTTCGAACGTCAGGTGCCGGCGGGATAGGACGATGTCGTCGGGGAAGGCCAGGTCGTTCTCCGCCGCCCGTCCAAACGTGATCCGCGAACCCTGCATCGGCATCGTGCGCGTCGTGCCGTTTTGATGCTGGATGAGGAGTTCGTTCGTCATGCCGTACGTTCCAGACTACCTCAACCGCCGGGAGGACGCTCAGGTCCAGTAGTTGCGGTCGAGATTCCGGTATTGAACCGCCTCGGCGACGTGCTTCGACAGCACCCGCGGCTCGCCGCCCAGGTCGGCCACGGTCCGCGCGACTTTAAGGATGCGGTCGTGCGCCCGGGCCGAGAGTCCCAGCTTCCGGACTGCCAGCTCCAGGGTCCGTTCACCGGCCGGATCGAGCTCGCACACCTCCCTCAGTCTCCCCGCAGGGATGTGGGCGTTGTAGAATCCCCGGCGCGACTGGGCCTCGCGCGCCCGTGCCACCCGGGCGGCGATCACCGCCGAGCTCTCGCTCTCCTGGCTGCCGCGAAGTTCCTGATACGGAACCGCGGGAACCTCAATGTGAAGGTCGATCCGGTCCAGCAGCGGCCCGCTCAGCTTGCCCAGGTAACGCTGGATGATCGCCCCCGTGCACCGGCACTCATGCGCCACGTCTCCGTAGTGCCCGCAGGGGCAGGGATTCATCGCGCCGACCAGCATGAAGCTCGCCGGGAACGATAGCGTCATGGCCGACCGCGCCACGGTGACGCTCTTGTCCTCGAGCGGCTGCCGGAGCAGCTCGAGTACGTTGCGGGGGAACTCGGGCATTTCGTCCAGGAACAACAGTCCATTGTGGGCCAGGCTCACTTCGCCGGGCCGCGCCGTTCCGGATCCACCACCGATCAGGCCGGCGTCGGAGATGGTATGGTGCGGAGACCGGAATGGACGCTGCGTCAGAAGTCCAGCGCCCTTGGACAGGGTGCCCGCGACGCTGTGGACCCGCGTCGTCTCCAGCGCTTCCTCGAAGGTGAGCGGAGGCAGGATCCCGGCCATGCGCTTGGCGAGCATTGTCTTGCCCGACCCCGGCGGACCGATCATCAGCACGTTGTGCGCTCCGGCGGCAGCCACTTCAAGCGCCCGTTTGGCGACCGTCTGTCCGCGCACATCCCGGAAGTCGGGAGCCGTGCACCCCCCGGCCTGGTCCAGGCCCGGAGCCGGACGCGCCGGACTCGGACTGGCCTGCTCGTTCATCAGCCGGACCGCGTCGGCCAGGCTTCCGACCCCGAAGACCCGCACCCCGTCCACCACAGCCGCCTCAGCCGCGTTGCCCGCCGGCACGATCAGGTTCGGGATCCCCAGCGTCCGGGCGCAGATGGCCATCGACAGGACGCCGCGCACCGGGCGTAGAGTGCCGTCGAGCGACAGCTCTCCGGTCATCATGTATTGGCCGGAATTCTCGACCATCCCCATCGCGCCCAGTATCCCGAGAGCCATCGGCAGGTCGAACCCCGCTCCTTCTTTCCGGATGTTGGCGGGCGCAAGGTTGATGGTCACCGCGCGGCTCGGATATCCGAAGCCGGAGTTCATCAGCGCGGACTTGATCCGCTCGCGGCTCTCGCGGACCGCGGTGTCGGGCATTCCGACGGTGACGAAGTCGCGGGTGGTGCCGGACGCGTACATGTCCACCTCCACGTGGACGGGATGGGCTTCGATCCCGAAGATCGCGGCGGAGCGGGTGCAAAACAGGCTCATATAAGAGTAGTGGCCGCCGGACCGAAAAATCTCACCGGAATGTCGAATTTGGTCGATTTTTACCCGGGGGAGGGGTAGTCGTGGCTATTCCGCGGGTCCTAGCCCGGACTACCTCTTGACGTAGAACTAGCCCCCCAGCCGCGCCAGTTTCGCGCGCAGGAAAGCAAGGCTGCCCGGCACTTGCGCCCGGCTCAACCCGTGGAGTAGGAGCGGCCCGGTGAAGCGATGGGCGTGCAACAGGCGCATGTAGAGGTCGTAGTCGAGTTGCCCCTCGCCCGCGGCCTTGTGTCCGGCGTCCCCGTCGTGGTCGAGGTCCTTCGCATGCGCCAGTACAATTTCTTTGCCCACGAGCGCGAACGCTTCTTCGAGGATCTCCTTCATGCGGGGCAGAGTTCCAGCGGGGAAGAGATTGGCGGGATCGAGCGTGACTTTGAGGTGAGGAGAGCCGGTCTCATCGAGAAGCTGCCGTGCCTTCTGGGCTGAATCGACGATGTTGTTCACTTCCGGCTCGAAAGCCAGAACAGCCTGAGACTGCCGGGCGATGCCGGAGGCCTCGCGAATGCAGGCGGCCATATCGCGCCATGCCTGCGGAGAGTTGTTCTCCGGATGTGGCCTCCACATGCTGTTCGGGTTGCGCGTTCCAGTGCAAATGTGAATCGCCATCTTCGGGAAGGCCTCGGCCAGCACGCGGAGCCGCCGCAGACCGATGCGGCGGTGCTCCGGATCGGGATGACACATATTGAACGTGCCCTGAACGCTTCCGACTTTGATGCCGCGGGCTGCCGCCTCACGCTGGATTCTCGCCGGAAGTCCCGAGGGAATCTCATCGGGCATGTCCGGCAAACCGGCGGCTGTCATGCTCATTTGCACGCATGTGAGGCCATGGAGCTTGGCTTCTTCCAGCCGCGACTCGAGCGTCCCCGTGGTGTAAGTGGTGGCAAGCAGGATGCCGATTTGAGGCAATGAGCGATCCACCGTCTGGGGCGGAGCTTGCGCGCGGGCGGTCCCGCTGGCTGCGATCCCGGCCAGCGCCAGAAAAGCCCGCCGGCTGGCGCACTCGCCAGCGGGGGTAGGAGCGAACTGAGGAACCAGAGGTTCGCATCCGGATTTCACGCGGGGCTCCGGCATCGGCCAGAGGCCTGCTTTTGATCCAGCGAGTCGCATGCTTGGTCCTCCCGGAGCCGTCCGCGCGGCCGAACTCCACGTCGACAGCAACGATAAGACGACTATACTATCATCCCTGTCATTGCCTTGCCGGTTGACATCACGCGGAACTTGGGATCCGGCGCGACTCACCGGACCCGCTTGTGCTATTCCTGAAATCCTATGGCAACGGACGAGGAACTGAGGGCGGAGATCGAGCGGCTGCGTGCCGAGAACGAGGCCCTGAAAAAGCCCATTCGCGGGAAAATCTTCATGAAAGTCAGCGAGAAGGGCGCGCTGTCCGTCTACGGACTGGGGCGGTTCCCTGTCACCCTCTACCGGGAACAGTGGGAAAGGCTGCTGGGCATGGCGGACGAGATCCGGGCGTTCATTCGGGACAACGATCAGGCTTTGAAGAAGAAGGAGTAACCCCGGGCGGTTCGGCGTAGAGCCGACTGGCTGGCGGAGTGTCGCGCAACCGATTTTAGCCTCCGCGGCCTTGGTCTGGGCAGGCGGACGGATGCTCCAGAATGCGAACAACCGCGTTACCACTCAGCGGGAGGGGCCCGGCGAACTGCGGGATCAGGTCAGACCGATTCGCTGAAGGAGCGCCGCACAATGCGAGCCGCTTATGATCGTCACGCCATCCGGTTGCGGGATCACGTGAAGGCCGTAGCGGCCGGCCGGGAGATCCTTGCCCTCCATTTTTACAGGGTGCGAGACCTCGAAGACGGTGTTCTGATTCGCACCGGCGCGCCAGGGTCCAGGCTTGCCGTTGCCGAACCCGAGGTCGGATAGGCCGTAGGGAACGAGCCCGCCCCATATCTTGCCACGGCGGTCCTCGCCGCTGACGGGGTTGTGGACTTTCGGGCTGCTGTGTTCAATCGCTAAGTAGGCCCGCGCACCGGGTTTGGGGCGAACCGGCGCATGAATGAGGCGGGAAGGACAGGCGATACTGGTGGGATGCCGGTCACCCGCCGAGCACTCCTTCCAGCCGCGATGCCCGCCTTCTGGCAGCCCCAGCGCCGCCGCCCGAACATCGTGTTCGTGCTGCTTGACGACCTGCGCCATGATTCGCTGGGCTGCACCGGCCATCCCTTCGCCCGTACGCCGCAGATCGACCGTATCGCGCGGGAGGGAGCGCGGTTCCGCAACTTCTTTACCGTGGTACCGTTGTGCTCGCCCAGCCGGGCCAGCTTCCTCACGGGACTCTATCCCCACACCCATCGCATTATCAACAACGACAAGCACGGGCTCGCCGAGATCAGCCATACGCTGGTCACGTGGCCGCGCCTGCTGCGCGAGTCTGGCTACGAGACCGCGTTCATTGGCAAGTGGCACATGGGATTCGACGACACCCGCCGCCCGGGGTTCGACCACTGGATCAGCTTCCGTGCGCAGGGGCTGTACATCGATCCGGTGGTCAATATCGATGACCGCCGTGAGCAGCTTCGCGGGTACATGACGGACTTCCTCAACGAGCGGGCCGCGCGGTTCATTCAACGTCCGCGGCGCACGCCGTTCGCGATGGTGGTCGCGCACAAGGCGGTCCACTATCCGTACTTGCCCGCTCCGCGCCACGAGGCCCTGTACGCAGATGTCCGTTACACTCCGCCCGCGCCGCAGCCCGGGGATCTCGAGGGCAAGCCGGCGCTCACTCGCAAAGTGGAGGAGCGCATCGATGTCCTCAAGCTCGAAGACTCGACGCCGGAGCCCGGCGAGCCGCGCCGGGGACGTCCGCGCGATCCGGATTCCGTGGTCCGCGATCAGTTGCGGTGCCTGGCATCGGTGGACGACGGCATCGGGCAGATCTTTGAAGCGCTACGGAAGACCGGTGAGCTTGACCGGACGGTCTTCATCTTCACCGGCGACAACGGATATCTGATGGGCGAGCACGGCCAGTTCGATCAAAAGCGGTGGGCGTATGAAGACTCGCTCCGGATCCCGTTCCTGGTCCGGTATCCCGAGCTGGTCAAGCCCGGATCGCAACCCTCGGCCATGGGTTTGAACGTCGACCTCGCGCCGACGCTGCTGGAGCTCGGCGGCGTGAAGTGGAGCGAGCGGATGCATGGGTCGAGCCTGGTTCCCGTGCTGCGCGACCCTGGCACCAAGGGCAGAACCGCGTTCACCGCCGAATACTATCCGGAAAAGCTAAGCAATCGCGTGCCGGAATGGAAGGCGATCCGCACGGAGAGGTGGAAGTACATCCGCTACGAGGGCTCAGGGCTCGATGAGTTGTACGATCTCGACACCGATCCGCAGGAGATCCGCAACCGGATCAACGATCCCGCCGAGAGCGCCACCTTGGCCGGGCTGCGGAGCGAGCTGGATAGGCTGCTCGCCGCGTCGAGATGACCACCGCCGTCCTCGCTGAGAAGCCGTCTGTCGCCCGCGACATCGCGCGCGTGTTGGGCGCGGGGCAAAAGGGCGAGGGCTACCTGCACGGCAACGGATACGTGGTCACGTGGGCGATCGGCCACCTGGTGCGGCTGCCGCATCCGCACGAGATCCGGCCAGAATGGAAAGTTTGGCGCAAGCAGACTCTGCCGATGCTCCCCGCGGAGTGGCCTCTCGTGGTGGTGGATGAGACTTCGGACCAGTTCGGTGTGGTGCGGAAGATCCTGATGTCGGAGAAGGTCGGCCAGATCGTATGCGCCACGGACGCCGGACGCGAAGGCGAGCTGATCTTTAGGTACATCTACGAGGCCGCCAGTTGCACCAAGCCGGTGCGGCGATTGTGGATCTCCTCGCTCACGCCGGACGCGATCCGGGAAGGATTCACGAAGCTCAAGGACGGCGCTGCGTACGATTCGCTCAGCGACGCCGCGAAGGGCCGCAGCCGCGCCGACTGGCTGGTGGGGATGAACCTGTCACGCGCCTACACACTCGCGCTTGGAGAGGACTTTTCGGTCGGCCGCGTGCAGACTCCGACACTCGCCATGCTGGTGGAGCGGGAACTTGAAATCCGGGCGTTTGTCCCGGAAGACTACATCGAGGTCCGGGCCGAGTTCTCGCCCCGGCCGGGGGCGAGTTACTACGGCACGTGGTTCCGGCAGGGCCCGGATGCGCCGCAGCAATCGATGCGGCTGCCTGCTGATGGCGCGGAGGCGGAGCAGATCGAGCGCCGCGCCCGGACCGGCAAGGCGCGCATCGAATCCATCCAGTCCGAGACGCAGCGAATGGCGCCGCCGCTGCTCTATGATCTCACTGAGCTTCAGCGGCACGCCAACCGGCTATTCGGATTCAGCGCGCAAAAGACGCTCGACACAGCCCAAGCGCTATACGAGAAGCACAAGCTGATCAGTTATCCGCGTACCGACAGCCGCCACCTGTCGGCCGACGTCGCGAAGACGCTGCCCCGAATCGTGGACGCGATCCGGCCGCTGTACGAGGGCAAGCTCGCGCCGGGAACGGGGGAACGGCCGTTGGGCCGCCGCTACGTGGATGATTCGAAGGTCACCGACCACCATGCGATCATCCCGACCACGGGACGCCCGGATCTCGAGCCGCTCAGTGCGGACGAACGGCGGATCTACGACCTCATCTGCCAGCGGCTGCTCGCCGCCTGGCATGACGATCACATCTGGTCGGTCACAACGGTCATCACCGTGATCGAGAACCCTGGAGTCTTGGATAAGTATCACTCGTCCGGAACCGCGGTCCGGCACGTGGGCTGGAAGGTGCTCGATCCACCGCCGGAGAAAAAGAAGAAGAAAGCAGATGCGGGCGAGGGGGAGCAGGCCCTTCCCTCGGGACTCGAAGAAGGCCAGCCCCAGAGGGTGCTCGATGTTGAGATCCAGCGGAAGAAGACGCGGCCTCCGAAGCGCTTCACCGAAGCCACCTTGCTGACAGCGATGGAAAGCGCGGGCAAGACGCTCGACGACAAGGAACTCTCCGCCGCAATGAAGGAGTGTGGACTCGGAACGCCGGCCACGCGCGCTGCCATCATCGAGGTGCTGCTCAAGCGAGGCTATGTCGAGCGTGACGGAAAGAGCTTGCAGGCGACGGACAAAGGGATCCACCTCATCGAACTTGTCCATCCCGAGGTCAAGAGTCCCGCCATGACTGGACAGTGGGAGGCGGAGCTGCAGCGGATCCACCGTGGCGCCGCGCAGTTGCCGCCGTTTCTGCGCAGGATCGAAGAGTACGTGCGCGAGGTGACGGGCAAGGCGTCCGAGGCTGGCCGGGCTCCTGCGGCCGCACCTGCTCCGGTTCCGCGGGCGCATGAACCGGTCACGGGAGAGGAGCCGCTGGAGCAGCTTCTCCACGACCGGTTCGGGTTCAAGGAGTTTCGCCCGGGCCAGGAGGACGTGTGCAAGGCCGCGCGCGAGGGCAACGACGTCCTGCTCGTAATGCCGACCGGCGCGGGGAAGTCGCTGTGTTACCAGCTTCCAGGCATCGCGCGTGGCGGCACGACGCTGGTGGTCAGTCCGCTGATCGCGCTGATGGAGGACCAGGTGGCTAAGCTCCAGCAGCAGGGGTTCCGGGCACAGAGGATCCACTCGGGGCGTGACCGCGGGTCGTCACGCCAGGCCTGCAACGACTACTTGGCTGGTGCGCTGGACTTTCTGTTCATTGCGCCCGAACGGCTCAGGGTCCAGGGGTTTCCGGAGATGCTGGCGCGGCGGCAGCTCGCTTTGGTGGCGATCGACGAGGCGCACTGCATTTCGCAATGGGGGCACGATTTCCGGCCGGATTACCGGATGCTGGGCCAATATCTGCCATCGTTCCGCCCTGCCCCGGTGATCGCTTTGACAGCCACGGCGACCCCAGTGGTCCAGGACGATATCGCAGCACAGTTGGCACTCGGCGGTCCGAGATTCGTGCGCGGTTTCCGGCGTCACAACATCGGCATCGAAGTGGTCGAGTCGGCGCCATCTCAGCGCGCGGAGCTGGCGGCGGGCCTGCTGGCTGAAGAAGGACGCCTGCCCGCAATCGTCTATGCTCCGACACGCAAAGAGACCGAGGCGATCGCAGCCTATCTGTCCGGGATTGTGACCGCGGCCGCGTACCACGCCGGGATCGACGCGAATCGCCGGGCCGATGTTCAGGAGCGGTTCCTGAAGGGACGGCTCCAGGTGATCGTTGCGACCATCGCGTTCGGCATGGGCATCGACAAACCGGATGTCCGCACGGTGATTCACACGGCGCTGCCGGGGAGCGTCGAAGCCTATTATCAGGAGATCGGCCGCGCGGGGCGCGACGGGCTGCCGTCGCGCGCGATTCTCATGCAGACCTACGCGGACCGGCGTACGCACGACTTCTTCTTTGAGCGGGATTATCCGGAGCCCGAGGTGCTCGACCGGATTTTCAAGCTCCTCACCACCGAGGAGCAGCCGAAGGAGATCTTGCGCCTGCAGAGCCGGTTGTCCGAGGACGCCTTTGATCCGGCGCTCGAAAAGCTGTGGACGCACGGCGGCGCGCGAGTCGATTTCGGGGAAAATGTCACGCGCGGAGAGCCTGGTTGGCGGAACTCATACCTGGCACAGCGGTCGCAGAAGCAGGAGCAGCTCGAACAGATGATCCGGTTTGCGGATGGCAAACAGTGCCGGATGGCGGCGCTGGAGCGGCACTTCGGGGATCTCAGTGGCGCCCGGAATCCATGCGGCGTGTGCGACTTCTGCGCTCCGGCGGAGTGCGTGGCGCAGACGTTCCGGAGTCCGGCGAAGTCCGAGCGGGTAGTGGCGTGGCAGTTGATCCAGGTGGTCCGGAAGAATCCGGGAGTCGCCACGGGGAGGTTGTTCACCGATCTCGGCGGCGAAGCGGTGATGGAGCGGCGGCGGTTTGAGGCTGTCGTGAGCGCCCTGGTCCGCGCGAACCTGGTGCGGGTGGAGACGGCTTCGTTTACCAAGGACGGGCGCGAGATCGAATTCCGCAAAGTGTGGCTCGATACCGCGGCGCGGGGGATAGAGTCGGGGGATGCGCTCGAGTTTCTGATCGCGGGGGAGCCAAGGACCGCGCGTCCAAAGCCGCCGAAGTCCAAAGGGAAGAAAGCGCGCGCCAAGAGTCCGAAATCCGGGACCGCTGTCCAGGTTTCTGTACCGCGGACTCCGGGTCCCGATACCGGCGCCGAAGCGCTGCGTGCCTGGCGGGCGGCTGAAGCGAAACGGCAATCGGTGCCGCCGTTCAAGGTATTGCCGGACCGGGTTCTGGCAAGTATCGTTGAGGAGCGGCCGGGAACGACCAACGAGTTGCTATCGATTCCCGGGATGACGGTCCGGCTGGTGGAGCGTTACGGGGCCGCGATCTTCCGGGCGCTCGCCAAGCGTCGATAGGTGATCGCGCGATTTGACGCCAAACGCGATTCGAAATTAAACTGAAAGCACCGCTGATTGGCGAAGAAAGCCGGTTCTCTGAGTAGGGCGCACGCCCGCTCGAAAGGAGAAAGCCGGGTTAACGCCCGGCTCTCCGAATCTGTCGAGCGGTTGGAAGGTGCGATCTATTGATCTACCTTCTAGCCCTTCTATTTGGCTACCGGGTGAGAATCCGGTATCAGGTGGACGGGACTAAAGTGGTCCAACTCGATCCCGCCAAACGGTGATTGAGGCGGCCACGATGGCTCCGGCGCAGCTACGCCGGGGCCACTACCTCGATACTACCCGAGTCCTGCGCCGTCTGCAAGGACAAAAATTCGACGCGGTACCATTCAACCAGCCCCCAAAATCGGGTATACTGCTAAAACAACAAGGCACACTTATGTTTGGAGAATTGCGCCTCGGTGACGATATCGACGATTTCTGTATCAAGTGCAAACGGATCACCAACCATGCGGTCGTCTCCATCGTCAACGACACCGCCGCCAAAGTCCGCTGCCGGAGCTGCTACAGCGAGCACGACTACCGCCACGAACAAAGCGCCTCCCACAAAGAAAGAGCTGAAAAAAGCCGCGGAAGCAGCAGCAGCCGCAGCCGCTACTCAGGACCAGCCGGACGCTGAATAGCCTCCTGCGGCGGCGAGTTCCGCAGCTCGCGGGACAAGTCGTCGAAAACGGTCACATCCTGCCCGCCCAGATCCCGCTCCAACCGGCGCAGCGCCACGCCCACGACGTCCCGATGGTGGAGATGCGCTCCATAACGAGGATTCTCCGTCAGCTTGAGCCATAGCTCATGTACGCGGTCCACATCCTCGGGCCATAGCCGCGGCGGGTGCGGACCCAGGTTGACGTAGGTCGAAGGACGGTCCGGAGCAATAATTTCCAGTGAAAACGCATGCCGCGGCTCGGGCAATTGCTCCCACGCCTTGCCGATCCGGTGGGCGAGATCCTCTGACGACATCCGTGCGGACACACCCGTGACCAGGCGGCTCGCCTTTAGATTCTGCGCGGCCTGGACCATTGCATCAAACGGGTTCACTCCGGGCACCACCAATAGCTCCACCGGCTTGCCCTGCCGCTCGGCTTTGCTCACCACGTGGGTGAACAGTTCCTTTTCGTATGGCGAGAAGATCTGCGTGTCGGCAAGTCCGTGCTCACCCGCGCCCGCGGTGATCGCCCGCACGGTCATGACCACAATGTCGTGGCGTCGCAGGTTCGTTTTTTCGAGCACCTTCTCGAGGTGGAACAGACGGCTGTAATCGCGCACGCTCACGAGCACGGAGCCCGGCCGGGCATGGATTCCGCTGGTGGTCTCGCCCTCCGGTTGATAGTCGAGGTTGAACTCTTCGAGCGGCTTGTCCTCCTTCTTCTTGCGGTGGCGGGCCGCATTCAGGCGCTCGGAAACCAGGAACAGCGCCAGAAGAACCAAGGTGAAGGACAGACCGTACACCGTCGCGATCTTCTTGGTGAGCATGTTCGCGATCGCGATCACCAGCAGGATCAGGGTGACCACGATCAGCCCGAACGGGATTTCGAATTTGCCGATCCTGAAATTGAGCGGGGTGCGGTACTCCTGGTCGGTACGCTGGAATCGCAGCACCAGCACACCCAGGGACTTGAGGAAGAAGCTCCACACCACACCGAACGCATACGCCTCGCCGAGCAGGTAGACATCGCCCGCGCTGCCGAGGATGGTCAGGATCTGGAGAACCGCGATCATGGTGGCGATCCGGTAGGTGGTCCCAAATCTGCGCTGCGGCTTGCGGAACCAATCCATCAGGACGCCATCTTCGGCCACGCGATTCAGAATTCCGTTCGCTCCGATGATCGACGTGTTGACCGCGCCCGAGAGGATGAGCACACCGACAATCACGACAAAGACGTGGAATCCCATCCGCAGCAGGTAGGGTCCGGACAGGTTCATGGCCAGGCCGCCGATGAGGTTGTCGTAGTAGTTCTTGCGGACCTCGTCGGGAATGATCATTACCGCGAGCAGGCTGATCAAGCCGGTCGACATGAACGCGTAGGCGCAGACAATGTTTGCCGTGATCTTCAGGTTCTTGAGCTTGGGAAACGCGATCTCGCGGTAGACCTGGGCGAGCGTCTCGAATCCGCTCATCGCGAGCAGCGAGTGTCCGAACGCGACCACCATCCCGACGAGCGCCATGTCCGCCCAGAAGGTGCCCGTGAGCCAGCCGAGCGAATTCGGGGTGAAGCGCAGGTTTTCCGGCACCGGTGCTGGCGGCAATTTCCAGTCCGGCCGGATGAGCAGTGTGATCACGCACCAGACCAGCAGGATGCCCACCATCACGGTGGTGATCTGCATGATGCGCAGCGCCTTGCCACTCGATTCGTGGATCCCCTTGACGTTCTCCCACCAGAAGTAGCAGGTGACGGCGACACCAAACACGACTGAGAACCACGTAGGGTCGACGTGAATGGGCTGATGCGTCAGTTCGGCGATCTCGTTGATCAGCCGACCGAGGTACTGTCCCGCGCTGACCGAACTGATGGGTCCGGTCAAGATGTAGTCCACCACCAGTGCCGAGACCGAAATCTTCGCCATCGTCGGACCCATACTGTCGCGCACGACGACGTACACGCCGCCGCGGACAAACATCCCGCAGCTCTCCACGTGCACCGTTCGGATGGCGTATCCGAAGATCATCACCGCGAGGATGAACCACGGCGCGGACTTCCCGATCGCCTGCTCAGCGATGCCGCCCACGTAGAACATGGTCGAGGCGAGATCGCTCAGCACGATCGCCGCTCCACGCCAAAAGGAGATAAAAGTTAGAGCTACAGTGGTCGCGATGACGACCTTCGCCGGGCCCGTTGCAGCGGTCTTAAAGCCCCCAGGAGGCTGGTGGGGCTCCGAATCTGGCATATGCGGAAAGCAGATCCTATTCTACGATCAAAAGGATGGACGCCGCGCGGCAGATGATCGGGATCCTGCGCCGCAATGGCTATTCCGCCTACCTGGTGGGCGGATGCGTGCGGGACCTGCTGCTCGGCCGCCAACCGAAGGATTTCGATATCGCGGCCAGCGCCCCGCCGGATGAGGTCGAGCGGCTATTTCCCGGTTCCGATCTGGTGGGCGCGCACTTTGGGGTCGTGCTCGTTCGCTGGGGCGGCGAGCAGGTGGAAGTGGCCGCCTACCGCGGCGAGAGCGGATATTCAGACCACCGGCATCCGGACGAAGTGCATTTCGAGCAGGATCCACGGGCGGATGCTGTGCGGCGCGATTTCACCATCAACGCGATGATGATGGATCCGGAGACCGGTGAGGTGCTGGATTACGTGGGTGGACGTGCCGACCTGGCCGCCGGAATCATTCGCGCGGTGGGCGACCCGCGCCAGCGCTTCGCCGAGGATCACCTGCGGATGCTGCGTGCGGTTCGCTTCGCCGCGCGGTTCGGCTTCGTGATCGAACCCGGGTCGCTGCACGCGATTGAAGAACTGGCCGGGGAGATCCGGACGGTGTCGAAGGAGCGCGTCCGCGATGAGCTCGACCGGATCCTGGTCGAGGGGGACGCCCGCCTGGGATTCGAATTGATGGCGCGGACGGGGCTGCTGAATTTCGTGATCCCGGAAGTGATGCCACCACCGCTGGAGATTCTCGGGCGGTTGCGGGATCCGTCGCATGACCTTGCCTGGGCGGCTCTGCTCCACCAGTTGGATGTGGACACCGCGTGCAGGGTCCTGGCGCGGCTAAGGTCCTCAACGGACCGGATCCGTCAAGTGGAAGCGCTGCTGGGCCATCGCGCCGGGTTCGGGCGGGTACGCGAAATGCCGGTCGCGGAATTGAAGAGGTTCCTGCGTGTCCCGCGGATTGAAGAACACCTCGAGTTGCAGAGGCTCGAGTGTGAGGCAGCGGGGAGCTTTCCTGCAGACTATGCGTTCGCGGCCGGGAAGTTGCGCGAGTTTCCCCGCGAGTTGCTATGGCCGGCGCGGCTGGTGACCGGAGATGATCTTTCCGCCGCGGGCTTGGCTCCCGGACCCCAATTCCGCGAAATTCTCCACGCCATTGAGACCGCCCAGCTTGAAGGAACCGTCGTCACGCGAGACCAGGCCGCAAGGTTCGTCAAGGACAATTTTTCTATTTGTATCAATAGTTTAGATGTGAATTCTTGACACTCATGCGCGGAGAGTGCTAGACTCCGAAACGGGCCCGGTTTCCTCAACCACGTTCGGTCCATCCCCAACAACCCCACAACCCCCGGAGGTTCAATCCATGAAGATTCGTCCCCTCTACGACCGGCTTGTCGTACAGCGGATCGAAGAGTCCGAGACCGTCCACAACGGAATCATTATCCCCGATTCCGCCAAGGAAAAGCCGCAGGAAGGCAAGGTCATCGCGGCTGGTAACGGCAAAAGGAACGACGACGGAACGCTGATTCCGCTCGACGTCAAGGCAGGCGACAAGATTCTATTCGGCAAGTATGCCGGAAACGAAATCAAGATTGATGGCGAAGAGTACCTGATCATCCGTGAGGATGAAGTGCTCGGAGTCTTGAGCTAAACAGGAGATTTCTCACATGCCAGCAAAACAGATTGTTTACAATGAGGCGTCCCGCCACGCGATTCTCCGCGGCGCCACGCAGTTGGCCAACGCTGTCAAAGTGACCCTCGGTCCCAAGGGCCGGAACGTGGTCCTCGAAAAGAAGTTCGGCGGTCCCACGATCACCAAGGACGGCGTCACCGTCGCCAAGGAAATCGAACTGAAGGATCCGCTGGAAAACATGGGCGCGCAGATGGTCCGCGAGGTTGCGTCGAAGACTTCCGACGTGGCCGGTGACGGCACCACCACCGCGACCGTGCTCGCCGAGCTCATCTTCCGTGAAGGCGTGAAGAGCGTGGCCGCGGGCGCGAACCCGATGGCGCTGAAGCGCGGTATCGAGAAGGCCGTCGACGCGGTTGTGGCCGAAGTCGCGAATATCTCGAAGCCGGTTTCGGGCGACATGATCGCGCAGGTCGGTTCGATCTCGGCTAACGGCGACGCCACGATCGGCAACATCATCGCCGAGGCGATGAAGAAAGTTGGCAAGGACGGCGTGATCACGGTCGAGGAATCGAAGACCATGACCACCGAGCTGCAGACCGTCGATGGAATGCAGTTTGACCGCGGCTACCTGAGCCCCTATTTCATCTCCGACCCCGACCGCATGGAAGCTGTCCTTGACGAGCCGCTGATCCTGATCCACGAGAAGAAGATCAGCAACATGAAGGACCTGCTGCCGCTGCTCGAGCAGGTGGCGCGCGCTGGCCGTCCGCTGTTGATCATCGCCGAGGAAGTGGAAGGCGAAGCGCTGGCCACCCTGGTTGTCAACAAGCTTCGCGGCACGCTGAATGCTTGCGCGGTGAAGGCTCCCGGATTCGGCGACCGCCGCAAAGCCATGCTCGAGGACATCGCGATCCTCACTGGCGGCAAGGCGATCTTTGAAGAGACCGGCATCAAGCTCGAAGGCGTGCGCGTTGAGGACCTCGGCCGCGCCAAGCGGGTCA
>Ga0194131_10006292_pt1 | contig 16586 bp, 16 predicted proteins | sample TA2KigO120mmetaG_FD_148631 | JGI IMG/M metagenome (GOLD analysis project Ga0194131, IMG submission 148631) | Freshwater microbial communities from Lake Tanganyika, Tanzania - TA2015053 Kigoma Offshore 120m | ecosystem: Environmental > Aquatic > Freshwater > Lake | place: Tanzania: Lake... | reverse complement strand
CATTCAGGAGCTGAACGTCGCGCTCGGTGGCACCTTGCACCAGCATGTGCAGGAGGTGTCGGGCTTCGCCGATCATCGTTCGGACAAGACCAAGTCGCGCGATGAGCGCTATGCGCCGGTGCACAAGGCGACGATCGAGCCGGGCGGCGTGTTCGCGACACTCTGGCCTGAGCCCGAGGTGATGGTCAACTCGCTGCACGGCCAGGGCATCGACCGCCTCGCGCCCGGCCTTGCCATCGAGGCGCGCGCCCCGGATGGGCTGATCGAGGCCGTGCGGGTCAAGGATGCCAAGGCGTTTGCGCTCGGCGTGCAGTGGCACCCCGAGTGGAAGGTGACCGAAAACCAGTTCTCGATGGCGCTGTTCGGCGCGTTTGGCGATGCCGCAAGGGCACGGGCGAGCGCGCGCCTGGCCCCTGCCCAGCGCCCCAGGGTTGCGCGCGCCTGAGGCCGCGGCCCATGATGGCGGGGCGCGCGCCGATCATGCGCGACCGGAGTTCCCCATGAGCACACGCGCCAATCCGAGGCCCGAGACCCTGCGCTGGCAGGAGCTCGACCATCGCCACCATCTGCACCCCTTCACCGACTACAAGGACATGCTGGCCAAGGCGAGCCGCATCATCGTCAAGGCCGAGGGCGTGTATTTGTGGGACTCCGAGGGCGAGCGGCTGATCGATGGCATGGCCGGGCTCTGGTGCGTGAACATGGGCTATGGCCGCAAGGAGCTGGCCGAGGCGGCCTATAGGCAGATGCTCGAGCTGCCCTACTACAACACGTTCTTTCAGACCGCGACGCCGCCGCCGATCGAGCTCGGCAAGGCGATCGCCGAGGTGACGCCGAAGGGCCTCGATCACGTGTTCTATGCGAACTCGGGCTCCGAGGCGAACGACTCGGTCGTGAAGATCGTGCGCTATTTCTGGAAGCTGCAGGGCAAGCCCGACAAGAGCATCTTCATCTCACGCGAGTTCGGCTATCACGGCGTGACCATGGCAGCGGCCAGCCTCTCAGGGCTGAAGCCAATGCACCCGCAATTCGGTCTCCCCCTCCCCGGCTTCGCTCACATCGAGACCGCCTATTGGTGGCGCCAGGGCGGCGACATGACGCCCGAGGATTATGGCCTCAAGGCCGCGCGCGCGCTCGAGGCCAAGATCCTCGAGCTCGGGCCGGAGAGAGTGGCCGCCTTCATCGGCGAGCCGATCCACGGCGCGGGCGGGCTGATCGTGCCGCCGATGAGCTATTGGCCCGAGATCGAGCGCATCTGCCGCAAATATGACGTGCTCCTGATTTCGGACGAGGTGATCTGCGGCTTCGGGCGCACCGGCAACTGGTTCGGCTGCCAGACCTTCGGCGTGACACCCGATCTCATGACCGTGGCCAAGGGCCTCTCCTCCGGTTATCTGCCGATCTCGGCCGTGGTGCTGGGCCCGCGTGTGGCCGACGCGCTCAACCGCGCGGGCGAAGAGTTCGTCCACGGCTTCACCTATTCGGGCCACCCGACCGCCTGCGCCGTCGCGCTCGAAAACATCCGCCTGATGCACGCGGAGACGATCGTCGAGCGGGTGCGCAACGTGATCGGCCCCTACTTCCAGAAAAAGTTCGCGGCGCTGGCCGACCATCCGCTGGTTGGCGAGGTGCGTGGCAAGGGGTTGCTCTGCGGCATCGAGCTGACCGCCGACAAGAAGACCCGGCGGAACTTCGACCCCGAGGGCAAGGTCGGCCTCGCCTGCCGCAATCACTGCTTCCGGAACGGCCTGATCATGCGGGCGACACGCGACACCATGCTCGCCTCCCCTCCCCTCATCATCAAGGAATCGGAGGTCGACGAGATGGTGGCGAAGTTCCGCACCTGCCTCGACCTGACCTTGAAGGACCTGCCGACAATCGGCTTGAAAAGTTGAAGGGCGGAACGCCGCGCACTTCCCTGCGCTGTTGGGGAGATTGGCCCGAGACCCTCCTTCCGCTTTTGACCGTCATCCTCTGGCGAGCCACAGGCTCGACCAGAGGATCCATCCACGACCCGGCACTCGGCCCGATGGATTCTCGGGTCGGCGCGAAGCGCCGCCCGAGAATGACGATGGGTCTTGCTGCCCGTGTCTCCGGCGACACACCCCGTCGATCCTCATGCATTCTTTGCATATCAGCGCTGCCACTGACGCTCATTGTGCAACGCAGCAATCACGCTATATCAACCCTCGAGAAATCACCGCTCGAGCGCCCGTCATGCAAATGACACGAAGCTCGATCGGTTAGCAAGCGAAGAGAGGGTTGTATCATGATCGGTTCATCAGTCGTCCGCGCGGTGCGTCGCTGGGTTGAAGAGTCGAGCGTCCGCCATCAGCTCGAAGAGCTGAGCGACCGCGAGCTCGCCGACATCGGCTTGAGCCGCGGCGACATCGAGGCCGTGGCGCATGGGCGCTTCAAGCGCCCCGGCCGCGCCTAAGCGAAACGGGAACGACGGGCGACCGGGCAGGGCAGGGGACACGGCCCGCCCGTTCGCCCTCGAGACAGGAAAGGAACAGCCGTGTTGATCGCCAATCTGAAGGATGGCCTTCCCCGGTGGCGCGTGCGCGAGCGGGCCTGGCGCGAGCTGAGCCAGCTCGATGACCGCCAACTCGCCGATATCGGGCTCAACCGGGCCGACATCCCGGCGGTCGTCTACGGCCGCGAAAGCGCCCGGGGGTAACCCCCCTCCCGACCCCTGAGGCGTGAGCGAACGGCCGGCCCTCCGCCGGCCGTTTCGTTTTTGAAACAACGGCTTGCAAGGATTGATCACGTTTTCGTGAGGAAGCGGGAGCGAGTCGTCACGCACGCTTGATTGGCACTGGCTGAACCGCATCCCCACGTCTTCCGTAACAGAGGGCAGAAGGGCGCGACGAGACGCGCCGCCCATAAGCGGACGAGGAGGATTTCTCATGTTGTGCTGGATGCGACGGCAGATCGGCCGCCTACGCCAGCGGCGCGGGCTGGCCAAGCTCGACAATCACTTTCTGGCCGAGATCGGCCTGAGTCGGGTCGCGATCACCGCGGTGCTCGCCGGCGCTGCGGTGCCGCTCAGCCGGCAGATCTTCGATTGAGGCTCGTACTCGACTGAACGTCGACTGAACTTCCTTCGGGCTCCCCCAAGACTCCGGAGCGGGAAGGGACAAACCCTTCGCCGCCCCGCTTCTTTTTTCGGCTCGCCTTGCTGGCATCGCTCCGGCAAGGTCTCGGCCTCAACGATGCGCGGGGGCGTCATGCGGCTCACCACCTGGAACGTCAACTCGGTTCGGCTCCGGCTCGATCTGCTGCCCGCCCTGATCGAGGCCACCGGGGCGGACGTGCTCTGCCTGCAGGAGACCAAGGTGGTCGATGACGCGTTTCCACGCGCGGCCTTCGCTGAGCACGGCTTCGTGCACCAGGTGATCGCGGGCCACAAGAATCATCACGGCGTCGCCATTCTCTCGCGCCTGCCGATCGCGGAGAGCGGCACGCGCGATTGGTGCGGCAAGAGCGACCGGCGCCATGCCTGGGCGCGGCTCGAGAACGGCCTCGAGATCCACGACTTCTACGTGCCGGCGGGCGGCGACATTCCCGACCCCGAGGCCAATGAGAAGTTCGCCCACAAGCTCGATTTCCTGCGCGACATGGCGGCGTGGTTCAAGGCACACAAGCCGCGCAAGGCGCAGCTGGTGTTGGCCGGCGATCTCAACGTCGCGCCGCTCGAGACCGACGTCTGGTCGCACAAGCAACTCCTGGATGTGGTCAGTCACACGCCGATCGAGGTCGAGCTGCTCGGCAAGGTGATGGGCTCATACTCGTTCGTCGATGCCGTGCGCCATTTCATTTCGCCCGAGCAGAGACTTTACAGCTGGTGGAGCTATCGCGCGGCCGATTGGGCGGCGTCGGACCGCGGGCGGCGGCTCGACCATGTCTGGGTCGCGCCCGAGCTCAAGCCACGCCTGAAGTCCGCCCACGTGTTCAAGCCGGCGCGCGACTGGAAGCCGCCGTCGGATCACGTGCCGGTGACCGTCGAGCTGGAATGTTGAGGGGCGGCGGGCGGCCTGGGCAGGGCAGGGCAGGGGTCGGTTGTCTCGACATCCCAAGTTTCGTAAGCTGATAGATCATCCGAGAATGCAGCTCGACTATGGACGCCAGCGCAACCAGGCGAAGACTCGCCGCCATTCTGAGTGCCGATGTCGCCGGTTACAGCCGGCTCATGCGCGCCGACGAAGAAGGCACGCTGCGCACCCTCGCGGCCTGCCGTGGCTCGATAGACGGCTGCGTTGCCAAGCACAACGGGCGCATCGTTTCGACCGCAGGCGATTCGGTGTTGGCCGAGTTCGCAAGCACGGTAGACGCCGTGCGCTGCGCCCTCGACATGCGGGACGGTGTCGCCGACTGAAACGCCGGTTTGCCCGAGGATCGTCGGCTTGAATTTCGCATCGGCATCAACTTGGGCGACGTCATCGTGGCGGGTGACGATATTTTTGGCGATGGCGTGAACATCGCCGCACGGCTCCAGGAGTCAGCCCAGCCGGGCACGAATCATATTGCCGGCGCGGTATATGAGCAGATCCGGCACAAGCTGCCCGTTGCCATCAGCGATCTCGGACCACAGAGCCTGAAGAACATCTCGGAACCGGTTCAGGTGATCCGGGTGACGCGGGCGGACGCGACGGAGCCGGGGCGGACAGGGGCCATTCCCGCCTTCGAGACGCCGCCTGTGCCCGACAAGCCATCAATAGCGGTGCTCCCGTTCCAGAATATGAGCGGCGATGCGGAGCAAGAGTATTTTGTCGACGGCATCGTCGAAGACGTTATCACCGAGCTCTCTCGTTACCCCGATCTGTTCGTGATCGCTCGGAATTCGACCTTCATCTACAAAGGACGCGCGGTCGACATCAAGCAGGCCGGGCGCGAACTCGGCGTGCGCTATGTCGTCGAAGGAAGCGCACGCAAAGCTGGTAACCGTGTACGGATCACCGTGCAGCTGATCGATGCCGAGAAGGGCCATCACGTCTGGGCGGAACGCTACGAGCGTGATCTCGCGGACGTGTTTGCTGTGCAGGACGAAATCACGCAGATGATCGTCGCCGCACTTCCCGGGCGCGTCGAAGCGGCCCAGACCGCACTTGCCAAGCGCAAGCCGCCTCAGGCCATGGCTGCCTATGACTATCTGCTCCGTGCCAAGGATTACCACCACAGGCGCACCAAAGAGGACAATGTCAAGGCACTCGAGATGGCCGAGAAGGCCATCGAGCTCGACCCTGAGTATGCTCAGGCCTGGGCCTGGAAATTGTGCATCCTGGGCCAGTCCTGGGCCCGCGGTTATGGCGTGATCCGGAGCGATTTGGCGGCGGTGGCCGACCGGATTGCCGCGACGCTCGAGCGTTTGGGCGCGGAAGAATTCGAATGCCATCGGTTACTGGGTGCCGCGCGGCTCTATTTCTTCAGCGATCATGATCGCTCGCTTTACCATCACGAGCGTGCCTATGAGCTTGTGCCGAATGATCCGCGCATCGTGTCGCAGATGGGCGAGCTTCTTATCTGTCTCGGCCGGCATGAGGAAGCGATCGAGTGGATCGAGCGTGCGCTGAGGCTTGATCCTTCCGAAGCGAGCCGGCGAGTTGCCTATCTTGCGCAGGCCCAGTTCTTTGCCCGCCGCTATGAAGACGCTTTGCGATCGAGCCGGCGCATCGCGCCCTTGGGCGCTTCGCATCACGCCTTCATGGCCGCGTGCCACGCGATGCGGGATGAGCCTGATGCGGCCGCGGCCCAGGCGCGCGAAGTGCTGAAGCTCAGCCCCGGATTCACGGTCAAGATCTTGCTCTTGTCATCGCCCCTGAAGCGTGACGTCGACCTCGCGCATTTGCGGGACGCCATAGCGAAGGCGGGCCTGCCGATCGGAGCGGCCTGACTCCCTCTACGCGCGCCGATAGAGAAAGTAACGCCCGGCTTCGACGCCGGGCGGCGCGGGCAGGGGGGTGAGGCGCGGATCGCTGAGCTCCTGATCGCTCACGACAAGACCGCCCCTCGCAATGATCGGCGGCAAGGCAAGCGAAAGCCAAGCGGCCAGGATCGCGTTGCTCTCGGGCCGACCGCTGCCGAAATCGCAATGCGCCAGCGCCGCCGGTGCGCCGATGCGTGTCAGCGCACCCGGCACCGTGTCGCGGAAATCGCCAAGGACTAGATGAGTGGGGTCGGGCGCGCTCGCCGGATCGGCCGCCATGCGGCGATCGAAGGCAAACACCTCGCGGGTCGGAAACAGAACGCGCAGATGGTCGTAGGTCCGGCCGTTGCCGAGCCCGAGCTCGATGATGGGGCCGGCAATTTTCGCGACCAGCTCGGCCGCGTGCTTGAGGCAATCGCGCTGCGCTTCGATGCGGCGGAGGAAGCTGTCGAGCCGGCTCACGTCGGGTTGACGTTGACGGTGAGCTTCTTGATCTCGCCGACCGCCTGCTGCAGCTTCTGATTGGTGCGCTCGAGGCGCCCCGCCAGCTCGCGCATCAGCTCGACCGACATTTGCGGGAATTGCTGCACCAGCTGGAAGAACACGTCCTTCGCGATCCGGAGCGTCACGAGCTCCGACGTCGCCTTCACGGTGGCGGTGCGCGGCACGTCGCACAGGATCGCGATCTCGCCGACAAAATCGTTCTTCTTGATTTTCGCCACGGTGAGCGGCCCGCCCGGCGTGTTGATGATCACGTCGGCATCGCCCTGCACGATGATGTAGGCGGCATCGCCCTGGTCGCCCTGTTTGAACAGCGTCTCGCCAGTATGGAAGGTGAGCCGCTCCGAGGTGAAGGCGAGCAACTTCAGCTTCGGCGAATCGATGTTGCGGAAGAGCGGGATATTGCGCAGGAGGTCGATGTCTTCCTGAAGGATCATGGTGTCACCTCACAATCGGGCGGCGGCGGAAGACGAGGCGCTTGCATTGTATATGGCGTTTCTGAGGTCGCTCGGGAACATTGCTGCATCTTAGTGCTCGGCCTGTATGAGCTCGCGGAAGGCCGAGCCCTCGATATCAACCTCGGTGTAGGAGCCTTGCTGCGCCACCGTGCCGTTGCGCATCACGATGATGCGGTCGAACTCCTTCACGCGACTCGCGCGTTGCAGCGACCAGACGAGGCCGCGCCCAGAAAATTCCTGCCGTAGATTCTGCATGATTCGCGCCTGGCTCGCGCTGTCGAGTGCCGAGGTCGGCTCGGACAGGAAAATGACGTCCGGGCGCTTCATCACGCTGCGCGCGATCGCGAGCTTCTGACGCTGCGCGACCGACAGTCGGGCGCCCGCGATACCCGCCTGGGTGTCAAGACCGGCGGTCATGATGACGCTGCGCAGGCTGTGCGACTTAACGATCTCGCCGATCAGTCCGCCGATCTTGTCCTGCGCGTGGGCGACGCCATAAGCGACCTTGCCGAACAGGATGTTGTCCTGCAGCGTCGCGGCCGCGCTGTATTTCGAATCCTCGAAGAACTCGACCGCATTGGCCAGATTGGCCGGCAGCTCATCGTGGAAGACTTTGCGCGCCTCCAGCACCCGCGCCTGGAAGCCCTCATCGATCAGTCCGAGCCGATGACGCGCCGGCACCAGCTTGAAGGGCAGCGAGAGCAGGCGCAGACGATCGACGCCCTTGAGGTCGGCGAGCTTGTCGCGCTCGACGCGGCCGATCAGCGCCTGATATTCGGGCAGATCGTCGGCGCTGATGAAGCTGAAGCGCTGGAACAGCTCATGATCGGGCGGCAGATCGGCGAACAGCTCGATCATGGTGGCGGCGAGCTGATGGCCCTTCACCAAAATATCGGCGGCGAGACCGACCTTGTCGAGCACCTGCTGTACATAGGGGTGCTCGGCCAGCCGAACCATATCGAAGGTCTTGCCGACCGGGCTGCCGAAAATGAGGTTTTCGGCCAGGGTGGCATTGGTGCAGTAGCGGGCGCGATCGAACCGTTCAACGAGGCCGGAATAGGCAGGCTCGCGCAGTGTTTCACTCAGCGCTTGCCGCGCCGCCAAGACCTTTTCAGCGGCCGCAGGCTCGCGCGCGGGATCGAGCGAGCCGCGCAGCCCGAGCATGTAGATGTCTTCGGCGAGATCGGATACCTCGGCCGCGCGCAGCGCCGCGGCGGAGGCGCCATCGGCGCCGTCGATACCGGCGGCCTTGTAATCCACCCAATCCGCAAGGAAATCATAGCGTGAATTGCCGGCAGCGACGGACTCGGCGATCCATTGCTTGCGCTCGGCCGGATCGGCGACCGCGGGTGGGGGATCAGCCATCGGCCGATGCTTGAGGCCATAGAGAATGTTCTCTTTCAGCGTGGTGGAGAAGGTGAAGGCGTTCTGGCCGACAAAGCCGATGCGCCGTCCGGTGACGGCCTCCGGCAGCTGGCTGAAATCAAGGGCGCCTGCCTGGATGCGCCCCGTGCTCGGCTCGACCAGGCGTGCCAGCATGAGCAGAAGCTCTTCCTTGCCACTGCCGGCGCTGCCGACGATGGCGACATGCTCATCGAGCTTGAACCGCACGTTCACGTTGCTGACGATCTGAACCTGGTCTTCGTCCTGAAAGCTCACATTCAGCGCCTGGATCTCGCCCGTGAACGGCGGGATTACCTCGGGCTCGGCAAGCTGCTTCTCCTCGCTCATCGTGCCGGGCGGCTCGAATTGCGAGATGACCTGCTCGTACTTGACCTTCACGTCCTGGTAGACCTGATAGAAGTTCAGCAGTTCTTTCCAGTTCGGTGGCAAATCCTTGTAGGCGTTGATCACCGCCACCAGCGCGCCGACTTCGAGTTTTCCTTGAATTACGAACAAACCGCCAATTGAATAAAAGAAAAACGGTGTCAGCTGTGCCAGGAAGTTGTTCAAGAATTTAATGAAGAACTTTTTGTTGTAGATCTGAAAGCGGATATTAAAGACTTCGCCCAGGCGATCGGAGAACTCGGCGAGATGATAGTGCGCGGTGTTGTGGGCGTGGATCTCCTGCGCGCCCTGGATCGTCTCGGTCATGCGCTCGGCAAGGCCCCGCACTTCCTTCACGCGCATCTTGGAGAGCTTGTTCACTTGGCGCTGAAGCCGCGGGATGATGTAGGCCTGCACTGGATAGAGTGCGAGACCGGCGCCGCCGAGAACCGGATCCTGCATGAAAATGAAGAAGAGCGCGGTCAGCGCTTGCCCGCCATATTGGGCGGGCGCCGAACAGGCATCGCCCGCGAAACCGCCGAGCGGCTCAACCTCCGCGGTGATCATCGGGATCGCCTCGCCCTGCGACATGCGTTTGAAGTGGGGCAGGGGAAACCGCATGATGCGGCCATAGAGCATGTAGCGCACCCGCCGCAGAATCCGCTCGCCGACCCGGCCCTTGTAGATGTTGACATACATCTTGAGGCCGCCTTGGATCAGCTCGAACCCAAGGAACATCGCGCATAGGGTGAAGAGTAGAAGGGTGCTCTCGAGCGTCGCGAACTTGATGCCGAGAATCGTCAGGTCATGCGGAACGTCCGATCCCTTGAGGGCGTCATCGATGATTTTTTTCGGGATGCCGAGCGCGGCGTAATAGACGACCATCATGACAGCCGTCATGGCGAGCAGATTGATCTGCTCACGCTTCGAGTTCTTGAAAATGAACTTGAAGAGGTTCTTTTCCATGCGCGCCGCTGCCGCCGCGCCGAGCTGCGGCGTTTTTTCCAACCTATCAGGCCGCTTGGTCGGCTGCATGTTACGCTACCGTGACGCCAGCAACGTTTTTTTGCACGATGTCGTTTTTCAACCTATTGGCGCAATATTCTCCGTATGGTTGCAAATCGGAAAATCGCTTCAACTGCCTGTTGCCACTCTGCGACATCGCTCTAAGTGACGGGCGGGGCACATGAATCCCCCAATCCAAGCGGCTTTGAACGTGCCGCGCAGCTGTGCCATAGTGGCGTGCCTGCGTGGACCGCTCCAGCTCAGAAGGGCGGTATCTAAACCTGGATAACACTAGACCGCGCGGGCAGGGGGCGCGATGGATAAGCGATGCGCGCTGGTCCGCGAACCCTGATCTATAGCCACGACACGTTCGGGCTCGGGCACCTCAGGCGGTGTCGCGCGATCGCGCACTCGCTGGTGGAAGAGAACCGCGACATGTCGGTTCTCATTCTCTCGGGTTCTCCGATCATCGGCAGCTTCGACTTCCGCACACGGGTGGACTTCGTGCGTGTGCCCGGCGTGATCAAGCTCCGGAATGGCGAGTACACGCCGCTCAATCTGCCTATGGACATCGAGGAGACGATCAAAATCCGCTCCTCGATCATCCGGCACACCGCCGACATTTTCGATCCTGACCTCTTCCTGGTGGACAAAGAGCCGCTCGGGCTGCGTGGCGAGGTGAGCGAAACACTCCAGATGTTGCGCGAGCGTGGCACGCCGCTGATCCTGGGATTACGCGACGTCATGGACGAACCGGCGCTGCTTGAGCCCGAGTGGCAGCGCAAGAACGTGCTGCCGGCGCTGCGCAATCTCTATGACGACATCTGGGTCTACGGCCTGCCGCAGATTTGCGATCCGCTCGCCGAGATCTCCCTGCCGAAGGCGGTGCGCGAGAAGGTGACCTTCACCGGCTATCTGCGTCGCTTCGAGCCCAACATGGCGGCCAAGGCGCCGCCGCACCCGCTGCGCGGCCCCTATATTCTGGTGACGACCGGCGGCGGCGGCGATGGCGAGACCCTGATCGACTGGGTGCTCAAGGCCTATGAGCATGACGCCGACCTGCCCTATCCGGCGCTGCTCGTGCTCGGGCCGTTCATGCAGACCGAGCAGCAGTCCGACTTTTTGAAACGCGCCAACAGGCTCTCGAAGGTTCATGCGATCACCTTCGATGCCCATATGGAAACCTTGATGGCGCGCGCAATCGGCGTCATCGCCATGGGCGGCTACAACACGTTCTGCGAGATCCTCTCCTTCGACAAACGCGCGATCATCGTGCCGCGGCGCGTGCCGCGCATGGAGCAGTACATCCGCGCGGCGCGGGCGCAGAAGCTTGGCCTCTCCTCGATGTTACTAGACGATGAGCGGCGCGACCCGAAGGTGATGGCCGATGCCATTCGCCGGCTGCCGAGCCAGCGACAGCCGTCAGAAGTGGTCGTGCCGGGCCTGCTCGACGGACTCGAGAACGTGAACAGGCTGGTGCGATTGAAGCTTGCCAAGCGTCAGTCGGTGCCGCGGCTCAGAATTGCCGCCAGATCAGCCTAGCAGACTCTCGTGGATGGCGCGGTCGCGTTCATCCTGAAGGGTTATCCGCGCCTCTCGGAGACCTTCATCGCCCAGGAAATCCGGGCGCTCGAGCAGCGTGGGCTGAAGCTGCGCATTTGCTCCCTGCGCCATCCAACCGAGCGCGTGCGTCACCCGATTCATGACGAGATCGCAGCGCCGGTCACCTATCTACCCGAGTATCTCCACCAGGAGCCTTGGCGCGTGCTCAAGGCGTGGTGGCGCGCACGGCGCCTCGCAGGTTACAGACGAGCCCGCGCGATTTGGCTGCGCGATCTCAAGCGCGATCGCACGCCCAATCGCGGGCGCCGCTTCGGCCAGGCGCTCGTGCTCGCGACCGAGCTCGCGACCGACGTTCGCCATCTGCACGCACACTTCATTCATACGCCGACCTCGGTGGCACGCTATGCGGCCTTGATGCGCGGATTGCCCTTCAGCATTTCCGCGCATGCCAAGGACATTTGGACCTCGCCTGACTGGGAGAAGCGCGAGAAGCTCGCCGACGCGACATTCGCGGTCACCTGCACGCAGGCAAATGCCGATCACCTTGCGACGCTCGCGCCGGAAGGGCGTGTCGAGCTGATCTATCACGGGCTCGACCTCGCCCGCTTTCCACCCGCGCCCGCGACACACGCCGAGCGCGATGGGCGCGATCCGTCAGCGCCGGTCATTCTGCTCTCGGTCGGCCGCGCGGTCGAGAAAAAGGGCTATGACGACCTGCTCGATGCCTTGGCGCGTCTGCCCCAGAATCTCGCCTGGCGTTTCATCCATGTCGGCGGCGGGCCACTGCTGCCGGGGCTGAAGGAGAGGGCCGCCGCGCTTGGCATCGAAGCGCGCATTGAATGGCGCGGCGCCCAACCACAGACCGTGGTGCTCAACACTCTCCGCGCGGTCGACCTGTTCGTGCTCGCCAGCCGGCGCGCGGCCGATGGCGATCAGGACGGCCTGCCCAATGTCCTCCTCGAGGCCCTGTCGCAGGGGCGCGCCGTGCTCGCGACGCGCTTCTCCGCCGTGCCCGAGCTGATCGAAGACGATGTCACCGGGCGACTGGTGCCGCCGGCTGACCCCGTCGCGCTCGCGGTCGCGCTGCAGACCATGATCAGCGATCCTGCTTTGCGCGCGCGGCTTGGCGCGGCCGGCCTCGAGCGACTCCGCGAGCGTTTTGCGCTGGATGCCTGTATCGCGCCGCTGGCGCGCCGGTTTGGCGTTTGAACGCAGTCACCGAGATGAACATCGCCTTCTACGCCCCGATGAAGCCGCCGGACCATCCCTCGCCCTCCGGCGATCGGCGCGTGGCGCGGCTCCTGATCGCGGCGCTCGAAGGCGCGGCACACCATGTCGAGCTGGCTTCGCGCTTTCGCAGCTATGACGGCGAAGGCAGGGAGACTCGCCAGCGCGCCTTGCGCGCGAGCGCCATCGGGGTCGCGCGCCGCCTTATCAGCAAGCTCGAAGCGCGGAGCCAAGCGGACCGACCGCGCCTCTGGCTCACCTATCACCTCTATCACAAGGCGCCGGACTGGATTGGCCCGCTGGTCGCCGATGCGCTTCGCCTGCCCTATGTGGTGGCCGAGGCCTCGTTCGCGCGCAAACAGGCGCGCGGGCCCTATGCCTTCAACCACGAGGCCGTGGCGAAGACGCTGGCGCGCGCCGATGCCGTGCTCTCCGTCACACCGGAGGACGAGGAGGGCGTGACGCCGCTGATCGCCGACAAGCGACGGCTGCACCGCCTCCCGCCCTTTCTCGATCCGGCACCCTATGCCGCGGCGCGAAGTGCACGCGCGGCGCATCGTGAGGCACTCGCCACGTCGCTCAACCTTGACCCCGTCCTGCCCTGGCTCCTCGCGGTCGGCATGATGCGACCGGGCGACAAGCTCGCGTCCTATCGGCTGCTCATTCGCGCGCTCGCCTTGCTGAATGACCGCCGTTATGCGCTCATCGTGGTCGGTGACGGCGAAGCCCGCGGCTTGATCGAGTCAGAAATTTCAACAGTCGCGACGGCCGACATTCGCTTCGTTGGCCTGCAGCCGACCGAGGCGCTGCCCGCGTTCTACGCGGCGGCCGACCTCTTTGTCTGGCCGGCGGTCAATGAGGCCTATGGCATGGCGCTGCTCGAGGCGCAGGCGAGCGGCTTGCCGGTGGTGGCCGGGCGCGAGCGCGGCGTGCCCGAGGTGGTGGCGCATCAGGTGGGCGGCCTTCTGGTCGAGCCGCGCAATCCGGCCGCATTTGCGGAGGCGGTACGCACCTTGCTCGACGACGCGCCCCGGCGCGCGGCCTTCGGCCAGGCCGCCATGGCGCGCGTGGCGAAGCGACACAGCCTGTGCGCGGCAAGCGCGAGTCTTGACAAAATCGTGCGCGAGTTAGCCGCGCCATGACCCTGCTCGCGCTGCTGCGCCATGGGCCAACGCGTTGGAACGCCGCCGGCCGCATCCAGGGCCGCACCGATGTGTCGCTGAGCGCTGACGGTGTCGCGGAGGTCAGACGCTGGCGCCTGCCGCCGGAACTGGCAGGCGCACGCTGGCAGGTGAGCCCACTTTTGCGCGCGGTTGAGACAGCGCGGTTGCTGGGCGCGATCGAGCCCGAGTTCGTGCCGGCCCTGGCCGAGATGCGCTGGGGCGAATGGGAAGGTCGTCTGTTGAGCGAAATCCGCGCGGCCGACCCCGAGGGCGTGGCCGACATCGAGGCGCGCGGGCTCGACTTCGCCCCGCCGGGTGGCGAATCCCCGCGCCTCGTGCAGGCGCGGCTCCGGCCATGGCTCGAGTCGGTCGCGCAGCGCCGCACGACCACGATCGCCGTCACGCACAAAGGCGTCATCCGCGCGCTCTATGCCGAGGCGAGCGGCTGGCCGATGCTCGGTCGCCCGCCCGACAAACTGGATTGGTCGTGCCTTCATCTGTTTCGCCTGGCCCCCGACGGCCGCCCGAGCCTCGAACGGATGAACGTCATGCTCCGCGTCACTGATGATGGTGCCCCGTGCCCGCCGCGCCTGTTCTGATCCACGTTCAGCATCTATTGGGGGTCGGCCATCTGAAGCGTGCCGCGGCCCTGGCGCGCGCGCTGGCGGATCAAGGGTTTGAAGTCACGCTGCTCTCGGGCGGCATGCCCGACCACGTCGCGCTTGGGCGCGCGCACCTGGTTCAGCTCGAGCCGCTGCGCGCGGCCGACACCAGCTTCGCGACATTGATCGATCGTGACGGGCGACCACTCGATGACGCATTGCGCGAACGCCGGCGTCGCGCGGTGCTTGATGCGTACAATAAGCTGCAGCCGCGCGTGCTGATCACCGAGATGTATCCCTTCGGCCGGAGACAGCTGCGCTTCGAGCTGCTGCCACTGCTGGAGGCGGCCCACACGTCGACACCGAAGCCGCTGATCCTTTGCTCGGTGCGCGACATCCTGGTCGAGAAAAGCAAGCCCGAGCGGGTGGCCGAGATGGCGACGCTCGCGCGCCGCTATTACGACCATGTGCTCGTGCATGGCGATGAGCGCCTGCTGCCCTTCGCCGCGACGTTTCCACGGGCGGGAGAGATTGCCGATCTGATCGTCCACACCGGCTATGTCGCGAGCGAATCGGGCATCGAGGCGCCACCCGGCATTGGCCATGACGAGATCATCGTCTCGGCCGGCGGCGGCCCGGTTGGCCTGCGTCTCACGGAATGCGCGCTCACCGCCCGCGACCTGGCGAGCCCGAGCGTTAGGGCGCGGCGCTGGCGCATTCTGGTCGCGGGTGGCTTCGAGCCCGCGACATTTGATCGTCTGGCGCGGCGCGCGAGTGACGGGCTCATCGTCGAGCGCGCCCGGCCGGATTTTCCGGCACTGCTCGCGCGCGCCACACTCTCGGTGTCGCAGGCCGGCTATAATACCGTGATGGATATTCTAGGCGCCGGCGTGCGCGCCATCCTGGTGCCGTTTGCCGCGGGGCGCGAGACCGAGCAATCGGTGCGGGCGGCGGCGCTCGAGGCTCGTGGCCGGGCGCTCGCGCTGGACGAGGCCGCGCTGACGCCCGAGCGTCTGTGCGCCGCAATCGAGCAGGCGCTCAAGGCGGCGCCGCCGGGCCCGAGCCCGTTTGCGCTGGATGGCGCGGAGCACAGCGCGCAGCTGATCGCCTCATGGCTGCGCCGATGACGCGCTGGCACGATCTCGAATCTGCGCTCGACCGCTGTGCGGCGGAGGGGCATGGGGTCACCTTCTGGTGGCGCGATGACGATGCCGGTCGCTCCATGCCGGCGCTCGATCAGCTTCTGTCGCTCGCCGCGCGCTTTGGTGCGCCGATCGGGCTCGCCGTGATTCCGACAACGCTCGATGATTTGGCGCTTACACGGATCATGTCCGAGCCGCTGGCGACGCCGTTGCTGCACGGCCTCGCGCACCACAACAACGCCCAGAGCGGGGAGAAGAAATCGGAGTTTCCTGCGTCGCGATCGCTGGAACTCATGCGGGACGATGTGCGCTACGGGTTTCATTTGCTGCGCGCGGCGTTTGGGGGTCGTGCGCTTCCGGTGCTGGTGCCACCCTGGAACCGGTTGGCGACAGCGCTCATTCCCGCGTTGCCGACGATCGGGATTGCGGGATTGTCGCGCTATCTCGCGCGCGACGCCGCGATGGCCGCGCCAATGCTGCGCCAGGTCAATTGCCATGTCGATCTGATCGATTGGCAGAGCACACGCGGCTTCATTGGCGAAGAGGCGGCGCTCCGCCTTGTGCTCGCCAATCTCGACGCACGACGGTCGGGCGTTGCCGATCCTGGCGAGCCGATCGGCCTGCTCTCACACCATCAGAACCACGACGATGCCTGCTGGTCGTTCCTCGAGGCCTTTCTCGCGTGCCTCGCCCGTCACAAAACCAGCCGCATCATCGCGCCGGCCGAGCTGTTCCCCGAGGCGTGCCGTGCCGCCTGAGCCCATGAGCCTCCACCGCTATTCGTTCGGCGCCCTGATCGGCGACTACACCCGCACCGCAATCGGTCTGGTGCTGACGCTTGGGCCGCTGCTCGTGACCACGCCGCTCGCCATCATCACCGCCATTCTGGCGGCGCTGGCGGCGCTCTTCTTCGCATACGGAATTCGAACGGTCATTCGTCACTGTACGGCGATTGGCGTGTCGGATAAGGCTATGGAGGCGCGCGGGCCGCTGGGTACGCGCCTCGCGTGGCAGGACGTGAAGGGCTTCTCCTTGCGCTATTTCTCGACCAAGCGCGATCGAACCGGAGGGTGGATGCAGCTCAAGGTGCGTGGCCGGTTTCGGGCGATCCGCGTGGACTCCTCGATCGACGGCTTCGAGTCGATCCTGAGCGCCAGCGCGCGCGCGGTGCGGGCGCGCGGCCTCAAGCTTGACCCGAGCACGGTTGAGAATCTGCGTGCGCGCGGCGTGCG
>Ga0194131_10006291_pt1 | contig 16586 bp, 12 predicted proteins | sample TA2KigO120mmetaG_FD_148631 | JGI IMG/M metagenome (GOLD analysis project Ga0194131, IMG submission 148631) | Freshwater microbial communities from Lake Tanganyika, Tanzania - TA2015053 Kigoma Offshore 120m | ecosystem: Environmental > Aquatic > Freshwater > Lake | place: Tanzania: Lake... | reverse complement strand
GATGCCGATCGCGCCGCCGCCGGTCGCCGCGCTGCCCGCCACCGCCGTCACTCCTCGACCCCCAACCGGAGCGGCAGCGCCCCGCCCGCCGCCACCGCCGCGACCCCGAGCAGCGGCACCACCGCCGCGACCCATCCCGGCGACAAGCCTCGCAGCGGCCACGCCACCGCGGCGACCCCCGCGGCCGCCAGCAGCGGCCGCAGCAGGCCGCGCGCGACGATCGTCCCGCCGGTGGCGCGCCGCAGCTCGAACGAGACGGCGAGCAGGACGAAGCCCTCGGTCAGCAGCGTGCCCCACGCCGCGCCGACCACGCCATGCGCGCGGATCAACTCGCCGCCGGCGAACCACTTCACCGCCAGCGCCGCCGCGGTTACGAGCAGCAGCGACCGCTGCCGGCCGCACGCGGTCAGCGCGTGCATCTGCGGGATGGTGAGGAAGATCGCCAGCGCGGAGAGCGCCAGCAGCGGCATGCAGCGCAGCAGATCAGCGTGCGCCGCGACGAACTCGGGGAGCGGCTCGACGCCGCCGCGACGCGCCCAGAACAGCCAGAGCAGTTGCCCGCCGAACAGGAAGGCGAACGCCACCACCGGCAGCGCGAACGCCGCCAGCACCGCCGTGCCGCGGCGTACCAGCGCGAGCAGCGGCGCCGGCCCGCGCGCGGCGGCGCGCGTCAGCGCCGGGAACAGCGCCGCGCCGAGGTAGCTCGGCAGCGCGATGCCGAACGAGAGGAGCGGGAAGGTCTTGGCCCAGCGGCCGTTGGCGACGTCGCCGTGGAACTCGTTGAGCAGCAGCGCGTCGAGCCGGAAGTAGAGCGTGGAGAGCGCGGCCGACAGGCCGAGCGGCACCATCGCGCGGAGCAGCGCGCCGACTCGCACCGGCGCGACCGGCCCCCACAGCGCGACGCGACGGCGGAGCAGCAGCCACGGCAGCGCCGCCTGCGTCAGCAGCGCCAGCGCGAACGCCACGACGAACCAGCCGGGGTCCTGCACGCCGTTCGCCGCCAGCGTGCGCGCGACCAGGAAGTACAGCAGGAAGCCGAGCAGCGGCGCGGCGCCGATGGCGGCGTAGCGGACGCGCGCCTGCAGCGACGCCGCCGTGATGTTGGGCGCCACCGGCAGCAGGTGGAGAGCGGCGGCGAGCGGCAGCACCGCCGCCGCCAGCCCGCCCTCCTTGCGCCACGCCACCGCGACCAGCGCCACGATCCCGGCCACCACCGTGCCGAGCCGGATCCGGAACGCCGCCCGCACGATCTCCGCCTCGCGCGTCGGTTCGCGGGTGATCTCGCGCACGGCGATCGCCATCGAGCCGAAGTCGACCAGCGCGCCGACGATCAGGAAGCAGTTGAAGTAGTAGTTGAACCGGCCGAACCGCTCATCGCCGAGGTGGCGACCGATCACCACCACCGCCGACGCCGAACAGACCGCCGTCAGCACGCGGCTGAGCAGCTGCAGCGCGGTGCCGGTCAGCACCAGGCGGTCATGCGCGACGGAACGCGGTTCCAAGGGCGGCAGAAAGTAGCGCGCGAGCTACCCTGCCGCGCCCATGGAGACGCCCGCCACCGCAACGCGCGGCCGATTGATCGTGCTGGAAGGGATCGACGGCACCGGCAAGACGACGCTGTCGGCGCGTCTCGCCGCCGCACTGCGGGACGCCGGTCGCCGCGTGGTCGAGACGCGCGAGCCGTGGACCTCGCCCGCCGGCCAGGAGTTGCGCCGGGTGCTGGCGGCGAAGGAACGCACCACCACCGGCACGCAGGAACTCGAACTCTTCCACGCCGATCGCGCCGCGCACGTCGCGGCGGTGGTGGCGCCGGCGCTGGCGCGCGGCGACTGGGTGGTGCAGGACCGGACCTTCTGGTCGACCGCCGCCTACCAGGGCGCGCGCGGCATCGACGTCGCGGCGATCCTCGCGCGCAGCGCCGCCATCGCGCCGATGCCCGACCTCACGGTGCTGCTGCAGTTGTCGCCCGAGGCGGCGCTGGAGCGGATCGCGGCCAACCGGGCCGGCACCTCGAGCTTCGAGAAGCTCGGGGACCTGCGCGCCGTCGCGAAGGTGTACGGCGAACTGGCCGCCGCCCATCCGGAGTTCGAGCGGATCGACGCGGCCGCGCCGCTCGAGCAGGTGACGCGCGAGCTGTTCGCCGCGTGCCGACGGCGCCTCGGCGCGCCGTGAAGTTCAGCTCGGCGGCAGCGGCGCCGACGCGACCCGGCGCAGCCACTCGCCCACCCGGATCAGCTCGCTCTCGAGTTGCGTGAGCGACTCCGGGGTGCCGGCGAACTCGCCGCGCAGCGCGCGCTCCTCGATCGCCCTGGCCGGCTCGGCCAGCGTGGTGAAGCCGAGGTTGAGCGCGGCGCCCTTCAGCCGATGCGACGCTTGACGCAGCGCGTGCGCGTCGCCACCGGAGAAGGCGTTCTTCATCTGGTTGACCATCGCGTCGGCATCGGTGAGGAACAGCTCGGCGGTCTCCGCGAGCAGCGCGGGCTCGTCCATCAGCCCGATCTCGCGCAACCGCTCCAGCACCTCGTCGAATCGCGCATCCGGTGGCGTCCCGCCCATCGCCCCGTCCCTCCAGCGTCGCCGTCCCTGCCCGGTCCTGCGGCCGGTCTTCGGCGGCGACGACGCCGCGGCGCGCGAGCGAAACGGCCGGGCGCGCCGCGACGGGAAGACGATTCCGGACAAGCTCCCGCGTCCTGCCGGCTCACCGCCGACGCAGGGCGCGCACCCCCCAGGTGGCCGCCAGCACGACGCAGAGCAAGCCGACCGTCGCCGGCGCCTGGTTGAAGTCGCCCGCCTGGCCGACCAGCGCTCCCCCCACGGAAGCCGCGACCCCCACCAGCGGCGCGACGATCACCATCGGCAGCAAGGCCGGGCACGCAGCGCGTGCGATCAACCCCGGGAGCACGAGGCAGCCGAAGGCATAGAGCAGCCCCGACAGCCGCATCGACTGCCCGAGCAGCAGGCCGAGCCACGCCGCCAGCAGGAGTTCGAGTCGCCGGTCGACGCCGAGCGCGGCCGCGGTCACCGGATCGAGCGCCAGCAGCAGCAGCTGGCGGCGCCGCCACACGACCAGACCGAGCGTCAGCACCGCCAGCGCGCCGAAGAGGGCGACGTCGGTCGCCGCGGCTCCGAGTCCGCTGGCAGCGAACAGCCGCTCCACGTCGTCGACACCGTGCGGGCTGTGGGCGATCACCAGCAGCGCACCGCTCGAGCCGGCGAGGAAGACGAACCCGGCGACTGCCTCGCTGCCGGCACCGCGCCTCCCGGCCGTCCGTCCGCCGCCGCGCGCGATCAGGAGCGACGCTCCCACCGCGAACGCACCCGCCACCAGCGCCAGGAAGCGATCGCCGCGCCAGAAGCTGCCGTCCGCGCTCCATTCCGATCCGAGGCACAGCGCCACGGCGATGCCGAACGTGGCCGACTGCGCGACGGCGGCACCGACGAAGATCCGGTCGCGCACGACGAGGAACACGCCGACCGCCGCAAGCTGCAGCGCGATCAGCCAGAGCGACAGCCAGCTGTCGCCGAACAGCGGCCAGGCGTCGAGGAAACCGCGGATCACGGCGCCCGCTCCACCGCGCCGAGCAGTCCGGGCGGCAGCGGCCGCACGCCGGCGAGCCCCGGATGCGCGGCCACCGGCACCGGCGCACCGTAGGCCTCGGCCAGCCGCGCCGGCGTCAGCAGGGTGTCGCGCGGACCGGCGTCGACGCGCCCGTGATGGACCAGCGCGATGTGCGTGGCGAGATGCGCCGCCACCGCCACCTGGTGGGTCACGCAGAGCAGCGCCGCCGCCGGATCGCGCTGCCGGCGCGCCAGCAGCTCGAGCAGGGCACGCTCGGTCACGAGGTCGAGGTGCGCCAGCGGCTCGTCGATGCAGAGCAACTGCGGCGCGCGGACCAGCGCCCGCGCCACCAGCAGCCGCTGCCGCTGCCCGCCCGAGAGCGAACCGTGATCGACATGGCGCTGCGCGGCGAGACCGACGTCGGCCAGCGCCGCGACGATCCGGGACTCGCGCACGGCCAACGGGAGTCGCTGCCCGACGAGACCGAGCCGGAGCAGTTCGTCGGGTGTGGTCGGCAGATCGGCGAAGTCGACCCGTTGCGGCACGAAGCCGAGCCGGTCGGGCGCGAACCCCGCTCCCCGTTCCACTCGCCCCGCCAGCGGCGGCAGCACGCCGAGCAGCGTGTGCAGCAGCGTCGACTTCCCGGTCGCATTGGTCCCGAGCAGGAACCACGACTCGCCCGGCCGCACCGCGAGGCTGACTTCGCGCAGCACCGCCCGCCCGCCGTAACCGACGGCGAGATCACGGCAGGCGAGCAGCGGTGCGCCGTCGCTCAAGAGCTGCCGCCGGCACCCTGCAGCGCCGCGGCGAGCGTCCGCACGTCGTGGTCGATCATCGCAACGTAGTCGTCCGCACCCGGCACCGCGCCGACCTCGTGCGCCAGCAGCACCAGCGGCACGCGGAGCTTCTCGGCGACGAACCGCGCCGAGCGCGGGTCGAATCCGGGGGCGGTCGCGACGAGGCGGACCTGCTGCGCCGGCGCCGCCGCGATCAGCGCTGCGAGGTGGGCCGTCGACGGCGCGAGACCGGGCTTCGGTTCGAGGTAACCGACGAAGCGCAGGCCGAACCGGCAGGCGAAGTAGCTCCATTGGGCATGATCGGCCAGCGCCGCCGCGCCGTGGTACGGCGCCATCGCGGCCAGCCAGCCGCCGAGCTGCCCGGCCCGGCCCTGCGCGGCGAGGAACGCATCGAGCTGCCCCGCCTCGAACAACAGCGCCAGCTTCTCCACCGTCGCCACCGGGAACTCGGTCGCCAGCGCCGCGCCCACCAGCGCCGTCGCCAGGCGTCGCTCGAACGCGGCGCAGCGCTCGGCGAAGGCGGCGGCCGCGTCGGGCCGGAGCTGGGCCAGGCGATCGCGGACACGCCGCGCCACGGCGAGGCCGTGGAGCGGATCGGTGAGGTAGTGCGGATTGCCGTGCGGATGGACATCGCCGTGCGAGCGATCGACCGGTCCGGTCGGCACCTCGAGCGGCGTGATCCCCTCGCTGGCGTCGAGGAAACCGTCCCGACCGCACTGCACGGCGGCATTGCGGCATTGCTGCTGCAACACCGGCGCCCAGCCGATCTCGAGTTCCATCCCCTGCAGCACGAACAGGTCGGCGGCGGCCAGCGCCTTGACGTGGCTCGGCCGCGCCTCGAGGTAATGGGGGTTCTCGGTCCCCTTGACGAAGGCGGTCACGGCGACCTGATCGCCGCCGACCGCCATGACGATCGACGCCAGCGACGGCACCGTGCAGCAGACCGTGCAGCAGACCTGCAACGGCGCCGGCGATTGCGCCGGCGATTGCGCCGGCGATTGCGGCGCCGACGGCGCCGCCCGCGCCACGAGGGCGAGGGCGGCGACCGCGAAGGCGCAGCGCAGGACGCGATGCACGCCCGGCGACGCGACCGATCGCGCCGGCGGGCTGGACGGGTTGCGCGGATGGGTGATCATGCAGGCGCTCAGTACGTGTGCGCCGGGTGGTTGCCGACCATGAACTCGAGCCCGAGCCAGACCGAGTGCGCCCGGTCGTGGCGGAGATGGTCGGCGACGTCGAGGTTGTACTGCAACCGGACGCGCGAGAAATGCGACGGGTGCCACGCCAGCGTCGGCGAGAACCGCTGGCGGTCGTCGCGGAGCGGGTCGTCTTCGCGCGGATCGAGACCCGCGCCGCTCGACCGCGCCAGCTCGTACCGCAGTCCCGCCACCCAATCGCGGCGGAAGCCCCACAGCAGGTAGGCGTAGCCGCCGCGATCGCGCAGGGTGTCGCCCGGGACGGTCGCCTCATCCCCAGACGCCGGCACGCCGTCGGGATCGAGCGCCTGCAGCGACGTGCCGTAGACGCGCCGCATCACCTCGGTCTGGAACGAGACGAACGGCCAGCCGGCGTCGTTCTGCTTGGGCGTCCACTTGAGCTTCAGGTCGGCGCCGAGGACCGCCGCGCGGGTCGACGCGCCGGCGCCGCTCGGTCCCCAGGCACCCGAGAATCCGAGCAGGCTCACCGTCTCTGGCGACAGATCGAACGACTGCAGCCAGCGCGCGCTCCAGGTCATGTCGGCGAGGCTGCGGACGGCGCGATCCTCGGCGGCGTGACCACCCGGCAGCGACTCCTCGTCGCTGGCGCGGAAGCTCGTCATCGTCTCGCCGTTCGAGTTCTGGACTCCGACCTGCAGTTCCGAGAACCACGGCATCGGTGCGAGCCACGCCAGCCGCGCCCCGGTGCCACGCATGCCGTCGGCGCCGAAGAGGCGGGTGTTGATGACCGGCTGGTCGATGAAGTCCCACGCATGCGGGTGCTGCGCGTTGACGCGGCCGAACTCGGTGAAGTACTGCCCCACCTTGAGCTGCAGCCCGTGCGGCAACGAACTGCTGCGCGCGAACACCTCCTCGAGCTCGAACTCCGACTCGCCCTCGGGCGAGAGCAGGTAGATCAGGTGCGACTCGAACTGGAAGTACGGGTCGACCGCTCCGAGCGCGGAGAGCTCGAGCTGGGAGAGCGTGAAGCCGCGCTGCTTCGGGTCATGGCCGCCGCCCTGCAGCGACTCGATCTCCTCGTTGCGTTCGGTCGACGTGCCGGCGTTCACCAGCGCGTTCAAGGAGAGGTCGAGCAGGCGGAAGTTCGGCAGCGGCGTGACGCCGGCCGGCTGCTGCGTGGACAGCGCCTGGTTGAGCGCGCGATCGAACTCGGACGACTGGGTCGGCAACAACGCGAACAGAAGGTTGGAAAGCAAGATTGGATCCTGGACCGGCTCCGGACGCACGCGAGGGAAGCGTGATCGCCCGGACGGGCGGGCAGGAGCCGGATCAGGCCCGCAGGAAGGCCGTCAGCGGAGTGCGATCACGCAGATGCGAGGACGCGGCGCGGGCGGGTGGCCCGCGCGCCCAGGCGAAGACGCTGCGCTCGCCGGGCGGTGGCGGCCGCGGGCCAGGCGCGAGGTACCTCGATTCCGGCAGCGGCGGCAGCGCGACGCCGACCTGCGGCAGCACCGCACGCAGCGCCCACGTGGCACATTTCACGCAGCCGACGACGTCACCGACCGGCTCGTGCGAGTGGTGATGGTGGAACGGATCACGGCAGCCGTTGCCGTCGGGGCATTCGGCGGCGACGGCCGGTCGGTCGGGGAGTTCGCGCGCCGCGCCGGAACAGGCCGGCCGGACGTGCGCATGACCGTGGCCGTGATCGGCGCAGGCCGGGTCGGCGCCCGCGACACCGTGGGCCGAGCGATCGAGCGCCGCAACCAGCAGCGGATCGACCGCCGCGTGGTCCTCGTGGCGGTGGAACCAGGGGGCGGCGAAGCCGGCCAACCACGCGAACAGCAGGACCCAGGCCGCCGCACGCGGCGAGCACGAACGCGGCAGGAGCTGGCGGCGGCGACGGGTCATGCGGCGTGGCATCGTATCTGCTCTGCGGCCGGCGCGGCATACTCGCCCCTCCCCCGAGGAACCGCCGCCTTGCTCCGCCTTGCCACGCTCGCGCTCGCGCTGCAGTCGCCGGCCGCCGCGCCGGCCGCCGATCGCTTCGCCGCGATCGACCCCGCCGTCGTCGCACGCGCCCGCGCCATCGCCGCCAGCGCCCCCTCGGAGCAGCTTCCGCCGCCGCGCACCGTCGACGTCCTCCACTACGCCGTGCACCTCGACCTCGACCCGGCCGCCGGGAAGCTCACCGGCCGCGCCGAGATCGAACTGCGTCCGGCCGCGATGGCGCGCCGCTCGATCGCGCTCGACGCCGACTTGCTGCAGGTGACGTCGGTGCAGCAGGGCGGCGTGGCACTGACCTTCGGCCAGGCCGGCAGCAGCCTCGACATCGACCTCGGCCGCGAAGTCGCGCCCGAGGAGACGCTGCGGCTCGAACTGACGTGGAGCGCCGCGCCGGTGCGCGGCCTCTTCTTCATCCGCGACGCCGCCGGTCAGTGCACCCAGATCTGGTCGCAGAACCAGTGCCGCATGGCCAGCGCCTGGTTTCCGTGCCGCGACTACCCCGACGACCGCGCGTCGAGCGAGCTCTTCGTCACGCTCCCCGACGGCTGGCGCACCATCAGCAACGGCGTGCTGATCGAGTCAGGCGCGGCCGGCGAAGGGCGACGGTGCGACCATTGGCGGATGGACTTCCCCCACCCCGCCTACCTGATGAGCCTCTGCGCCGGCCCCTTCGCCGAGATCGACCTCGGCCGCGTGCGCGATCTCCCGCTCTACGGCTATGCACCGGCCGACCGCGTCGACCACGTCGCCGCCGCGCTGCAGCCCACCGGCGCGATGCTCGAGCGACTCGAGCAGTGGTCCGGTCTCCCGTTCCCCTTTCCGGTCTACCGCCAGGTCGCGGTGGCCGGCTTCCCGTGGGGCGGCATGGAGAACATCGCCGCCAGCACCCTCGACCAGGACGATTTGCGGCGCGCCGACGACCCGGCCGACACTTGGGGCGATTCCGATGCGCTGGTGATGCACGAGCTGGCGCATCAGTGGTTCGGGAACCTGCTGACGCCAGCGGGATTCGCCGACCTCTGGCTGGCCGAGGGCTTCGCGACGCTGGCCGAACTGGATTGGGTCCGCCAGCAGTCGGGCGAGGCGGCGGCGCTCGCCGGCTGGTTCGCGCTGCAGGAGCGGCTGGCCGCGGCGCGGCGCGCCGAGCCGCGACCGATCGTCTCGGCGCACTGCGTCGAGCTCGACGACCTGTTCACGCCGCATGCCTACGAAGGCGGGGCCGCCGTCCTCCGCCAGCTCGAGGCGACGCTCGGAGCGGAGGCGTTCGCGACCGTGGTGAAGGGGCTGGTGCAGCGCGCGCAGAACCGGTCGCTGTCGACCGCGGAGGTGGAAGCGTTGGCGGCTGAACTGGCCGGCCGCGACCTCTCCACCTTCTGCGTCGAGTGGCTCCACTCCGCCGGGCAACCCGAGCTCGAATGCGAATGGCAGCACGATGCGGCGGCGCGGCGGCTGCGCCTGATGGTGCACCAGAAGCAACAGGGCGAAGGCGTGCCCGAGATCTTCCATGCACCGCTCGCCGTCGCGTTCGCCACCGGCGCCGGGCGCCGGACGGCGACGCTGCAGCTCGACGCGCGGCGCAACGAGGTGGTGCTCGATTGCGACGAACGGCCGCGCTACGTCCATTGGAACGTCGGCGCGACGCTGCCCGGGATCGTGACGGCGAAGCAGGCGCCGGCCGAGTGGCGGGCGGCGCTGGCGCAGGAGAGCGACCCGGGCGGGCGCATCACGGCCGCGCGCGCGCTGGCGCTGGCGTGGCCGGGCTTGCCGCCCGAGGTGCGCGGCAGCGGCGACGACGAGCGGGCGGCGACGCGCTTCGCGCTGATGACGGCGCTGATCGAGGACGCGCTGCCGGCGGTGCGCGTGGCGGCGGCGGCGGCGCTCGGCGAGCTGCGCGACGAGGTCGGGCGCGCGGCGCTGGCCAATGCGCTCTGGGATGGGGCGGCGGCGGTGCGGGCGGCGGCAGCGACGGCGCTCGGCCGCTTCGAGCGCGACGAGGTGGCGTCGGGACTGCTGGTGCGGCGGCTGCAGTCGGAGCGGGTCGACTCGGTGCGGACGGCGGCGCTCGAGGCGCTCGGCGCGCTGCACGGCGCCCGCATCGCGGCACCGCTCCATTCGATCGCCACCAACGGCGAGGCGGCGCCGGCACTGCGTGGACCGGCGGTGGCCGCAGCCGCCGGCTGCGCGGAGCTGCCGGACGAGGCGGTGACGGCGATCGCGCAGACTGCGGTCGAGTTCGCCGCGGCCGACCAGCCCGACGCGATGCGCCGCGGCGCCATCGTCGCCCTCGGCCGACTGGCCGGACGGAGCGACCGCGCTCGCGAGCGGCTGCTCGGGCTGCTCGACGATCCGCTGCCCAATGTCCGGGCGCGCGCGCTGGCCGCACTCGACGAGGCGAACCTGCCGGCGACGTCGTTGCCGCCCCTGGTCGCCTTCCACGATCGTGCGGCGCTGCCCGACCAGCGCAGCCACGCGCGCACCCTGATCGCGGCCTTGCTCGACGCGGACTGATCGTCGTTCTTTCGTGCGATCGCGCGCGGGATTTGGATCCGAACACTCCCTCGGCGGGTGTCGTACCGGACCGCTCGTTCCGGGGCGCGCGCGGAAGGGGAGTTCGACCGCGCCGCTGCAACCACCAACGGGCCCACGAATACAGCGGGTGTGCGTGCGTCAAAGGGTGACGCCGCCATGGCGCGGAACGGATCGGGGGAACGACTGCGCATGAGACGCTCGTCCGGAATCGCCCTGCCGGCGCTGCTGTCGGCCGCCGGCGGGTGCACCGCCGCCTGGTATCACGACGACGCCGACCGCGAGGTCAGCGCGATCCTGCGCGAGTTCGACCGGAAGGCGCTGGCTGACCGCGCGGCGACGGTGGTGCTGCCGAAACCGGCGGCGCCGGAGCCGGCCGCGCCCGCGCCGGTCGATCCGGGCGCGGGGCCGGCGGCGGAACCGCTGCGCCTCGACCTCGCCCAGACGCTGCGGATCGCGGTGACCAGCAGCCGCGACTACGTCACGCGCAAGGAATCGCTGTATCAGCAGGGACTCGGCTTCAGCCTGACGCGCTTCAACTACGGGCCGCAGTTCGACTCCGCGGTGAGCTACCTCTGGGGCGACGGCGAGAAGGCGCTCGACACCAGCTCGTTCGGCGCGTCGCTCGGCATGAGCCAGCTCCTGCCCACCAACGGCTCGATCGGCCTCTCCACCGGCCTGTCGCGCGCGATGAACCGCGGCGACGGCGGGGACATCGACGACTGGTCGACCTCGGCCGGGATCAGCTTCAGCCAGCCGCTGCTGCGCGGCGCCGGCTACGACCAGTACCGCGAGGGGCTCACCCAGGCCGAGCGGTCGATGGTCTATGCCGTGCGCGACTTCGAGCTGTTCCGGCAGGACTACGTCATCCGGATCACCCGGCAGTTCTTCGACCTGGTCAAGCAGAAGCGCCAGCTGGCCAACTCGACCGAGGACATCGACAGCTCCCGGCGCGACGTGCAACGCGCCGAGGCGTTGCGCAAGCAGGGGCGCGGGCTCGAGTCCGAGGTCGTGCGCGCCCGCCGCCGGCTGGTCGAGTCCGAGCAGCAGTTCAACGACGCGCAGGTGAACCTCGAGCGGGCGATCCAGCAGTTCCTGATCCAGCTCGGGCTCGACCCGACCGTCCGCGTCGAGCTGGTCGAGGAGGACCCGCCGTTCGAGCCGGTCGCGTTCGACCCGAGCTCGGCGGTCGAGGTGGCGTTGCAGAACCGGCTCGACATGAAGTCGCGGCGCGAGCAGCTGGAGGACGCCGAGCGCGGTTTCCGGCTGGCGCGCAACGACCTCCTCCCCGACCTCGGCTTCAGCGCCAGCTATTCGTCCGGCGGCAGCGGGCGCGGCGGCCCGGCCAACGCGTTCCCCGATACCTGGACCCGCTCGGCCAGCCTGTCGCTCGAGATCCCGCTGCAGACGATCGACCGGCGCAATTCGTGGCGTCAGGCGGAGATCGCCATCGATCAGGCGCGGCGCGACTGGGACGAGTTCCTCCACCAGTTCCGCAGCGACATCGAGGACCAGCTGCGCGCGCTGACCAACACCGAGCGGCAGCTCGAGCTCGACGAGCAGAGCCTGGCGGAGGAGGCGAGGAGCGTCCGCCACCAGGAGCTGCTGTTCCGGGTCGGCGAGGCGAGCAACCGTGACTTGCTCGAGGCGCGCCAGAAGCTGGTGCAGTCGAAGAACGCGCAGATCGAGCGCCGGGTCGATCACCTGATCCAGCGGCTCGGCGTCTATCGCAGCCTCGGGATCCTGTTCATCGGGGCGGACGGGAGATGGAGCGTCGGCGCGCCGGCCGACGCCGCGGGAGACGGACGATGAAGGCGCTGCTCGGCGTGACGGGGCTCTTGCTGGCCGGCGGCGGCGTCTGGTGGTGGCAGACGCGCGGCAGCGCCGACGAGACCGCGGCCATCGCCACCGACGGCCTCTTCACCGTGGCCAAGGGCGAGCTGCCGATCACCCTCACCGAAGACGGCACGCTGGTCGCCAAGGACTCGCAGAAGATCGTCCCGGAGTTCCGCTCGCGCGGGAAGATCATCTCGATCATCGAGGAGGGCAAGGTCGTCGCGGAGGGCGACGAGCTCTGCAAGTTCGACACCGCCGAGTTGCAGCAGCAGGTCGATCAGGCGCAGCTCGAGATCACCAAGGCCGAGGCCGACCTGCAGACGGCGAAGACCGAGCTCGAGATCCAGGAGAAGCAGAGCGAGTCCGACCTGAAGAAGGCGAAGATCACGCTCGAGAAGGCGGCGAAGGACAAGGAGAAGTACGAGGACGCCGACAAGCCGCAGGAGATCCGCCGCCTCGAGATCGCCATCAACGAGGCGGACTCGGCCTACGACAAGGCCAGGAAGTCGTACGAGGCCAGCCTCGAGATGTTCAACGAGGGCTTCATCAACGAGTCGGAGCTCGAGAACGAGAAGCTGGCGAAGGACCGCACCGAGATCGCCAAGGAGCGGGCCGACGCGGACATGAAGATCTTCAACAAGTACACGCTGCCGATGGCGCTGCGCGACAAGCAGACGGCCGTCGAGGACGCCGAGCTGGCGATGGCCACCGCGGAGAAGCGCGCCGAGTCGACCAAGCGGCAGAAGGAGGTCGCGGTCGAGCAGTCGCAGAAGCGGCTCGACAAGCTGAACCAGCAGCTGAAGGAGCGGCAGGACGAGCTCGGCAAGATGGTCCTCAAGGCGCCCTGCCCCGGCATCGTGATCTTCGGCGACCCGCGCTTCACGTGGGACGACTTCACGCAGAACCTCAAGGTCGGCGGCGAGATCTGGGGCGGCAACACGCTGTTCACCATCCCCGACCTGCGGGTGATGCAGGTGAAGCTGCAGGTGCACGAGGCCGACATCAACAAGATCAAGCTCGAGATGGCGACCAAGGTGACGATGGACACCTATCCCGGGGTGCTGATCCAGGGCAAGGTGACGAAGATCGCGGCGATCGCGACCGAGGGCAACCAGGAGGTGAAGAAGTTCGACGTCGAGGTCACGCTCGACGCGGTGACCGAGGTCGAACTGAAGCCCGGCATCAGCGCCAAGGCCGAGGTGATGATCGACGTGCGCAAGGACGCGACCTACGTGCCGCTCCAGTGCGTCTTCCTCGAGGGCGGCAAGCACTGGTGCTACGCGCTCGACGCGGCGCGCCAGCCGCAGCGGACCGAGATCAAGCCGGGAATGAGCAACGACAGCTACCTCGAGATCGTCGAGGGGCTCGTCGCCGGGCAGCAGGTGCTGCTCTACAACCCGAGCGTGCCGACCGGGGCGCCCTCGCCGGACGAGAAGGAGAAGGCGAACGAGGCGCCGCCACCGGTCGCGGCGCCCGCGGGGCCGGCGCCGGCCGGCCCTTGATCCGGAGCGCCACGTGAGCGACGCCGGCGCCGCCGCACCCCCGGCCGCGATCCTCGAACTGCGCGCGATCGAGAAGCGCTACGGCACCGACAAGAACCCGGTGCCGGTGCTGCGCGGCATCTCGCTGCGGGTCGACGCCGGCGAGTACGTCGCCATCGTCGGGCCTTCGGGCTCCGGCAAGTCGACGCTGCTCAACATCCTCGGCTGCCTCGACCGGCCGAGCGGCGGGAGCTACTTCCTCGCCGGCGACGACGTGGCGCGGATGGACGACCGGAGCCTGTCGCGCGTGCGCAACACGCGGATCGGCTTCGTGTTCCAGAGCTTCCACCTGATCCCCCACCTGACGGTGGCCGAGAACGTGGAACTGCCGCTGTTCTACGCCCGCGTGCCGCGGTCGCAGCGGCGCGCGAAGGCGCTCGAGGTGCTCGACAAGGTCGGCTTGTCGCACCGGCTGAAGCATGTGCCGAACGAGTTGTCGGGCGGCGAGTGCCAGCGCACCGCGATCGCGCGCGCTCTCACCACCGAGCCGACGATGCTGCTGGCCGACGAGCCGACCGGCAACCTCGACTCGGTCAACAGCAAGGCGATCCTGCAGGTGCTGCGCGACCTCCACGCGAGCGGCCGCACCATCGTGATGATCACCCACGATCGCGACATCGCGCAGAACGCGCCGCGCCGCGTCGCGCTCCGCGACGGGCTGGTCGAGACCGACTCGGGCAAGCCCGCGATCGGGAGCGCCACGTGATCGCTCCCGAACTGGTCGCCGACTCGATCCGCAACCTGCTGCGCCACAAGCTGCGCAGCTTCCTCACCGCGCTCGGGATCATCTTCGGCATCGCGTCGGTGGTGCTGATGGTGTCGGTCGGCGAGGGCGGGCGGCGCGCGATCCTGGAGCAGATCGCCGAGCTCGGCATCCGGAACATCATCGTCAACTCGAAGAAGCCGCCCGAGGACCAGGACGCGATGAAGCAGGAGCGGAGCTTCCAGCTCCGCTACGGGCTCACCTTCAAGGACCAGAAGCAGATCGAGTCGACCGTGCCGATGGTCGAGCAGGTGCTGCCGGTCCACGACGTCAAGCGCTCGATCTGGTTCAAGAGCCGAATGATCGAGGCGAAGGTGCGCGGCGTGACGCCCGAGTACTTCGACGCGCTGAACCTGAAGCCGATCATGGGGCGGGCGCTGACCCACCGCGACGGGCTCGAGCGCAAGCGGGTCGCGGTGATCCGCTCGCGGCTGCTGCGCGAGGCGAAGTACGTCGGCGCGCCGCTCGAGCTCGATCTCAAGGTCGGCCGCGAGTGGTTCCAGGTCGTCGGCGTGCTGCCCGACTTCGAGTTCCAGAGCCCGAACAAGGCGGTGCTCGGCATCGACGACCGGGCGCTCGAGGTCTACGTGCCGTTCGACACCGTGTGCGACCGCTTCGGGCTCAACAACTACTCCTGGCGCGCCGGCTCCTACGAGAACGAGCGGGTCGAGCTGTCGCAGATGGTCTGCCGGGTCGAGAGCGAGGAGAAGGTGCTGGAGACGGCGCGCTGCATCCACGCCGTGCTCGGCAAGTTCCACGACAAGCGCGACTACGAGGTGAGCGTGCCGCTCGAGCAGCTCGAGTCGCTGCAGACCACGCAGGAGACGTTCAACACGATGATCCTGATCACCGCGGCGATCTCGCTGGTGGTCGGCGGCATCGGCATCCTGAACATCATGCTGGCGAGCATCACCGAGCGGACCCGCGAGATCGGCATCCGGCGCGCGCTCGGGGCCAGCCGCGGCGACATCGTGCTGCAGTTCCTGGTCGAGACGGTGGTGATCGCGACCGTCGGCGGGCTGCTCGGCGTCGCGCTCGGCGTCGGCGGCGCGCCGATCGTCAGCAAGTTCACCGGCTGGCAGACCGCGGTCACGGCGTGGGCGATCGTGCTGTCGCTCGGCGTCTCGATGCTGACCGGGATCGTGTTCGGGCTCTACCCCGCCCGCCGCGCCGCCTACATGGACCCGATCCAGGCCCTCCGCCACGAGTGACGGCGGCGCCGGCGACCTACCGGACAAACCGTTCCTGGAACAGTTGTTCCGACAAACCGTTCCTGAATCGGTTGTTCCGGTTCGGTCAGCGGGCGGGCGGGGCGTCGGGCACGAACTTGCCGAACTTCGCGATCCAGTACTTCGGCTCGACGCCGATGCCGAGCGAGCGATGCTCCGGGTCGAGCAGGTGGCGGTGGGCGTCGGCCATGCGGCCCCACTGCTGGAGCGCCTGCCGCGCCGAGAAGCGGCCGCGCAGGTAGTTGACGCCGCCGTCCTTCGCGGTGCGCGGATCGGGCAGCGGCTGCGGGTCGGACTCCTTGTACGCCTTCGCCGCCTTCGCCAGCGCCGCGACCGCGACCTGCGCCGACGTGGCCAGTTTCGCGTCCCAGCGCAGCTGCGGCCGCCCGAACAGCTCGCGGTACGCGTTCACTGAAGCCAGCAGCTCGAGCGCATCGCCATCGACGTCGCGCAGCCGCTCGTTCGACTCGCGGACCTCGCGATCGCCGTCGAGCCGCGCGCGCTCGGCCAGGTCGAGCGCGTAGTTGCGCACGTGCACCTTGCTGGTCCAGCGCGGCAGGAGCCGCGTCGCCAGCAGGTCGGTCAGGTCGGGCAGCGGCGCCTTCAGCGACTCGAGCAGCGCGTCGATCGCCTGCACCTCGCGCACCCGGCGCGCATACGCCTCCGACAGGGTCGCCTGCGGCCCCGGCGCGCTGCCGAGCTCGCTCCCCCACACGGCCCGCACCGCATCGACCCGCCGCTCGGCCTCCTTCTGCGCCTTCGCCAGCTCGCCGCCGCGCGCGACATCGCCGGGCGCCTTCGGATCGAGCATGAAGTACTTCGCCGGATCGTCGAGCCACTCGAACGCCGCCGCGCGCGCCGCCTTGAGCGCCTCGCACCGGTCGCGCACTTGGGCCAGCGCCGCCTTCTCCGGCGCCGCCGCCAGCTCGACGCTTATCGCCTTCGCCCGCTCGGAAAGCGGCACCACCGCCGCCCCGCCGACGTCGTCGACCGTCCGCTGCAACTCTTCGAGGCGCGACTCGAACGCGGGCAGCTTCGCGGCCGCCAGCGCGTCGAGCGCCTTCGCCACCTTCTGCCGGGCCGCGATCAACTCGGGCGGCGGCGGCGCCTCGGCGGCCCCGGCGCCGGTCGGCGAGGTCGGCGGCTCGCCGTCCTTCGTGGCGCCGCCCGCGAC
>Ga0194131_10006290_pt1 | contig 16587 bp, 11 predicted proteins | sample TA2KigO120mmetaG_FD_148631 | JGI IMG/M metagenome (GOLD analysis project Ga0194131, IMG submission 148631) | Freshwater microbial communities from Lake Tanganyika, Tanzania - TA2015053 Kigoma Offshore 120m | ecosystem: Environmental > Aquatic > Freshwater > Lake | place: Tanzania: Lake... | reverse complement strand
GCTCTGGGGCACGCTTCCGGCCGACGGGTTCCTGCGCGATCCGAAGACGGGCGACCTGCTCCACTCGCCCTTCATGTCGGGGATCGTGCCGCTGATCTTCCTCGCCGGCGGACTGGCCGGCCTCGCCTACGGCATCGCCGCGCGCACGATCAGGAACGACGGCGACGTCATGGCCGGCATGGCGAAGTCGATGCAGACGCTCGGCGGCTACCTCGTGCTGGTCTTCTTCGCCGCGCAGTTCGTCGCCTACTTCAACTGGAGCAACCTCGGGCTGATCCTCGCGGTGAAGGGCGCCGAGGCGCTGAAGGCGTCGGGGCTCGGCGGCACGCCGGTGCTGGTGGCGTTCATCTTCCTCACCGGCGCGGTCAACCTCTTCATGGGCAGCGCATCGGCCAAGTGGGCCCTGATGGCGCCGGTCTTCGTGCCGATGTTCCTGCTGCTCGGCTACCCGCCCGAAGTGACGCAATGCGCCTATCGCATCGGCGATTCGTGCACCAACGTCATCTCGCCGATGATGACCTACTTCGCGCTGATCATCGCCTTCTTCCAGCGCTACCAGCCGAGCGCCGGCATCGGCACGCTGGTCGCCACGATGCTCCCCTACTCGGTCAGTTTCCTCTTGAGCTGGTCGCTCGTGTTCGCGATCTGGATGGCCGCCGGCTGGCCGCTCGGGCCGGGCGGAACGCCATGAAACTCGCGCGTCCCTGCCTGTTCGCGGCCGCGCTCGTCGCCTCGGATCGCGCGACGGGCCAGGTGCACTACCACGAGGATGGCCGGCCGTGGAGCGAGCGCGCCCACGCGGGGCCCGACGCCGAAGTGCCGGGCTGGTACTACCACCTCGGCCTGAGCGGGATGCGCGTCGAGCTGGTGGCCGACGCGCCGACCCACCTGGTCGTGCGCCACGTCTTCGCCGGTTCGCCGGCCGCCGGCGTCGTGCAGGTCGGCGACCACGTCGTCGGCGCGGCCGGGCGCGCGTTCGCGACGCCGCACCGCAACGGCTACGGCATGAAGGTATTCGGGCCGGCGGGGCCGCTGCTCGACTTCGCCGAGGCGCTCGAGGCGTGCCAGGGCGCGGCGGGCGACGGCCGCTTGGAGCTGCAGCTGCTGCGCGCAGGCACGCCGGCCGCGGCGACGCTCGCGATCGGGAAGCGATTCGGCGCCTTCGCGCCGAGCTTCCCCGCCGACTGCCCGAAGAGCGCGGCGCTGCTGGCCGGGCTGCTCGAACACCTGCTGGCGGCGCAGCGGGAGGACGGCTCGTTCGGCGATCCGATCCGCGACACGTTCGCGCCGCTCGCGCTGCTGGCGAGCGATGCGCCCGGGCATCGCGCCGCCGTCCTGAAGAACGTCCGCTTCCACGCCGCGACCACCGCCGCGACCGATCGCGACGACCTGATCCACTGGCGCTACATGGCGGCCGCCATCGTCATGAGCGAGTACCAGCTCGCCACCGGCGATGCGTGGCTGGTGCCGGAGCTCGAGCAGGTGCGCGACTTCCTGCTCGGATCGCAGTACGTGTCGCTGCAGCAGGTCAACCCGAAGGTGAAGGAGGGCCACCCCGACAGCTGGCCGACCGACGCGCGCCAGCAGCACGGCGGCTGGGGTCACAACCCGGGCTTCGAGGGCTACGGGCCGATCGCGATGGTCACCGCGCAGGGTGCCCTGGCGTTCGCGCTCATGTCGCGCTGCGGCGTCGCGATCCCGCGCGAGCGGCATGCGGCGGCGCTCGACTTCCTGGCGCGCGGCACCGGACGGAACGGCTACCTCTGGTACGCCGACTCCGTGGCGGGCGAGGACGATTGGGCCGACATGGGGCGCACGGGCGCATCGGCGATCGCCTGCCACCTCGCGCCCTTCGACGTCGCGAAGCACCGGGCGCTCGCGCAGCGGCAGACCGCCGTGATCGGCGCGCATCCGGAGAGCTTCCCCGACACGCACGGCTCACCCCTGATGGGGATGGGCTACGCCGCGCTCGCGGCCAACCTGGAGCCGGCGAGCTGGCGGCGCCTGCTGGACTCGAATCGCTGGTGGTTCACCCTCGCGCAGTGCAGCGACGGCACGTTCTGCTACCAGCCCAACCGTGACAACGCGGGCTACGGCGCCGACGCGCGCGACACGGCGAGCGCCGTCGTCGCGTTCATCCTCTCGATCCCGAAGCGCAACCTCGTGATCACCGGACAGCCGCCGCGTTGAGGGTGCGCGCGGAGAGTCATCTGCGGCGGACCACGAGCTTGGCCATCGTCACTGCCAGTTCCTCGCGCGCCATCTGCGCGAACGGCGGTGCCAGCCGCGACCGGATCGGCTCGGGATCGACCCGCTCGAACGGCACCAGCTCCACGACCGTGAAGCCCGCACGCTCGAAGCGACGGGCGAACTCGTGCGGGCGAACCCGGTTGCAGGCGTGCACCAGTTGCTCGGTCGCCGGCAGTTCGAGGAACGCGAGCCGGTGGATCGAGGGGTCGACCAGGGAGCGGTGATCCCGTCCGTCGATGACGTGCACGCCGAGTCCGCCGCTCCGGGTGACGCGCGCCAGCTCGGCCAAGACGGCGTCGACGGCCGCGACGTGCTCGAGGAAGGCATTGGACATCACGACGTCGGCCTCGCCGTCGGCGAGCGAGAGCGCCTCCGCCCGATCGTGCCGGTGTTCGAGTCGGCCCCATGCCAGCCCGCGCTGGTCACCCGCGCGCAGCTTCGCGAGGTCGAATCCCTGCAGGTTCGCGAGCAGACTGGCAAGAGTGAGCGGCTGCTCGCCGACGATCGCTCCCGGGTCGACGAACAGCAGCGCGGCGAGGTCGGCCAGCAGCCGCAGCGCCTCGCCGGAGTCCTCGGGCGGATCGGCGTCGATGGCGATCGCCCGCCGCGCGCCGGCGGCGAGGAACAGGAACGAAGCGCCCAGCGGATTCGTGGCGCCGCAGCCGAGATCGACGTAGGTCGCGTCGGCCAGCGCCGGCTTCGCCGAACCTAGCGACACGTGGAACGTCGCGAACAAGTCGCGGTAGCGCGTACGCGACACCCGATTGGAGTGCGAATCGAGCGCCCGCTCGAGCGTGCGCTGCAACAGCAGGCCGGCGCGAGTCTCCGGCTCCCCGAGCACGAGCGGCGGATCCGACATCGCCTGCAGCCGGTGGAGCAGCTCCGCCGCGAGATCGAGCGACGACACGCCGCCGAGCCCCGCGGGTCGTTGCGGCGCGTGCTTCCGCACGCTCCCCGCCGGCGTGTCGCAGGGTGGCTCGCCGGCGGCGGGGGTCACTTCACCGAACCGACGAGTCGGACGAGTTCCGACTCGATCGCATCGGCCCAGATCCCGTATCCCTTCTCCGAGAGGTGGAGCTTGTCGGGCATCACGTCGGCGGGGAGCGTCGCGTCGGCGGCGAGGAACTTCGGGCCGACGTCGAGGTAGGTGATGCGCTCCGGCTCGGCGGCGGCATGTTTCGCCAGCTGCTCGTTGATGGCGGCGATCCGGGTGCGCATCGCATCGCCCGGATCGGCGCGCGGAAAGATCGCCAGCAGCAGCACCTTCGTCTTCGGCGTCTGCTTGGCGAGTTCGTCCAGCACCGCCTTGACGCCGGCGGCGATCTGATCCGCCGAGTGCTTGCCGCCCGTGTTGCCGACGTTGTTGGTGCCGATCATCACGACGGCCGCCTTCGGCGCGATGCCGGCGAGGTTGCCGTTCTGCAGGCGCCAGAGCAGATGCTCGGTCTGGTCGCCGCTGATGCCGAGGTTCACCGCCTTGCGCGGTGCGTAACGCTCGTTCCAGAGCTTCGCACCCGGCCCTTCCCAGGCCTCGGTGATCGAGTCGCCGAGGAACAGCAGGTCGACGTTCCCCTGCTTCACCCGCTCGTTCATCGCCGCGTGGCGCTGCTGCCACCAGGCGTCTTGGCGCGCGATCGGCGTGGTGGCGGGATTCGCGCTCGCCACCTTCGCCCCGGCGGCGGCGGCATCACCGCCGGCCTGCGCGGGAGAAGCCTCGAACGAGACTGCGAGCAGGCCGACCATGGCGAGCGCGCCGGAAAGCGCTGACGAGCACGAGGAAGTGCGCATGACCGACTCCAGCAGGAACCGCAAAAGCGCTCCTTCGTACCCGCTGCGAGCCCGAGAAGCGAGGACGTTGCGGATGAAACCGAAGGTTCGTGACGACCGCCGCCCGCTTCGGCTGCGGCCGGGCGCGCAACGCGCCGCGCTCCGAGCGTTGTCGCTGCTCCTGGCGCTCTGGCTGACGGCGGCGCCGTCGGCCTTCTGCGCCTCCTGCGCCACCAGGTTGGCGTAGCCGTGACCGAGCGCGTGCTTCTCCTTCAGGAACTTGACGATCTCTCCGTGCTTCGCCGCGCCGCTGCCGCGCGCGATCTTCACCCACTCGGGCAGCGACTTGCCGGTCTTCTCGGCGAGGTAGGCGATCATCGTCTGGAGGGCCTGATCCGGGCTGGCCATCGGCATCGCGCTTCCGTCACTTCGCCGCGGTGAAACGGCCCGGCTCGCGCCGCAGCCGGAACAACTTCGTCTCGGTCTCCGCCCCCTTGTCCCAGAACGACCATTCGACGTCGATCTCGGTCGCCGACAGGAAGCGGAACTTCGCGCCATGGATGTGCGCGTCGGTGCGCGGGTCGATGCCGGTGGTCGCCGCGTCGTAGCCGAAGAACCACTCGTCGCCGGTCGAACGCGCGCGATCGAGCCGCAGCATCGGCCGGTTGCCGATGCCGCAGTAGTGCGTCAGCGCGAGGTCCTCGCCATCGAGGTAGTAGAGCGAGACCATCTCGTGCGGAGTGCCGGCGCACAGGGTCTCGATGATGGCGTTGCCCGCCGAGACGTTGTCCCAGACGACGTCGAGCCGCTCGGTCATCCCGGCGAACTCGACGTGGTAGGTGCCCTCGAGCGTCTTCAGCCGCTCGAAGGCTGCCTGGCTGTCGAGGCCGCGCGTCGCGCCGTCGATCGAGGCCGCTGCGCAGCCCGTCAGCAGCAGCGCCGCCGTCGCGGCCGCGAGTCCGTCCACGAATCGCATGGTTCGCTCCAATCGTGTCCTGGGTGCCGTTCGCCCGAGTCGTCCCGTCCGGCTCACCGTCACCTGGCCGCTCCGCCCGCCGAGGCCGCCGGTTCGCCGGCGCCGCGCCCGTAACGCTGCGTCGCGAAGCCGACGATCGCCCCGCAGATCGAGCCGGGGATGAGGATCTCCCAGAAGTACGCCTTGCCGGTCTCCGGGTTCTCCATCATCGCGATCGGCAGCGTGATCAACGCCGCCACCAGCGTGCCGACGACGATGCCGAGCGGCAGGTTGCGCAGCTTGCGCGATGAAGCCGGTGATGAGGCCGGCGACGAGACCCTTGCCGGTCGATCCGGGGATGATCGAGGTGAACAACTGGTCGCGCACCTCGGGATAGAACCACGCCGACAACCCGTCGAGCACGCCGCCGACGATCAGTCCCAACAGTGCCTTGTTCATCGCCCGTGCTCCCAGTCGCCCCGTCCGGATCGATCCCCGTCCAGCGTCCTGTTTCGCGATCGCGCCGCGGCCTTTTCTCGACCGCTCGTCGCCCGCGAACCGCGCACGGTAGGCCACGGCATCGCACCTCGCCTCGGTGGGCGCCGAGACCCTCCGCCCCGGCGCACCCCGGGAGACGCTCGCTCGCGGTGCCCTGGCGCCGGCGGCCAGCGGCAGCGCGGGCAGCGCTGGCGGGGGGAACGACGGGAATGGCGAATGCGTACCCTGCGGACGCTGAAGGAAGCCGACCTGCGTCTCGCAGGGACGCGACGTCGGCAGAGGCTCACCGTGGTGAAGGGGGCCCTCTGCGGTGGGAATCCTGTCGGGCTCCACGCGGCTTGCCGCGGCGGGCCGCGCATGTCCCCCGCAGGAGGAACCGTCATGGTCGCTGTCTCCTCGATCGTCGTCGGGACCGATTTCAGCAAGGGCGCCACTCGGGCGCTGTCGCGGGCGAAGGCGCTCGCCGAGCAGCTGCACCTCCGGCTCGTCGCGACCCACGTCGTGCCCGGCCATCACGCGAGCGTCAAGGAGCGCGACGCCGCCACGGCCGAGGCGCTGGCCGTGCTCGAGTCGAGCCTCGGCGCGCCGACGCCCGAGCAGACGCCGCTGGTGCGCGTCGGCGCACCGCATGAGGAGCTGGCGCGAGCCGCCGAGTCCGAGAACGCGCGCGTGATCGTCGTCGGCGCCCACCACTCGCGCAACGCGCTCGAGAACCTGCTGGTCGGCTCCACCGCCGAGCGCGTCCTGCGCACCGGTCATCGCGCCGTCCTGCTGGCACGCATCGGCGAGAACCGCCGCTACCGCACGGTGCTGGTGCCGGTGGACCTCGGCGACTCGACGCCACGGCTGCTGCAGCTGGCGCGCGACCTGTTCCCGACGGCGCAGTTCCTGATCGTCCATTGCATGGGCGCCGCCGCCGCGCATGCCGCGCACGAGCAGACGAAGGTCGGCGGCAGCTCCGCCACCGCGCAGCTGCACGAGCGGATGGAGCAGTTCGTCGCGCGCGCCGGCCTCGATCCCTCCCGCTGCACGCTGCACGTCGCGGCCGCCCGTGATCCGCGTCGCCGCATCGTCGAACTGGCGAAGTTCCACGAGGTCGACGTCATCGCCATGGGCACCCACGCCCGCAGCGGGCTGCACCGCATGCTGCTCGGCAGCACCGCCGACCACGTCGTGCGCGCAGCTCCATGCGACGTGCTGGTGCAACCGCCGGCGCTGTGACGACGGCGCGTCGGGAGTCAACGCAGACGCTGGCGCACCAGCTCGAACGTCACGCGCAGCAGGACGTACGTGCCGATCAGCCAGTAGGCCGCGCGATAGCGGCGGTAGTGGCGGGCGAGCTTCCGCGCCGGGCTCTGAAGCCGGCCGTGCCGGCCGGTTCCCGGCGCGCGCCGTCGACCGCCACCGCCAGCCCCCAATCGAGGACCAGCACCTCGCCGAACTCCCCCGCCATGACGTTCGCCGGCTTCAGGTCGCGATGGAGCACGCCGCGCGAATGGGCGAAGGCGACGGTCTCGCCGATGCGGGCGAAGATCCGGTGCTTCTCGGCGTCGTCGAGACCGCCTGCGGTCGCCTGATCGAGGCGCGCGCCGCGGACCCGCTTCATCGCGTACCAGACCCGTCCGTCCGGCAGCACACCGACGTCGTGCACCGGCACGATCCCGGGATGCTCGAGTCGGGCGAGGACTCGCGCCTCGCCGAGCAGCCGTTCGGCCAGCGCCGCCGCCGCCCCGCTTCAGTCGCGCTGCCGGATCGGCGCGTCGTCGCTCCGCACCGCCAGCAGCACGGAGTGGCGGGTCAGCGGAAAGCGGTCCGATGACGCGTCCATGACGTCCCCCGGAGATCGCGGCCAACTGCCGACATGCAGCGCCGTATCGTGCGTTCTTGCGCGCGCCATGGAAAGCCGCGACTGCTCGCCCCGCACGACGGATGACGTGAAGGAAGATCGCCATGCGCAATTCCGGCAAGGGACTCGTGTTGCTTGGCGTGGTCGTGGCCGCGGTGGCCGCCATCGGCTTCTGGCTGATGAGCTCAGGCGGTGATGGACCGAAGCTCGAGCGCAGCGGCGGCCCCGCCTCCTCCAGCGAGGCGGTCGAGGAGCGCCGGGCCGATGCGGTCGATGCCACCGCCGGCGCCGCTCGCCTCGGCGCCGAGCGCGCGGCCGACCCGGCTGCGGTCGAGAGCCCCGCGTCCGGCAACGCGCCGCCGAGCGGACCGGTAGCCGAGTTCCTCGTCGGTCGAGTGGTCGACGAGCGCGGCGCGCCGATCGCCGATGCCGAGGTGAGCTACGGCGGTTCGCGCCTGTCGTCATGGTTCCGCGGGGCCGGCGCGCGCGGCGCGGGGCGCGGCGGCGCGCCGTGGCGCGGAGGGCGCGGACGCGATCGCGCGGGCCCGGGGCTGGCGAACCTTGCGGAGGAGGTGGTGTCGGTTCGCGCGAAGAGCGGCGCCGACGGCTCGTTCCGTCTCGAGCAGCCGTCCCGCACCGAAGGCGTCGAACTGCGCGTCGACCACCCCGAATTCGTCGTGTTCACCCGCAGCGACCTGATCCTGCCGGCCGTCGGCCTCGACGTCGGCACCATCCGGCTGGCCGCCGGCGGCACCGTCTCCGGCTACGTCTACGGACCGGGGGGCGCCAAGCTGGCGGGCGCCGAGGTATCGCTGCTCGACCCGCCGTCCGAGGAGCGCGGCCGCGGCTTCTTCAGCTTCTCGTTCGGCCTGCGCGGCGAGCGGCGCACGACCACCGACGAGGAGGGCCGCTTCCGGCTGACCGGAATGCCGGCCGGCAAGGCCGTGGTGGAGGCCAGCGCGACCGGCCTGGTCAGGACGACCTCCGACGCGATCGAGGTGGTCGCCCATCAGGCGGTGGGCGAGGTGGTGCTGCACCTCGAGAAGGGCTTCACGCTGGCCGGGACGATCCGTGACGGCGCCGGCAAGCCGGTCGCCGAAGCGTCGGTGTCGGTGAATGCGGCGAACGACTGGATCCGGCTGATCCGCACCGGCGGCGAGCCCGACTGGATCACCGGCGAGGACGGCAAGTACGAGATCTCGGGGCTCAGGGCGGGCGCGCAGACCGTCGCCGTCACGGCCGAGGGCTTCGCGCGGCACGAGACGTCGAACGTCGACCCGGCGCAGACCGCGACGCTCGACATCACGCTCGGCGCGACGCTGTTCGTCGCCGGCCGAGTGCAGCTGAAGGGCAGTCCGGACGCGCCCGGCGACGTCAAGGTCCAGCTGGTCCCGCACTGGGGCCGCGAGATGGGGGTGCTGGGTGGCGGCGCCTTCCTCGAGCAGGACGACCGCGAGAACAAGACCGACGTGGCGGGCGAGTTCCGCATCGACGGCGTCGAACCGGGCGATTACCGGATCGTGGCACGGGCCGCCGGCACCACGCGCGGACAGTCGGAGCCGTTCAAGATCGAGGACGGCAAGAGCGTCGAGGGCCTCGTGATCGAGGTCGAGCGGGCCGCAACGGTCTCCGGCCGCGTGCTCGACCCCGGCGGCGCGCCGATCGCGGCGGCCGCGGTGCGCCTGATCGAGCCGCGCCCGGCGCAGGCCGATTCCGTCGCCGAACTCGCGCTCGGCGCCGCCATCCGCATCAGCGACCGCGGTGGCATGCGGCCGACCCGCCTCAACTTCGACGGCCGGCGAACGCTCGGCCGCGCGACCACCGACGGCGAAGGGCGTTACTCCGTCGACCATCTCGGCCCCGGCAACTTCGACGTCGAGCTGACCCACGCCGACTTCGCCATGACGGTTGGCGAGGTGAAGGAGCTCCTCGCCTCCGAGCAGCGCAGCGGCGTCGACTTCCGCATGAACCGCGGCGGCACCATCGAGGGGGCGATCATCGCCGTCGACGGCACGCCGCGGCCGGGCGATCGGGTCAACGTCCGCAGCAAGACGGTGCCCGCGGCCAGCCTCAGCGCCGTCGCCGACGCCAACGGCAACTACCGCGTCGACCACGTACCGGCCGGTGAGGCGACGGCGACGCGCGAGGAGAGCAATGAGGGCAACGGTCCAGGCGACTTCGCCTTCGTCATCGCCGGCATCGGTTCGGAGAACGACGAGTCGGCAGGCAAGACGGTGCTGGTCGAGGAAGGCGGCACGGTGCGCGTCGACTTCTCCCAGCAGGAGAAGCCGCTGCTCGAAGGTGTCGTCACCTGCGCCGACGGCCCGGTGGCGGGCGCGACCGTGACGGCGACGGAAGACTCCGGCGGCGGCGGCGGGCGCGGCATCGGCGGGCGCGGCTTCCCCGGCCTGTTCGGCCCGCGCAAGGAGGCGACCACCGGCCCCGACGGCCGCTATCGCCTCGCCGATCTCAGTCCGGGCACCTGGCGCATCTCCGCGCGCCACCCGCAGGGGCTGGTCGCCACCGACGCGACCATCGCGCTCGCCGCCGGCACGCCGGCACGACACGACTTCGCGCTCGAGGGTGGCGTCATCGAAGGGCGGGCGGTGCAGGCCGGAGGCAAGACCGGCATCGCCAGCGCGGTAGTGACGCTGGAACGCGTCTCGGCGGAGGGCGGTGGCAACAACGGCGAAGTGGCGAACATGATCGGCGCCGCCCGTTTGGACTTCGTCGTCGAAGGCAACGCGGGCGGCGGACGCGCCGGGCGCACCTTCCGTCTCGGCGGTGACAACGGCGGCACGCGGGTCAGCACCGCGACCGACGGCACCTTCCGCATCCCCTGGGTGCCAGCCGGCAAGTATCGGGTGCGCATCAGCCATCCCGAACACCTCGCGGCCAACAGCGCCGACATCGAGCTGGCGAGCGACGCGGTGGTGCGCGACGTCGAGGTCGCGATGGCGCTCGCCGCGCGACTCAAGGTGCACGTCCGCAGCAAGGCGACCGGGCAGCCGGTCGCCAATGTCGCGGTCACCCTGTCGATGCCACCGGACGGCCGCGCGTTCGCCATGACCGACGACCAGGGCACGGCATCGTTCGACAGCCTGATTCCTGGAAGCTGGAGCGCGACGGTGCGCGACACGATCTCGGCTCCGGGTCGCGGCCGGCGTGGCGGTGGCGGCGAGCCCGGACCCGGCGGCACGATCCACTGCGAGGCCGGCCTGATCGCCGAGACCACGATCGACCAATGATCCGCGGGCCGCGCGGCGTGCCATACTGGCGGGCCGCGCGCGCCCGCCGCTGCGAGGAACGGCCGGGATCGGGGCGCCGCGACGGAGGTCGGGCGCTTGCTCGCACGGTGGCTGGCAGTCGGCATCGCGATGGCAGGGAGCGCGCCGGACTGGCGCGTCGCCGCCGCTGCGCCGGTCGCCGGCGAGCAGTTCGCCTTCGAGTCGACGGTGGAGCAGCGCTTCAGCGTCGACGTGCGGGTGCGCGGCGTCGTCCTGCGCACGATCGAGCAGTCGGTGGTCGATGCCGCGACGTGGACGGTCGCGCTCGCGACGGGCGATGCCGGGGCGTTGCTGGCGACCGTCGACTACGGTCCCTGTCCGACGCGGGTCGTCGCCCGCGGCGCAGTGCAGGAGGGCAACGGGCCGTGCGATCGACGGCGCTTCGCCGTCGCGGCGGCCGCGGCACCTGATGACGCTCCGGGCGGCGAGGACGGCAGCGTTCGCCTGCTGGCCGAGCCGGGCAGCGAGGCGTCGGCGCCGCCGACCGAATACGCCATCCCCCGCCCGGTCGCACCGCGTCTGGCGGAGCGCGTCCTGCGCGACGTTCGCGAGGCGTGGCGCGGCGGCGTCCTGGCGGGGCACCTGTCCGCCCTGACGCTGCGCGCCGGCGAGGCGTTCGAGTTGCCGGTCGAGCTCGGTGCCGCGCTGCTCGGCGATCCGCTCTTCGGCGCGACGATCGAGCTGGTGCGCGTCACGCCGACCGATCGGCGCGACGAGGCCGGCCGCGCCGCGGTCGCGTTCGCGACCGAGGTGCGGGCGACGCTGGCGGCCGCGCCGAAGGACGGACCGGCCATGGCGACGACCTACCGGCTGTCCGGCGAGCTGCTGATCGGCGCGACCGACGGTCGGCTGCTCGCCGCCAGCCTCGAAGGGCCGCTCGAGAGCACGGCGAGTTCGGCCGCCGGCGAGGAGCCGGGACGCGCCGTCGAACTGGCGGGAACGGGGATGCTGCGCTGGACGTACCGGGCGCGGCCGATCGCGCGCTGAAACGACAACGCCGCGGTTCCGGCGTGAGCGGCGCGGAGCCGTTCGTCCGGAACCGCACGACACGCACGACACGCACGACACGCACGACCAGTCGATCTGGAAGGGGACGCACGCGCCATGAAGACGCGAATCGAACCGATGGGGGCTGCGCACGGCGGCGGCCTGCTGGCCGCGGGGGTCGCCGGGCTGCTGGTGGCGGCGTCCGGCTGCGCCGGTGGTCCCGACCCGGCGGATGCCGGCGGCGCAGGTGGCGGCGACCGCGACACGGCGGTGGCCGCGCGGCCCGAGGGCGTCCCGGCGCCGCGACCCGCGGTGGCCGTGCGGCCGACGCCGCACCTCGATCGCAAGCACCCGTTCTCGGTGCATGACATGGTCCGCTTCGAGCGCGTCGGCGCACCGCTCCCCTCGCCGGACGGGCGCTGGCTGCTGCACACGCGGCAGACCTGGGACCCGGACGCGAACCAGAAGACGACCAGCCTCTGGCTCACCAGCGTCGATGGCGAGCGCCACCGGCGACTGACCACCGCGAAGGGCGTGGCCGACCACTCGCCGGTGTGGGCGCCCGACGCCCGGTCGATCCTGTTCCTGTCGTCGCGTGACGGCGGCGGCAAGGTCTGGACCATGCCGCTCGACGGCGGCGAGCCGCGCGTCTTCTTCAAGCTCGACGTCGACGTCGACACCATCAAGCTGTCGCCGAGCGGCAGCCACCTCGCCTTCAGCGCCGAGGTGTGGCCGGGTACCAGTCCGGCCGAGACCGCGAAGCGGGCCGCCGAGATCGCGAAGGATCCGGTCAAGGCGAAGAGCTACGAATCGCTGATGGTCCGCCACTGGGACACGTGGGAGGACGGCAAGCGCAGCCATGTATTCGTGCTGCCGCTCGCGTGGAACGAGCACGGCGAGGCGAGCGTCGCCGGCGCGCCGGTCGACCTGATGCCGGAGCTCGACGCCGACTGCCCGACCAAGCCGTTCGGCAGCGCCGAGGACTTCGCCTTCTCGCCTGACGGGGCGGAAGTGGCGTTCGTCGCCCACGCCGGTGCCGACCGCGCGTGGACGACCGATCTCGACGTCTACGTCGTGCCGCTCGCGGGCGGACCGGCGCACTGCGTGACCGAGGCGTACCGGGGCAGCGACAAGTCGCCCGCGTATTCGCCGGATGGCTCGCAACTGCTCTGGCTGTCGATGGCGCGGCCTGGATTCGAGGCGGACCGCCAGGTGATCCACCTGCTCGATCGCGCCAGCGGGGCGGTGCGGACGGTGGCGGCCGACTGGGATCGCTCGGTCGGGTTGGCGACGTGGCTCCCGGACGGGCGGACGGTGGTGGTCACGGCCGAGGAGGAGGCGCGCCACCGCATCTTCGCCATCGACGTGGCGAGCGGGGCGGTGCGACCGCTGATCACCGAGCACTGGAGCGACGGCGTCGCGGTGATCCCGGCGCAGGGCAACGAGCCGGTGCGGCTCGCCTATTTCCAGGACAGCTTCACGGCGCCGGCCGAACTCCACCGTTGCGACGTCGACGGTGGCGCGCGGCTGCGCCTCACGCGGGTGAACGATGCGTGGCTCGACCTGATCGAGCAGAGCCAGCCCGAGGACTTCTGGTTCAAGGGCTGGAACGATGAGAAGGTCCATGCGTGGGTGGCGAAGCCGGTCGGCTTCGAGGAAGGGAAGCGGTACCCGGTCGCATTCGTGATCCACGGCGGTCCGCAGGGCGCAATCACCGACCATTTCCACTACCGCTGGAACCTCAACGCCTTCGCCGGCGCCGGCTACGCGGTGATGGCGGTGAACTTCCACGGCTCGACCGGCTTCGGGCAGGCGTTCACCGACTCGATCTCGGGTGACTGGGGCGGCAAGCCGCTCGAGGACCTGATGAAGGGGCTCGATGCGGCGCTGGCGGCGTTCCCGTGGATGGATGGCGAGCGGGTCGGCGCGCTCGGCGCGAGCTATGGCGGCTGGATGATCAACTGGATCAACGGCCACACCGACCGCTTCAAGACGCTGATCTGCCACGACGGCGGCTTCGACGAGTCGGTGAACTACTACACCACCGAGGAGCTCTGGTTCCCGGAGTGGGAGTTCAAGGGGACTCCGCACGAGAACCCGGCGCTGTTCGAGAAGTTCTCGCCCAGCCGCCACGTGGCCAACTGGAAGACGCCGCAGCTGGTGATCCACGGCGCGAACGACTTCCGCCTGATCGACGCCGAAGGGCTCGCCGCCTTCACCGCGCTGCAACGCCGCGGCATCCCGAGCAAGTACCTCTGGTTCCCTGACGAGAACCACTGGGTGCTGAAGCAGAAGAACTCGATCCACTGGTACGACAACGTGATCGAGTGGCTCGACCGCTGGCTGCTCCAGTGACCGATCCCGGGGCAGCTGCTCGATCCGAGGGCGGCTGACCAATCCCGGGGCGGCCGATCGATCCGGATCTGCCGTCCCGGTGTTCTCCGCGGTGCCGGCCAAACCGCACCTTCGCCGCCACTCCATGGCGCGGCGCCGGCTGGGCGGCTGAGTCAGTCGGCTGAGTCAGTCGGCTGGGCCAGTCTGCTGGGCCGGTCCGCTGGATTCGGCACGCGCCGTAATGTCGCCGCGATGCCGCCCGCGACGACGCCGCCCCCCGATGCGCCCCATCGCGCCGCGGTCCGCGCGCTGCGGCAGCTCGGCGGCGAGGTGCGCGTCTTCGCCGGCGCCTGCAACTCGGTGCGGCCGCGCGAGCCGGGCGAGGCGGTCGCCGACGGCTCCGATCCGCACCCGCTGCCCTTCGTGCTCGAGGTGGAGGGCACGCCGAACCTCTTCCACGAGCTGGCGCACGTCGTCCTGCTCGGCCGACTCGAGCGGGACCACGGCACGGCGGCCGCGCGGATCCCGTTCGATCTCGCCACCGAGGCGGGCGCGCAGCTGCTGCGCGAGGAGCTCGCCTGCTGCATCGAGAGCTGCGCCTGGCACGGCGGGTCGCGCCGCGAGGTCGAGGCGTGGTTCGACGAGCAGGTCGACATCCAGCCGTGCTTCTTCCGGCGTGACGACGACCTTGCCGCATTCCTGCGCGACGCGGCAGCGGCGATCGCCCGCGCGCCGGCCCGCTTCGTCGCGACCTGTCGCCTGGCCCGGCGGCGCGTGCGCACAGCGCTGATCGCCGGCGGCCTGCCCCCGACGGTCCGGCCGCCCCACGCCCGCTTCACGCCGCAGCGCGAGTGGCTGGCCCTGCTCGCCCGGCACGGGCTTCCCGGCGATCCGGAGGGCGCTACGGGCTAGCCCGCCGGTTGCGTTCCGCGTTCCGGTCGGTGGATACTCGCGACGAGCCGGCAGCTTGCAGTTCCGAGCGCCGTTCTCGTCCCGGATCAGGATGGCACGATGCGAGTGGAGATGACGGCGCTCGACGGCTGGGTGATCGTGGCCTTCCTGGCCGCGTCGCTCGCGATCGGGTTGTGGTTCGCACGGCGGGCGGGGAAGAGCCTCGACGACTACTTCCTGTCGGGACGCGACCTGCCGTGGTGGGCGCTCGGCACGTCGATGATCGCAACCAGCTTCGCGAGCGACACGCCGCTGATCGTCACCGGGATGGTGCTGAAGGACGGCACTGCGCAGAACTGGAGCTGGTGGAACTTCCTGGTCGGCGGGACTCTCACCGTGTTCGTCTTCGCGCGCTGGTGGCGGCGCGCCGAGATCACCACCGAGGTCGAGCTGATCGCGCTGCGCTACGACGGCCGCGCTGCGCGCCTGCTGCGCGGCTTCAAGGCTCTCTACCTCGGCCTGCTGCTGAACGCGATCGTCTTCGGCTGGGTCACCAAGGCGATGGTCAAGGTGCTGCGCGTGGTGCTGCCCGAGACCGGTCCGTTCGCCAGCGAGACCGCGACGATCGGGCTGCTGATCGCGTTGACCCTCGGCTACACGGCGTTGTCGGGGCTGTGGGGCGTCGTCGCGACCGACGTGCTGCAGTTCGTGGTGGCGATGGTCGGCGCGGTGATCGTCGCCTGGCTCGGCGTCGCCGAGTGCGGCGGTCTCGCGCCGATGCTGGAGCGCGTGCGGGCGATCGAGACGGCGAGCGGGCGCGACTTCCTCGCCCTGCTGCCGAGCGGCGGCGATGCGCTGCTCGGGCTGCTGATCGTCCCGCTGCTGGTGCAGTGGTGGGCGGTCTACTACCCGGGCTCCGAGCCGGGCGGGGGCGGCTACGTCGCGCAGCGGATGTTCGCGGCGCGCGACGAGCAGCACGCGCGCGGCGGCACGCTCTGGTACATCGGCGTCCACTACGCGCTGCGGCCCTGGCCGTGGATCGTGACCGGACTCGCGGCGCTGGCGCTGCAGCCGGCGTTCGCCGGCCTCGCCGCCGACGGGACGCCGCTGCCGGAGTCCGCCGCCCCGCTCGACGCCGAGATGGCCTACCCGTGGATGTTCCGCCTGCTTCCCGCCGGCGCGCTCGGTCTCGTCGTCGCGTCCTTCCTCGCCGCCTACATGAGCACCATCACGTCGCTGCTCAACCTCTCGGCGAGCTACCTGGTGAACGACTTCTGGCTGCCGCTGCGACAGGCGCGCGCGCGTGCCGCCGGCGGCGCGGTCGGCGGCGCGCCCCCGCTCGACCCGTCCGCGGGCGTCGCGATCGCCCGCCTCACCGTCGCCATCGTCACGCTCGCCGGCGTCGTCATCACCTGGTCGCTCGACCGCGCGGGCGACGGCTGGGGCCTGGTCTGGGAGTTCACCGCCGGCACCGGGCTCGTCCTGCTCGCACGCTGGCTCTGGTGGCGGGTCAACGCCTGGAGCGAGATCGCGGCGATGGTCGCCTCGGTGGCGACCGCGGCGCTGCTGCAGATCGACGGGGTCGCGGCGAACTTCACCGCCGGCTGGCAGCGACTCCTCGCCGTGGTCGCCGTCACGACGGTCGCGTGGGTCGCCGCCACCCTCGCCACGCGCCCCTGCTCGGCGGCGCACCTCGCCCGCTTCTTCGCTCGCGTGCGACCGGGCGGCGCATGGGGCCCCGTCGCCGCCGCGACCGGCCGGCCGGCCGCCTC
>Ga0194131_10006284_pt1 | contig 16597 bp, 17 predicted proteins | sample TA2KigO120mmetaG_FD_148631 | JGI IMG/M metagenome (GOLD analysis project Ga0194131, IMG submission 148631) | Freshwater microbial communities from Lake Tanganyika, Tanzania - TA2015053 Kigoma Offshore 120m | ecosystem: Environmental > Aquatic > Freshwater > Lake | place: Tanzania: Lake... | reverse complement strand
GCGGTTCCGAGACTCGCAGGAACGCGGCCGGCAAGGCCGCGAGCGCGCCGGAGCCCGCCCGGCGGAGGACGGGCGCAAAGCCCGGCCGTGAGCCGGGCGAAGCCGCGGAAGGTCATCCAGCAGGTCTAGGGGCCTGGGCGGCTTCGCCGCGAAGGCGCGCGGTTCCGAGACTCGCAGGAACGCGGCCGGCAAGGCCGCGAGCGCGCCGGAGCCCGCCCGGCGGAGGACGGGCGCAAAGCCCGGCCGTGAGCCGGGCGAAGCCGCGGAAGGTCATCCAGCAGGTCTGAACCCGTCACCGATCGTCAGGCGCGCGAATCGTCACCCGGCGGCAGCGTCCCTGTGGCCTACTGGAGCTTGCGAACGATGCGCGCGTGGACTATGCCGGCGGACTCTCGAGAGGTAGCGGTGCGGAGCTGGCTGTGGATCGCGACGGTGACGATGCTGTGCATGATCGCGGCGCCCCGGCCGTGCCAGGCCTCGCCCACCGACCCGGCCACGGTGCCCGAGTTGGTCGCGGCCGTGGAGGGCACCTACAAGAGCGTCAACAGCATCCGCGCCGAGTTCACGCAGGCCTCGAAGAACCCGCTCACGGGCATCGAGGAGAGCGTGAAGGGCCGGATTGCGCTCGAGCGACCGCGGAAGATGCGCGCCGAGTTCGGCGTGCCGGTGAAGCAGGCGATCGTGATGGATGGCGCCATGCAGTGGCTGTACTCGGCGGACCAGAAGCAGGTGATCGTCCAGAAGGACCTGGGTGGTAGCAACCCGGTCTCTGCGCTCATCGAGAACCTCGGCCAGATCAACGAGCTCTTCGATGTCACCATGGCGCCCTCGACCAACCCCGCGAAGCAGGTTCACGTCGTCACGCTCAAGCCGAAGCAGGCCGGCGCCATCAAGACGCTCGAGCTCACCGTCACCAAGCACAAGTACTTGTTGCAGGAGTTGGTCGTGGTCGACCAGGCCGACAGCGTCACGCGGATGAGCTTCACGCTGGTGCGCACCAACGTCGACATTCCCGACGTCGAGTTCAGCTTCAAGGCTCCCCCTGGCGTCACAGTCGTGAACATGTAGATGGATCGCGTCCACCTCGTCTCGCTCGGCTGCCCGAAGAACCGTGTCGACTCCGAGGTGATGGTCGGCAAGCTCCGGCAAGGCCCATTCGAGCTGGTAGACGACCCCCAGCAGGCCGACGTCATCGTGGTGAACACCTGCTCGTTCATCCGGCCGGCCACCGAGGAGAGCATCGACACCGTGCTGGAAATGGCGCAGCTCAAGCGCACCGGAAAGCTGCGCAAGCTGGTGGTCACCGGCTGCATGGTCCAGCGGTACGGCAACGCCCTCGAGCTCGAGCTGCCCGAGGTGGACCACTTCCTAGGCACGGGCGAATATCATCGTATCGCAGATGTGCTTGATACGCGCGCCGAGGGCGTGCAGAAGACCTTCATCGACACGCCGCTCTACATCCACGACGAGCTGGCACCACGAGTGAACTCCTGGGCCCCGCACTCGGCCTACCTCAAGCTGAGCGAGGGCTGCGACCACCGCTGCGCCTTCTGCATCATCCCGCAGCTCCGCGGCAAGATGCGCAGCCGGACGGTGCCGTCGCTGGTGGCCGAGGCACGGCGCCTGGCCGAGGAGGGCGTGCTGGAGCTCAACCTCGTCTCGCAGGACAGCACCGCGTACGGTCGCGACCTCAACGACGGCTCCGACCTCGGCGTACTTCTCCGCGCGCTGGCACGAGTCGACGGCCTGCGGTGGATCCGCCTGCACTACGTGTACCCGATGGGCGTCCCCGAGTCGGCGCTGCGAGCCATCGCCGAGGAGGAGAAGGTTCTCAAGTACGTCGATATCCCCCTGCAGCACGCATCCGGGCCGATGCTCAAGGCGATGAAGCGGGGCGTGAGTCGCGACGGGCAAGTGAAGATCCTCCAGCGTATTCGCGACGCCATCCCCGGCGTCACTCTCCGCACCACCTTCATCGTCGGCTTCCCCGGCGAGTCCGACGCGGACTTCACTGAGCTCTGCGACTTCGTCGAGACCGAGTCCTTCGACCGGGTGGGCGTGTTCACCTACTTCCAGGAGGACGGCACACCGGCGGCCAGCTTGCCCGGGCAGGTCGAGGAGCAGGTGAAGAAGGCGCGGCAGAAGGAACTCATGCGCCGGCAGGCTACCATCAGTCGACGGCTCCACAAGCGCCTCGTGGGCACCGAGCAAGTGGTGCTCGTCGACGGCCCGAGCAAGGAGAGCCCGCTGGTGCTGGTGGGACGACTGCCGTCGCAAGCACCCGACGTCGACGGCGCCGTGTGGCTGACCGAGGTCGACGAGAGCGTTCACGCCGGGCAGTTCCACCGCGTGCGAATCCAGAAGGCGACGGCCCACGACTTCGTGGGCGAGGTCATCGGCTAGGGCTCAAAACCCGCGCCCTCGCGCGCGCGATGCTTGCCGAGGGGCCGTAAACGTGACAGAAGGGGGCCCCCGACGTGGCCAAGCCCGGCCGCTCCGCCGCCACTGGAAAACTGTCGATGCCGAACCTGAACTTCTGGACCGCCCTGCCCGCCATCGCGGGCGTCGTGGCCTTGCTGATCGCCGCCGCCCTGTACTTCCGCATCAAGTCCCTGCCCGAGGACCATCCCGACGTGGCCCGCATCGGCGGCTACATCCGCGAGGGCGCCATGGCCTTCCTCGTCCGGGAGTACAAGGTGCTCGGCGGCTACGCGGTCGCGGTGTTCGTGGGGCTCACCGTGGCCTTCGACTCGCCCCTCCCGGGCGCCTGGTTCCTCCTCGGCGCCTTCCTGTCGCTGCTGGCCGGCTTCATCGGCATGAAGGGCGCCACCTTCGCCAACACGCGCACCGCGCTGGCCGCGAAGAGTGGCGTCAAGGGCAACGCGCTCGTCACCGCGCTCGACGGCGGCGCGGTGATGGGCCTGTGCGTCGCGGGTCTCTCGCTCATCGGCCTGGCGATCGTGTACTTCGTCAACCGCGGCAACGACGACACGCTCGCGACGATGTTGCACAGCTTCGCGGTGGGCGCGTCGTCGATCGCGCTGTTTGCACGCATCGGCGGCGGCATCTACACCAAGGCCGCCGACGTGGGCGCCGACATCGCCGGCAAGGTCATCGAGAACATCCCCGAGGACGACCCCCGGAACCCGGGCGTCATCGCCGACAACGTCGGCGACAACGTGGGCGACGTGGCCGGCATGGGCGCCGACATCTACGAGTCGCTCGTGGCGGCCATCGTCGCGACCATGGCCATCGGCCTCACCGCCGAGGCCGCCGACCTCAGCACGCTGCTGACCGCCGGCAACAGCGCCAGCGAGGGCGACACTCGCGCCATGGCCGTGGCGCTCCCGCTCATCCTCGCGGGCATCGGCCTGGTGGTGTCGATCCTCGGCATTTTCATTACCCGCGCCATGAAGGGCTCGGCACCGTCCACGGTGCTGCGCGCCGCGATGGTGCTCCCGCCGCTGGTGCTCGTGGTGGTCACCGCCGCGCTGCTCCCCAGCTTCGGCATCAGCCAGTCCGTCACCGTCGCCCTCGCGGGCGGCGCGCTCGGCGGCGCGGCGATCGGCCTCCTCACCGAGTACTACACCGGCCACTACGGCCCGGTGAAGGCGGTCGCCGAGAGCGCCAAGACCGGGGCCGGCACCAACGTGATTCGCGGCATGGCCGTGGGCATGGAGTCGGTGTTCTGGTGCCTCTCCCTCGTGGCGGTGGTCGCGATGGTCGCGAACCTCGCGATGCCCGAGTTGGGCCTGTATGGCATCGGCCTCAGCGCCGTGGGCATGCTCGCCGGCACCGCGATCGTGATGACCGTCGACGCCTATGGCCCCGTGGCCGACAACGCCGGCGGCATCGCCGAGATGGCCGGGCTGCCGCCCGAGGTGCGCGAGATCACCGACGAGCTCGACGCCGTGGGGAACACCACCGCCGCCATCGGCAAGGGCTTCGCGATCGGCTCGGCCACCCTCACCGTGATGGCGCTCTTCTCCGCCTACAGCCTCGAAGTGAAGCTCGACGCCAAGGATATGTCGATCATCAACCCCGAGGTCCTGATCGGCGTGCTGATCGGGGCGGTGCTGCCCTTCGTGGTCGGTGGCTCGACGATGCTCGCGGTCGGCAAGGCCGCTGGCGCGATCGTCGAGGAGATTCGCCGCCAGTTCGATACCATCCCCGGCCTGCGCGAGGGCAAGGCCGAGCCGCAGCCCCGCGCCATCGTCGACATCGCCACCAGCGCGGCGCTGTCGCAGATGATCCTGCCCGGCGTCACCGCCGTGCTCGGCCCAGTGGTCGTCGGCTTCGCGCTCGGCCCGGCGGCCCTGGCGGGCACACTTGCCGGGGCGCTGGCGGTGGGCGCCTCGATGTCGCTCTTCATGGCCAACGCTGGCGGCGCCTGGGACAACGCCAAGAAGTACATCGAGAAGGGCGGCCTCCCTGGCCACGCCAAGCGCTCTGACGCCCACAAGGCCGCCGTCATCGGCGACACGGTGGGCGACCCGTTCAAGGACACCTCGGGCCCCGGCGTGTCGATCCTCATCAAGGTCATGAGCGTCGTCAGCCTGCTCATCGCGCCGCTCCTCGCGGCTTCCTGAGCGCCTCGGCCGACGCCAGCCAGATTCGGGGGTGCGCTCACAGCGCTTTGACGCTACGTGGTAATGCCACTGAAACCATCGAGTTTTCCGAGCGCGCATCGTCAACGCCCTCCACCCGCATCAAGCGTGGGCGGCGCAAACCGATTCGCGTGGTAGATTCCCTGGCCGCCGGTCCGCCCGGACCCTCGCAATCCCTCTCCCCGTAGGCTTGACTTGACAAGACTCCCCACGAGGAGTCCCAACTCCACAAACTCCGGCGCTGCGGCCCGCGCTCAGCTCCCGGATCCCCCGATGGATAGTGCATGGAAGGTCTTCTCAAGTTTTTTCACGACGGCGGCCCCTTCATGGTGGTCAACGTCTTCTTCATTGCCTTCGCTCTGGCAGTCATCGTAGAGCGCATGTACGCGTTGTTCCTTAGTTATGGCATCAACGAGAAGCCATTCGTGGCGGCGGTTGACCGCTACCTTCAGGCGGGAAACATCGAGGCGGCCGCAAAGGTCTGCACGCAGAGCCCGACGCCCGCCCTTTCCCGGGCCACGCGCAACTTGCTCAAGCTGCTGCGCAACGGCTTCGAGAGTCCCGTGCTCGCGGTCGAAGAGTCGCTCATGGAGGTGCGTCCGCTGGTGATGGCACGGGTGAACTGGCTCTGGTCGATTGCCAACATCGCCACGCTAGTCGGTCTCATCGGCACCATCGTCGGCCTCATCGGCGCCTTCGGCTCCCTCGGCGCCGTCTCGGCGGAGCAGAAGGCGGCCGCGCTCGCCAAGGGCATCTCGGAGGCCATGAACAACACCGCCTTTGGCCTCACCATCGCGGTGATCTGCATCTTCTTCCACCTGATCCTCAACAACCAATCGGTGAAGATCGTCGAGCGCACCGAGCACGCTCTCTTCCACTTCCTGAACGTCCACGCGCAATGGCGCAAGGGCTACCGTCCCGCCGAGGGCGGCGACCAGAAGAAGGGCTAGTCCATGTCGGGCGGCGGCGGCGGTCAGGAGGACCTCAACCTGGTTCCCTACCTCGACATCATGGTCAACCTGATCATGTTCATGATTGTGGTCACCGCCTACATCGTCGAACTCAAGGAGGCGCCGGTGCTCCCACCCGCCTACGGCGGGGGCGGCGGCGCTGGCGACCAGCAGAAGGCCTACCTCACGGTGGCCATGGCCGACCAGGGCTACGTCATCATCGCGGGCGGCGCCGCCGAGGGCACCGAGGCGCCGATCCCGAAGGCGGGCAACGAGTACGACACCAAGGCCCTCACGATCAAGCTGAAGGAACTCAAGGCGGCCCTGCCCAATCTGTCTGAGAGCGTCGTCATCACCGCAGGCACGACGCAGAACTACTCCGAGGTGATGGCCACGATGGACGCCGTTCGTTTCGATGGCGTCGCGACTAAGCCCCTGTTCACGGGTGTTACTCTGGCCTCCGTGGTGCAGCGGTGACGCCGTCCGCAACGCACTCCTCGGAGATGGTCGAGGGCGCGCCTCCCGAGACCAGCGACGACGAACTGCTGCTCCGCCGTCGCAAGCGCGCAAAGCTAGGTAGCGCGATCGAGGGACTCAACCTCACCGCCATGATGGACGTGATGACCATCCTGCTGGTCTACTTGATCAAGCAGTACGCGTCGGCGCCGGAAAACATCCAGTTCGCGGAAGACCTCAAGCCACCGGCCTCCATCACCAGCGACAAGCTCGTCCCGGGCGTGCGAGTCCTGCTGTCTCGCTCGGCCATCCTCGTCGACGACAAGCTGGTCCTCTCACTCCAAGACGGCCGCCCGCCGCCCGATGAGGCCTCGGGCGAAGTCAGCGCCTGGGCGCCCGTGGGCGCGGCCCTGGGCACTCGCCGCGAGACCATCCAGCGCATCGCCGACGGCGGCGGCCTGCCGTTCGACGGCAGCCTGATGGTCGTGGCCGACGAAGACACGCCCTACGACGTGCTCTACAGCGTGCTCTACGTGGCCGGCAAGGAGCAGTTCACGACTTTCCGCCTCATCACTCGCCGCAAGTGAGTATTGTGGTGGCGGAGGCCCGATGCGCAGCGTCCTGATTCTACTCCTCGCGTGCCAGGAAGGCATCGGCGGCAACAAGCTGAGCGGCGACGGAGCCAGCGACGGCGAGGAGTTCGACGAGGGTAGCGACCAAGTGGCGCCGACCATCGTGTTCGATCCGTTCACCGACAACCAGCCCAGCGGCACCGATGTGGTCGTCGAGGCCTACATCACCGACGACGAGACCGGCGTTTTCATGGCGACGCTCTACTTCCGCAACGAGACCGACAGCTCCAAGGACTGGAGCAGCGTGGGTTTCACGGTCCAGGGTGACGAACTCTGGACGGCGACGATCAAGGCTGACGAGCAGCGCTCCGGCGGCATGTGGTACTACCTGCTCGCGGTCGACATGGCCCAGAACAGCGCGACGAGCCCCGACCGCGGCGACGAAGAGCCCTACCACTTTGGGTACTCTGACTAGAGCTTGCTCCGTTCGCTTTCGATCGTGCTCCCGGCCTTCAACGAGGAGGCGAACGTCGCAGCCGTGGTGCGCTCGGCGCTCGACACACTGGACCGGCGTGGTCTGCGAGGCGAGGTGCTCGTGGTGGATGATGGCAGCGGCGATGGCACCGCCAGCGTGGCGGGCAGCCTGCGCGACCCCCGGGTTCGAGTGCTGCGCCACGCCCGCAACCGGGGCTACGGCGCGGCGCTCCGCACCGGGCTGGACGCCGCCCAGTCGGGCCACGTCCTCTTTTGCGACGCGGACCAGCAATTCGACCTTCGGCAGTTCGAACGGCTCGAGCGCTGGGCCGACGGCTACGAGATCGTGGTCGGCTACCGCGAGGTGCGCTGCGATTCACTCTCGCGACGGATCAACGCCTGGGCGTGGAACCAACTTGTCGGCGGCATCTTCCAGCTTGGCGTGCGCGACATCGACTGCGCCTTCAAGCTCTTCGACCGCCGGGTGCTCCTGGCCATCCCCCTCCAGAGCGTGGGGGCGTTCATCAACACCGAGATTCTCGTCCGCGCCCGCGCCGCCGGATTCCGCGTCCGGGAGGTGCCCGTCCCCCACCACCCGAGGGCAGCCGGGACCGCCACCGGGGCCAACCCGCGCGTGGTGCTCCGCGCCCTCGGCGAGCTGGCACGCCTGCACCGAGAACTTCGCGCGGTCGCGACATCCCGGCGCGGCGCGGCGCTAGGGGCGGAGCAAGGCCATCCCCGCCTCCAGCGGCGCATCAGCGCCGGCGCGCGGCTCGACCAACACGTCGACCTCCAGTCCCTGGTGATCGAGTATGGGGGTTCCGCTGGGCAGGTAGTAGCGGCCGACGGTGAGCTTCAGCGCCGCGCCGTCCTCGTAGGCGAAGATTCGCTGCACCGAGCCCTTGCCGTAGGTCCGCGCCCCCACGAGCTGGGCGCGCCCGAGCTCGCGGAGGGCCCCAGCCACGATCTCGGCGGCGCTCGCCGTTTCCCCGTCGACCAGCACCACCACCGGGAAGCTCCAGTCCTCGGCCGAGGCGCGCGCCTGCAGCACGTCGTCGCCGCCCGCCCGCCGACGGGTGCTCACGATCACGCCGCCCTGCACGAAGAGATCGACGAGGGCCGCGGCTTCCTCCACCCGTCCGCCCGGGTTGCCGCGAAGGTCGAGGACCATCCCGGCGGGCGCCCGCTTTCGAGCCGCGACCGCGACGGAGAGGGGACGGGCGACCGCTTCGGCCAGGTGTCGTACGCGCACGTAGACCAGATCGTTGCCGATCCCGCGGGTCTCGACCGCCGGGGGACGAGCTCGCCCGCGGAGCACCGCGACTTCCCGCGACGGGCTCCCGCCCTGCAACTCTAGGCGCAGGGCGGTGCCCTCGGGCCCCTCCAGCGCCGCGGCCGTGGCCGGGAGGCCGTCCACCCGGTGGATGCACTCGCCCACCCCGAGGCCAGCGCGCTCGGCCGGGCCGTAGGGCTCCACGCGCGTCACCCACAGGCCGCACTCCCTGGGCTCGGTGGTGACGCCCACGCCCACGAGCAAGCCGGCCTCGCGGTCGCGGAGCGCTCGCCAGGTAGCGGCGTCGTAGTAGGCGCTGTGCTCATCGAGCGCCCCCGCGAGCCCATGCAGTGCCGCCTCGACGAGCACCCCCGCGCTCACCTCGCGCTCGGAGTGAGTCTCCACGTCGGCGACGACTCGCGCGAAGCGCTCGAAGGCCGGGTAGGCGTCGGTGGCTCCGAGCAAGGCGGCACAGCAGAAACCAAGCCCAAAGGCTGCGAGTTGCCCGCTGCGGGCCGAACTCAAGGTGCGAGCCACTCCGCGGGGTCCTGGGGCGTACCATTGTAGCGCAGCTCGAAGTGGAGGCGCTCGCCGCCGCCGTCGGCGAGACCCGTCGCCCCCACGATGCCCAGCGTCTCCCCCTCGCGGACGCGCTGCTCGACGGCCACGCGGAGCGAGCTCGCGTGCGCGTAGAGCGTCGTGTAGGCGCCGTGCTGCAGCATCACCATCTGGCCGTAGCCCCGCACGTAGCCGGCCCTCGTGACGACGCCGTCGGCCACCGCCGCGAAACTCGTTCCCGCGCCCGCCGCCCAGTCGATGCCGAGGTTGGTGGACCGCGCGCCGCTCGCAGGGTCGGCGTAGGGGCCAAAGCCGCGCAACAGCCGCCCCGCCACCGGCTTGCGCAACCTGCCGCGGAGGGAGCGGAAGCTCGCCGTGTCGGAGCCGCCCACGGTCGAGGGCAGCGTCGCCTCGCGCGTCGCCACCGACTGCGTGAAGCTCGCCCGCGCATCGGCGACCTCGGCCCGGTATTGGCTGGCCATCGCCGGCCGCTTCTGGATCTCGCGCAGCAGCGCCACCCGCCGCTTCCGCTCCTCCTCCAGCGCCTCGCGCTGCGCCAGCAACTGTTCCCGCAGGCGAAGGCTCGCCTCGTTGGCCGAGGCCGAGGCAGCCGCCGCGGCCCGCCCCTGCTCGGCGAGGGCGACGTAGTCTACCGTGCGGGCCTGGTTGGCGACGATCACGGCGCGCAGGTAGTACACGCGCCGGCGCAGCTCCACCGGATCGTCGGCACCGAGGAGCAGTCGGAGCGCGCCAAACCTCCGAATCCGGTACAGCGCGCGGACCAGCGCCCGTACCGAGTCGGATCCACCGGTCACCTCGGCCTCCGCCGCCTCCGCCGCCGCGAGCTTGGCATCGGCGTCGGCCCGCGCTGCGGTCACCGTGCCCTCGAGCGTCTCGAGTTGGCCGCCGAGGAGGGCCACCTGCGAGTCGAAAGCCTCGATCTCCGCGAGTAGTTGCTGGGCGGATCCCTCCTGCGCCCCGGTCGCGAGGCAGAGCGCAAGCCACGCGCCGCTCAGGGCAGCCTCGCGAGAAAGCGCCGACCGGCCACCCATGCCGGCAGCGCGCCGATCAGGACGCCACCCAGCCCGAGAGCCAGCACCAGGCCGGCGGGCAGGAAATGCAGGGACTCGGCACCGAACGCCAGGGGCAAGATGTCGTCTAGCTGCACCAGGAGGCCGCGGTGAACCGCCTGGAGGCAACCGAGCGCGGCGAGCGCGCCGAGCAGTCCCTGGGCCACCCCCTCCACCACGAAGGGACCGAGGATGTAGCCGTCGGTCGCCCCCACGAGTCGGAGGATCTCCAGTTCGTCGCGCCGCGCGAGGACCACGAGGTTGATGGTATTGCCCACGAGAAACAGCGCCGCCACGGCGATGATGACACCGAGGGCCACGCCCAGCATGCCCAGCAGCTCGAGGAAGCTCCCGGCGCGCCCCACCCACTCGCGACCGTAGTCCACCTCGGCGAAGCGGCCGCTGGCCGAGAGCGACTCGGCGAACGCGTCCACGGCCTCGGCGCCCCGGTGCTCGGCGCGGAGAGTGATCTCGAGCGACGCGGGGAGCGCGCTGGGACCGAGCTCGCCGACGACCTCGCTCACCTCGGGCATACGCTCGGTCATCCACGCCGCCGCCTCCTCTGGCGACACCAGCGACACCGCGTCGACCTCCACCCGGCCGGCGATCGCCGACTTGGCCTCGGCCCAGTCCTCGACCCCGAGGGACGGCTGGAAGTAGGCCGACACGTGAACGTCTTGTTGCCAGCCGGCGACCAGACCCTGGAGGTTCACCACCACCAGGGCGAACGTCCCGAGGAGCACCAGCGCCGCCGCCACCACTCCGGTCGCGACAAAAAAAAGGTAGAGGTGCTCGCGAATACCACGCGCAGCACGGCGTACGACACCGATCATGCGCGCGCCCTCGGGGCGGCGCCGGCCACCAGCTTGCCGTCGACGAGGCGCAGGCGGCGGTAGGGGAAGCGATCCATGAGGCCCACGTCGTGTGTGGCCACGAGCACGGTGGTGCCGCGGAGGTTGATGGCCTGCAAGATCTCCATCACCTCGACCGCCATCGCGCCGTCGACGTTGCCAGTTGGCTCGTCGGCCAGGAGGATGGGCGGGTCGTTGACGATGGCCCGGGCGATGGCCACGCGCTGCTTCTCGCCCCCGCTGAGCACCCCGGCCGCGTCGTCCTCGCGACCGCGCAGGCCCACGATGTTGAGCACGGCAGGCACGCGACGGCGCACTTGCTCCTCCGCCGCCCCGATCACCTCGAGCGCCATGGCCACGTTCTGTCCCACCGTGCGCCGCGGCAGGAGCTTGAAGTCCTGGAACACGACCCCCATGTTGCGGCGCAGGGTCGGCAGCGAATGCCGGTCGAGCTTGCTCACGTCCACGCCCCCGATCAGCATCTTTCCCGAGCTGGGAAGCTCCGCCCCGTAGAGGAGCTTCAGGAGCGTTGACTTCCCGGCGCCCGAGGGACCGGTGATGTACACCATCTCGCCCTTGTCGACGGTGACGGAGACATCCCGCAGGGCATCGCGGTCACCGTAGCTCTTGACGATGTGGTACAGGCGAATCACGGGGCCGATAGGTATCACGCCCCCCCGGAGCTCCCGTGGACGTGGCGGTATTCGGCGGCAGCTTCAACCCCCCGCACGTGGGCCACGCGATGGTGGCCGCGTGGGCGCGATGGGTTGGCCTCGCCGACGCCACGTGGCTGGTTCCCGCCTACCAGCATGCCTTCGACAAGGCGCTGGTGCCCTTCGAACGGCGTCTCGCGGCCTGCGAGGCGCTTTGCGCGCTCATGGGGCCGGACTTCCTCACGTGTGATATCGAGTCGCGACTACCCACGCCCTCGTACACCATCAACACCCTGCGCGCCCTGCGCGAGCGCCACCCGGGGCTCAGCTTTCGGCTCCTGCTCGGCGCGGACAACCTCCCCGCCGTCCACAAGTGGCGCGCCTGGCCCACCATCGAGGCCGAGTTCTCTCCTATCATCGTGGGACGGGGCGACGCGGGTCCCGACGGGGCCCCTCGCTTCCCCGACATCTCATCCACCGACATCCGGCGCCGGTTGGCCGAGCGTCTCCCCGTCGACCACCTCGTCCCTCGCGACGTGCTCGAGGCCTGGCGGCGCTAGGGGCCGCTAGCGGTCGCCGACGGCCACCTCGGTCCACGGCCCGAGGGGATTGCTACCGAGGTTCACCGCGAGGAAACTGCGGAGGTGCGGCTGAGGCAACTCCACCAGGCGAATCAAGCACCGGGTGCCGTGGGAGACGTCGTTGAGCTCGAACCATCGGGCCGCGAGGGGAACGCGCACGCCGGTAGGGTGCACCTGGCCAAAGCGCAGCCGCAAGGCGAGCGCCTCGCCCGCGGCCTGCCGCGCCTGTGACGACTCCGGCAGGCGGAAGCTCGAGTCGGCGCGGACCATCTCATGCCCCAGGAGCACCACCGAGAAGCACCCGTCGAGGAAGTTTCGCACGATGCGCAGTTGCTGGGCCACCAGCAGCGAGGTGTCCACGTCGTCGGGGAGGGCCTCGGGCACAGTCCCGACGAAACAGTCGAGCACGCGCTCGATGTACGTCGGCGGGTGATCCGGGTGCCATACGCGCACGCGACCGGCCATGCCTCCATCCTACCCGACAACCGGCGAACTCGCGTGGTTCCCTGCGTCGCGCCCGGCTAGGCGGCGACGTGGCCAAGCCCCTCGTCTGCTTCGACATCGACGGCACCCTGGTGCGCACCCGAGGCGCCGGCCGGGAGGCACTGGACGAGGCCTTCCAGGCGCTGCATGGCTGGCCGAGCGCCACCGAGGGCGTCCACGTCGCCGGCGCCACCGACGACGTGATCTGCCGCGACGTGGCGGCGCGCTTCGGCCACGCCTGGCGGGCCGAGCACACCGCCGCCCTGCGAGATTGGTACCTCCTCGCGCTGGCCGCGAGGCTCGCCGACCCCGCGCGCACCGAGGTGCTCCCCGGCCTGCCGCGGGTGATCGCGGCCGCCGCCGAGGTGGCCGAGGTGTGCCTCCTCACGGGCAACTGGGCCCGGGGCGCGAGGCTCAAGCTCGACGCCGCCGACCTGTCGCGACACTTCAACTGGGGGGTGTACAGCGAGGACGCCTTCGATCGCGACGGCCTCGTCCCCGCGGCCCGCCACCGGGCCGGCGAGCGGGGCCTCGAAGTGGGCGCCGTCGTGGTGGTGGGCGACACGGTGAGCGACGTGCGCTGCGCGCGCGCCGGGGGCGCGGTGGCGGTGGTCGTGGAGACCGGCTTCTCCACCGTGGAATCCCTGCGCGAGAGTCGCCCCGACCTGCAGCTCAGCAACCTCGACGCCGGCAGTGCCGCCTTCCTCGAACTCGTCGCGACCCTTGGCCGCTAGTCGGGTGGGTACAGGAAGAGCGACGCACCGTCCTCGGCGCCATTGTAGCCGTCTTGCCCCCCGGCGAAGAGCACGCCGAGTTCCTCGTCGAAGAGCGCGAGCGGGCGCTCGGCGCGATTGGGCAAGCCGCCGTTGTCACTGTCGCCGTCGCAGTCCTGGACCAGCTCGGACGCGTTGGCGAGCGTGTCATACACTTCCACGCACGACAGGGCCTGCGCGTCGGACGCGGTCGGTCCCCACGCGTCGCTCCCGCCGGCCACCACCACCGTCTTGTCGTCAACCAGCACCGCCGTGGCGTTCGCGCGGGGGAGCGACATCGTCCCCACCTGCGTCCAGGCCTGGGAGCCATGGTAGTAGCGGTACACCGCCGCCGTGGCCGGCGCGGTGTCGCCTAGCTCGATCGTCTCGGCGCTGACCACGCCACCGAAGCTGAGCACGTCGCCATCGGGCAGGGCCACCAGCGCCTGGGCCGCGATCTCCGGCAGGCCGGCGAAGAGCTCACCGGCGTCTTCCCCGCGGAGGGTGACGCGAAAGCAGGTGTCGGTGAGCTCCCACTCGGCCACGCCGTCGTCGTCGTAGTCGGCGACGTGGATGCCGCCGCACACCATGGTGCCGCCGTCGCCGAGGTCGGCGAGCGACGACGCCACGCCCCCGGCCGCGTCCGGTCCGCGGACGTTGCGGAACTGCTTGTCGACCGGGTCGTAGATCTCGCCGTTCGCGAGGTTCCAGATGGTGGATCGGCTATCGGTGACGCCCCAGCCGCCCCAGGCCAGCACCGCCCCGTCCACGTTGGCCAGCGCGTTGTGCATCGACCGCGCGCCGGAGAGCGCGTCGCGCGAGTTCAGCGGCTCGGAGAACTCCAGGGTCGAGGGGTCGAAGTAGCGCACGTCCGGGGTGATGGTGGTGCCGTCGCGCACCGGCTCGGTGTCGCCCCCGCCCGCGTACAGGTACAAGCCCTTCTCGTCGCCCAAGGTGAGGAGGGTGAGGCTGGCCCCCCCCCGGGTGGACTGCGTCTCGCCGTTGGCGTCGGTGTAGCTGGGCACGGTGAAGGCGTCGCTGTCGATGACGAGGTCATCGTTGGGGGCGCCCAGGTCGTACACGGCGGTGCTCGAGACGGCCTGCCCGAGCCCGCCGCTACGGCTGCCGAAGCCGCCGAAGATAGCGAATCGCCCGTTGCCGAGCGCGACGCCGCTCGACCAGGCCGCGCCCTCCTCCAGGGGTCCAAGGCGGCCCATGGCCCCTGGTGTCGCGACATAGATAGGAACGTCTACCTCCCCGGTGGTGGCCGTCACCGGGTTGCTCCGCCCCCAGGCCACGAGCTGGCCGAGCTGGTAGCCCTCGACGGTGATCCGCGTGTCGAACAACGCGGGGAGCTTCTCGACGGCGGCGCTCCCACCAGTACCCGGCGGGTCGAGCGAGATTCGCACCAGGTCGCTCGTGCCGCCGGAGAGCACGAGATCGAGGCGATCCACGTCCTCGAAGGGCGACTGGTTGTCGGGCACCACGGGGCGCAGGTTGAGCACGTAATCGGCCACCTCGACGGTGGTTGAGCCGGTATCGACGCCCCAGCAAGCGAGGATTAGGCCAATCAGCATCGCCGCCACATTAATCGGTGCGACGATGCTCCGCGCGGCTTACCTCGCTGCCTACCCCCACGGGTTCACCGGCCGCGACCACGGCGACTTCGCCCCGCCTTCATCGGCCCCGGCGCGCCTCCTGGCGACCCTGGCGCTACCCGGCCCCTACGCCGCCGCCTCACAGGTGCACGGCAATCGCCTAGCCTCGGTCCCCTTCGAGGCCGAGGTGCCCGAGGCCGACGCCGTGCTCACGCGCCTGCCCGGGAGCTGCGTGGCGGTTCGCGTGGCGGACTGCGTGCCCATCCTGCTGGCGGCGCCGGGCGCCGTGGCGGCCGTGCACGCCGGCTGGCGGGGGACGGCGGCCGACATCGTGCGCCACGCGGTGCAGGCGCTGGGCGCGGGGGAAGGGCTACGGGCGGCGATCGGCCCCTGCATCCGGGGCTGCTGCTACGAGGTGGGGGAGGAGGTGATCGACCGCGTCGCCGCCGTCGCGCCGGGACGGGCCTGGCTCTCGGCCCGCCACGTGGATCTCGCCGTGGCGAACGCCGCCATCCTCGCCGAGCTGGGCGTAGCGACCGAGATCGTGGGCCCCTGCACGCGCTGCGACCCGCAGTACTGGTCGCATCGGCGCGACGGCGCGAGCGCCGGGCGCCAGGTGGGCGCGATCGGGCTCCCACCGTGATCGTGCTGCTCCTGGCCTGTCGCGACCCGGCCCTCGACCCGGTGCGCGGTGCGCTCGCCGCCTACGAGCGTGGGCGGGTGGCGCTCGACGAGGGGAGGATCGACGAGGCGGTGACCGCCTTCGCCGATGCGCGCGCGCACGACCCCTCGAGCCCGCTGCTGCTGCTGTGGGAGGGAAAGGCGCTCGCCGCCCGGGGCGATCTCGCCGCCGCCGAGGGCCGCGCGAGCGAAGCGATCGCGCGCGAGCCGCGCCTGGGACTGGCCTGGTACCAGCGCGCCGCGTGGCGGGCGCGTATGGGGCAGCTCGACGGGTCGGCCAGCGACCTCGCCGCCGCGTTCCAGCTCGGGGCCACCGGCCCGCTCGAGGCCGCCGCCGATCCCGACTTCTCGGCGCACCTCGGCAACCCAGCTCTCGCCGGCATCCTCCCGCCCACGCCGCTTGTGCTCGACGCCCGTGGCCCCGAGGGCGCGGTCTTCGTCGGCAGCGAGGTGGAACTCTTGCTGAGCGTGGCCGCCGCGCCGCCGCTGGCCTACGGCCTGCGGCGGGAGGGAACCGACCCCGGTTGCCTCCGCCTCGATAGGGTGGTGGAGGAGCGGCACGCCGAGGCCCATGCCGTGGTGTCGGTGATGCACCTCCGGGCGCGCGCCACCCGAGCCTGCGCCGGCGCGATCGGTCCCTTCCGCGCCGACAGCAGCCTGCCGGTGCAGGCGACGAGCGTGTCGGACGCGCTGTCACTGCGGGTCGAGGCACCCCAGTCCTTCGCCGGGGGACAGGTCGCCACCTTCCCCTCCGCCATCCCCGTGCCGAGCGTGCTTGCCGATCCCGATGGCGCCTGGGCGACAGGGAGGCTCGGCGACTGGGTGTACGCCATCGGCCGCGCCGACCAGGTGGCCACCCTGGACGGCGCCGCGCCCGAGCTGGGGCTGGAACTGCGGGAGGAGTCGACGACGCGCGCCGCAGGCGGGGCGTGGCGTCGCGAGGGACGGTCCACCATCCAGGTCGACGGTCGCGACTTCGTCGTGGAGTGAGGGACTAGCTCGGCGAGCTGGTCGTCGACACTGTCGCCGCGTCGCCCG
>Ga0194131_10006283_pt1 | contig 16599 bp, 19 predicted proteins | sample TA2KigO120mmetaG_FD_148631 | JGI IMG/M metagenome (GOLD analysis project Ga0194131, IMG submission 148631) | Freshwater microbial communities from Lake Tanganyika, Tanzania - TA2015053 Kigoma Offshore 120m | ecosystem: Environmental > Aquatic > Freshwater > Lake | place: Tanzania: Lake... | reverse complement strand
TGCCTGGATTCTACCCCCCGCCGCCACCCCCCGCGACGCTCGCTGGCCCGCCGGATGCACCAGCGGTGACCCTGGAGGGAACTGATGAAGACTGTCGCCGGGATCTTCGCCTCTCGTGATGCCGCTGTCGGCGGCATCCAGCGACTCCGTGGCATCGGTGTTCGCGAAGACGCCATCAACGTACTGGCTCCGGGCACCGCGGACCGCTTGCGCGGCAACGTCCCGACCGACGAAGCCGAGCAGCCCGGCATGGGCACGGCCATCGGCGCCGTCGCCGGCGGCGCCACCGGCGCGGCCATCGGCCTGCCGATCGGCGCCGCGGTCTCGAGCCTCGTCATTCCCGGCATCGGGCCGATCATCGCGGCCGGCATCATCGGCGCCGCGCTCTTCGGCGCCGGCGGCGCAGCGATCGGCCATTCGATGGAAGAGAACCTCTCGCACGGGCTGCCGCGCGACGAGCTGTACCTCTACGAAGAGGCGCTCCGCCGCGGCAAGGTCGTGGTGTTCGTGCAGGCGGAAGGCGAGCACGACGCCGACATCGTGCGCGCCGCCCTCGAGGCCTCCGGCGCCGAGAGCATCGATGCCGCGCGGGACGAGTGGTGGGTCGGGCTGCGCGACGAGGAAGCCGCGGCCTATCGCGCGCGCGGCGGCGACTTCGACGCCGACGAGCTCACCTACCGCCGCGGCTTCGAAGCGGCGATGCTGCCGTTCGTGCGCGGACGCGGCTACGACGTGGTGGTCGTCGAGCTCCGCGACCGGTACCCCGAGATCTGCCAGGCGGACGCCTTCCGCTGCGGGTTCGAGCGGGGGCAGGTCTACGACCAGGCGCGCCGCGAAGGCCCGCAGGAGCGCGCGGCCTGAGCGAAAGTTCACAGCACCGTCACACCGCGCCCCCCCGTTGAGGCATGATGACTCCCGGGCCGCCGCCGGGCGGCCCGGGAGGATGCCATGAGCCGTCGCCTGTTCCTGCTGCTCGCGGTCCCCGTGCTGCTCGTGTTCGGCGCGAGCGCGCGCGCGGACGTCGCGCCGTTCGACGCCAAGGCCTTCGCCGACGCCCAGCGCGCCGGCAAGGGCGTCGTCATCCACGTCCACGCGCCCTGGTGAGGGACCTGCAGGCGTCAGCAGCCTATCGTGCATAGGCTCTCGAACGACCCGCGCTACAAGGACGTCGTCGTCTTCACCCTCGACTACGACAACGCCAAGGACGCCATGAAGCAGCTCAAGGTCTCCCAGCGCGCGAGCGTGCTCGCGTTCAAGGGCACGGCCGAGCAGAGCCGCATGGTGAACGAGACGAGCGAGGACGCGATCCGCAAGCTCTTCGACGCCGCGCTCTAGGGCGAACGGGCGGGATGGGCGGCCTCCTCCTCGGTTTCCTCGCCGGGACGCTGTCCGTCCTCTCGCCCTGCGTCCTGCCGCTCCTGCCGATCGTGGTCGGCGCGGCGCTCCAGCAGCACCGGCACGGCCCGCTCGCGCTCGCGGCCGGCCTCATCGTCACCGCGACGGCCACCGGGCTCTTCTTCGCCGCCGCCGGCTTCACGAGCGCGATCGACCGCGACGTGGCGCGCGCCGGCGCGGCGGCGCTCATGGCGCTCGCGGGCCTCGTCCTCCTCGTCCCCGCGCTGGAGGCGGCGCTGGCGCGCGCCGCGGCGCCGCTCGCGGGCGCGGCGGCCCGGCTCCTCGGCCGCGTGCCGGCGGGGCTCGGCGGTCAGGCGCTCGTCGGAGGGCTGCTCGGCTTCGTGTGGACGCCGTGCACGGGGCCGACGCTCGGCGCCGCGATCACGCTCGCGACCCGCAGCGAAAGCCTCGCGCACGCGGGGCTGGTGATGCTGGCGTTCAGCGTGGGCGCGGTCGTTCCCGTCCTGGCGATCGCGTACGGCTCACGCCGGATCGCGACCGGCGGGACGACGCTCATGCGCCTCGCGGCGGTCGGCAAGCCCGTCATGGGCGGGCTGCTCCTGCTCGTCGGCGCGCTCGCGGTCACCGGGACGGACAAGCGGATCGAGGCGTGGCTCCTCGATCACCTGCCCGAGTGGCTGATCGCGCTGACCGTCTCGATCTAGAGCAGGCTCGACCGGACCGACGGGTACCAGCGCAGCAGCGGCGAGTCGTCGCACAGGATCGTCTCGTCGCGCTGCGGCCCGGTCGAGATCATGCAGAACGGCACGCCGATCAGCTCTTCGAGCCGCTCGAGATAACGGCGCGCCTTCGCGGGCAGGTCGCTCTCGAGCTTGGCGCCCGAGGTCGGCGTCATCCAGCCTTCCATCTCCTCGTACACGGGCTCCGCGGCCGCGAGCGACGTCTCGTCCTCGGGGAAATCGGTGAGCAAGTCGCCCTGGTAGCGATAGCCGATGCAGACCTTCACGGTCTCGCACTGGTCGAGCACGTCGAGCTTGGTGAGCGCGATCGTGTCGATGCCGTTGATGCGCACCGCGTAGCGCAGCACGAGCGCATCGCACCAGCCGGTGCGCCGCGGGCGCCCCGTGGTGGAGCCGTACTCGTTGCCGCGCCCGCGGATGACTTCGGCCAGCTCGCCGTGCATCTCGGTGGGGAACGGCCCCTCGCCGACGCGCGTGCTGTACGCCTTCGCCACGCCGAGCACGCCGTGGATCCGCGTGGGCGGCACGCCGGTGCCGGTGGCGGCCCCGCCGGCCGTCGTGGACGACGACGTCACGTACGGATACGAGCCGTGGTCGAGGTCGAGCATGGTCGCCTGCGCGCCCTCGAAGAGCACGTGGTAGCCGGCGTCGATCCACTTCGTGAGCAGCATCGCGGTGTCGGTGATGTACGGCGCGAGCCAGCCGGCGAAGCGCAGATACGGATGGAGGATCTCCTCCACCGTGAAGCTCTGCGCGTCGTAGATCTCCCGCAGGATGCGGTTCTTGATCGCGAGGTTGTCCTCGACCTTGCGGCGCAGCAGGCGCTCGTCGAGCAGGTCCGCCATGCGGATGCCCATCCGGCCCGCCTTGTCGACGTACGCGGGACCGACGCCCTTGCCGGTGGTGCCGATGCGGCGCGCGCCCAGCTTCGCCTCCGAGGCGCGGTCGAGCACGGGGTGGTACGGCATGATCAGGTGCGCGTTCTTCGAGATGAACAGGTTGCCGTCGAGCGTCACGCCGCGCTGGACGAGCGATTCCATCTCCTCGATGAGCGACCCGGGGTCCACCACCACGCCGCAGCCGATCACGCACCGGCAGCCGGGATGAAGGATGCCCGACGGGATCGTGTGGAGCACGTACTTCTCGCGGCCCACGACGACCGTATGGCCGGCGTTGTTCCCGCCGGCGTAGCGCACCACCACGTTGAGGTGGGGCGTGAGGATGTCCACGACCTTGCCCTTGCCCTCGTCCCCCCACTGCGTTCCGACGACCACCACGTTCGGCATGCTCAGCTCCTGCCCCGACCGAATGTCGCACTGAAATAGCGATCCGGTGCTTCCAGAACGTCCGCGACGGCGAGCACCCGCTCGCCGCCGGTCGCGAGGTCGATCGCGAGGACCTCGCCGGCCTTGGTGCGCTCGCCGCCCACCACGAGGGCGACGCCCGCGCGGTGCGCCTTCGCATAGGCGAGGGACTCGCCGAGCGCGCGGCTCACGATGTCGCGGGAGACCGACGCGCCGCGGCCGCGCAGGCGGCGCGCGAGCGACAGCGCCGCGGTCTTCTCGCGGGTGAAGTCGATGATGAAGAAGTCCGGGCCCGCCGGCGTCACCTCGACGCCCTGGGCGGCCATCACGCTCAGCGCCCGGCCGATGTCGAACGCGAAGCCCACCGCCGGACATTCGTAGCCGAAGCGCCCGAGCATGTGATCGTACCGCCCGCCCCGCGCGATCGACGCCCCGAACCCCGACACGTACGTCTCGAAGTAGAGCCCCGAGTAGTAGTCGAAGCCGCGCACCTCGCCGAGGTCGAGCAGCACCGACGCCCCGAGCCCGTAGATCTTCAGGAGGCGATAGACCTCCGCGATGTTCTCGAGCGCGCGCGCCGAGCGGGCGTTGCGCGCGAGCGCGGCGGCCCGGTCGAGCACCTCCTCACCGCCGACCAGCGTGGGCAGCGCGAGCAGCGCCTCGCCCACCGCCGACGGCACGGAGGCTTCGGCCACCAGCGTCTCGAGCGTGGCGGTGTCCTTGCGCGCCAGCGCGGCGCGCAGCTCGCGCGCGGTGCCGTCGGTCGTGATCGCCTCCAGCAGCCCGCGGAAGAAGTCGAGGTGGCAGAGATCGAGCTGGAAGCGATGCAGCCCGAGCGCGTGCAGCCCCTCGACCGTCATCGCGATGATCTCCACCTCGGCCTCGGGCTTCTCGAGCCCGATCAGCTCCACCCCGGCCTGGTAGAGCTCGCGGTACTGCGAGACGTGCGGCTCGTCGTAGCGGAACACGTTCGTGAGGTACGCGAGGCGGAGCGGCTTCAGCTCGTCCCGCATGCGGGTGGCGACCACGCGGGCGATCTGCGGCGTGATGTCGCCCCGCAGCGCGAGCACGCGGCCGGTCTCGCGGTCGACGAACGTGAACATGCGCTCCTGCACGTTCTCGTCGGTGCCCGTCGAGAGCACGTCGAGGTACTCGAAGGTCGGGGTGACGATCTCGCGATAGCCCCAGCGCTCGAAGATGCCGAGCAGCGCCCGCTCGACGTGGCGCTTGCGGGCCGCTTCGTCCGGGAGGTAGACGCGCGCGCCCTTCGGGAGCTGCGTCGGCATGCGCGTCACGCGAGCACCCCCGCGGGATTCGGGTCGGCGAGGTGCGAGAGCGTGTTCATGCGATGCACGCTCACCCACCCCGGCCGGTACTCGATCTCCGTGAGCCCGCCCGGCGACGCATCCACGCTCCAGAGCCGGCCCGCGTCGAGCCCGAGCGCGGCGAGCACGATCAGCCGCACGACGATCGCGTGGGTGACCAGCGCCACGGTTCCGCCGTCGTGCGCCGCCTGCACCGCCGCCAGCCCTTCGGACACGCGCGCGGCGACCGCGCGGAGCGCGTCACCGCCCGGCGGGGTCGCCTCGCCGGGCGCCTCGCGCCAGCGGGCGTAGAGCGCGGGCGAGTGCGCGGCCGCTTCGTCGCGCGTCAGCCCCTCCCACGCCCCGAACCGCATCTCCTGAAAGCGCGGATCGAGCGTGACGTCGAGACGGTGGGGCTTGGCGATCGGCTCCGCGAAGGCGCGGCAGCGCTCGAGCGGGCTCGCGTACACGGCGGCGAGGGACACGCCCGCGAGCGCGGCGGCGGCGGCCTCGGCCTGGCGCTGCCCCGAGGGCAGGAGCGGCACGTCGCGCCCGCCGGTGAACCGCCGGGCGCGCGACCACTCGGTCTCGCCATGTCTAAGGAGGAAGAGCCTCACCACATTCACAACCTGATCATTGTACTGAACGCCGCGGCGTGGCGAAACGTCTTACCGCCGGATTCGATGCGCCGACGGAGGTGGAATCCCGGGCCACGGGGCCGTCCGCGCCCGGGCCGACCTGGATCGCCGGCCACTGGTCCCCGCGCGCGGGCGGGGTCTTTGGCTCTATGTGGGTCGAGCGTGGCGACGACGGACTACACGGGCGCGCGTAGCGCGCGTGCCGGAGCGTGGCGGCGCTGAACCGGTCGGGGGCGGCTGACCCGTTACCCGCCCCCGGTCGTTGGCGTGTGGCGAGCGAGAGGAAATACGTCCCCCGATCAACCGCGCCGGCGGATCGGGGGTCAGAGCCCCCGACCGGCTCGGCGCCGCCACGCTCCGGCACGCACGCTACACGCGCTCCGCGAAGACCTTCTGAGCGCCGCGGATCGACGCGCCGAAGTCGACCGGCACCCCCAGCGAGGCAAGCACCTGCTCGAGCGCGGAGAGCGCCACGATGACGTCGAAGTCCGCGGCGTAGCCCATGTGGCCGAGGCGGAAGAGCTGGCCTTTCATCTCTCCCTGCCCGCCCGCGATGGTGATGTTGTGCGTCTGCGAGTACGCGGCGACGATCTGCTCGCTGTCGATGCCGCGCGGCGCGAGCACGGGCGTCAGCGCCGGGCTCGGATTGGTCTTCGCGAAGACCTGGAGCCCGAGCGCTTCCACGCCGGCCCGCGTCGCGCGGGCGAGCCGGTCGTGGCGGCGGAACACGTTGGGATAGCCCTCGGCCTCGAGCATCCGGAACACCTCGCGCAGGCCGACCACGATCGACACCGCGGGCGTGAAGCGCACGTCGTTCTTCGCGTTGGCCGCACGCTCCTTCGCGAGGTCGAAGTAGTACTTCGGCAGCTTCGAGGCCGCGACGTGGCGCCACGCCTTCTCCGACACCGCGCAGAACGCCAGGCCGGGCGGCAGCATGAGCCCCTTCTGCGAGCCGGCGACCACGACGTCGACACCCCAGGCGTCCATCTGGAGGTCGGCGATGCCGAGGCTCGACACCGCGTCCACGATGAGGATGGCGTCGTGTCCCCTCGTCACCGCCGCATACGAGGCGACGTCGTGCAGGACGCCGGTCGACGACTCGCTGTGCTGGGTGAGCACGGCCTTCACGCCGGGCGTCTTCGCGAGCGCCTCCTGGACGCGCGCGGCCGGCACGGTCTCGCCGAACGGCGCCACCAGCTCGACGACGTTCACGCCGTACGCCGTCGCGATCTCCACCCAGCGCTCGCCGAACTTGCCGGCGCGCACCACGACGACGGTGTCGCCCGCGGACAGCGTGTTGACGACGGCAGCTTCGAGCGCGCCGGTGCCGGAGCACGTGAACGGAATGACGTCCTGCGCGGTCTGGAAGAGCTTCTTCAGCCCCGCGCGGACTTCCGTGAACAGCGCCTCGTACGCCGGCGTGCGGTGGTGGATCATCGGCTGCGCCATCGCGAGCAGCACGTTGCTCGGCACGGGCGTCGGCCCCGGCGCCATGAGCTGGTACTTTTTCATCGGTGCCTCCGTGGGGTGAAGTGGGATGAAGTCGAATCGGGTCGTTCTACGAGGTAAATCGCGCGCAGTCGACGGCGACGCTCAGGGGGCGAAGTGGGGGGAAAGAGGCTCTGGTGGTCACAGAAGTGGTCATAGGCCGGCGCGCGCGAGGAGTTCGGCACCACAGGCTTCGACGTAGAGCGCCCGCGCGGTCGGATCCTCGAGCACGCGTCGGCGTACGGTCTCCGGCTGCTCGCACTGTCCGAGCCGCCGTACCGAAGCGATGTTGAGATCGCGCGCGGTGAGCGCGCCGACGTTCAAGAGCATCCTCATCGCGTCGTCGGAGCCGTCACGCGCGAGCGCCCGGAGCGCGTCGACCGCGAAGTCGTAGTCGGCCAGATCGCGGGCGGTGGCGCCGCGTCGGACGAGCTCGTCGCGCAGCGAGGTCGGCGCGGGCGGCGGTGGTGATCGCCGGTCGAGGAGCGCCACGGTCGCGGTCAGCGCGATCGAGAGGCTGACGACGGCCACCGCGGTGCGCATGCGGCTACCGTATCACGCGAAGGCGCGGCACTGCGTCCGTGCGTCCCGTGAACGAGGACGGCCGGCGACTTACAGGCCGAAGAGCAGCATCACGACGCGCAGGATGTCGGTCACCTGCGCCATCGCCGCGTCGGGCTTGAGGCCCTGTGTGAGGACGTAGTAGAGGACCAGCACCGTCCCGAGCCCGCCCTGGATGACGACCTTCGGCCGTCGGCGTGCAAAGCCCCACACCGCGCGCCCGATCGCGAGCGCCTTCGCGCGATCCATCACCGCCCGAGCACGCCGCCCAGCGCGCCGCCGCCGGGGGCTGCGGAGAGACCGAGCTTGAGGATCGTGCGCTGCGCGTCGAGGTAGAGCGGGGCGCACGCGATCTGCACCGTCTCGTCCGGCGGTGCGTTCGCGCGCCGGCGCAGCTCGCGCACCTTCATGAAGGCGGAGAAGATGCCGACCGCGTGGAGCTCGAGCGTCTGTGCTTCGGACATCTGCGCGAGCAGCGCGTCGGCGCAGTTGACGCCGGCGACGTCGTGCGCGGCCGCCGCGATCTCCTTCCCGCGCTGGACGTCCTCGGGCGTGAGCGCCGAGCTGAGGACCTTGCCGAGCCCGCCGCCGCCGACGCAGCCGGTGCTGGCGAGGACGATCAACAGGAGCACGAAGGGCTTGGCGAGCATGACGCCTCCTCTCAGGGTGACGACCGGGGAACGTCCTGGCCGGCGAGCGCGAGGCAGAGCCGGTGCACGAAGAACAGCCGGCGCATCCAACCACGACCGAACGTCTGGAACGTGTTCGGCGCCGCGTAGAGGAGCGCGCGGCGCGCGAGGTAGTCGACGAGCACTTCCGATGGATCCCGCCAGAGCGCGGCGAGGCTCACGGGTCCGAGGTCGCCGTCCGTCTTCACGCGCGCGGCGGCCTGCAGGAGCAGCACCGACCGTCGCGCGCCCTGGTTTACCGCGCCATCGAAGGCCGCCACGGCGAGCGGCGGTGGGAGATCGTCGCCGCGGACGGCATTCCAATAGTTGCGCCGGTAGACCTGGATGGCCCCCTCGCGCGACGGCGGCCACGGCGTGAGGGTCGGGTGGTAGTTGCGGGCGATCCCCCACCACGTCTCCCCGCCCGGGTCCTCGGGGTCGTTCGCGTACTCCTTCTCGATGCCGAGGACGAACGTGATCGCCGTCGCGAACGTGTCAGCGCCGTCGGCGGTCCTCGAGCGCGCGGTCACGGGTCCGACGGCACGCGAGCCGCCGGCCGACACCTCACGCATGCGCCGGCTCGGGCATCGCGCGCGCGGCGTCGAACTCCGCGAAGACTCGCCGCACGTACTCGACGGTCTCCCGGGCGGTCGCCGTCATGGTCACTTCTGGCAGCACCATCGCGATCGCGACCCATTGATCACGCGGAAGGTCCCGCTGCTGGAGGAACGCCTGGGCACGAACGATGTCGCGCGGTCCTCCGTGGTACGCGGCACAGGCCACGCGGAAGCGCTCCAGCCCGGCTGCGGCTTTGAAGGTGGCCCACATCCCGGCGAGGATCAGCGCGCCCTCGCGAATCGCCACCTCGGGGTTGTCGGCGTTGCGCGTGCCGTCGAGCGCGAGGTCCCCGCGCTCCATGAGCGGCATGCGTCGGAGGGCGCCCGGCCTCGGGGTCGTCGCGTCCGGTGTGGACTTCTGTCTCGCCATCGCCTTGAGGAGGCGCCAGTCAGCAGACGTATCGAAGCCGAAGCGCTGGGCCGTGACGTGCCAGTACCACTGGAAGAGCGAGTCGTACCGGTCTTCGGCGCGGAGGGGCGGCATCACGGTGCGCGTCGGCGTCAGTGGCCCGGCGCGGCGGAGAGCGCAGCGGCGACCACCTTGCCGACGGCGCCGATGATGTGGCCGACCGCCGCCACGAGCGCCGCCGCTACGGTGGCGATCACCGCCGTCCGGCGATTGGCCCGGCGGCGCGCGCCGCGGTGTTCGGCCAGCTCGCCCGCGTGGCCGTCGAGCTTGGTGGTGAGGGCCCTGATCTCCGTCTTCGTCTCCTCGCGGAAGCGCTGTTGCTCCCGGACGACGCCTTCCAGACCTCCGGCGACTCGGCCGAGCAGCACCTTCACGTCGTCCACGATGGCGGCCTCCTCCGGGTGCGAGGGCGCCGCTATCCCCGTTCGGTCAGGAGACGATTCGAGACGGCAGCGGAAACTTATGCACTCCCCGCGCGCGGTAGGATCGGGGCGGTGTTCCGAGACCTCGAGGACGACCCAGCGCCGTTACCGCACGGGGTCCGCGATCCGCGCCTCACCGGCTGCGGACCGCTCGACTACGGGCTCAGCGTCTGTCTGCGGCCGGCGGGGCACGATGGCGACCACCGTCCGATCCGGTGGTCGTTAGCCGCCCGCTTCGAGGCGATGGTGACGCTCGTGGAAGGCGATCGCGTGAGAGTCACGCTGCTCACGGATCGCCTCTCGCCGGACGACCCGATCCGGCGCGCTAACGAGCCGCCGTCGCTCCCCGACGCTCTTCGAGCTTCTCGAAGCCGCGCATGATCGTCTCCTCCTGCGCGGCGAGCGCGGCCTGTCGGCGCGTGCGGCCTGCCGTCGTGAGGCGCGGGTCCTCGGCGACGCGGCGCGCCTCGTTGCGGATCTCGGCCAGCTGGCGCCCGACGTTGTCGAGGTAGGTCCGGTTGGCGAAGGCGTGCTCGGCCCGGAGCTCGCGCACGCGGGCGGTTTCGCCCTTGCGCTGCGCGAACTTGATGCTCTCGGCGAGCTTGCGCGACTCGTCGAGCCGGTCGTAGAACCGCTCCTTGAGCTCGAGCACCTGGTAGTTGCCGCCGGTGCCGAGGAAGCGCGAAGCGATCGGCAGCCGCGCCGCCCGCTCGTACTCCCCGCGCGCGTCCGGCCGCGGATCGGCGAGCACCTTCGAGGTGAGGTCGAGTGCCGTCTGGCCGACGCCGCCGGTGCCGGACGTGACGGCGTACTGCAGCTTGCGCGGCGAGAGGCCGGTCGCGCGGCCCAGCGTGATCGCGAGCGGCGCCGTCGTGGGCCCGTATTGATCTTCGGCGCGCCGGCGCTCTTCCGCCTTCGGCACGATGGGCCGCCGCAGGAAGTAATTCTGATTGCTCAGGAGCTCGGTCGGGATCCGGAGCGCCGGGTTCGCGGAGGTGATGAGGCCCGAGCCGGCGCTCGCCGCCCACGCCTTCGCGCCGCTGCCCTTGAGGTCGAACGGCACGGGCGAGAGGTTGCCGAGGAAGTCGGCGCCCATCTTCTCGACGCTCGCGGGGTGCCGCATCGCGAGGTGGTCGAGCCCCTGCTCCAGGAGCGTGCCGAGGACCTGCTCGGTCTGCTCCTTGGCGATCTTGATGTACGCCCGGCGCGTGCTGCCGTCGCTGTGCTGGTACGTGTACGGGAGCAGCACCGTGTAGAAGCGCTGGCGCTCGGAGGGGTTGAGCTCCTCGAGGCCGTGGTCGTCGCGGTAGTGCTGGTTGTAGAGCCAGAGCAGGAGCGCGGGCACGAGCAGGTACAGGGTCGCGCGCAGGCGCACGCTCGGATCGCTCGCCAGCCGGCGGATGTCGGCGTCCGTGCCCTGCAAGCGCGCGTTGTAGAACATGATGAGCAGGTTCGAGGCCTGCCCCCACGCGCCGATCCGCGAGAAATTCGGCGAGCCGCCGTAGTTAGCCGTCTCGTACGCGACCGCCTCGGCGCTGTCGCCGCTGCGCAGGCCACGCATGAAGGTCTGCAGCTTCGTCGTCTCCTCGATGAGGTTGTTCACCTCGCGCGCGATGCGGAGGAGATTCGCGCGCTGGACGACGGCGCCGACGCCCTCGCGGATCCCGGCGGCGTCGCGGAGGAACTGCCCCGGCGTGACCGCCTTCTGGAACGTCGAAAAGGCCGCGCCGCTCTCGAGGAAGTCCTCGTAGAGCGCATTCGGCTTGCCCTGCCAGGCGCCGGCGTAGACGTGGTAGAGCGCGCGTAGCCAGTCGAGCCCGAACGAGGCCGCCTCTCACGGCGCCTTGACGCCGTAGCGGGAGTACACGGCGGCGCGCTTGAGGTCGCGCTGCAGGTTCGTCAGCGCGAAGGCGATGTTGGCGCCGGTCGCGCCCGCCTGCAGGATCTCCTTCGGCACGCGAAGGATGGCCGCGACGGCGCCCATCGTGTCCGCGTCGAGGAACTGCATCGCGCGCGCGACGTCGGGCGGCACGGCGTAGTTGGTCCGCTTGCCGTCGACGAAGGCGTGGACGACGACGCGATCGCCGGGCACCGACTCGCCCTCGACGCGGGTGATGACGTCGGGCAGCACGCGGTGCAGGTCGGTGACGGCGCGCGCCGCACGGTTGCGGTTGATCTGGGACAGCGCGCGCACGGCCTTCTCGAGCGAGGATTCGAGCACGTTGCGCACGTCGCGCTCGGTGCCCTCCATCCGCTTGACGACGCTCTGGTACTTCACGTCGTACGGCTTGGCGGCCGCGCGGGCCTCGCCGACCTCCGTGATGTAGTCGAGGACGTGCATCGGGACGTAGTCCTCGCCGCGGCTGGTGAGGTGGGCGTACAGCCCTTCGCTCACGAGGCCGGCGTCACGGGCGCGCTCGAGCACGTCCCGGTTCAGGGCCCAGACGCCGGCGGCGAGGCGCTCGACCTCGGCCAGGCGATCCAGCCCGAGCTCGTCGATCAGCTGGTTGAGGCCGTCGTCGATCTTCGGCAGGTCGAACTCCCGCGGGTTCACGAAGCCGCCGTCCTCGAGGCGGCGCCCGTCGGCGTCCACGATCGGCGCCCCGTCGCGCAGCCCGCGGTCCTGCAGGTCGCGGATGCGCTTCGCGAACTGCTTGAGCGTGAGGTACTGATTCAGCGCGTTCTCGAGCCCGGCGTCGTGGGCCTCGCGGTAGATACGGCCGAGGCGGCGCGCGAAGACGAGCGCCTGGCCGCGCGCGCGGTTCGCGGCGAGCTCGGCCATTTCGACGGGCGACTCGCCGCGCTCGGCCGGGGCGCCCGCGTTCTCGAGCAGCCGCCCCAGCTGCCGCAGCGGCTCGAACTGATTGACCTGCGTTTCGTAGACGCGGTCGCGGCCGCGGCGGAGCATGTCGGCGACCGTGCGGCGCCGTGGCGGCCGCGCCATCGCGTCGATGTCGGCGAGCGGCGTGCCGGGCGGCGCCGTTGGCGGCGTGGGCCGGCTGCCGCCGATGGCGCCGCGCTCGTTCAGGACGTCGCTGGTGCCCCCGGGGCTGAAGGCGCCGGGCCCGGGTCGACCTCCTCGAACCGGATCATCGGCCATCGCAGGGTCGCGGCCTGCTCCGCGGCGATCGCGAAGATCTTCGCCGGGTCGACGCCCGCGCTTCGGGCCTCGCGCAGCACCTCCCGGATCACGTTCCGATCCGCGGGCCGCTGCAAGGTCGGCATCAGGAGGCTCAGAAAGGTCTGTTCGTCCCTCGTGAGCGTCCTGGACGAAGGGGGTGTCGGCAGCGAGCTGCTGGTAGATGGCTCCATCGTTCGCCTCCAAGGCGCGCGTCAGGGTCTCGACGGTCTCACGAATCTGGGGGAGGACGCGGGCGACCGCGCAGGTGTAATCGACCGCGAACGACTCGTCGTGCCCGCGGCGCACGACGTGGACGATCTCGTGCACCAGCGTAGCGGCGAAGTAGTGCGCGATCTGCTGGGGGATCTCGTTGGCGCCGATCCGCCCGGCCGCCGCGTCGCGGTGGGCCATCGTGCTCATGACCCACGGATTGAAGACCAGACGGTCTCCCGCGGGGTGGCGCACGGTGGCGCCGAGATAGCGGTAGTCGGTCCCGAAGCCGACGAAGTCGCCGCCGTAGAGCGCGGTGTTCCAGTCGGTGAGCCGATCCTGCAAGAGCGCGAAGGCGTTGTGCGTGACGCGCGCGAGCTCGGCATAGCGCGGCGACGTCGCGATGAGCTCGATGAGCTCGGGCGGCATGGCGCGCGCCGTGTCGGCGAGCCGATACGAGGTGGTGCCGATCCGCGGGCCGTCGATGATCGCGCGGATGGCGTCCTGATTACTGAGGTCGTCGGGCGCCGACGGCGCGGGGTCGCCGGTCGGCGTTGGCTCCTCGGGCACGCTGGGCGTGAAGAGCGAGCCCTGGGCAGCATCCGCGGCGCGCTGCTCGGCGTCGCGCACCTGCCCGAACAGCGGGAGCTCGTCGGTCGAGCGCTGCGGGCGCCGCGCGCGGGTTGGTTTCGGTGGGAGTCCGCGAGCTGGCGTACCGGGGATCAACGCCTGCGGGCCCCTCTCCGTCTGCTCGAAGCGTGGCGGCGCGGGCGCGGGCTCAGCGGCCTCAAGCAACGCGCGCAGCTCGGCGGCCGCGTTCTTGTCCCGTACCGCGACGTCGATCTGCTGCCCGCGCTCGGCGGCGACGGCAAGCCGGTGGCGCCCGTCGTTGACGTGGACCTGCCCGGCGCGTACCCTCGCGGCACTGAGGAGTCGAGCGCTCTCGGAGAGGTCCCAATGCCCGACCTGCTCAAGGCTGCCCAGGACGATCTGGCCGCGATCTACTTCCACTACAAGCCCGGTTCGAAGGAATGGAGGGCCGCGGTGGCGCCGATTCACGCGCTGCGGCCCATCGAACAGCCCGACGTGCAAACGCGCGCGAAGGTGCCAAGACGGCGCGCACAGTGACACGGGCTGCCCACCAGCTGTGCAGGTGCCTTGCGCTCTGGGCACTTGCCGGCCTCGTGGGATGCGCGAGCGCCGCGGCGCCGTCGAGCCCGCGGATGGTCGAAGCGCAGCGGCTTGCCGACGAGGCGCGCGTGATGTTCGGCGGTCCGCCGGTGCGTGTCGTCGTCTCGGACGCGTTACCGATGCACGCGGGCGCGCAGTACCGCGACGGGATGCTGGTCATCGCCCCGGCGATCGCCGATAGCCCCTACTTCTTGCCGCTCGTCGCGCACGAGCTCGGGCACGCGACGCTCGGGCACGTACATCGTGCCGCGGGGCGCGAGGACGCGGCTCGCCAGGAGCTCGATGCGAATGCGCGGGCCGTCGAGATCCTTCGCGGTGTGCGCGGACTGACTGACCGCGCGGCCGCCGCGTCGATGGGCGCGTATCTGGCGACGCTCGTTCGGACGAACGCAGTGATGCCGGACGGTCACCCACCGGCGTGCGCGCAGCTGCGCGATCTGCAGCGCCGCTATCCGGGCGATTGGGTGAAGGGATTGGCGTGCGTCGAGCGGCGGTGATGGTCCTCGTGGGATGGTATCTCCTCCTTCCGCCGACACCCGGAGCGCAGCCGCCGTACGGCACATGGGAGCACGCGGGCTCGTATGACAGCGCGGCGGACTGCGTCGAGAGCAAGCACCGCTCGATCGCGACGCTCGAAGCGCTATACAAGAAGGTGACGCCCCATCGCGACATCACGGCTGACCGTCTGTGGCAGCGTTACATCGACGCGCGTTGTGTGGCCTCTGACGACCAGCGCCTGAAGTAGCCGGTGGGCCTCTACAAGGTCGGCCGCGCGTTCTACTTCCGCTTCCGGTTCAAAGGCCAGCACGTGCGCCGATCCGTGGGCCCGGTCTCGCGCCGGCTCGCGCAGCTGGCCGAGGACGCTGAGCGCAAGCGCCTCCGTGCGCGCTGGGTCGCGCAGCGCTTCGGGGCCGAGGATCAGGACGTCACCGACGGGCTGGTCCCGACGCTCGAGGCCTACACGCGCGAGACATACCTGCCGACCCATCTGCCGACCCTCGCGGCGTCGAGCCAGGTGCAGGCGCGCTCGCTGGTGAACAAGCTCGTCCGCGACCTCGGTGCGGTGCGCCTCGACGAGCTCGGACCGCCGGTGCTGGATCGGTGGCGGTCGACGCGCCTGGCACGCGACAAGGTGAGCCTCGTCCAGGTGACGAACGACGCGCGCTTTCTGAGCTCGATCATCAACCACGCGCGTCGCCAGCGGGTCGTGACCGCGCATCCGATGCACGGCTGGCGCTGGCCGAAGCCCGAGGCCGCGCGCTTCCACGTAATCAGCGAGACTGAGGAGCGCGCGCTACGCCGCGCCGCCGGCGAGATCTACGACGAGGACCTCGCCGAGCGCGTGCCGCGGCCGATTGACCTGCGCCCGTGGATGGACCTCGCGCTGGCGACCGGACTCCGGAAGGACGAGCTCCGGCGCGCCATGCCCGAGCACGTCGACGTCGCGCGCAAGGAGCTCCGGTTTCGTCAGCCGAAGGTGAAGCGCGACAAGATCATCCCGCTCGAGCGCCCGACCCTGCAGCTGATCGCGAAGCTCCGGCGGCCGGGCCTGCCCCTTCTCGCGCGCCCTGACGGCACGGTGGCGACGATCACGAGGATCGACCGGATCTGGAAGCGTGTGCGCACACGGGCGAAGCTGCCGGGGATCCGCTTCCACGACCTGCGCCATACGTTCGCGACGCGCGCGCTCGAGGCTGGCGGCAGCGTGCCCGAGGTGGGCGACATGCTCGGCCACAAACCGCCGGACTACAAGATGACCTGGCGGTACGTGCACGCGATGCCGGAGGGCAAGCGGGCGACGATTCGGAGCATGCTCGGTCTGAAAAGTGGTCATAGGCGCGGGGTGGGCCGCCGCTAACTACGCGGCGGAACGGGCGGAAACGTCGCTACGCGGTGAGCTGGTACTTTTACTTTTTCATCGACACGGCCTCCTCGTGGTCTCTGGCGAGTCTAGCGTCATTCGACACGCGCGCGGGAGAGCCGATCGATGATCGGCGGGCGCGGCGCGCGGACGGATTGGCCCAGTGCGGTGACGAAGATCGCGTCGAGGCCGGCGGAGGCCGGCGCGAAGAACTCGACGACCAGCCGGTCGTAGAACGTGAGCCCGGAGGCGCCGAAGCTTCCCCCGTACGCCGCGAGATAGGCGCGACCGCCGGCGAGGCCCGCCTCCAGGTTCGCGAGGCGATACGCACGATCGCCCCAGCGTGCGATCAGCGCGTCCAGCGGCGCGAGGAAGAAGATGACGGCGGCGGCCGCCGCCGCGATCGGCTGCTCGAGGCACAGGAAGCCGGCGCGCTCACGAAACTGGCCGGCCTCGATCGTTTCGAGCGCGTGCTCGTGCGGCAGGTAGCGGTAGGCGCCGGGCGCGACGCCCTCGACCGCATTCACGATCAGGAACAGCTCGACGAGGCCCGACGGCACGTCCGCGGGAACCGGACGCGTCGCCGCCCACAGCGCGGTCGCGAGATCATCCGAGGTGATGGGCGTGGGCGCGAACTGGCGCGTCGACCCGCGGCGCTGGATCGTCTCGGCGAGCGTGCGGCCGGCGTGCGCGCGCGGCGCGGGCAGCG
>Ga0194131_10006282_pt1 | contig 16599 bp, 17 predicted proteins | sample TA2KigO120mmetaG_FD_148631 | JGI IMG/M metagenome (GOLD analysis project Ga0194131, IMG submission 148631) | Freshwater microbial communities from Lake Tanganyika, Tanzania - TA2015053 Kigoma Offshore 120m | ecosystem: Environmental > Aquatic > Freshwater > Lake | place: Tanzania: Lake... | reverse complement strand
GGCCGAAGCACAGTTGCGGAATTTCAAACCGGCGAAAGCGGCGTTAGAGCGGGCGTTCGCCTTGAAAGACGTTCGCCACAAGGCCCTCGACGACCCGTTGTTGGCCAAGCTGTGGCCGAATTTGGATTGATAGGGGTTCAGACATCCTTCTGGCGTTGAAGGACCAGCGCGGCCCCCTCTCTGCATTTGCTTCCGGTGCCTTGCCCCTTGTTACGTCTTTCTGGCGTTGAAGGACCAGCGCGGGCGACTGGGCGACAAGCGGTCAGGAAGGCGTCCAAAACGGCGGGATCGGCGCCAGGACCAGCTTCCAGCCCGTGACGGGCGAACGGTTGCCAGGAACGCTTCTTCCATGCCGTGACGGTCCGCGTCCGCTTCGGCTTCGACAGCGTCGGCGACCAGCGCGGCGAGCGCGTTTGCGTTTCGCGCGTTTCGTGATGCGCTCATGGGGGGAGGGTGGACCTTTCGGGTAACCTGATTCCAGGTCGATCAAAAGAGATTCCTTACACGGGTCCGGCGCCCCGCCGGCAGGCGCGGAGCTTGGCGGAAGACGGTCCTCAAACCACTTTGCCCAAGTCTCAATACAGATGGGCCGTTCCTTCGTTGGCGGTGCCGATGTTGCGGTCAACACGCTGCGGGTTGGGTTTGTTCCCCCGACTCGGGGCGTAGAACTTCGCCCCGCGGATTGAATGCGGAATGCCAAGCCGTTCCTCGACGACGGCAAGGTCGTCTTTCAAGCGTTTGCGTTCATCCCGCTCCTTCGGGGAGTAAGGCATCGACCCCATCGAGTCATAGCCGACGCGTTCCTTCAACGTATGGATCGCACTTTTCAGTTCCTCGCGCCTCTTCTCTAGGCTAATCTGTTCTGACGGCGACAGAATCTCGGGGCCTCCCCCTTCCCTTCTTGGCGTTCTATCCTGATTACATTCTTCTTTGGTGTCGCTTGCTTGTCGCTTGCTTGTCGGCTGACGGTCGTTTTGTTTGTCGTTTGGATGGTCGTCCTTCGGCGCGACGATTGAGAAAACCCTTGAATCTTCGAGGCGCGCGACGGTGTGAAGGTTTGTCGCTTTGAATGTCGCGAGCTTCGCCGTCTTTAGGAAGGTTTTGGCCGTTCGATACTCGCGAGGCGACAACTTGAGTGTCGTTTTCACGTCGTCCTTGCCGAGCCAGCACTCGCCCTGAGCCAGCCCATTGACGCTCACGCCCTCGCGATAGCGGGCACGGTAGGCGATCAGACAGAGCAGCCGGAAGGCGTTGGGCTTTACGCGCAGCAGGTCGAGGAACTCGTCGGTTCGCCAGACGATGAAATAACCGTGGCGGTGACTTGGTGGTGAAGTGTTCACGCTGCAAGTGCGGTTTTAACGGCAATTCTGCCCGTGGACGCGCCGGAGCGGGCGGGCCGCTGTCCTGACCCATTCGCGCCGGAATCGTCGCTCTGGCGGGCGTCTGGCCCGACAGACCTGCAATAGGTGCCCATCAATTTGGCGATGACATTCCGGCCCCAACGCGGCGGCTTGTCCGCTCCAAAAATCCGCAGGTAAGGTCCGCTGACACTCCACGCGACGAGCCGGACGCCTTTCATCCGCGAAAGCTGCCGCGCGTGCTCCGGCCTGTGGACCTGGACGTGGATGTCACCCTTGTCCACCTGCCAAACGACGGGCGGGTGGCATTGCGCCGCAATCGCAGGCACCTTGAACCGCGGCTCCGTCCCGGCGAAGGCCGACGCGCCGCGGTTGAGTTGAACCGTCCTCACGCCGCGCCTCCCTTCTGCGTCCGCGCCTCGGAGATTTCCGCGGGCGGGTTGCTACTCAGCCACTCGACGAGCGACGCCGCATCCACGAGGCGCACGCCGCGGCGCGTGCCGGGCCGCTTGAGCGAATGGGACCGCACGTGGCCGGCCTTGACCGCGAGCCACATTTGCGAGCGGCTCAGGCCGGAGAACCAGCACAGCTCGCCGCTACGCGGCAGCCTCAGGAAGCGGGGTTGAAGTTGCGGTTGCGACGCGCCCACTGCCGCGTCGTCTGGCAGGACAGCATTCTGGCCGCTGTCTGGCTCGCGAGACTCGTGCTTCATGTGCAACGAGTCTCGCGCAAGTTCGCGGAAGAACCAGATGGGTTGGGATTATCTAAATCGGAAGCCTACTACTCCACGATAGGCCGGTTTCGAGGCGGGTAATCTTCGGGCTCGCTCGCCGAGGAATGTTCTTCGGTCCTAGGCGCCTTCCAAGCCGGACGTTTTCGCCGCAGGTAATCGAGGGGCTCGGTCGGCATCGACTCAAGCCATTCTTCATACAGGAATGTTAACGCATGATTCGCAGACTCAAACTTCCCGCCAGTTCGAGCGAATCCGTGCCTTCCAATCCGTTCCCGCGCGGCTTTCCTTGCGTGGAACCAGTCAGCCTGGTCTTTGTAGAGCGGCTTGCCCAAGAGAAACTCCGTGAACGCTCGGGCCAGTGGTGGACTGAATCCGAGCGGATCGAGAAGCCGCCACGCTACGAGTTGGCGCAGGTGCATCTGGCGAAGCGAGCCCGTGTTCTTCCCGTGACCGACACGAGAAGTCATCGCGGAGTTGGGATGGTGCTTTTCCAACCAGAGGCGAAAGGCCTTCGCCAATTCTAAAACTGAAAGATTCCAGTCCAACCGGAACAGGGCCAGTGAATGCGAATCGCTAATCGGAAAATGAGGCCTCTCTGCCAAATGTCGGAACGTCCAAGCGTTGGCTTGGACGTAATCAGGATCTGTCCCGATGCTTGGCGCCATGTCCTCACGGTTTTCCCGCTGAAGCGATTCACGCAGGTATGTTGATTCATCATCAGATGGCCAAAGGAACTCCATGCGTCGCCTTCGTTCCTCGGCTGAGATGGCTGTCTTGAACGGCCGCAAAGGCCACTCGGGACTGAATTGGAAGAGATGGCCGGACGTGATGTCCGATGAACCGATGTGAACGAGTTTCGGGCGAATCTTTGCAACGAGGGTCTTGAACGACTTGGCCTTGCATCCTCGGCGAAGTGACAGCCCGTGATCTCGTAGCACTCCAACCTGACGCGCCTCTTCCCAGTAGTAAAACTCGTCCCACTCGTCAGCGCGCAATCCCGAAACGTCGAAGTCGAAGTCGTCGAGGGACAATTTGGGACAGCGTTTCAGTCGTTCGCGCGCGGATGCGACGAAGCGTTCAAAGTTGCCCTCGATGTAAGGGAACTTCTCCGGCCCGCACGCTTTCAGCCTGTCGAGAAACCGCTGGTGCAACTCGGGCATTTTCTTCGCGGTCGCAGTCATGGCGCTTGGGCGAGTCCCCTTTTGTTTGCGTCCGATTTTTCTGGATGCCGTGAATGCGATGCGCCGGGCCGTTGGGGGTGGTGCCGGACACACAGCAACGAGAAGGCAAAATGCAAACGGGGCTGCTTTCTTGATTGAGCCAGGAGAACTACACTTTCAATCCCGGCAGCGTGTTCACGGCAGCGCGGAGCGTCTCCAACTCGGTGCGTGTGTAGCGGTCGTTCACCGAGTCGCTCTTGTGGCCCGTGAGCTTCTTCCGCAATTCCTGCGTCACGCCCGCGTTATGCATGGTCGAGTTGTAGGTGACGCGCAGCGCATGGAACGAAAGCCGCGAGAGCTTGCGCCGGCCGCCAGTTTGCACGGCATCATTTCCAACGCCCGCCGCTCGCATCAAGGCCAGAAACTGCCTGCTCAAGCCGCTTCGTCCGCCCACCGGCACCGCCGCGAGCCTCGGGCATAGCGGCCCGCCCGTGTCGCCTGCCAGCCTCGACAAGTGAGCATCCAGCGACGGATGGAGGGGAATCTGCAATTCCTCGCCAGTCTTCTGCGGCGCGACGCGCAGGCAACCCGCCGCAAGGTCCACGTTCTCCCAAGTGAGCGTCACGGCATCGGAGAGCCGCAGGCCCGCGTAGTAGCCGAGCAGGATGGCCGTTCGCCACTCGCCCTCGGCCACCTTGTGCAGAATCGCGACTTGTGCCGGCGTGAACGTCTTGCGGCGAACCTGCTTCACACGCTCCGGCAACTCAACCGAAGTCACCGGATTCGTGGCTACAAGGCCAAGCCGCCGCGCGGAGTTGAACACGGTTGAAAGCGTTTTCATTTCAACGACGCGAGTAGCCGGGGCAAGCCCTTCCTCCGCCAGCATGTCGTGAAACCTTTTGCAATCGGCGGGCGAGATGGCCGTGATGGGCAACTCCGCTCTCTTGTCGAGGAAGGCGAGGAATCGGTCCACCGTGCCATTGTAACGGATGCTCGTGCCTTCCTGCTTGGCGAGCGTCTTGCCGCGGAGCCACTCGGCGCAGAACACGCGCACCGTCTGCACGCGGAGCTTTTCACCCGTCGTCCGTTCGAGGATGCCGCCGATCACGTCGCGGCTCACGGCTTCCGTCAGCGTTGCTTCACGGCCCATGCTTGCGGCGCGCTCAAATTCAAGGGCCGCAGCAAGCGCCTTGCTTCGGTCCCGGAGCTTGGTAGATTTCTTCCGCCAACGGTTCTGTTCGTCACGATAAACGGCGGTCCAAAAGGGACTTTGAGGGTGTTTCCAGACTGTTGCCATAAGCTAGTAAGCAAAGAAGTAAGAAATGCGGCGATGATTGTCAACGTTCAACCAAGTGTTTTCCTGTGGGAAACGGGGTGTTTCTAGGACGGAATTGAATCGGCGGTTCAATTCCGTCCCCAGCCACCACTTCAGAGCCCGGGATCACGACGCGGCCACGGACGCTCCCGTCAGCGCTGCAGACCGCTCCACCGACGCCAATGCGCATGGACAAGCTTCTCCTGATCGACGACGAGGCGGACGTGCAATACAGCTTCCGCCGCATCTTCGACTCGCCGGACATCGCGCTCACGACCGCGTCCAGCGGCGAGGAGGGGTTGCGTCTGCTTCCCAAGCTCAAGCCCGACCTCGTGATCACCGACGTGCGCATGGGCGGCATGAACGGCCTCGAAACCCTGCGCCGCCTCCGCCAATTCGACGCCAGGGTGCCCGTCATCATGATGACCGCCTACGGCACCACGGCGACGGCGATCGAGGCCATGAAGCTCGGCGCCTATGATTACATTCTCAAGCCCTTCGACGTGCCGAAGCTCAAGCAACTCGTCGGCGACGCGTTGAACGCCGCGCGTGCGATGCGGCAGGTCGTGAGCTACCAGCCGCTGCTCGAGTCGGAGGATTACGACCTCGGCATCATCGGGCGCAGCGACGGGATGCAAAGCGTCTTCAAGCTCATCGGCCAGCTCGCGACGTCCGATGCGACGGCGCTCATCACGGGCGAAAGCGGCACCGGCAAGGAACTCGTGGCCCGCGCCATCTACTCGCACAGCGCGCGCGCCGGGAAACCCTTCCTGGCCGTAAACTGCGCCGCGCTGCCGGAGCATCTCCTCGAGAGCGAACTGTTCGGCCACGAGAAGGGCGCCTTCACCGGCGCCCACACGCAGCGCATCGGGCGCTTCGAGCAGTGCCACGGCGGGACGCTCTTCCTCGACGAGATCGGCGACATGACGATCGCAACGCAGGCGAAGGTGCTGCGCGTGCTGCAGTCCGGCAACTTCGAGCGCGTCGGCGGCAACCAGCCCGTGCACGCCGACGTGCGCATCATCGCGGCGACGAACAAGGCGCTCGAATCCGCAGTGGCAAGGCGCGAGTTTCGCGAGGACCTGTTTTACCGGCTCAATGTCGTGCGCATCCAGATGCCGCCGTTGCGGGAGAGGCGCGGCGACGTTCCGCTGCTCGTGGACTACTTCCTCAAGAAACATTCGCAACGGGCGAAGCATCCCGCAAAAAAACTCGTGCCCGACGTGCTTCGCGCGCTCGAGCAGCATCCGTGGCCGGGCAACGTGCGCGAACTCGAAAACGTCATCCAGCGCGCGCTGGTGATGGCGAAAGGCGACACGCTCACACTCGCAGACCTGCCCGCGGAACTCACGCAGCCGGGCCGCGGCGCGGCGCCGGCCTCCGCCACCCCACGCGGCGAAACGGCCACGGGTCCAGCCGCGCCGACCGACATCGCCAGCATGGCGCAGACGCTGTTCACGTGGGCGCGCGCGAACTCTCAACTGAAGATTCTTCCCGCCGTCGAGCGCGAGCTCATCAGCGAGGCGTTGCGCCAGACCCGCGGCAACCAGGTGCAGGCCGCAAAACTCCTCGGCATCACCCGCGCGACCCTCCGCAAGCGCGTCGAGAAGTTTGGCATCCGGCAGGAGTTGAGCATTCAGTAAGGGACAAGGTTCGGTGGTCACAAGGTCAGCGCTCGGACTCGTGAAAGCGCACGTCGGCTGACGAGATCTGCATCCTGAACACTGGATGCTCCTTTCGCCGCCGCGTCTTCAGATCGCCGCGTTCAATGCTTCACCCAATTCCTCCCGCGTCAGCGCAACCGGGTTTGCCTTCATGCTGCTCGATTCGATGGCGCGCTCGACGATGGACGGCACGTCCGGTCGCTGAAGATTCCAGGCGCGGAGCGGCCGGATTTCCAGCGCGGCGCAGAGGTCGCGGACCCACGCGACACCGTCGCCGGGCGCGGCTTGCGGGCGCCCGGTCAGCACGCGCGCGACGCTTTCGTATCGACGCAGCGCGTCCGAGTCCGGCGCGCGGTCGCGCAGGGCTCGGATGTTGGCTTCCATGACGTGGGGCAGCAGCGCGGCGCAAACAACGCCATGCGGCGCGGCGAACATCCCGCCAATCGCCGCGGCGAACCCGTGCACGGCGCCGAGTCCGGCGTTGGCGAGCGCGAACCCGCTGAAGAGGCTCGCCACGGCCATGTCCTCGCGCGCCACCGGATCGTCCCCGCGCTCGAACGCGCGGCGGAGCGAGCGGGCGGCGCGGCGGAGTCCCTCGGCGCAAAGCCCATCCGTCATCGGGTTGGCGCGCGGTGTGACGAACGGCTCGATGAGTTGCGTGAGCGCGTCCATGCCGGTGCTCGCGGTGAGGTCGCGCGGCAGTGCGCGCGTGAGTTCCGGGTCCACGATGGCAACGCGCGCGAGGAGGAGCGGGCTGCGCAGGCTGGCCTTCACGCGATGCTGCGGCGAAGCGAGGACGGCGTTGCGGGTGACTTCCGCACCTGTTCCCGCGGTGGTGGGGATCGCGATGAAGGGGAGCCCGGCGCGGTGCAGCGGCAGTCCGCGCCCGACGACTTCGAGGTGGTCGAGCACGCCCGTCTCGTGAGTCGCGAGGACGGCGATGGCCTTGCCGCAATCGATGGGGCTGCCGCCGCCGAGGCTGATCACCATGTCGCTGCGGAGCTCGCGCGCGAGTCGCGCGCCGGTGGCAACGAGTTCAACGCTGGGTTCGCCGGGAGCAGGGAAGGTGGCGGGGTCGATGCCGCGGTCGCGGAGTTGGCGCTCGAGGCTGGCGGCGCGGGAAGGCGTGCTGCCGGTCACCACGAGCGCCCGCGTGCCGAACTCGCGCGCGATGCCGGCGGCTTCGCGGGATTTGCCGGGGCCGAAAACGATGCGCGCCGCGGTGGCGAATTCAAACGGGGTCACGCCTCGGCGGGTGTTGTGGGGCTCGGCTCACCACGAGCCGTCCACAAGCAGCGTGGTGGCGTTGCGGGCGAGGTCTTCGGCGAGCATCGGAATGGCCTGCCGCTCGGCGCTCGGGAGGTCGGTGCCGGCACGGACAGTGGTCCGGCCGCGCACTTCGCGGTCGAGGAGGACTTTGCCCGAGCTGCGCTCGACGGCTTTGACCCGTGCGATGAGTTGCAAATTGAAGTCGCGCGCGGTGATCACGTCGCCGGGCTGGAAGGAGATGCCGTCGCGCTCGAGTTTCAAGATGGCGCCGGTCATGACGATGTCGCCGCCGCCGCGGGTGTCGAGGCGGAGTGTGCCGTCCTGCTGGAGGCGTTTGCGAAGCGCGGCGTTGACGGCTTCGAGCAGGCGCGGTTCGCGGGTTTCGTTTTTGAAGAAGTCCACCTGCACGGAGCGCGCGCCGGCGGTGGGGCCGCCCGAGGGACCAAGCCGGTAGCCGGCGCAGCCCGAGAATAGCGTCGCACAGGCGAGCGCCGCGGTGGGGAGCAGCCGGGTCACTTTGGGGGCGGCGCGTCGAGTGCCTGAAGCGCGGCCTCGGCCTTGAGGGTCTCGATGCGCGCGCGGGCCTCGATGGCGTAGGGGGAGTTGGGGTCTTTGATGAGCACTTCGTTGTAATAAACGAGCGCGCCGGCGCGCCGGCCCTGTTTGTCGTAGTAACGGGCGATGGTCAGCGCGCCGCGCGCCTGCTCGGTCTTGATCGTGGCCATCGCCTTCTGCGCCTCGGGCACGCGCGCGTCGCCGGGATACAGCGTCGTGAAGTCGGTGAACGCGGCGAGGGCCTTGGCGGCGGCGGACTGGTCGTATTCCGCGGTGCGCGCCTGTTTCGCATAGGCCTGCCCGGCCTTGAACAACGCGTCGGCTGCGACGGACTTGTTGTCGTTGTAACGGTCGGCGGCCTTCTCGTAGGCCTTCACGGCCTGGATGAATGGCTCGTCGTTGTTGAGGAAGCGCGTCTGCTTTTCGCGCGCCGCGCCGATGTTGAGCTGCGCCTGCGGCGCGACCTCGCTGTAGGGGCCGTTCTTGATGACCTTCTCGTAGAGCGCGGCCGTCTTGTCCATGTCCGCCCAATAGGGCACGAGGCCGGCGATCTTGAATTTCTGCCCGGCGAGGTATCGGTTGGCGATTTCGAACTGCCGCTTGAGCACTTCCTGATAGTTGTCCACCTTCGGATACTTCTCGATCAGGTTTTGATACGACTGGAAAGCCTGCTCGTCCTTGCCTTTCGCCTCGAGGCATCGGCCAAGCAGATAATAGGCCTGCGGGGCGAAGTCGGACTCGGGCCACTTGGCAAGGAGGTGATTCGCGCACTTCGCGGCGAGGCCGTAGTCCTTTTTCTCGAATGCTCCCTGTGCGACCTCGAGTTGGAGCCGGGCGTTTTTGCGCTGCCACGCTCCGCTCTTCGAACCGTAAGGCTCATAAGTCCAGCCTTCTCCGGGGCGATAGATGAGCGGCGCCGGGGAGGCGGTGGGGAACGCGAGCCACACGAGCGCGACGAGCAGAACCGGGACACTTCGTTTCATGGAGCGCGACTGTAGGAAGCGGGTGCCGCGGCGTCAAGGCAGAGCACCGTCCGCGCGGGCGCGACCATCGCGCGTCGAGCGCGCGGAATGGGAGGAAAGGCTTGCATGTCTCAAAGTGGATGCGGATAGTCGCCGCGTCCAGTCGCCCGGCGTGCGAGGCGCGCGAGTGGAAAGTGGTGACGGTCGAAGCCATGAGCCGCAGTTGCGTGAAGGTGAGTTACTCGGGCCGGGTGCAGGGCGTCGGATTTCGCCACACGGTCCGGTCGCTCGCCGCGGGATACGAACTGGCTGGAACGATCCGGAATCTGCCCGACGGCACGGTGGAACTGGTTGCCGAAGGGACGCGGGACGAACTCGAGGCTTTCCAGGAAGCCATCCGTGATTCAGGCCTCGGCCGGTTCATCGAGAACGAGACGGCCCGGTGGCATGAAGCGCGCAGCCAGTTACGCGGATTCGAAATCGTGCGGTGACGCCGCCCTGACCAGCGGCCGTTAGACATGAGATACGCCATCCTCGCCGACATCCACGGCAACCTCGAGGCACTCCAAGCCGTCCTCGAGGACTGCAAGCAGCAAAAGGTCACCCACTACTGCTGCCTCGGCGACGTGGTCGGCTACAATGCCAATCCCAAGGAGTGCCTCGACTACATCAAGGGCACCGGCATACCCGTCGTGAAAGGCAACCACGACGAATACTGCTCGGTCGCAGCCGCGCTCGATGGCTTCAATCCCCACGCCGCCGAAGCCGTTGCATGGACCCGCGCGCAACTCACTGAGGAGGACACGCAATGGCTCCGCGACCTGCGCTACATCCGGCTCGTGGCTAGTTTTACAATCGTCCACGCGACGCTCGACGGCCCCAAACGCTGGGGCTACGTGTTTGACAAGCTTGCGGCCGCCTCCAGCTTCACCTACCAGAACACCGCCGTGTGCTTCTTCGGTCACACCCACGTGCCCGTCGCATTCATCCGCGACAGCCAGGTCCGCGGCGGCACCTACTCCAAGTTCAAGGTCGAGCCGGGCAAGAAATACTTCGTGAACGTCGGCTCCATTGGTCAGCCGCGCGACGGCAATCCCAGGGCGGCCTACGTCGTGTATGACCTCGACGAATCCACGATCGAGTTGCGACGGATCGACTACGACATCGCCACCACCCAGGCCAAGATTCGCGCCGCCGGGCTTCCCGAGCGCCTCGCCGAACGCCTCGCACTGGGCAAGTGACGCCCGGCGTTCAGCGCCGCGTCTACCTGCCGGTGAACATCCTCCTCCTCAAACCCAGCTCCCTCGGTGACGTCGTCCAGGCGCTGCCCGTCCTGCGGCTGCTCCGGCTCCGGTTTCCCGGGGCGGCCATCCACTGGTGGATTTCCGCCGAGCTGAGCCCGCTGCTCGAAGGCGACCGCGACCTCACCGGCCTCGTGCGGTTTCACCGCGAGCACTGGACGTCGCCGCTCAAGTGGGCCGCGCCCATCCGCAGCGTCCGCGCGGTTCGCGCGATGAAGTTTGACTGGGTCATCGACTTGCAAGGGCTCGCCCGCAGCGGCGCATTTGCATGGCTCTCGGGCGCGAACCTCGCCATCGGCATCGAGCTCCAGCGCGAAGCCGCGCACGGATTCTACGACATCGCCGTGCCCCGCCCGTCGCCCGACGCCCACGCGGTGGACTGGTATCTCGCGGTGCTCCGCGCGCTCGACGTGCCGGTGCACTGGAACTTCGAATGGCTTCCCGCACGGCCCGAAATCGCAGCGGCCGTGCGCCAACGGATCCCCGCGGACGCCGCGCGGCTCGTGGCGCTCGTGCCCGGCGCGCGGTGGGAAAACAAACGCTGGCCCGTCGGCAACTTCGCCGACCTCGCCCGTCAACTCGCGGCGCGCGATCCGGCGGCGCGTTTCGTCATCCTCGGCAGCCGCGGGGACGCGCCGCTCGGCGAGGCGATCCACCGCGCCGCGCCCGGCCGGTGCCGGAATCTCGCGGGCCAGACGACGTTGCCCGAGATGGTCGAGTGGCTGCGCTGCTGCGATGCCGTGGTCACAAACGACACCGGCCCGATGCACATTGCCGCCGCGCTGCGCAAACCCGTTGTCTCGCTCTTCGGCCCCACGTCGCCCGCGCGCACGGGCCCCTACGGCCAGCTCGGGCGCGCGCTGCGCCATCCGTTGCCTTGCGCCCCGTGCATGAAATCCGATTGCTCGAATCCCCGCGCGCTCGAGTGCCTTCACGCCGTCACGCCGGACCGCGTGTGCGGCGCCGTGCTCGCGCTCGCGGTTCCTGACGCCGCCACCTAGCCGTGCCGCCAAAAGACGCTCGAAATCCGGTTGGCGCCGGGTAAGCTGCCCGCGCCTCCGGCCGGAACCATGAACCGCAAGCACCGGACCGCGGCAACGGGACGCGAGGCGGTGGCGCGGCCGGTGACTCCCGAACAAATCGCGGAAGCCCGGCGTCGGTGATCGGAGTTTGTCCAGAAGAAGATTTCGCGATGAAGAAGCCGCACGTTCATTCCAACGAGCCGACGGCGAAACCGGATGGTTGCGCGGCGGATTCGAGACAGGCGCTTCCGTCCGCACGCCGCACATTGAACGTGGAAACGAGCGAGGCGGCGCGGTTCGCCCGTCTGTTCCTCCTGTGCCTCACGCTGACGGCCGCCGGTTGCTCCACGTTTGACCGCGATTGGAAGCTCTTCGCCGGCATCACGCCCGCGCCCGGGTCCGTCGAAGGCCGGTGGGAGGGCCGCTGGAAGAGCGATCACAACGGCCACAACGGCAAGCTCCGCTGCGTGATGCTCCGCACGGGGACGAACACCTACACCGCGAAATTCCACGCGAAGTATCAGGGCATCCTCAGCTTCGGTTACACGGTGCCGCTCGAGATGCGCGAGGAATCGGGCCGGTTTCAGTTCACGGGCCACGCCGACCTCGGCGCGCTCGCCGGCGGCCTTTACACCTACGAAGGCCACGCCACCACCACGAATTTCTTCTCCACCTATCGCTGCCCGAGCGACTGGGGCACGTTCCGCCTCGAACGGCCGAAACGGTAATGGTTCCGTCGCCGCCGAGCCGATCTCAGATCGTGCTTGATGCGCGCGGCACTCCCGCTACCTTCGCGCCCATTATGCCTCTGACATCACCGTCCGTTTGCCGGAATTCCACGCCCGCAAACCGCGCCCTCCGCGGCGGCTTCGCGCTCGCGCTCATCGTTTTGCTCCCGCTGGCGCCGGCGCGCGCTCAACAGCCCGCGCCGAACGCCGACGCGCCCACCAACGCGCTCGCGTTCCGCATCACGAACACGAACGACCCCATCGAGCGCATCAAGGACGAGGGCCTCAACCGCTCGCAGGTCATGCAGACGCTCAGCTACCTCACGGACGTGATCGGCCCGCGACTGACCGGTTCGCCCAATCTCAAGCGCGCGAACGAGTGGACAAAGGAGAAGCTCACGTCGTGGGGCTTGCAAAACGGCCGGCTTCACGCGTGGGGCCCGTTTGGCCGCGGCTGGTCGCTCAAGCGGTTCTCCGCGCAAGTCATCGAGCCGCAGGGCATCCCGCTCATCGCGTTCCCCAAGGCGTGGTCGCCGGGCTTTGACACGCCGCTCACTGCGGATGTCGTTTACATCGACGCCGCCACCGAGGCCGACCTCAAGAAATACGAGGGCAAGCTCAAGGGCGCGATTGTGCTCGCGAGCCCCGGCCGCGAACTGAAGGCCCACTTCGAAGCGCAAGCCTTCCGGGTGGACGAAGCCGGCCTGCTCCGCATGGCGAACGCCGCGCCGCCCGGCGCCGGAACCGTGCCGACCGTCCCGCCGCCGAGCCGCTCCACGAGCCAGACTTCGCCCGAGCGACGCGCCGCCGCGCTTGCCGCCGCCCAGCTCGCCTCGCGCCGTGTGCCGTTCATCGTGAAGGAAGGCGCCGCGCTCATCGTGGACCCGAGCCGCCGCGGCGATGGCGGCACCATGTTCCTCGCGTCCGCCAGCATTCCGAGCACCGGCGGCGGCTTCTTCTCGCGCTCCTCGCCGTGGGCCACGAACGCGGGCAACATCCCGCCGCAGATCGTGATGTCCGACGAGCATTACAACCGCCTCGTGCGCATGGCGCAGGCCGGCGAGAAGCTGAAAATGCACGTCGAGTTGCAGGTGCAGTATCACAACGACGACCTCATGGCCTACAACACCATCGCCGAGATTCCCGGCACGGATCTGAAGGATGAGATCGTGATGCTGGGCGCACACATGGATTCCTGGCACAGCGGCACCGGCGCCACCGACAACGGCTGCGGCGTCGCCGTCTGCATGGAAGCCGTGCGCATCATCCAGGCCGCCGGCCTCAAGCCGCGCCGCACCATCCGCATCGGCTTGTGGACGGGCGAGGAGCAAGGCTTGCTCGGCTCGCGCGCCTATGTCCGCGACACCTTCGGCACCGTCACCACCATCACGAACGCACCGCCGGCCACGAAGGACGGCGACAAGAAAGACGAGAAAAAAGCCGAAGCCAAAACCGACGCCAAGGCCGACGCCAAGGCCGAAGCCAAGGCCGACGACAAGGGCGGTGAGAAGGGCGGCAAGCGATTCGGCGGCGGCTTCGGACAGGGCGGACCCGGACGCTCCAACTCGCGGCTCGTGACCAAGCCCGAATACGACAAGTTCGCCGGCTACTTCAACCTCGACAACGGCTCCGGGCGCATCCGCGGCGTTTACATGCAGGGCAACGAGGCCGTGCGCCCCATCTTCCGGCAGTGGCTTGCGCCCTTCCGCGACATGGGCGCGGACACGCTCACCGCCAACCTCACCGGCGGCACTGACCACCTGAGCTTCGACGGCATCGGCCTGCCGGGATTCCAGTTCATCCAGGACGACCTCGAATACTTCACCCGCACACACCACTCGAGCATGGACGTCTACGACCGCGCGCAACCCGACGACCTCAGGCAAGCCTCCGTCATCATGGCGTCGTTCGTCTTCAACACCGCGATGGCGAAGGACAAGCTCCCGCGCAAACCGGCCCCCGCGCCCCGGCGGTAGTCGCGGCGGCCGCGCCCCGCCTCGAAATCCGACTTTGGACTGCGGCGGCAAGCGAAGCTCGACGCCGCACTTCCGCGGCTTCAAACACATCGGCGAAGTGACCGATCCCGACGACGGCCTCGTGTGGCGGTGGGAGCTGAGCTGCGCAGGAGGGCGGCGGCGTCCCGTCAGCCGGACCCTTCGAGTCGTGGGCCGCGGAACTGCGCGAGCATGGGTTCGCCGCGAGCGCCGACGCATTTGACGCCTTGGACCGAACGGCGCGGACAACCTCGTCCGAACACGCCGGCGAGTTTGCCCGCGCGACGCCGCCTCACCCCACGAACGGAAACAGCCGCTTGAATTCCGCCTTGTCCGGCTGGCGGCCGTATTCGGTGAGTTCGAAGGCCTCGGCGTGTTTCACCTTCGCGCCCGCGTCGGCGCCATACCACTCGACGAGCTTGGGGCGATAGCGGTTGGCAAGCGAGAGATTGCGCCCGGCGTGCGCGGCGCGGACGGCGGCGACGCGCTTCACGCGGTCCTCGGGCGTCTTCGGCAGCAACCCGGCGTGTCCGAGCGCTCCGCCCTCGAGGAACTGCGACTCCATCACGGCGAGCGCGTCGAGCTTCCTTTCCATCACCGGGTCGATGTTGATCGCGATGTCGGGCGCGGACGGGTTGGGTTTCTGGAAACGGTCCGTGTAGTAGAGGAAGACCGGGTTGGACTTCAGCGGCGGCACGTCTGGCGTGATGAACGGCACGGCGACCATGTAGCTGGCGTCCTGCACGAGGATGCCGGTGTAACGGTGGTCGGGATGGTAGTCGTTCGGCCGCGGCGCGAAGACGAGGTCGGCGCGCCACTCGCGGATGAGGCGGGTGATCTTGCGGCGGTTTTCCAGATTCGGCTCCAGCTCGCCGTCGTGGATGTCGAGCACCTCGACGTGCGTGCCGAGGATGCGCGAGGCTTCCTGCACTTCGCGCATGCGGCGCAAGGCCAGCGGACCGCCGGCTTCGCGCCAGTGGCCGATGTCACCGTTGGTCACGGAGACGAACTTCACGTGGTGCCCGAGCGACGCCCACAACGCGCCGGTGCCGCCCGCCTGCAACTCGCAATCGTCCGGGTGCGCGCCGAAACAAATGATGCGCAGCTTGCCGTCCGCGGGCGGAATCTTGCGTTCATCCGCGGCGAACGCGGGCGCGAAGGCCAGCCCCGCGGCGGCTTGCGGGGCGAGCGCGAGAAACTCCCGGCGCGAACGGCCGGGCAGCGTGACGGTCGGAGAGGTTGAGGTCATCAAGTTAGAAGCGTTCAGTGCTTGAGCTTGGTGGTGAGTTTATCGAGCCACGCCGAGCAGCCCCAGCCGGCGGAGACCAGGGCCTTCATCAAGAGCCCGCCAGTCAATCCGACGATGAGGAAGACGAGTCCGGAAAGCGCCGCCATGCCGATGCTCCGAAGCAGCGGGAGAAAGTCTCCGGTGATCATCGCGACGACCAGCCCGAGGCAAAGGGCGAGGACGACAAAACCCCGAAGGCCGCGCCACACGCCTTCCACGTAGTTCGGGTCTTCGTCCCAGTGCATGGTGCGGGGATGTTTGCGCCCAATCCGCGAGGACTTCAACAGATTCCTCGGGCGCGGCAGCCCGCGGCCCGCCTTCGACGGGTCCGGTTCAAGCCCGCTTCCTCCCCGGCTGCTGGCCAACATTCCCTCGCCACTCCATGCCGCGCTTGCCAGACTTGCGGCATGAACCAGCCCGGCAAGCCGCGCGTCCGCTACGCGCACACCAACCTCATCGCCCGCGACTGGCAGGCGATGGTGACGTTCTACTGCGAAGTGTTCGGCTGCGAACCGGTCAGCTCCGAGCGCGACCACCACGGGCCGCACATTGACTCGCTCACGGCCATGCCGGGCGCGCGCATCCGCGGGCGGCACATCCGGCTTCCCGGCCACGGCGCGAACGGACCGACGCTCGAAATCTTCACCTACAACGACCCGTTGCCCGCGCCCCCGGCGGCGCTGAACCGGCCGGGTTTCGCGCACCTCGCCTTCGAGGTCGACAACGTGGAGGCGACACGCGCGGATATCCTCTCGCGCGGCGGCCGCGACGTCGGCGGGCTGGTGACGATGGACATCCAGGGCGCGGGACTGCTCACGCTCGTTTACATGGCGGACCCGGAGGGGAACATCGTCGAGTTGCAGAAGTGGCACTGAGCGGGCGCGCTCACGGCAGCGCGAGCGGCTTGCTCGTCCCGGGATCCAAGGGTGCGGAAGGCAGGTAGCGCGGCACGAGGTCCGCGATGCTCGACGGGCGTTTGCCCAGTTCCAGCTCGTGAAGGCGCGCCGCAAGCGCGAGGATGAGTTCGCGGGTCTGCCTCTGCGAGTTCAGGACTTTCCCCCGGGCGCTGCTCGCGGACCTGCCGGACGGATCTAAAGACCGTGTCATGACCACGGCACCGATGAACTCTCTGATCGTGGCAGTCCTCCGCACCCAATCACGCTCCATCTCCACCGTGGCTTCGAAGGGCTCGCGTTTGGAATCCACTGCGCGCAGCACCTCGATGCCATGTCGACAGTCGTTTGTTCCAA
>Ga0194131_10006277_pt1 | contig 16606 bp, 13 predicted proteins | sample TA2KigO120mmetaG_FD_148631 | JGI IMG/M metagenome (GOLD analysis project Ga0194131, IMG submission 148631) | Freshwater microbial communities from Lake Tanganyika, Tanzania - TA2015053 Kigoma Offshore 120m | ecosystem: Environmental > Aquatic > Freshwater > Lake | place: Tanzania: Lake... | reverse complement strand
GAAGGCCGCCCGCAGCGCCACAATCGTGGGGCGCGAAACCTCCAGTTGCTGGGCGATCGACTGATTGGCGACGCCTTTCGCCGCCAACAGGAGAATCCGGCAGCGTAGCGCCACACGCTGGGGGGAGCTTCCGTTCCGGAGCAAGGCTTCGAGTTGCTCCCGTTGGCTCGCTTCTACCGCCAAGGGAGCTGCTGGGGTGAACATGACCCAGTATGAGGCAACTCTGCCTATATGTACATAGTTATATGAGACAGGACACTAGCAGCGCACCGGCGGGCCCGTCGCCCCGTTCCGGCTCTCGATCGATGCGTCCCGAGTCCGGTTTCAGCGCGCCGGTCAGGAGGCGAAGGAGGGTCGTTTTCCCGCAACCGGACGGACCGAGAACTGAAACAAATTCGCCCGATTTTATTTCAACTGCGATGTCCCGCAGGACTTCACGGCGTTGGTCGCCGTTGGCAAAAGACACCCCAACCTGATCGAGCCTGAAAACCAGAGTCCGCTATCCTTACCGATCCTAATAGCGTAGCGCAGCGGAAATTTTTATGACAGTGAACCGAAATCTCGGGAGAGTACTATTCGGGACTGAGTCGCTTCGCGTTGCCGGGTTCGAACTGGTTACGATCGAGCTTCGGATTGTTGATGACGACGCTCGACGAGTAGAGTTCAAAGATGCGGTCTCCATCGCGGTAGCGGACGATACTCCAGGGCCACATGACGCCATTTGTCTCACGGTATTTGTTGTAGACGGCCGCTTCTTCGATGAGGCGCTTCGATTCCGGATCGCGGCGCTGGAACACTTGGCGGATGGGAAGGTGCGTGGTGCGATGGAAGGAGACGCGCACGCTTCGATTGGCGGTGTCGGTAATCTCGACGACTTCGACGGGGTTGTTGTCGAAAGTGCCGTTTTCCTTGAACTCGACGATAAGACCCGGTTCCCTCGTGCGCATCCGAAGAATGTAGAAAATGTTTCGGAGCGTGGTTTCCCGGTAGCGATCGTACTGGCCCGCTGGGAAGGGCCGCGCGCCACGGAATGTGAGTTGCGTTCCTTCCTCCTCCATGAATAAATAGGCGTAGTCCTCTTTGTCCTTTCCGATTGACTGGCGTTCGCGTTGGCCGAGCGCGCCGGGTTCCTTCGCCGCGGTGTAGAGCGTATAGAGCCGCGCGTGCGCGAGGCCGTTCAATTGCTCGCGGTAGAACGTGTACATGCGACCGGTTTCGGTTCGGTCGAGCATGGCCATGAACTTTGGGCCGCCCAACGCTGCGAGAGATTGGTTCAAAATCTCGCGGCCCTTTGTTTCCGCGGGCGTCTCGGCCAACAACGACGCGGCGGAGAGAAGTACGCTCAGGACACGCATGGCTATTTCATGATCTCTGCCAGTGTGACGCCGGAGTTGATCGAAATGGTTTCGAATTTCGTCTCGGCGGCTTTGCGGCCGGCTTGGAACATCTCCGTCTGGTGCGGCAGCTTGATAGGACCAGCTTCGCGCCAGTCTTTATAGATGACCTCGATTTCCGAGCTGCCAGGGGGGCCCGCCATTTGAAAGTTGGACTTGGCGGGCAGGCCCGTGGCGGGATCGATCGTGACTTTGACCGACTGGCCGGACTTGTCGGAGATCTCGATCACGTTTTCGGATAGCGCGTTGATTGTGCGTCCGGCAATGGAATCGCTTTGCAGTAACATGACCCAACCGCGAAAAAGTTCGTCGGTGAGTTGCTTTTGAATGGGCGGGGGCATGGGCACGGCTGCGGGCGCGCCTGGTGCGGTGAACATTCCTTTTGTTCCGTCCCAGGTTGCGATGACCTTCCCAAACGGAAGCTCCTGTTCCTGGCGGAATTGATTCGGGAAAATGACCCAGGTCTTCTGCTTCGCTTGCATGTTGCCGAGCGCAGCGGTGGCGGTGGTGGTGAGATCCTTTACGGACTTCAGTTTGTCGATGCCGCCGACGGCCTGTTGAATTTTGGCGAGGATCGCTTTTCCCTTGGCGAGCGACGCCTCACTGACTTCGGCGGCGGGCTTGGCGGGCTCTTTGACTTTGAGTTCAAGCTTGGAAATTGGCAGCTTAAGATCGGTGAGCGGCGTCTTGAAGGAGTCAGGATTGCCGACGGCGACGAAGACGAATTTCGCCGGATCGATGAACTGTTTGGCCACGCGTAGGATGTCTGCCTTCGTGACGGCGGCCATCGATTTCTGATACTGCGCGAGGAAGTCGCGCGGGTACCCGTGGTAGTCGTAGCGCACCACGCGGGTCAGCGTTTTCACAGGACGATCGAAGTTGAAGACGAAGCGGTTGACGACCTTCTCCTTCGCGGTGTTGAGTTCGATGTCGGTGACGGGCTCGGTGCGGATACGATCGATTTCTTTAAGGACAGCCTGAACGGTTTCGACGGTCGATTCGGCTTTCGTCGAAGCCTGGATTCGGAAGGTGCCGGGGTGGTTGTAATCGGCGCCCCAACCGCCGCCGACGTTATAGGCGTAGCCGAGTTCGGTGCGGACTTTGCGGAACAGGCGCGAGTCGAATCCGCCGCCGAGGATATCGCTCATCACTTCGAGCGCGGCGTAGTCTTTATCGCTCAACAGTCCGCCGAGATGGCCGATCGAAAGGAACGTTTGCGTGACGTCTTTCTTTTCGCCGAAGTAAAGGCCGGGCTTGGCGACGTTTGAGACTTTCGGAAAGACCGGCGGCGCGCCGGCTTGTGGAGACCAACCGCCGAGGGCTTGTTCAAGGCGCGCCTTCATCGCGGCCTTGTCGAAATCGCCCTGCACGGAAAGAACGATGTTGGCTGGATGGTAGTAGCGCTGATAGAACGCAATGATATCGGCACGGCCGATGGCGTCGACGTTCTCGTATTCGACTTCGCTCCCGAAAGGCGTTTCGCGACCGTAGACGATGGCGCTGAATTCGCTGCGGGCGATGGAATCGGCATCGTCGTAGCGGCGGGCGATGGCGCTGCGGTATTGCGTTTTCAGGAGGTCGATCTTGGCTTGGCGAAATTCGGGCTGCGTCAGGACGTCGACAAAAACGCCAAGCACTTCGTCAATGTTTTCCTTGAGGCAGTTGAAGCTGACGGTGGCCATTTCGTCGGAGCTATTCGATTCGACCGAGGCGGCGATATTTTCGAGTTGCTCGTTGAGTTGATCGCCGGTCTTGGACTTCGTGCCGCCGGAGCGGAGGACGTCGCCGGTGAATTCGGAGAGACCCTTCTTCGGGGCGGGATCGAGAAGCGAGCCGGTGCGGACGAGGGCGGATCCCGTGATGAATGGAAGCGCGCGGTTTTCGAGGAGATAGGCCTTGATGCCGTTCTTTAGCGTGACGATTTCGATGTCGGGAATTTTGACGTCGCCGAGCTTGCCGTACTTCAACGTTTTCCACGCGCCGACTTGCAGGGCGGGCGCTTTGGCGGGCTGAGCGGCCAGGAAGCCGGCGCTGGTCAGAACGAGGATTGCGGATTTCACTTGGCGTCTCCCTTGGCCGGCTGCACGGTGACGGCGACGGTCTTGTTGGTGGGCTTGAAGTATTCGTTGGCGACGCGCTTGACGTCGGCGGGCGTGACTTTTTCAAGTTCTTCGAGATCGGTGAAGATCTTGCGCCAATCGCCGTGGGTCATGTATGTTGCGGCGAAGGCGTTGGCAAGGCCGGAGTTGGAATCGAGCGCGCGCAGCAGACCGGCGCGGGCCTTGGTTTTGACTCGTTTTACAGCGGCTTCGTCGACGCCGTCTTTTTGCACGCGTGCGATGATTTCCTCCCACGCCTTTTCAAGCTCGTCGACGGTCTTGCCTTGGTTGGGCACAGCAAAGTAGATGAAGAGGTGCGGGTATTTGCCGGAGGGGAACGACGAGATCGTTTGAATACCTAAAGCGGTCTTCTTTTCTTCGACCAGTTCCTTGTGCAAAATGCTCGTGCGGCCGGAGGAGAGAACACCGTTCAAAACGTCGAGCGCGGCATCGTCCGAGTGGGTATTTTCGGGACGGTGATAACCGATGGCGACGAACGGTTGCGCGGGGCTTTCAATCGAGGTACGCTTCGTACCTTCCTGCTTCGGTTCAACGGTCACGAGGCGCGGCGGAAGCGGGCCGGCGGGAATCGGGCCGAAGTATTTTTCGGCGAGCTTTTTCATTTCCGCGGCGTTGATATCGCCAACGATCGAGATGCACATGTTGGCGGGAACGTAGTAGGTCTTGTGAAACGCTTCCCCGCCCTTGGCGCGCAAGTTTTCGATATCGCTGGCCCAACCGATGAAGTTGCGATACGGGTGTGCGGTGAAGGAGGTGGTCAGCAGCGCTTCAATGAGCTTGCCTTGGGCGGAGGATTCGACGCGCATGCGGCGCTCTTCGCGAACGACATCGCGCTCCTTGTAGAACTCGCGAAAGACGGGGCGGGCGGTCCATTCCGATTGCAGCGCGAACCAAAGTTCGGCGCGATTGGATGGGAGGCTGTAGAAATAGTTTGTCGCATCGAGGGAGGTCGATGCGTTAAAGCCTACGCCGCCATTGCGCTCGATTTCGCGAGTGAAGGCGTTCTGATCGACGAAGCCATCTGCCTTGGCTATTGCGTTTTTGAGTTCCGCTTCGAGGCGTTCGATTTGCGCTTTGTCGGCGCGGCGGCCTTTGGCCCGTTCGCCTTCGAGTTTGTCGTAGACGGCTTCGACTTCTTTCAAGGCCTTCTCTTCCTCGGGCCAGTTCTTGGTGCCGAGCGAAACGGTGCCTTTGCCGATCATGTGTTCAAACATGTGGGCGGTGGAAGAGGCGTTGGCGGGATCGTTGGCGGCGCCACTATCGACGTGCATGTAGAAGGACACGACGGGGGCTTCGTGCCGTTCCATGACGATGAAGTGGAGACCGTTGGCGAGAGTGAACTCGGTGATCCGTTTTTCGAAATCTTGCAGGCTCTGGGCGCTTAGGCATGCGGCCAGAAGGGTAAAAAGAGCGAAACGGCGCATTTGCTTCTATCGTAGCAATTGGAGGTGTCTACGGCGATGCCGTGGGTTTGAACTGGATCTACATCCTTCGCCGTCTCGGCGATTCTGTCCATACTCTTGAGCAAGTTTTCGTACGCGACCCGCACCGAATCAGGCTCTCAAGAATGAGCGGATCAAGACATCGAGGATGGCTCATTGATCGGGAGTGAGATTGCTGACTCGATGGATCATGGCGTTGCCTCGAGTTCATTCTACTTCAGCACGCGCACGATTACGCGCGATGCGGCGTTCGCTTGGCGGAACACGCGATGCGTCGCCTTTTGAAAATCGGCCTCGCGCGCCTCGTTGATTGGCATGAACTTCTGCGTGTTGCGATCGACCAGCGGAAACCAAGAGCTTTGGATCTGAATCATAAGCCGATGGCCGCGGCGGAAAGTGTGGAATATGTCGTTCATACCGTACTCGACCTTTGTCGTTACGCCGGGTTGAAAGGGCTCTGGCTTTGAAAAGCTGTTTCGGAATTTGCCTCGGAAGACTTCACCGCGCACAAGCATTTGAAAACCTGCCATCGGCGGGGCGCGCTTTTCGGGCTTCGATCCGTCGTAGTCGGGCGTTGGCAGTGCATCGGGGAACACATCGATGACTTTGACAATCCAATCGGCGTCGGTGCCAGTCGTCGACACGAAGAGCGAGTTCAGAATCGGCCCGGCTATCGTGAGGTCTTCTTCGAGCACATCGGTTTGGTAGGTCAGTACGTCGGTACGGGAGGAGGCGAAGCGCTGATCGTCGACCATGTGCTCGCGGGTCATGCCGATCGAGATGTCGGATTGCGATGGCACGGGTTTGGCGGGATCGCTAATGAAGTCGTCGGAGGCGGTGGTTTCGCGCGGGGCATCAAACGTTAGCTTGCCGTTGGGGTGCAGATAGATCGAGCGTTCCTTCGATTGAGTGGGCGGCCACGATTCGAAGCTGCGCCATTGATTCGTGCCGGTTTCAAAGACTTGCGCCTTGGGGATTTTGCCATCGCCCTTGCCTTTCAAGTAGTGCGCGAAGAATGGAGTTTCGATGTTCTTGGCGTAGTCGACGCTGGTCTTGGCGTCGAACTTGATGTAGCCAAGATGCGTGCCGTCATCACGCGACCATTGGCCGTGACGCCACGGACCCATGACGAGCAGGTTCGTCGTCGAGGGGCTTTGCCTGGCGACGTTGCCGAACACTTGCAGCGCGCCGTAGAGATTCTCGGCGTCGAACCAGCCACCGACGGTCATGACCGCGGGTTTGATGGCTTTCAGGTGCGGCCGAAGGTTGCGCGACTGCCAGAACTCGTCGTAGGTGTCGTGCTTCATCATCTCGTTCCAGAAGGCGACGGTGTTCTTGAAATAGCGTTCGTTTGCGTTGAAGAGCGGGCCCATCTGAAGGAAAAACTTGTAGCCGTCGGGCGTGCCGTGTTCAAAGCGCGGAGTATTCTTTGGCGGCGGCACAGGCTCGGGGCGCGGCTTGCCGAAGCCGGCGAGAAAATTGAACGCGTGAGGGAGGTACAACGCGCCGTTGCGGTGGAAGTCGTCACCGGTAAACCAGTCCGTAATGGGCGCTTGCGGCGACGCGCAGACGTGGGCTGGGTGCGCATTGATCATGCCCGCTGCGGTGTAGAAGCCGGGGTAGGAGATGCCGTAAGTACAAACTTTGCCGTTATTGTTTGGAACGTTTTTGACGAGCCAATCGATCGAATCGTAGGTATCACTCGACTCGTCGACATCGGTAGCGGCGCTCTTGGCGGCGCGATGCGGCGTCATGTTGACGAACTCGCCTTCGCTCATATTGCGGCCGCGAACATCCTGATAGACGAAAATGTACTTGTCGCGGGCCAGCGCCTTGTTCGGGCCGAGGTCCGTCTTGTAGAGATCGACGCCGTAGGGCGAGACGCTATAGGGCGTGCGGTTCATCAGCATCGGCCACTTCTGCGATTGATCCTTCGGGACGTAGACGCTGGTGAAAAGGCGTTTGCCGTCGCGCATAGGGATCCGGTACTCGTACTTCGTGTAGTGCGTCCGGATGTACGTTTCGCTTTGGGCGCAGAGCATCGCGGCGCTTGCCAGGAATAAGATCGTTCGCATCTTATCTCTCGAATTGCTTGCGGAAAGAGGCGAACTGCGAGCGCAACTCGTGTAGTTCGGCTTCCAGTTGGTTGACGCGGATCTCGAGTTCCTCGACCTTCGGATTCGCGCGCGGGGCGTCGGCCGGGGCGACTGTCGCCGCGGCGAACGCCGATGCGTCGTACGCGCCGCCAAGCAAATGCATCCACCGTGGCTCGCGCTGGCCGGAAAGCTTGCCCAGGAACACGGTTAGCGGGTGCTCGCGCTCGGACAATTTACGCAGCGAGTTTTCAACGGCGTCCGGATCGTCGAAGGCGTACATGCGCTGACAGCGATCCTTCAGTTCGTTCAATGTTTGCGGGCCGCGCAGCAACAACACGCAGATTAGCGCCAACTCGCGGTTGTTCAGATTCAGCCCGAAGGACGCGCGGTGACCGTATTTCGGCACACGCGAATCAAAGCGCGCTTCGGCGAGACCGCGCTCTTCGAGTTGTCCGAGTCCTTCGCGGACGGTGTCTTCGTCGTAGGCGCAGACGGGTTCGCGGCTGGTCTTCTGATTGCACGCATTCATGAGTGCGTTGACCGAGAGCGGATAGTATTCGGGAGTCGCCATGTCCTTTTCAATGAGCGCGCCGAGCACGCGCTGTTCAAGCGAGCTGAGTGGCGATTCGAGTGCCGGATTCATTGGTAAATTATGGCGCGGTTGCGGTCTCGATCGCTAGTTGGCTGCGCCGATTGTGCTCCACATGAATCACCGGCGCGTGGCGAAATTTCGCCGCAAGGGGCTTCGCCGGCGGCGGATCAGACGATCGCCGTCTATTTGAAAAAGCTCGACGCGGTGTTCTTGAACTTGTCGAGAGCGCCTTGTTGCGGAGCTTCGGCCGCGGCCTGTTTAGCTCCGCACTTCGGGCAGAATTTCGTTTCCGGCGGGAGTGGCGTCGCGCATTGCACGCAGGCGGAGGGACCGGCGGGTTGGCCCAGCGGGCGGCCGCACTGCGGGCAGAATGCGAGCTTGGCGTTGACGAGTGTTCCGCAGCCGCATTTCACGCGCCCACCGCCTTCGTGAAGACCGAGAACGTCCCGCTTGTAGTCGCCCGAGAGAATTCGGTCATACTCGGGGCTCGCGGCGAATTCCTTGAGCGTTTTCAAACGCACGGGGACAAAAGGGTGCGTGTTCGATGCGTTCTCAAGAATCGACACGACCAGCACAAGCTTGTTCACTTCGCCTCGCGCGGCGTGCTGCTGCATCGCGGAGTCGAGGTTCAGCTCGTCTTCGTAGCCTTTGACCGAGCCGGCAAGTTTGGCCAGCGCGCGAAGCGAGGGTTCGAGATCCTGCACGCAAAGCAGCGCGGCGCGGTCGCAGGTGAATTCGGCGCGGCGATACCACTCCCAGAACGCGATCAACAACGGGATGCGGAGGAGCCCGATGCCGGGGATCGGAACGACCGAAGCGAGCACGTCCCAGTAGCGGATGGCAGATCGCCGAGTTGCCGATAGAGGCCGTGCGCGCACTTGATATGGCCGATCTCGTGGCCGATGACGAAGCAGAGTTCATCGGGCGTGAGCGATTCGATCAGCGCGGAGTGGAGCACGATGCAGGTTCGGCGCTGGCCGGCGGTGTAAGCGTTGAGGACTGGATTCGTTGTGATGTACAACTCGGGCAGCGGGCAGGAGAGGATTTCGCAGCAGCGCTCCATCATGGCGAACAGCGACGGGTAACTTTCTTTCGTAGCCCGGATGTGTTGCTCGTTGTTGTTGAGATAGGTGATTTGCTCGGTGAAGTTTTCTTGCAGCCACGTGAGCACGGGGCCAGCGCCCGGCACGGACTTCAACGCCGCGAGCGCTTCTTCGTCGCCTGGGTAGGTGAACGTTTGATAGGAGATCTCGGGCAGGAGGACTTGGGTGGGCGAATAAACGCGCGCGTTGGTGTGCTTCAGATCAGGCATAGGTAACTTGACCGAGTATAACCGCGCGGCGGGCGCCTGTGGCGCTGGGGATGTTGCCTGGGCGTTTGTGCCAGGTTTCGCGGGCCATGATCGCGAAGGCCACGGCTTCTTTCGCTTCAGCAGGGAGGCCGTAGTCGTCGGTAGTTGTCACGAGTGTATTGGGCAACAGGCCGCGAAGGTGGTTCATGATCTGTGGGTTCTGCGTGCCGCCGCCGGCGGCGATGAGTTCGTCGACGGGGAAGATGCCGATGCCTTCGACGACGGTCAGCGGCGTGAAGACGGTGGCCGTGGCGATGAGGTCGTGGAGATCGATCTGGGTGGCGAGCAGTTGTTGAATGAACTCGCGACCGTACTGCTCGCGGCCGCAGGACTTGGGCGGCTTGCGCCTGTAGTATTTGTCGCTGAGGAGAATCTTCAGAAGTTTGGCGTCGGGCTTGCCTTTGGCGGCGAGTTTGCCGCCGCGATCGAAGCTCTGCTTGCCTTTGGTGGCAATCCAGGTGAGTTGATCGATCACCATGTTGGCAGGGCCGGTGTCGAAGGCAACAACTTGCTCGGGATTTGCGTTGGCGGGGATCAGCGTGATATTGCCTATGCCGCCGAGGTTGAGCAACACGCGGTTTTTCTTCGCATGGCGGAAGAGCATGTAGTCGACGAACGGCACGAGCGGCGCACCTTGGCCACCAGCGGCCATGTCACGCGGACGGAAGTTGTTGACGACCGGGATGCCGGTGCGTTCGGCGAGCACCTGCGCCTCGCCGAGTTGGAGTGTGCAACTCGGACTATGAAAGATAGTCTGGCCGTGACAGCCGATTAGTTCGACTTTAGTCTTCAGTTGGCCAGCGGCTTTGGCATAGTGCTCGGCGAGTTCGAAATTCAGCCGGGCCACTTCGCCAGTGTGTGCTTCGCAGTTCGAGACGCGTATCAGGCGCTCGCGGAAGGATTTTGAATACGCTCGCGTCGAGTACTCGAGTAGTTTCCAGTTGCTTCCGGTCAGTTCGACGGCGGCGATCGTTATTCCGTCGAGCGAGGTACCGCTCATAATCCCCGCTACCTTCATACGCCTCCTAGGTCCTTTTGAAGTTCGGCCAATATCTGCAGCGCTTCGATAGGCCGCAGTTCGTCGAGCTTCAGTGCGCGAATACGTTCGGCGATGTCACCGTTGACCGGCTCGAACAGGCGGATCTGCATCGAAGGCGCGGGCTGCTTGCGCCCTGATGAGCTTTCGACAACGGTGTGTTCGGCTTGTTCGTGGAGCGCGAGGATTTCCTTGGCGCGATCGATCACCGTCATCGGCAGCGCGGCAAGACGGGCGACTTCGATACCGTAGCTGCGGTCGGCGGAGCCGGGTTGGACCTTGCGCAGGAAGATGATCTGATCGCCGGATTCCTTGACGGCGACGTGCAGATTGCGCACCCCGTTCAGGCGCTCGGCGAGTTCAGTGAGTTCGTGATAGTGCGTGGCGAAAAGCGTTTTGGCGCCGATGCGTTCGTGGATGTGTTCAACAACCGCCCAGGCAAGCGCGAGGCCATCGTAGGTTGCGGTACCGCGTCCGATTTCATCGAGGATGACAAGGCTTTTCTTTGTGGCCGTGTTGAGGATGACCGCGGTTTCTGTCATCTCGACCATGAAGGTCGAACGGCCTCGGGCGAGATTATCGGCGGCGCCGATGCGTGTGAAGACGCGATCGACGATAGGCAGTTCGGCTTCGGTGGCGGGGACAAACGACCCCATCTGCGCGAGGATGCTGATGAGCGCGGCTTGTCGCAAATACGTCGATTTTCCGCCCATGTTGGGACCTGTAATGAGGGCGAGGAAGCTGGTGTCGTTATCGAGATAGATGTCGTTGGGGATAAAGCGTTGGGCATCGCGCTCGGTGAGTTTTTCGATAACGGGATGGCGGCCCGAAACAATTTTGAGTGGTCCTGTTGTAAGACGTGGACGCACATATTTGTTTTCGGCGGCGACTTGGGCGAGGCCGGCGTTCACGTCGAGTTCGGCAATGGCGTTGGCGGCGTTGCGGATGCGGTCGGCATGCGCGGAAGCGAAGCTACGGATTTCGCCGAAGAGTTCGCGCTCAATGGTGAGGATCTTTTCTTCGGCGGCAAGGATCTTCGATTCGAGTTTCTTGAGTTCTGGCGTGGTGAAACGCTCGGCGCCGACGAGGGTTTGCTTTCGGTCGTAGTCGACGGGCGCGAGATGCAAATTCGCCTTCGAGATTTCGATGTAGTAGCCGAAGACATTGTTGAAGCGGACCTTTAGCGATGTGATACCGGTTCGTTTGCGTTCGCGGATCTCGATGTTGGCGAGGTACTGTTTGCTATTACGGCTTGTGTCGCGAAGCTCGTCGAGTTCTGCATGAATGCCGTCGCGCATGGTGCCGCCATCGGCAATATTTATAGGGGGTTCGTCGCTGATGGATTGCAGGATGCGGTCGCGGACTTCGGCGATCTCATCGAATCGACCGGTTTCGAACAGGCGGTTGATGTCGGGGATTTTTTCAAGACTGCGGCCGAGGGCGAGCACTTCGCGCGGGCCTGCGGTACCGAGGGTGACCTTGGCGAGCAGCCTTTCAAGATCGAGAATTTGCGAGAGAACTTTGCGGAGTTCGGCGCGGAGGATTGTTGCGCGCAGCAGGTGTTCGACCGCGTCGAGGCGCGAGTTGATTTCGGGCTCTTGCACCGAAGGGCGCAGCAGCCGGCGGCGGATCAATCGTCCACCCATGCCGGTCATGGTGGCATCGAGAACGGAAACGAGCGTGGAGTCGCGCGACTCGCCAGCAAAAAGGGGATCGACGAGTTCGAGGTTGCGGACGGTAACAGCGTCGAGCACCATCGACTCGCCTCGCTCGAAGTACTGGGGGCGCTCGATGTGATTGAGCGCGGCGCGTTGGGTATCGCGGACGTAGTGGAGAATCGCGCCGGCGGCCGCCGTGGCGGCGGGTTTGCCGGCGAGACCGCAGCCATCGAGACTGAGCAGGCCGAAGTGTTCTTTGAGGATGCGCTCGGCGTAATCGAGATCGAATACCCAGGCGTCGAGCGGCGTGTTGGTGCGGACGCCATCGATCTTCGCACTGTCGGGCGTGAGTACTTCACGGACGTTGAGGCTTTCGAGCAGCGGCGCGATTTCTTCCGGCGCGAGTTCTGTGCATTTGTACTCGCCGGTGGAGATGTCGACATAGGCGACGCCGCGTTTGGCCACGGCGGCGAGATAGTTGTTCTCGCGCGAACGCAGCATGTTGGCGTCGGTGGCTGTACCGGGCGTTACAATGCGAGTGACTTCGCGGCGTATGATCTTCTTGCCGGGGCCGGGCTGCTCCATTTGCTCGCAAATGGCGACGCGGTAGCCCTTGGCGATGAGGCGGGCAAGGTAGTTATCGGCGGCGTGATAGGGCACGCCGCACATGGGCACGGGCTGTTCGGCGTCCTTGTTGCGCGAGGTGAGGGTGATCTCCAACTCGCGAGCCGCCGTGACGGCGTCCTCGAAGAACAGTTCGTAGAAATCGCCGAGACGGAAGAAGAGCAAGGCGCCGGGCACCTGCTGCTTGACGGAGTGGTACTGCCGCATGAGCGGCGTTTGTTCGGCCGCCATTCCTAGGCGTAGATCCCGCGGAGTTTGATGGCGAAGGCGACGCGGTCAAGCGCGAGCATGTAAGCGGCGGTGCGGTTCTCGACGTTGTGTTCCTTCGAGTAACGCAGCGCGTCGTAAAAGCTATTGACCATGATTTCTTCAAGACGCTCGTTGACAAGTTTTTCGTTCCAGAAGTAGCCTTGGCGGTCCTGGACCCATTCAAAGTACGACACGGTTACGCCGCCGGCGTTGGCGAGAATATCGGGGATGACGAAGATGCCGCGATCGGCGAGGATCTTGTCGGCTAGCGCTGTAGTCGGCCCGTTGGCGCCTTCGCAGACGATCTTCGAATTGATCTTCGGAGCGGTCTCGGAAGTGATGACGTTCTCTTTCGCGGCGGGGAGCAATACGTCGCATTCGAGAAAGAGCGCTTCTTCGCGGCTCAGGTTTTGCGCGCCGTCGAAATCGAGGATCGATCCCATCGCCTTACGATGCTGAAGCAGCGCTTCGATGTCAAGACCGTTCGCGTTGTAGACGGCGCCGTCGGTCTCTATGATGGCGACGACCTTGAAACCTTCCTTGGCCATGAGACGCGCGCCCATGCCGCCGACATTACCGAAGCCTTGAACAACAACGCGGGCTTTTGTTTGCGGTATACCGAACTGCTTGAGCGCTTCACGCGTGACGTAAAGGCAACCCCGGCCGGTGGCTTCGGGGCGTCCGCGCGAGCCGCCGAGATCGAGGGGCTTGCCGGTGACTACGCCGGTGGTCGTCTCGCGCTTGTGCATGGAGTAGGTATCCATGATCCACGCCATCGTGCGATCGTTGGTGTTCATGTCGGGTGCCGGGATGTCTTTTTCCGGGCCGATGATGTCGAGGATTTCCGAAGTGTAGCGGCGCGTGATGCGCTCGAGTTCGATGTCAGAGAGGATGGATGGGTCACAAATGACGCCGCCCTTGCCGCCTCCGTAGGGAAGGTTGACGACAGCGCATTTCCAGGTCATCCAGGAGGCGAGCGCGCGGACCTCGTCGAGGCTCACGTCGGGCGCGTAACGGATACCGCCCTTGGCGGGGCCGCGCGCGATAGAGTGCTGCACGCGATAACCGGTGAAGACTTCGATGCGGCCATCGTCGAGCATGACTGGGATCGCGACGGTGAGTTCTTTCGCTGGGGTCTTCAAAATTTTACGCATGCCGTCGTCCAGGTGCAGACGATCGGCCGCGGTTTCGAATCGTTTGGCCGCGTTGAGCCAGGGGTTGAATTCGGCGGAAGAGTGATCCATGCGAGTTTCGAATACATTATTGCATTGCTAGACTAGAAGATTCCCATCACGAATGAGCACACCACGAGCAACCATCGGCGTTATTGGCGGGAGCGGGCTTTACAACATGCCCGGCTTCACGGAGAAGAACGAAGTATTTCTGGAGACGCCGTTTGGCGCGCCTTCGGACGCGTATATCGTCGGCAAACTGGCGGGGCGCGATGTGGCGTTCCTGCCGCGGCATGGGCGGGGGCATCGCATCAGCCCGAGTGAGCTGAACTTCCGCGCGAACATTTACGGCATGAAGATGCTGGGCGTGGAGCGGATCATTTCGCTGAGCGCGGTCGGCTCTTTGAAGGAAGCGCACAAACCGACCGAGTTTGTGCTGCCGGATCAGTTTTTCGACCGCACCATGGGGCGCGTGTCGACGTTCTTCGGCAATGGGCTGGTGGCGCACGTGAGCATGGCGCATCCGGTTTGCAGCGGGCTGGCGGGACAGGTGAAGTCGGCGGCCGATGGGGCGGGGATTACAGCCAAGCTAGGTGGAACGTACCTTTGCATGGAAGGGCCTGCGTTCTCCACGGTGGCCGAGAGCAATGTTTATCGCTCATGGGGCATGGATGTGATCGGCATGACGAACTTGCAGGAGGCGAAGCTGGCGCGCGAAGCCGAGATTTGCTACACAACCGTGGCGATGGTGACCGACTACGATTGCTGGCATCCGGATCACGAAGCGGTAACGGTGGAGCAGATCATTCAAGTGCTGCACACGAACGCCGATAATGCGGCGAAGCTGGTGGCGGCGGCGGTGGGCGCCCTACCGGTCGACGCTTCGTGCAAGTGCCGTTCGGCGTTGAAGAATGCGATTATTACGGACCGGTCGACGGTGCCGGCCGAGACGCGGGCGAAACTGGAGTTGATCGTTGGCAAGTACCTCGGCTGAGGTTCTCGCGCGGGGCGGCGAGGTTGATGACGCTGTCATCGACGCGCTGGTCGACGCGCCCGCTTCCGAGTTGTTCGGCGAGCTGATTGAGCCGCTCTCCGATGCGTTCGAGCCTCGGTTCGTCGACGTTTACGTTTCGGTCTTTAGCCGTGTTTTGGAGCGCCTTGGCGTGGGTTCGGCCTCCGCATTGGCCGCGCGGTTCGGACACCTTTCGGCTGTGGCGACATTCGAACCGCGACGGGTGGTGGTGCTATCGCGAGTGACGCTGGGCGCCGATATTGCGATTACGAGCACGCTCTTGCGCGCGGCGGCGATGCGCTGGCCGTCGGCGGAGATTGTGTTCGCGGGGCCGCGAAAGAATCATGAGTTGTTTGCGAGCGACGAACGAATCGGGTTGCTCGAAGCGCCCTTTCAGCGGATGGGGTCGCTGCGAGAGCGGGTCGGGGCGGGGATGGCGCTGCGGGTCGATCGCGACGACACGTTGGTGATCGACCCGGACTCGCGGATTTCGCAGTTGGGGTTGTTGCCGCTAGCGGATGCTTCGCGGGTGCTGTTTTTTCCTTCGCGGTCGGTAGGGGGGCCCGACGATTCGTTGGTGGCGCTGGCGAGAGCGTTTGCCTTATCGGCGTTGGGTGTTTCCGCTTCGCCCTGGATTGCTCCACCCACGCCAGAGTGGGTTCCGTCAGCGGATGTGGCCGTTAGTTTCGGAGTTGGCGAAAACGCAGCCAAGCGGATCGACGATGAGTACGAGATCGACGTAGTACAGGGATTGTTGGATCGGCGGCTGAAGGTGTTATTGGATTCGGGCGCGCCGGGGACGGCGGAGGCCGAGCGTGCGGCCCGGATTGAAGCGTCGTGCCGAGGACCGCTGTTGATCTGGCAGGGAAGCTTTGCGCCGTTCGCGGCGGCAATCGGACGGAGCCGGATGTATGTCGGCTACGACTCGGCGGGACAACATGTCGCGGCTGCGTGCGGAGTGCCACGGGTGACGGTGATGGCTGGGCATCCGAATGCACGGTTTGCGGCGCGGTGGAGGCCGGATGGAGAGGGGGCTTCCGAGATCGTATTTGAAGCGGAACGGGTCTGGGAAGCGGTGGAGAGAGTACACAGCGGGGCTGGCTAAGCTGTACGGGCAAGTACCTTGTAAACCCTACGCAATAAGGTTGAACGCCGATGGCAAACTAGCGTATCCTCGTAGATGACTCGCGCCCGGCACGTTGGTCGCAGGATGCGGCCTAGCAAATGGATGCCTATCCAAACGTTAACGTTCATTGGCTTGCCGAAGCGCATGACAGAAACCTTCCGCCAAAACGATCTTGGTGTAAAACGTTTCAATAAGGACACCCAATGAATTCACAAAGACTACACACGATGTGTGGGATCACTATGCTCCTCGGAGGAGCGGCATTTGGCGCCGATGAACGGCCCTGGCCGCGCGCGGTCATGTTGAACACCACCCCACAACCGGTCCGCGCCATCGAGGGAGATGGAGACGCAACTCTAGTCTATCCCCCTCCGGCCGCGTCGGCGCCCTTTACCCGCTTGCCAGGCGCCACGGTCACGTTCACGTGGGATCACGGAACAAATGCGGAGGGGTACTACATGGCTGTCGCGACCGTGCCGGGGGCCAACTAGATTCTAGAATCGAAGATTCTAAATCAGAGTACTGCAACAAACGAAGTTACGCAGCGAGTAACTTGACGATGTCCTCGATAGCGCGGTCGGCCTTGTAGTATGCGTTTTCGAGTGCGGAGTGGGGTTTGTGATCGGGCGACGGCCGATGGTGAAAGCGGCTGTTGGCAAGGGGGCCGCACAAGCGTTTGTGAAAGAACAGGAACAGTAGTGCCACAGTAATGCCTTTGGTGGTGAGCCTGTAGG
>Ga0194131_10006276_pt1 | contig 16607 bp, 13 predicted proteins | sample TA2KigO120mmetaG_FD_148631 | JGI IMG/M metagenome (GOLD analysis project Ga0194131, IMG submission 148631) | Freshwater microbial communities from Lake Tanganyika, Tanzania - TA2015053 Kigoma Offshore 120m | ecosystem: Environmental > Aquatic > Freshwater > Lake | place: Tanzania: Lake... | reverse complement strand
GTCGCGAGATCATGGCGATGCTCTACATCGCCAGCCGTCGCGACCTGTTGAATCTAGCCATCAGCTTCCAGCGGAATCCCCCGCTGAGAATCTGACAAAGTAGTGTTAGAGCGGTTTCTGAAACGTCGTAGTGTCCGGCTTTAGCCGGACCAAGGTGATCGGCGCCGCCGTATGTGGTCCGGCTGAAGCCGGACACCACGAAGAAGACGAAACCGCGCCAGGGGCACGGCGGCGCCGTGCCCCTACACCTGCGCGATCTTGAATAGCGCGGCCGCGTTGCCGCGCCCGATCTTCACGCGGTCCGCCTCGGCGATCTCCGCGCGGTCGAACCAGGTGGCCGCGTCCGCCGTGTGCTCGAACGGGTAGTCCACCGAAAACAGAATCCGATCGACGCCCACCTCGGCGATCGCGGCGCGCAGCGTCGGCGTGTGGAAGTTGCCGCTCGTGGTGAGGACGACGTTGGAGCGCAGGTAGTCGGCGATCGTCCGCTGCGCCGGGATGCCCTTCGGCATCTTGCTGATGCGGTGATCGATGCGCCACGCGTTGTAGGGAATCATCTCGCCGAGGTGGCCGAGGATCATCGTCAGGCGCGGGTGCCGGTCGAAGAGGCCGCTGGTCATCAGCCGCAGCGCGTGCACGGCGGTCTCGTGGGCGAAGGCCCAGACCGGGCCGAGCAGCCAGGGGTGCCCCTCGTAGATCGAGAGGCCCGGCAGCGGCTCGCGCGGGTGCAGGTAGATCGGGACGCCCAGCTCCTCCACGCGCGCCCAGAACGGGGCGTAGCGCGGGTGGTCGTAGTAGAGGACGTCGGTGCCGTCGCCCGCCTGCTGGAAGCCGTTGAGCATCACGCCGATGAAGCCGAGCTCGCGCACCGAGCGCGTGAGCTCCGCGGTGGCGGCGGCCACGTCCTGCATCGCCAGCGCGGCAAACCCGCCGAAGCGATCGGGCCGCTTCGCGATCGACTCCGCGAGGCGGTCGTTGGCGAGGCGCGCCACGTCGTTCGCGCGCCTCGTGTCGGCGATCGCCTGGATGCCGGGCGAGTTCAGCGACAGGATCGTGAACGCGATCCCGTACGTGTCCATCTCCGAGAGGCGATGGTGCTCGCGGTCGAGCAGCCGCTGCTCCAGCGTGGACCAGCCCGCGCCGGCGGCATAGGGCGCGGAGTCTTCGAGCGTTTCAGGGATGGCGAAGTGCTCTTCGAGGGCGATTTTTCCGGTCATGGTGGTGGGCTCTGCTGCCCGCAGCCGGCTGCCGGCTGCCGGCAGTGAATAATACAACGCGATGAAAACGACTCCGGTGCTCGAGATCGCCGACGCGATCGATCACAGCCCGATCGGCGGGCTGCATCTCCGCATCTTCGTGCTGTGCGCGCTGTGCATGATCATGGACGGCTTCGACGTGCAGGCGCTCGGCTACGTCGCGCCCGCGCTGTCGCGCGAGTGGGGCATCCCGCCGTCGCAGCTCGGTCCCGTCTTCGGCGCCGGCAACCTCGGCGTCCTCATCGGCCAGCTCACGTTCACCGTGCTCGCGGACCGGATCGGCCGCCGCCCGGTGCTCATCGCCGGCACGCTGCTCTTCGCGGTGGCGACGCTCGCCACGTCGCGCGCCGCGGACATCGTCGACCTGCTCGTCATCCGCATGGTGGCGGGCATCGGCATGGGATCGATCATCCCCAACGCCACCGCGCTCGTCGGCGAGTTCAGCCCGCTGCGCGTGCGCATCCCGTGGATGACGTGGCTGAGCATCGGGTTCACGGCCGGCGCCGCGATCGGCGGGTTCGTCGCGGCGGCGCTGATTCCCGTGTTCGGCTGGCGCTCGGTCTTCTACATCGGCGGCGCGGTGCCGCTGCTGCTGGCCGTCGCGATGGTGCGCTGGCTGCCCGAGTCGCTGCGCTGGCTGGTGCTGCACGGCAGGCGCAGCGAGTACGTGCGGCGCTGGCTGAAGCGGCTCCACCCGGCCGTGCCGATCGACGACCACACGCGCTTCGTCATCAAGGAGGAGATCAAGAAGGGCCAGCCGGTCGCGCACCTCTTCCGCGACCACCGCGCGCTCCCCACGGTGCTCCTCTGGGTCGTGAACTTCATGAACCTGTTCAACCTGTTCTCGCTCGCGAACTGGCTGCCGACGGTGGCCACCCGCGCCGGCTACTCGACCTCCACCGCCGTCCTGATCGGCACGACGCTGCAGGTGGGCGGCACCCTGTCGCCGTTCCTGCTCACGCACTTCATCCTCCGCACGGGATTCGTGCCCGTGCTCACCGTGACGTTCCTGATTGCCGCGCTCAGCGTCGCCCTGATCGGCTATCCGGGCCTCTCCCTCGTCATGCTGCTGGCCGTCGTCTTCGTCGCCGGCGCCACGATCGTCGGCGCACAGCCGAGCTTGAACGCGCTGGCCGGCACGTTCTACCCGACCTACCTGCGGTCCACGGGCGTCGGCTGGGCGCTCGGCATCGGCCGGGCCGGGTCGATCGTGGGCCCGGTCATGGCGGGACAATTCCTCGCGCGGGCGTGGACCACGACCGACATCTTCCTGGCGCTCGCGGTGCCGGCCGTCATCTCGGCGGGCGCCATGCTGGCCCTCCGCCCCCTGATGCGCAGCCTCGGGGCGTCGCGTACAATGCGCCCTCATGGCTAACTTCACATTGCGGGTGAACGGCAGGGCGCAGACGGTGGACGTCGATCCGGCGACGCCGCTGCTCTACGTGCTGCGCAACGATCTCGATCTGCACGGGCCGCGCTTCGGCTGCGGCCTGGGCCAGTGCGGCGCGTGCACGGTGATCGTCAACGGCAACACGGTGCGCTCCTGCGTGCAGCCGGTGTCGCAGGTGCGCGGCGAGATCACCACGCTCGAGGGCCTCAGCGCCAACGGCACGCTGCACCCGATCCAGCAGGCGTGGATCGACGAGCAGGTGCCGCAATGCGGCTACTGCCAGAACGGGCAGATCATGACCGCCAAGGCGCTGCTCGACAGGAACCCGAATCCCACCGACGCGCAGATCCGGCAGGGGATGGCGGGCACGCTGTGCCGCTGCATGACCTATTACCGCATTCACGCGGCCATCAAGCGCGCCGCGACCCTTCGACTCGCGTCGCTCCCTCAGGGTCGTCCCGAGGGCCCATCGAGGGACGAGGTCCAGTCATGACAACCAGACGCGACTTCATCAGGACGTCCGGCTTCCTCGTCGTGAGCGCCAGCGCGCTGCCGCTCGAGCTCGTGGCCGCGCAGGCCGCGGGGCCGTACCCCGATCCCGACTTCCGCCAGCTCGATTCGTGGATCGTGATCCGGCAGGACGACACGGCCACGTTCTTCGTCGGCAAGACGGATCTCGGCCAGGGCACCGGCACCGCCTTCCGCCAGATCATGGCCGACGAGCTCGACATGCCCTACGAGGCGACGAGCTGCGTGATGGGCACGACCGACGTGACCGTCGATCAGGGCGGGTCGGGCGGGTCCGATGCGCTGCAGACCGACGGCTACCCGATGCGCCGCGTCGCCGCCGAAGCGCGGCGCGTGCTGCTCGACATGGGCTCGCAGCGGCTCGGCGTCCCCGTCGGGCAGCTCACGGTGAGCGGCGGCGTCGTCTCCGTCACGGGCGATCCGTCGAAGCGCGTCACCTACGGCGAGCTGATCGGCGGCCGCCGCTTCAACGTGACGCTCACCGGCGCCAACACCGACGCGACCACGGGCGTCGCGAAGCTGAAGACGACGCAGGAGCTGAAGATCGTCGGCCAGTCGCCGCAGCGCTACGACATCCCGCCCAAGGTGGACGGCACCGCGAAGTGGGCCGTGGACGCGAAGGTGCCCGGCATGGTCCACGCGCGCAACGTGAAGCCGCCCATCGCCGGCGCGAAGCTCGTGAGCGTGGACGAGTCGTCGGTGAAGGGCATCCCGGGCTTCCTCCGCGTGGTGACGCGCGGCAACTACGTCGCCGTCATCTGCGAGCGCGAGGAGCAGGCGATCCGCGCGGCGCGGCAGGTGAAGGTGAACTGGGAGAAGCCCGCCGCGGCGCCCTTCCCGAGCTCGGAGAATCTCTTCACCTACATGCGGAGCGCGACGCCGACCTTCAGCGCGCCGCCGGTCGCCACGGGCAACGCCGAGACCGCCATCGCCGCCGCGGCGAAGGTCGTGGAGGCGGACTACGAGGTGCCGTTCCAGGGACACGTGTCGCTCGGTCCCGCGCACGCCCTGGCGGATCCCTCGAACGACCAGCTCACGATCTACTCGAACGACATGAAGTCGTACGGCCTCCGCAACGGCGTGGCCGAGTTCCTGAAGATCCCGCGCGACCGCGTCCGCGTCATCTGGCTGGAAGGCTCGCAGGCCTACGGCCGCACGGCGGCCGACGATGCGGGGTTCGAGGCGGCCTTCCTGGCGAAGGAGATCGGCCGCCCCGTGCGCGTGCAGTGGATGCGCAACGAGGAGACCGCCTGGGACACGAAGGGTCCCGCATACACGATCAAGATGCGCGGCGGGCTCGACGCGCAGGGCAACCTGGTCGCGTACGACTACGACGCCCGCGCGGCCGATCACAACCACCTCGGCTACAACGAGTTCGACACCGTGCTGATCGCGCAGCTCGCGAACCAGCGCAAGGCCCAGCCCGCGCGGGGCGGCGCCGCCACGCCGTCGGACATGTACGTCGTCCCCAACCGCCGGATGGCCGTGCACGTCGTCGGCCTGCCGCTCGTGTGGGAGACGCCGCTCAGGACCGGCAACCTGCGCGACCCGAACGGGCCGCAGGTCACGTTTGCGTCGGAGTCGTTCATCGACGAGGTGGCGGCCGCCGCGGGCGCCGATCCCGTCCAGTTCCGGCTGAAGCTGCTCACCGCGAGCACCGCGGATGACAGCGGCTTCAAACGCGCGCGCTCCATTGCCGTCGTCAAGGCGGCGGCGGACGCGTTCAGGTGGGACACGCGGCCGTCGCCGAAGAAACGCGACAGCGGCAACATCCTGACGGGTCGCGGCATCGCCTACGCGTATCGCAACCAGACCGTGGTGGCGCAGATCGCGGAGGTCGAGGTGAACCGCCGCACGGGCCGCGTGTGGGTGAAGCGCTTCGTCATCGCGCACGACTGCGGGCTCATCGTGAACCCGGAGGGCCTCAAGCGCGTGGTCGAGGGCGGCACGCTGCACACGCTCAGCCGCGCGCTGCACGAGGAGACGCGCTTCGACACCGAGAAGGTCACGAGCGTGGACTGGACCAGCTATCCGACGCTCACGCACGCGGACACGCCTGAGCGGATCGACGTCGTGCTCGTCAACGGGGACCCGAACCCGAACCGGCCGGACCTGCCGCACTACGGCGCGGGCGAGACCGTCTGCAAGCCGACGATGGCGGCGGTGGCGAACGCGATCTTCGACGCGACCGGCGTGCGCCTGCGGCGCGTGCCGTTCAGGGACGCCCGGGTCCTCGCGGCGCTCAAAGCCGCGAACGTTTGAAGTGCCTGGAGTGCCTGGAGTGCCTAGGGTGCCTGGAGTGCTGGGCACTCTGGGCACCTTACGCACGTTAGGCACGTTAGGCACCATAGGCACTTTAGGCACTCTGCTGGTCTGCGGCACAGTCTCAGCGCAGACCATTACCGCGCTTCGACTGGGATCCGGCGACGCCCTGGTAATCGACGGGGTGCTGTCGGAGCCCGCGTGGCAGCGGGCGATTCCCGCACGCGACTTCCACCAGCAGGAGCCGGCCAACGGCGAACCGGCCACCGAGCCGACCGAAGTCCGCGTCCTCTACGACGCCGGCCGCCTCGTGCTCGGCATCACGGCGCTCGACTCGGAGCCGGGCGCCGTCTTCGCCAACCAGCTCCAGCGCGACCAGTCCTTCGCGGCCGACGACCGCTTCATGTTCACCGTGGACACGTACGCGGACGGCCGCTCCGGCTACTTCTTCGAGATCAATCCGGCGGGCGCGATGGGCGACGGCCTCGTCACCCAGCAGATAGGGGCGACCGGCGGCCTGGCGGTCAACCGATCGTGGGACGGCGTCTGGAACGCGCGCGTGGCGCGCACCGCGAGCGGGTGGACGGCGGAGATCGAGGTGCCGCTGCGCACCATCAACTTCGATCCCAATGCCGCCGCGTGGGGCATCAACTTCCAGCGCACCGTGCGGCGCAAGAACGAGGAGAGTGTCTGGGCGGGGTGGGCGCGGAACCAGGGGCTGACCTCTATGGCCTCCGCGGGGCGGCTCGTCGGGCTCGCGGACCTGAGTCAGGGGCTCGGCCTCGACATTCGTCCGTACTTGAGCGGCAGCACCGGCGCGGCGCCGGGACGGGGCGCGCCGGGCGGCGTGCATCGCGGCGCGATCGGCGGCGACATCTTCTACAGCGTCACCCCCGGGCTGCGCGCGAACCTGACGGTCAACACCGACTTCGCCGAAACCGACGTCGATCAGCGCCAGGTGAACCTGACGCGGTTTGCGCTCTTCTTCCCCGAGAAGCGCGCGTTCTTCCTCGAGGGCTCGAACTTCTTCGACTTCTCGCGCGAGACGGGCAACGCGGTCCTGCCGTTCTTCAGCCGGCGCATCGGCCTCGACGACGAGGGGCTGCCGCAGCCGATCGACTACGGCGCGAAGCTGACCGGGCAGGTCGGAGCGCTGGACGTCGGCGTGCTGCGGGTGGGCACGCGCGACAGCGGCGCGTTTGCCGGCGAGCAGTTCAGCGTCGTCCGCGCGAAGGCGCGCTTCCTGTCGCAGTCGGCGGTGGGCGCGATCTACACGCGCCGCGAGGGCCCCGGCGGGCGGCCGCGCCAGACGGCGGGCGCCGACCTCGTCTACCAGACGTCGAACTTCCTCGGCCCGCAGGTGCTGGAGCTGAGCGCGTGGGGGCTCTCCACGACGCCGCGGCCGGGCGCGCGCGGCGGCAACGCGTTCGGCGCGCGCATGGGTTTCCTCAACGACCGCTGGAACATCCGCCTCTACGGGCGCGAGGTGCAGGACGGCTACGACCCCGCGGTCGGGTTCGTCAACCGCCGCGCGTACCGCGAGTTCAACCCGGCCGGACGCTTCACCTGGCACCTCAATCACGCGCTCGTGCGCCGCGTCTCGTGGGAGGCGACCGACGGCCGCATCTACGACCTCGACGGGCGTCTCGAGACGCGGCGCGCCGACTTCCAGTTGTTCCGCATGGAGCTGCAGGCCGGCGACCTGATCGAGTACCACCTCGTGCCGTCGCACGAGCGCCTGCCGCGCAGCTTCACGATCGTCTCGGGCGTCGTGCTGCCCGCCGGCGGCGCGTACGACTTCCTGCGCCGCACCTTCCAGGTGCAGTCGGCGGCGCGCCGCGCCGTCGCGATGGGCCTGCGCTACGAGGACGGCGGCTTCTACTCGGGCACGCGGCGGCAGGTGGCGGCGACGCTCAGCGTCCGCCCGCACCGCGGGTGGCTGCTCGATCTCGGCACCGATCTGAATCGCGTGGAGCTGCGCGAGGGGCGCTTCACCACGCGCGTGTGGCGCGCGGACGTCAACTCGCAGATGAGCCCGTGGGTCTCGCTCGTGACGACCGTGCAGTACGACACCGTCACGCGGGGCCTGGGCTGGCAGTCGCGCTTCCGCTGGATCCAGCGCCCCGGCAACGACGTCTACGTCGTCTACACGCGCAACTGGGTCAACCTCGACACCTGGCAGGCCTTCGACCATCGAGCGGCCGCGAAAGTCGTCACCACCTACCGCTTCTAGAGACGCAAACAATCTGGCGGCGCTCAGAGAATCTGAGAGCCGCCAGACATTCACGTTTTCACCACGTCTGCCGATCGTCTCCAAGTCGTTGACCGTGCGACGTTTGCGCCTGGGGTGCCATGCGGTCCCAAAGTTGCTCATACCGTCGCATCATGACGACTTCCCATTTCCGTCGTTGCCTCCCGGTGGTGGCGATCACGGTCGCCCTCGCCGTTGCCGTCCCCGGCTTCGCGCACGCGCAGGGCAGGAAGCTCGATAGGGCGCTGCACAAGATCAAGGACTCCGAGACGACGCGCGTCATTGTCCGCTACAAGCACGGACGCGGCGATCGCGTCGAACGCAACCTCTCGGGCCGCGGACACCGCGTTCGCGGCCGGCACGCGGCCGTCAACGGCTTCTCGCTGGACGTGAGGGGGGATGCGCTGCGGCAGCTGGCGAACGATCCGGACGTCGAGTCGATCGCCTCCGACGCGGAGGTCAGCGCCGACGCCACGCTGACCGCGATCCCGTCCAGCGTCCTCCGCGACACGCTCGGCGACATGCCGTACTCGGGCGGGCAGGGCGTGGGCGTGGCGATCATCGACTCCGGCATCACGCCGCTGGCGGCGTTCAACGGCCGCATCACGGCCTTCTTCGACTTCACCAGCGGCGCGGCGCTCGAGACCGTCCCGAACGATCCGTACGGCCACGGCACGCACGTCGCCGGGCTCATCGGCGCCTCCGACGCGACGTACATGGGCGTGGCGCCGAAAGCGACTCTGATCGGCCTCAAGGTGCTGGACAAGCACGGCAAGGGACTCACGAGCAACGTGATTGCGGCGCTGGAATTCGCGGTCGCCAACCGCACGCGCTACAACATCCGCGTCGTGAACATGTCGCTCGGGCACCCGATTCTGTCGCCCGCCGCCGACGATCCGCTCGTGGAGGCGGTGGAAGCCGCCACGCGCGCCGGCCTGATCGTGGTGGTGTCGGCGGGCAACGCCGGCACGAACGACAAGACGGGCGAGGTCGGCTACGCGGGCATCAGCTCCCCCGGCAACGCGCCGTCGGCGATCACGGTCGGCGCGCTCGACACGCGCGGCACCGTGCAGCGGTCCGACGACGCGGTGGCGCCGTACAGCTCGCGCGGGCCGACGTGGTTCGACGGCTATCTCAAGCCCGACGTGCTCGCGCCGGGGCACCGGCTCGTCTCCACCGCCAATGCCCGGAGCGCGCTCTTCACAAAGTACCCGGCCCTCCAGGTGCAGCGGTCGAGGCGGAGCTATCTCACGCTCAGCGGTACGAGCATGGCGACGGCGGTGGTGTCCGGTCTGGTGGCAAACGTCATCGAGGCGCACGCCAATGCGGTGTCGCAGTACTACGTCCAGTCCGCGCCGCGGCTCACCGCCAATGCGGTGAAGGCGCTCCTGCAGTACACCTCGCTGCCGGTGACGTACGCGGACGGAACGCTTCCCGATCCGCTCACTCAGGGCACCGGCGGCGTGAACGGCGAAGGCGCCGTTCGGTTCGCGTTCCTCAGCGTGGCGCTCACCGTCGATCCCGGACTGATGGCGGAGCACGGCGAGGAGCTCACGAGCATTGGCGATGAGGACCTCGCCTGGTCGCGCACGATTTCCTGGGGTCAGTCGCTCGTGACCGGCACGGGACTGGCGATGGATCCTGTGTGGGCCACCAACGTCGTCTGGGGCGACAACATCGTCTGGGGCGACAACGTCGTGTGGGGCGACAACATCGTCTGGGGTGATAACGTCGTCTGGGGCGAGAACGTGGTCTGGGGTGACAACATCGTCTGGGGCGACAACATCGTGTGGGGCGACAACGTCGTCTGGGGCGAGAGCACGCTCACCGGTAACAGCGTCCTCGGACGGTAGACCCTTCAGCGAACCGAGATCATGGAAACCATGCCCTATCAGCCCGAGGCGGAACTGCTGAGCGCAGTGCCGCCGTCGGCGAGGACGCAGGCCGTCTCGACCGACTGGGCCGAGCGGCTGCCGGTGCTCGCGGCGGGCGGCGTGACGCTCCGCGAGCTGACGCTGGCCGACGCCCCGGCGCTGTGCGCGCTCCTCACCACCGAGGAAGTGTCGCGCTTCATCTCGCCGCCGCCGACCACCGTAGAGGGCTTCGAGAAGTTCATTCTGTGGACGCACAAGAAGCGGTCAGAGGGCGTGTTCATCTGCTTTGGCATCGTGCCGAAGGGGATGACGACGGCGGTAGGGATCTTCCAGGTGCGGAGCCTCGAGACCGGCTTTGCGGTCGGCGAGTGGGGCTTCGCGCTCGGCTCGGACTTCTGGGGCACCGGACTGTTTGCGACCGGCGCCCGGCTCGTGCTCGACTTCGCGTTCGAGACCGTCGGTGTCCAGCGTCTCGAGGCTCGCGCGTCGGTCGAGAACGGGCGCGGCAACGGCGCGCTGCGGAAGGTCGGTGCGGTGCCCGAGGGCATTCTGCGGGCGTCGTTCATCAAGGACGGGCGCGCGCACGACCAGGTCATGTGGTCGATAACGGCCGTCAGCCGCACGGTGCCGCCGTCGCTGCCGGCGACCATTCACTGACGCTCACGCGCGGGCGCTCCTCCAGCGGCGCTCGTCGCTCCGCTCATCCTCCTCGACACGAAACGACGACGTGGCGATGGCGCGCCCGTCATCGGTTTCCGCCGTGACCCGCCAGCGCCCCGGGCCGATATTCGATTTCACCGCGAACCCGCGGAATCCTTCCGCGCGGCCGCCGACGATGTCGAGCGGGATGCGGTCGGTGGTGAGCCACACCTCGCGGCGCTCGTCGTAGACCTCCCAGCGGATGACGACGCCGTGCTCGAAGCTGGTGGGCGCGAAGACGCGCGCGAAGTAGTGGACGCGATCGCCCATGCGCCGCTCGAACGGCCGCGAGTCGCGCCGCCACGGCGCCCACACCGGCGGCTGCTCGTAGACGAGCGTGTAGCCGGTCGCGTCCCTGCGCACCTCGTGGTAGATACCCTGGAACTGCACCGAGAGCGGCACCGGCGGGATGAGCCGCAGCACGTACAGCACAGCGATCGCGATCAGCACGCCCGCGCCCGGCGCGAAGAGCCGCATGCGCGCCGAGCGGCGATCCGGTTCCTCGGGCGCAACCAGCCTGCGCGTCACGATCCACACCAGCACCGCAGACGAGATCAGCGAGAGCAGGAAGATCCACCCCCCGATGCGGCCGACCACGATCGGAACGAAGTAGGTGAGGAACGACAGCACGCACAGCGCGTAGACGCCGAGCCGCAGCCGGTGCCCGGCGCGGCGTACCGCCGGCACCTCGTTGATGAACATGACGGCCACCAGCAGGACCAGGAAGATCAGCGGCCGCGCGAACGTGCTGCTGCGGAAGTACAGGACGACGTAGGCGCTGAGGAGGCCGCCGTAGAGGAAGTGCAGCACGGGCGTGTGGTAGCGCCACGGCCGGTCGTGCAGGATGAGCAGCACGGTCAGCCCGAGCAGGTACGCGAGCTGGAACGCCAGGTCCAGCCACGCGTCGATCCGCTGCATCGTCAGGAAGTCGAAGAGGAACCCGCCGACGAACATCAGCTCGGATGAGTAGCGCCGGACGGGCGAGTCAGGTGAGACGGGCCACGGAGTCACAGAGACACGGAGGTTCCGGGAATAATAATCCTCAGTGCCTCCGTGTCTCCGTGGCCTGTCTCGCTGGCTCGTCTGTTGGATGGCGCTCGCCTCGGTCGTGGGGGCCGACTTCAGTCGGCCCGGCGCGCAGGAACAGCCGCTGCCGGACCAGGCCGCCTTCCTCGCCGAGACGCGCACGCACCTGCAGACTGATTCCGCCCTGCAGAGCAGCTACATGTACGTCGAGACGCGCCGCGAGCGGAAGCTCGACAGGCGCGGGCGCGTCACGCAGGAGTCGCGCAGCGTCATCGAGAACTATCCCGGCTTTCCCGGCGAGCCGCGCTGGGAGCGCGTCCTCGAGAAAGACGGGACACCGGTGTCGGCCTCGACGCTCGAGGCGCAGGACCGCGAGCGCCGCCGCAGGGCCGACGAGTACGCGCGCCGGATGGCCGCCCAGCCGAAGAAGGAGTACGCGCGCCAGGTGCGCGAGTGGGAGAAGTATCGTGACGAGGCGGCCGAGCGCGTCGACGACATCTTCCGCGTGTTCGACATCCGCATGCTGGGACGGGAGCGCATCGGCGGATACGACACGATCGCGTTCGCGCTGACGCCGCGCCGCGACGCGCGCCCGCGCACGCGCGAGGGCGGCATGTTGCGCCGCTTCAGCGTGCGCGCGTGGATCAGCGAAGCCGATCACGAGCTCGTGAAGCTGGATGCGACCGCCATCCGGGATCTGCCGTTCGCGTGGGGCCTGCTCGCGCGTCTTCACAAGGGCGCGAACCTGTCGTTCGAGCGCCGCAAGGTCAACGATGAGGTGTGGCTGCCCGCGATGGTGACCTACACAGGCAGCGCGCGCGTGGGGTTGATCGCGACGATCCGCCGCTCAGGCGAGTCCGAATACTCCCGCTATCGCAAGTTCTCGGTGGACACCTCGACGGCATTCACGCCGTAGTGTCCGGCTGTGGTCGAGGTCGGTCTGCTCACCGCCTGGCCGCGCGTCGCTGGCGCGGTGTCAGGAACCGCTCTCGCGCGAAACTCCCAACCTCCAACTCCCAACCTCCAAGACGCCTTGGGGGTTGGAAGTTGGTCGTTGGGAGTGCTCGTCATCGCCTGAATTCGATGTAGTGCTGGGATCGGCCGGTGATGAAGAAGCGCGCGCGCTGGCCGGCGCGCTCCACGCGCGAGGGTCGTCCAGCGTGGGCGCGAACGAGACGTAGAGCCCCTCGTTGCTGAAGCGCTCGTCTCGCGTCCGGTTGAGCAGCATGACGTAGCGCTCGAGGGACGTGTTCCAGTGGATCGACGGGCCCCAGAACGCGTCGGCGGCCTCCTGCCCGTCGTGCCACGGCCGCGTCACAGGGAAGAGCGACGTGCCCGCCGGATAGTCGCCGGCTGACGCCGGCATCCAGGCGCCGTCGCGCCACACGGTGATGCGGCCGGCCGGCGCGTCGCGGTCGGCCCACGCCAGCCGGGCGACGCCCACTCCCTGCTGCGACGGGTCCCTGCCGTACTGGCTGAAGAAGATATAGAGGTCACGCCGCCCGGGATCGAACAGCGCGCTCAGGTCGCCCACGCCGCCCACGACGTACCTGTTCGGCGTGTTGCAGATCTCCGCCGCGATCTCGTGGTGGTAGTAGCCGTACCAGGTTCCCGCGTCGTCGGCGACGACGCTCTCGATCCACACGCCCCATCCCGGATGCGGCTCCACGCGCACGCTGCCGACGCGCTCCATGCGGTCGATGCCGGTGCCCGCGGACAGCGCCGGAACGCCGCCCCACGACGTGAACGCGAACAGGCGCCACTGGCCGTCCACGAGGTCCCACGTCATCGGCACGTTGGAGTCGATGTCGCCCGGCATGGCGAGGCGGGACGCGGAGATCAGGCGCGCCGACGGGACCGAGTCCTGCGCGCGCGGGGAAGCGAGCCCGGGCGCGAGGAGCGACACGACTGCGAGGGCCCGACGCACGTGGCCATTTATACCTCGACTAGAATCGTCCTCGTGGAACGTCTACTTGGCCCCTACGCGGACCTGATCTACGCCGTCACGCGCATCATCGTCGCCTGGATGTACTGGCTGCACGGCACGACGAAGCTCTTCGACTGGCCCGACGGCGCGCGCGAACGCGGCGCCGTCGAGCTCTTCTCGCTGCTCGGCGTTGCCGGCGTCATCGAGACCGTCTTCGGCTTCCTCATCATGATCGGGCTGTTCACGCGGGTGTCCGCGTTCATTTGCAGCGGGCAGATGGCGGCCGCCTACTTCCTGCGGCAGTACCCGTTCGCGGTGTCGCCGATCTTCCAGCCGCCCGGCATCCTCGGCGAGTCGACGATCTTCAACTGCTTCTTCTTCCTGTACGTCGCCGCCAAGGGCGCCGGCCCGCTCAGCGTGGATGCGGCGCTGAAGCGGCGATAGAGCTTGGTCCGGCTGAAGCCGGACACTACGTACTCTTGCGTTCCAGCGCGAGCAGCCAGTGCTTGCGCCACAGGCCGCCGCCGTAGCCCCCGAGCTTGCCGTCGGCGTTCACCACGCGGTGGCAGGGGATGACGATGGAGATGCGGTTCATGCCGTTGGCGCGTCCGACCGCGCGCTGCGCGCCGGGTGAGCCGACGCGGTTGGCGAGCTCCGCGTACGAGATCGTCTGGCCGTACGGAATCGTCACCAGCTCGCGCCAGACGCGCTCCTCGAACTCGGTGCCGCGGAAGACGAGCGGCACCGTGAAGTCCTTCAGCGTCCCCTCGAAGTAGCGCCCCAGCTCCTCGCGCGCCTTCGCCAGGTGCGGGTGCTCGCCGGGCACGAGCGGCATCCGCAGCAGGCGCTCGAGGCGCTCGAGCTGCCCTTCGAGCATCCGGCGGTCCGGGAACTCCAGCAGGCACAGCCCCTCGTCGGTCGCGCCGGCCAGAATCGCGCCGAGCGGCGTCTCGATCGCGGTCGTGATGACGCAGTCCTTCCGGCCGGACGCCGCCTGTCCAGGCGAGGCGTTGAACGTCTTCGCGAACGCCTCGCGGAAGCCGCTGTGCGACTCCCATCCGGTCCCCAGCGCCACGTCGTCCAGGTCGCCTCCGCTGCGGAGCTGGCGCAGCGCGCCCGAGAGCCGGCGGCCGCGGCAGTAGGCGTGGAACGTCATCCCGTAGTGCTCGAGGAAGTAGCGCCGCACGCGCGCGGGATCGACGCCGAAGCGGCGCAGGTCGCCGTCGCGCAGGCGGCGGTTCGGGTCCTCGTCCACCGCGTTGAGCAGCTTCTTCACCCACTCGGGCGTGGACCCGGCGGGCGTGGCCGGATGGCAGCGGCGGCACGGGCGGTAGCCGGCGAAGAGCGCCTCCTTGATGCTGCCGAAGAACTCGACGTTGGACGGCAGCGGCTTCCGCGCGCGGCACGAGGGGCGGCAGAAGATGCCGGTGGTGCGCACGCCCGTGAAGAAGATGCCGTCGTAGCTGGCGTCGCTCCCTAGAAACGCGCGCTCCATCTCGGGGCGCGGGGGGAGCGACGCGGTAAACAGGGCCTGCTGTGCTGCCACTGACATGCGCTCACGTTAGCGCGGCGGCGGCGGTGCCGCCACCGGAAAATGAACATCGAATTCTGCTAGAGTCGCCGCGTTACGGGCGAGGCATGCCTCGCCCCTACCGTGGAGGCAGACGTGACCAAGCGCTTGGCCGTTCCTGCGGTTCTCGCGTGCATCGTGGCGCTGAGCGGTGTTCGGGCGACCAGCCAACAACTTCCACCGGGTTACATCGACCCGCAGCCCATACTCGCCGCCGCCGAAAAGGCCATCGGCACCGCGAACCTCACGTGCGTGACGATTGCCGGCACCGCCTATGCCGGCGCCGTCGGCCAGGCGCGCGAGAGCGCGCGCAACGTGGACTGGCCGCGCACCGAGATGGCCAACTACACGCGCACGATGAACTGGGACGCGCGGACGATGAAGGAGGAGTTCGACCGGAAGCCGGGACTGACGCCGGCGGCGTACAAGTACGGAACCGGCTGGGTGGACGGCCCGCTGCAGCAGAACGCGCACCAGACGTGGATGGTCAACGGCAACACGGCGTGGTTCATGGACGGGCCCAACGCCGCGCCGGTGGCCGTCACTCCGGATCTCGCCGAGATCTACCAGCTCGACCTGTGGCTCAACCCGCACGGCTTCCTCAAGGCGGCGCGCCTGCCCGGCGCGAACCCGAAGGCGACGTGGCGCTGGGAGCTCGGCGAGATGGGGCGCGACGGCCCGACGACCAGGCCCGAGCGGATGCGCGTCGTGTCGATTTCGTTCGGCAGGTTCCGCATCGACGCGACGGTGAACAGGGAGAACATGCTCCAGCGCATCCACACGTGGGTGCCCGACCCCGCGCTCGGCGACATGAACTACGAGCACGAGTTCACCAACGACAGCTACATCGACGTCGGCGGCGGCGTGCGCTTCCCGACCGGGTGGCACTCGCACCAGGGGTGGGACGACAACTACGGCGCGCAGAACATCACCGCCGGCCACAACGCGTTCGGCGGCGCGCTGAAGGACGTGCGCGCCAACGTCTGCCCCGATCCGGTCACGGTGCCGCAGTCGGTGCGGCAGGCGACGTTCCCCGTGCGCGTGGACGTGCAGAAGATCGGCAGCGGCGTCTACGTCTTCGGCGGCAGCACGCACAACAGCGTCGCCGTCGAGTTCCGCGACTTCATCGCCGTCTTCGAGGCGCCGCACAACGAGGAGCGCGCGCTCGCCGTCATCGACGAGATCGTGAAGGTCATCCCCGACAAGCCGATCCGCTACGTCGTCAACTCACACCAGCACTTCGACCACGTGGCCGGCCTGCGCGCCTTCATGCACGTCGGCGCGACGATCGTCACGCACGTCAAGAACTACGACTTCCTCGTCCGTGACGTACTGAACTACTCGCAGCGGACGCTGAAGCCCGACATGGTGTCGCTGTGGCCGCCGACGGAGCTGGCCGAAGGGTATTTCTACGAGGCCATCCGCGAGAACTTCGTCATCAGCGACGGCACGCGGCAGCTCAACGTCCACTACATGAACCCGCTGCAGCACGTGGAGGGGATGCTCATCGCCTACCTGCCGGGCGAGAGGCTCCTCTTCGAGGCCGACATCTTCGACACCGACAAGCCGCGCCCGGCGGCGCCGACGCAGGATCAGCGGAGCTTCTTCAACCAGGTCGGCCGGCTGGGGCTCGACGTGGCGCAGATCGTCCCGGTCCACGGCGGTCCGGTGCCCTGGTCCGAGTTCGCCCGGCTGATCGGCGGCCGAACCAACTAGGCGTGGTCCGGCTAACACTACTTTGTCAGATTCTCAGCGGGGGATTCCGCTGGAAGCTGATGGCTAGATTCAACAGGTCGCGACGGCTGGCGATGTAGAGCATCGCCA
>Ga0194131_10006275_pt1 | contig 16609 bp, 16 predicted proteins | sample TA2KigO120mmetaG_FD_148631 | JGI IMG/M metagenome (GOLD analysis project Ga0194131, IMG submission 148631) | Freshwater microbial communities from Lake Tanganyika, Tanzania - TA2015053 Kigoma Offshore 120m | ecosystem: Environmental > Aquatic > Freshwater > Lake | place: Tanzania: Lake... | reverse complement strand
ACGTCATGAAATGATGCTTGTTACCACGTGATGCTGAGCTTATTCCCTTCTTGTAGCAAAGGACATGGTGCTCTACTCCGTGATCGCGCGGGCTCATCGGAACAATATATGGATTGTTCTCATATATTGCCGCGAAGTTGGTGTTGAAACCTATATCGTACCTGTCCCCGTACGTAGCCTTTATGTCGCGCACCAGTCCTGTTGTAACTGTTACATCGCCTGGCGCTAGTCGGTGTTCAAGCAATAACCGTCTTTCAGCCATCAATATCCCCGAACAATTGTTAGAGCCTGGCTATAGTTAACTCCTGCTCCAGCATTATACAAAGCATTAAGCTGTCCTGTTGTCAGCGGGCCGTTCGCAATACCCCATTCCTCAGAGAGCCAGGCCCACGTATCGACATTTGGGCCGTAAATTATTGTGGACGTTACGGCCGTACCAAATGCCTTGGAGGATGGATCAACCATGGAGTAATCTTCCAGCGTCCACGGAATGTTGGCAGTGTAAATCGTATTGTTAAGTCGCACATAGAACGTATTGGTGTCTCGATCTACCCACATGGCGAGGAAGTACCAAACGTCCTCATCTAGTTCGGTTATGTCAATTGGTGTGGTTACAGCGAATGTCACACTCTGCATCGCAATTTGCAAATTGAACTTACCAATCGTAGAGTCTATATCAGCAAAAACACCTGATCCGCCCTCTCCCCAAACGTACCAATCTGGTCCGGAAGCGATCACCGCTAGCCAGTTGTTACCATTGCCGAGGCCTTCCGAAACCATGGTCACTTCGCTGCGGAACCAGCCCCAGATGACACTTCCTGATTGCAGGAAGCAGCACTCCGGGGCTTGTCGGCCAGCAAGCTCGGAATAGCCGCCGATGACCATTCCATTATTTGAGTAACCGCCGGTTGTGTACCTGGCCTGTCCGCCATGCAAGCTCGTTGCGGTAGAACTGTAGGCCGTGACGGTCGGTGACGGTTGCAGGTACCAACCATGCCCGGTAGCATCCTTGGCAATATCATCAACAGTGGCCGGGTTAGCAACGACCTCGTCAAAGGACCAGTAGGCGCACAACTCGCAAGCTAGCATTTCAGTACAAATAGCCGTCATAGCTACTTCACCATACATTCGTCCCTGCCAGCATGGCGGTGGCGGTTCTCCTGGCTGACTCTCCTGTCCTGTGCACGCATTGATCCATTTGCCGGGAGGGTCGTCGCACTCGCCAGAGTAAGAGCACTCGTCTCCGCCCGTATCCGGCGTTTCTGAGTCACAAGGAAAACACGCACACCATATCCAAAAGACGATGTTGCTGTTTTTAACCCTATCACAAAGCGTGATATAGTTTTGCTGTATTAGCTTGTTTATCGTAACATCACTTAGCTTGTTTGTCGTAACATCTACAGCCTGATTGACGACGTTTTGTGCTGCTTGTTGTGCAAGTGGTACGCCTATATCGGGGCAAGATCCTATTGCTTCCGGTGCGGCTGGAATAGCGCAGTCATTGATGATGTCAAAGGGCGCTATAGGCAGCACACACGGTACTGTGCACTTCTCCGGAGAGAATACTCGATTATTGTTCGTGCACTCTTCCTCGACCACTCCGTCGTCCACCAGCACTGCGATCAGATAAGCCGTGTTGACCGTACCTTCTGGCGAGTCGAACTGGGCTACCGGGTCTCCGTTTACGTCCTCAAAGCCCAGTACGTGAATGATGATTCCGTTGTGGGTAAGTACTATCGGGAGCGCATCGGTAAATGTAACGTGGTCGTCGCAACATCCGGGGCTAGTATTCAGCGTCTCATCATGGGTGAAGTCCAGATTGAACGTGTTGGTACCAGCGTCAGCGAAATCTACTAGGATCTCCAACGTGGCCGCTGTGATCGGAGTCCCGTTGATCGGATGGTTGAAGTGGCGCAACCTGCCTAGCCTAAACCTGTCTCCGATTTTGAGGAACTGAATCGGCGGGAGCAGGGGTAGAAAGCCATAACCGCTCTGCGCTGTCGAGTTGGTTATGGGCGTACCCCAGCGGATGCGGATCTCGCGACCCACTGTGCTGGTGTTAATGCCCGTCGGACTACCTGGACTCCAGGAGGTCCAGTCGGCGGCTACGCTATTGAATTGAATAGGCATTACGGTGTTGGACCGCAGTCACACGGGTCCGGACCGAACGACGAGCCCTCGTAGGAGGATTCCTCGGAAAGATCTGGACAAAGTGCTAGGTCCTTTAATCCCATGTCAATTATGACTTTGTGCTCTGACGGAACGGGAGTAACTGTTACACCGCTACCGCCACCGATTGTAAAAAACTGTTTTGTCACGCCGTTAATGCTGCGAACAATCTCATCGCAGCGAGGCGCTCCGTCGTAGGTGGTTCGGCCTGTGGGCGGTGCCTCATCGTCTGTAAGCTTGGTATCTCCGCAGGGCTCTCCTTCGCCAGCACCAACTCGCGCGTGTAATGTAAGTGTATTCGACAGCGGATCGTGTCCTAAGTCGGAGTTGTACCCGGTCTTTAGCCGAATGTCGCCCACTAGGCACGTTGTCCTCACGTACACATCTTCCGGAACAAAGGGCCAACAGTAGTCGCGACAATCTTCTGGCGTTGTTGCCCGCGTTCGCTCGGTGTTAGCCAGGTTAAGCGAGCTGACATACCCGCCCTCTAGGCTTTGGATTAAGGCCGGCTCTACTGGCGCAGCTCCGGTTATGTCGTCCCCATTTGCTATCTTCGATACGTCTCCTACAACCAGCCATCCTTCCCAGACCGGGTCATCGCACAGGGAGGAGTCCGATGAGCTGTCTCCCGGGTTGTTTGAGTCAGTTGGATCGTACGGTAGCCCCGTACTCTCGGCATATAGCGTGGTGTAATCGTCCTCGCCGTGGGTAATCCGAAATACTAGCGCTTGGCCCAGCAGTCCTGGCGCATCCGTTGTGAAGATGAACTCGGTCATCCAGGCGAAGTGGTTGACACGTGTAAGTTTCACAGTGTGTTCGTCAGCATCAAAGCCAGATCCTGGCAGCATGATGCAACCGAAGTCAGCGATTAGCCACGAGGGAAACGGCGCATCCTCCCCGAAGATCAACGGGTAAGAGATGTTTATGTTCTCGTTATAGAATCCCGGTTTAGCCATTACGGACCCTCGACCTTCTCTCCGACCGCTTCTATGACCAGCCCCTCAGGGACTGGACGTATTCGCATGATCGTGTCCTGTGCTGCCAGGTTGCTAACACCAATGTGTACGTTTCCGGTTGAGCCGGCGTCGCAAAGTATGGCGTTGGAACTCTTGGCAAATGTAATGGTTTCAACGAATCGGGGGGTAGAGAATCCAATGTCCCCTGCGCAAAGTTTGCGACGGAACAGCGGATCGCCTATCACATCTACCCGGATAACGTTGACTGGCACGCCGTCTATGGTTGTTGTTTCATCCGACAGGACGATGCCCTCTTCGGCGAGCAGCCACACTTCGCCTGTGAAAAAGCTACCATCCTCTAGTAGTATACCCCGTACCCCGACTTCCGGCGTTGGTACGCATACTGCTGCCACAAAGGACGCCTGGGCCGCTGTGAACTTATGCGTTCCTACCCCCCACGATTGGAAGATAGAAAGCCGTATCGGTTCCGACACGATTACCCCGGCGGGGCGTCCGTATGCGTCTTCTAGTTTGATGAGGGCCGGCGGAGAGATCAGGCTGAACGTACCGGAGGCTCTCTGGTCCTCGTCTTCGTCGCCTATGTAAACAGTCGCCTGGTTGGCCGTTACCGTGACCTGGGACAAGTACATGCGCTCCTGCCCGCCAATCGGGTACAGCCTAGCGTCAAGGAACGTCCCTTCAAGAAGCGGCAAACCGCTGTCATTAACCAGTGTGGCGTTGGCCTCGAACGGATACTTGATCGTCTCGTTGGCCTCGCGCCATTGTGGATAGCGTATCGTCATAGCGCGCCTTACAGACTAATTGAAATAGAAGAACACTGATCGTCGTATTCGTTTGGAAGTCTTCCATCTTCATCCGGCAGACGGTCGCCGGATATACAGGCGACTGACAGGCCAAAGTCACAGTTAACTACCACACCGCAGTCACCTGCGTTTGGTGTTGCGATATCACCGCAACCCCTGAACTCGATTGTAATATTGCCACAGCAGTCCGGAGCAACATTGTTGATGAACTCGATAGGCTGTGCGTCGGGGCAGTTTCTGGACTCGGGACGCTGCCCGCAGCTGCCCACGTACTTGGACAGCACAGCGTGCCCATCGCCTAGCTTGTCTGCTAAACCGATTCGGATAACATCCCGCAGAACACCGTCCACGGTGGCGCTATCCTTGTACACCTTGATATCGTCGCCACCGAACAGCCTTACGACGCCTTCAAGACCGGCGCCAGCCGTTAGCTTACCTATGCTACGCACTGGTAGCGCCCTGTACGCCCGCGCTGCACCAGCTTTAATAGCTGTCTGCGCCGGGGTACTGAATCGCATTGAAAGCGTTCCGTATTCGTCCACACCTGTACCAAAGACGATCCAGCCCGCTACGCCGTCGTCTGCTGGCTCAATAGCGTAGTGTCTGCCGATATCAACAGGACGGGGCACAGCCACTGTACCCAGTGGCGAGAAGTCCCCGGTAGCCTGTAAGGTGACCGACACGATGTGCGGACTCACGGCCACCGAGCTTATGAAAGCTGTTGCTCCAAGCGTCTCGGGAAACCTGAGCATAATGTCAGATAGGATGTTGTGGGGCAGCCTAGTGCCATCGTCAGCTAGCAGCGTTGCTGTCTCGTCAATGGGCCAAGAGCGTTGGTCATTACGGTTATACCATTCGAGGTTTTGCATTATATCGAAACCTCCTCACACGGTGGCCCGTCAGAGAGGGACGACGCACTCTCCGAGCAGCAGAGGTTGTAGTCGTAACTTGTCACTAGGTTGGTGGTCTTCTTCACAGGCAATGCGTTATTCACGTCTTCGCCGAATGCCCGTAGTACCGCTTCAATATCGTCTGACGAAGTTCCAAGAGGAAACTCCATGACGAATGTAGCAAAACCGTTTGTACCTGGATCGATGCAATCAAACTCCACGCTATAGCTCGGCCATGAGCCAATAAGACTGTACGGTTTATCCCCTACTTCGCAACGCGGATCACAACTATCTAGCGGATCTACGTTACCACGGCGATAAACCGTGCCGCATATAGGGCAGCCAACAGTGGTCGATACTGCCGAGAGCGCGTTAGAATCTGGACCGTACTGGAAGCAGAGGCGTAGCTCTACGTCCTTCATCGGCAGATCCGAGGTATTGCAAAGCGCCATAGCTACGGCGATCTTGTCTGGCACAATAGGCTGCAGTGCTAATTGCAAACTAGCGTTCTCTCTGCACGCTCTGCCGTCCTCCCAGCGTGTACGATTAGCTAGGTACTGATCGCGAACAATCTCAGCTCGCATACCTAACTCTGCGTAGCGCAGACTTAAGACGCGGATGGCCTCGTATACGTTGATATAGTCGTCGCAAGTGCAGCAAGGCACACAGTCATTGCTGACTCGTAGCGTGGCAGCAGTTGCGCTGACTATGCCAGGGGATACGGCTGCTAATGGGCGCTCGACACGGTAGCATCCACCGCCGTCCGGCCGAGGTTTATTGGAGGCTGATGTTAGCAAGAAGTTGCCGTTGAGATCGGCTGCTACACCGTTGATCCGGCGAATGTATCTAGTAGGCTCGCAAGGGAATTGACCCGCACCAGCGCCGGACACAACATCTATGGTGACCTCGTGGATCAGCTTGGCTCCGTCTACGACAGTCTCCGGCTCCACGGTAAGCAGCACGTTGTACCCTGCCTGGATATCAATACCCACTCCGGTATCAAGAACTATATCTGCATTTTGATCGGCCAGATCGGTGACCACAGCGATAGAGCGCAGGGCTCGTGGACGTTCTTCGTACGACCTTGGGTCAAGCCATGCATCGCCTGGCTCGAAGTAGCTGTCCCAGTCCCGTTCGATTGAGGCGGTGTCCTCAGACCATGCCGTAAACACAACGACTCGCAGCACATCGCCGGAGTCGTTAGCCCACTCGATGATCTTCTTATGATCGCCCCAGATAGTCTCTTCGTATGAGGTCGCTGTCAGACTGTCGAACACCTGTACATCGTTGCTATCAACGATGCTGATGTCCATGGCGTGCGGTTCCCCTGTCGGATTGACTGCCGGGATAGTGCCGAAGTTGGACAGGAAGTCGATACGAAATGGCACAGCGAACTGACGAGAGTCATCCGTATAGTGCAGAAACAAATCTGCAATAAGGAGTTCTAGCTCATCGTCCGTGTCGTAGAGGAACGGGTAGCGCCGACCGCCTTGCGGCTGGTCTACGCCTATTTGAACTCGACCGAACTCGCTGGGCATTTTGCGGCATTATGTCAGACTTGGACCAGTTATCGTGTAGCCGATGTCGAAATCCTTACCAGAGCCACCTGTGATAGTCAGGTATAGCTTCGATGTCGGCATTCCTCTATCGTCCTGGGTGTCCTGGTTGCTGTAGCTGTAGCTCTTCTGAAACAGCTGGCTCGTTGAGGCTGCGCCAGCTACCGTCTGCAGGTCTACAACCTGATGTACGGCTGCGTCGTAGGTATCTGCCGAACCTGCCGCCGCTTCCTGTCGGTTGTAGACAGCGTAGGTGTAGCCGCCCAGCGCACCGCTTGTTTGCTTTACTGTAAAGCGATTGATCACCCCTCTAGGTGGAGCGGGTAGCTCAACCACGTAAGGGGAGGCATTTGGCGTATCCGCCACAAGGTTATCGTAAATCATTGCTTATCCCATGGGTAAATTGTTAGCAGTTATGGGCTTAGTGTCATTCTACCCGCAGCTGCCAGTTTTTGACACCGAGCCTTATGCCACGCCACAAATGCTCGAAGGGTCTCTAGGTCCGGGTAACTTGGATCATGCACTTCCACCGCCTGTACCAGCGCGTCTGCGTAGTGGCAGAAGTACATCATGAACATGTCGCTTCCGTGCGGATCGTACCCGCCTTCTATCGCTGCCTGTGTTCCGTTGGCGTAACTTACCGCCTCATCCAGTACGTATAGTGGCTCGTTCTCCCACCACCTGCCCTGGGTGACCAGGTACAGGTTGTACGTACTGTTCTTATACTTGGTCACGTATCTGCGCACCGTTGATAGTGTCAGTTTTGGTTCCCGCATTACGAGAGCCTTGCCGCCACCTACGTACACCGCATTAACGCGGCCAGTCCCGCCAACCCCGTTCCGTATCCGGGCATGTAGTTGGTGGGTTAGTTCGTGGGTAAAGGTCACCCTATCCCCTCCAGCCGCTCTGGAGCGGTCAGCTGGCGTACAACGGGAGTGTATCTCCTGGAATATGCCTTGGCCGTTTATCGCACCAGCGGGGCTGTAATTGCGCCAGGGAAGCCCCGTAACCGGGGGAGCTTCTGGCTCTGGTTTTACTTCCTTCGGCGGTGTGGGAGCCGGTACGCCTAGTCCGCCCCGTACGCGATGCACGAAGGCCAGGACTGGTCGCCAGCTTACTGCCGTGTTTCGTTGTCCTCCCGACATCGGACCCGTGCTTAGGCTGTTAATGCCCACCACACGACTCCTGAGATCGAATATAGGTCCGCCACTGTCGCCCTTGCGCAACTTGCCGGTCATCATCAGCTGTCCGCGTGTCTCGCTCTGAACAACGTTTAGTTGTCCGATCAGCCTGCCTTGTCCGCCGTAACCGCAGGCCAGGATTACCTCGCCTCTTTGCGGAGACGTATCAGCAACGTCAACAGGCTTTAGTCCTGGGTCTTCAATGACCAGTACCGCTGAGTCCGAGCCCATCTTGTCTCTTAGTATGCGCTTCGACTTGTACGTCTTTCCGTTTCTGAATGTCACAGTTGCCCAGGCCGCGTCTTCGACTACGTGTCTTGCCGTTAGTACCAGGAACTGTGTTCCATCGCCTGCGAGCAGTACACCGCTACCAGCTTGTTGCAGTAGCGGTACATTTATTCTTCCGATTGTGTCCCATGTCTCCGGGGACAGCTCCTCAACAGACTGCCCGCTCACGTTTGCTACTAGAGCAAACATCAATACCACTGCCCCTAAAACACCCTTCATCTTCATCTTCATGGCTATCCCTAGCCCTTCTGGTTAACTGCATCCCCTATCCCCGAGTCGCGAGCCGAGGACAACCATGTCCATCTGAGTGACTCTTGCTTCGAGATTGACCAAGAAATTCTCAAGAGTAGTAGCCTTTTCGCCAAAGGCTTCCAGCGCTTGAGTAATCGCTTCGAGTTCCGTACAACCGCAACACGGATCAGAGCAAGTATCCTTTAGCTCTATACCGTGTGTGATTGTTGAAGGCTCCAGGCAGTCATTTCCTAGGACGGTAAAGTTACCAGTCCCATCTGGACCTTCGCCATTGATAGTAAGAATAGGATCAACATCGTCTTCGCAGTCGCAGTCTTGGGTGAGTCCCGCACCTTCGATAGCGTCAAACACTAGACGTGTATCCTCGCCCGGTTCAATTATCGCAGTGATTCGAAAATCGCGACCGGCAATGAGCCTGACTGGCCCATACAACTCCGCGCTTAGTTCAGATCCGTTCTGGACCTGTAGTGACGTAAAGCCCCGAATGTTTGGGCGAACTACGTCCGGTTCCAGCCGAGCAGTGCTGAGAGTAAACTCCCACTGGCCCGGCGGTTGCTTGTCGATATTATCCAGGCTGCCTATGACAACGTGGCCACGGCTGTCTGCGAAGTCGCCGATTCCCCCGAGATTGTAAACTTGATTGGGTATGTGTGAGGATTTCGCGATCAGAGCAGATGCCACATCCACGCCATCAGCACCGTCGTCGTAACCGACAACTATGCTGTAGCCGGTTGCGTATACGGCCACTCTCTTCAAATAAAACTTTCCTGGCTCAACAGTCAAGCCCCAGTGTATCGGAAGATACATGGCCACGATAAAATCGTCTGGAAGCCTGAAAGTTGTGCTTCCATTTGACGATGTACGGCTAGAGTCCCCTGTAACCGGGTACGCCCGTACGGCGTTGTGATTCAAGAACTCTAAGTTTCGGAACCCTATCGGCACGGCAATTCCTCAAAGGCTTATGTGGTTACGTCAGTAATCACGGCACGCTGATCAAGTACGTGTACCTCATCGGAGTAGCCGTCACCGCCGCCATCAGCTGTTCTTGCCAGAGTAAACAGCACGTAGTCACCCGGCTCCACCGTAATGTCTGGCGACTCCACTTCTACGTACTTGTCTGTACCTGTCGTAACAATACCCGTAATCGTTGCCGGACCTGTGTCTGCTGTGGGTAACACAGTCACACCGCTCGGTCGGTTCACTACTCTGTAGTAGAAATCCAGGTCGGGCAGGGTGCCTGCTGTCTTTGCTAGCAACTGGAAGCGAACGTTGACGGTCATCGACGTTACGCCTGACAGCGCAGCCGGTACTTGGAACTTGGCACGATAGTCTGTGTCTTTGTCGGACGGGAAGCCAATGCCGAGTGTCGCTTCGTAGTTCTCTTCACTCGTTCCGTTAAGCTCTACCAGCTCTATGGGTAGCTCGCCACCTAGCGCTGCGTTAATTACTGTGAGAGTAACTATGCCGCGATGTATCGAGCCGTCCTGGGCCGTGCTGGCGGCACTAGCATCACCTACCACCTTGATACCGGATACAACGGGACCGGACTCGATTTCTCCGTCCTCGTTAATATCCTTCATCACGATGTAGTCGCTGTTATCGTCCGAAACTACCGCCAGAGACAGGTCCAGGTGCAGCTCTAGGTCGCCCGTGGCTGCCTCGTTGTTGTCGTTTAGGCAGCGCACGGTCAGCATGTTGCTGCTTGATCGTAGACTCGTTACCACTGTCTTGGCTGTCTGGAACTGCATCTTGGTGAACCAGATGCGGACTTCCAGTTGGTCAGGTCTCGGGCAGCTGCCGTCCCACGAGCTAGATGCGATGTCATCGAAGGGTACATCGTCAGAGCAGTCGCTGAGCCACCAGATACCGTTGTTATCTACGATGTAGTTGTCGGTAGGTACGCCCATGAACCCCTCGCCCTTGTTCCACTCCAGGTATACCCCGGCCAGTGGAAGAGGGGGCCAGATGTTGTTAAGGACCGACTCTGATATGTTGTAGCCGAACTTGGCAAGGGACGGGGCCAGGCCGTTGAATACCGAATCACCGGCAGGCAACCAGCCTTCAATCGTATTGACCGGTGTGGGAATGCTTACATTGGTGCTGTCGTCAAAGAAGTCACCGGCAGGTGCGGTAAGCAGATCGAAGCGGTAGTGCTGGTGATCGGTGAAGATGTTGCTGAAGTTCGGATTAACGTAGACGTTGCCGTCTCCGTCAGATTGCAGAACAGTAACGCTCACTGGCGGGATCTGCTGTACCAACTTGCCGGGGGTTGTGCCGGACAGGTAGTACATGCCCGCCTCTACCGAGCCGGTTACAACGCTAGAAAGATCCAGCGACGTATACCCGGTCAGAAGAACGTCCGCCAGGGTGCTGTTGATCTTGGTATGCACCACGCCCCACACTTGTGAGGAGGGCGCTGTGATCAACTCGCCTGTAGTTGCGTCTACATAAGCTGCTGCAATCGCAGGCTCGAAGCGCTGCGTAGCGGCTTTGTAGTACACCGGCGTACCGACCACAGTATCAGAAGAGACGGTGACGCTTCGTGCGAACACCGTCGAACCTGTAAGCGACTCTAGCAGCAGATCACGCAGATAGCGTGTGTTACCGTCTAGGTCCCGGAGTATCCGGTTTATCGCACCCTCGTCAACAGGGTCGCCGTTGACGATGAGTTTGATCAGTTCTTTGAAGGCTGCCATGGAGTCCCTTCCTGGTTATTACTCTATATCTAGGTCTTCTTCGTCAGCCGGGGCGAGTATTAGCTCGTCTGGCAACATATCGTACGTCGTCAACGCCTTCTTCCTAGCTCCCGCATAGGACTCTGCGTCCACGTAGCCAACAAAATGTGGAGCCCGCTGGCCCTCACATACGGATGTAATCTTCCACCGCATGTTTTTACCTACGCTTGTAGAATCAATCGTGCGTGAGGGCCCAAGTAACGCCGCACTGCGAGCCCGCAACTTTAGCCAACTGGTTTGGCACTGGGAATATAAACCGTGCCAGAATGAGGTCACCGGAGGAGTCTCCTTCGCCGTTTCTGAACGCGACTAGAGCGCCACCGTATACGATGCTTCCGGCCACATCAGAGAAGGTCTCTCCGTGTATGCCCGTCGTTCCGGCTGTCTGTGCGTAGAATGTGGCGACGTTATCAGCCACAAACAAAGCGTTATCACTGTTCGATCCTGCCGTAGCTATGATCGGTACGCGAAGATAATCCTTGTCTGGATCTGACGTATTGAGGTTGGAGTAATAACTGCCTGTTTCGTCTCTGTCGATGGCTGCTGGTGTAACTGTTCCCGAGTTATCAAACTCAAGGTACATACCAGCAACGTGGTACTGCTTACCATCAGGGCTATTGCGTAGCAACATACTGACGGCAGGAGCCCAGTCGTACATCACTGTGTTTCGTATCGGATCGCCTACTGGCGTCCAGTGGTCAGGCCCTACTTGGTAGCCCTGCACTACCCCGAACTTGCGTCCTTCAAACATTGATTTGTCCTTATGTGCAGAAGCCGTCTACGTATCGAAGATGCACTATCTCCGCCGTATTATCGGGAGCTGTCACCGAGTCTGTTCTGGGCTCCCCGCCAAGGAAGTTCTCTTGATCCTCGTCAACGTCCTCGCCCGAGTACTCGTCCTCTGTCGATAGCTCGTACAAGATTATGATAGCTGTCCACGGCGGAATGATTCTACGGAGAATCTTGGCCACGTTTAGCCCTGTTCCACCATTGATGCCAGCTACCTTAATGCGAACCAGAAAGGCGTTGAATCTTAGTACGTTCTTGAGCAGGAACTCTAGCGGGTTTACTGTAGCTGGCAGCGAGGCCGCAGTGGTCTCCGAAGGAGGGTCCGAACCTCGCACATCCAGCAAGTTTGCCAACGTCGTACCATCTTCCACCCCCTGCGCATGTACGGTGTCCCAGAACGTCTCTACGTCACCTGGAAAACCAGACACGTCGAACTCTACTCTTGTTCTGCCATCTTCCGTCGTAACTGTCAGAGGAACGCTCTGGTCTCTGAAGGTTATCCCGTCCACGTACCCGCCCGGAAGGAACTCTTTACCAACAGATATAGCTGTGACGCCATCCGGGATCTGTCCGGAGTTCAAGTTGAAGAAGGCGACCGTATCAACTAACTGATCGCCTGCTGCCAACTTGTCCCCTACCGCCACGACAGCCTCAACGTCCTTGTTGAACAGGTAGGTGTGCTTGTCCGTCACAATCACTAGATGATTGTTGTCCTCGGTTACAAGCTCAACTACTTCATTGTTCTCCTTGGCTGTTGGTACGCCTGTCATTGCGGATATAGCGTCCTCCATGTGGGCGGCTGTCGTGCCTTCCACAAGGGCGCCAAAGATCGCGTTGACTAGTCGCTTGTAGTCTTCTGAGGACTCGAGGTCGAGTCCGATGACGTGTCCATAATGGGTCCAAATATAATCCTTGTCGTATGACCCATGGAACACCCAGAGATCAATTTCTTCATCAACGGGATCAGCTCCCTCGTAAACTGTCCTGGGATTGTATCGACCATTGTCATCGGTAAAGGGGTTAGATCTGAAAACGATTTGCCCATCTTGTCTGACATAGTCTACTCCTTGCACTAGCGTAGCCGTCGGCTCCGTAATGCGATTAAAGATGAGCGGTGCATTTGCCAGGTTCTCCGGTGCTGGAAATGACGACGTTGGGCCACCGCCCTGAGCGACCCCGTACTTATACAGGGTGCCCGTGGCAGGCTGGTTACCATAGACGGCACCATCGCCGTACTTCAGTAGTGACGAGTTCCGCTCCGACGCCTTTATGGTGTAAAGGTGCCAGTTGTCAGTGTGGAACACGGGGACTTCCAGGCGACTCAGTGCATTGACCGCTTCTTGGAGATCCAGGAAGGATTGTTTTTCTTCCTGGCCCCTGGCAAATGCATACCGCTCGACGAGATACTGGCCCCGATAGACATTGGTCCAATGGCTACCAAACAGGGCCAGTAGGCTCTGGCTGCGGTCGAGGTCGCTAGACGGAAACGTAAAGTTGCTCATTGCCCCATTTTAGCAGGGACTTTTAGTCGGTACCATCTTTATTTCCATAGCCAGGTCCCATTAGTCCATAAAAAAAGGCTCCGGTTAAGGAGCCTTCCTTGGCGAATGTTTCCTACGAAACCGGACCGGTTTCGGTTCCTGCATCTTCTGGAACAGGCGTCAGGGCATCTGCTAGTGCTAGTATTGATGCCTCGATCCTGTGGAGAAGTCTTACTGATTGCATCGTCAGTATCATCTGCTGTGTTGGTGCGTGGCCGGCTGCGCCGTTAAACGCATCGAGCAAATCCTGATCCAGACTATCCTTAGACACCGTCACACCGACATCGAGAGAGGCCATTGCTTTCATCAATTCAGCCCGTGAGGCTGCGCTAGATGCAAGTATTCTTTGTTGGCCTTCTTCCACGATCTTACGGAGCATCTCCTGCGGGTCGTTCGTATCACTTGTTGTCGACATGTGTTTCAGTCCCACGCGAAGACTTGGTACTCTTCGTTCCCTTTGTCTTCGACTCTAAAGGTACCTCCCACTCCAACGTACCAGTGATTGCTGGCGGTTGGGTCGGCGGTGGCGGTTGAACTTCCTTATCCTTTCCTACAAATTGCGAGACCAGATATCCTGCCATCAGGGTCGCGGCAGCAATAGCCGCAGCGGTACCCCGGCTGACACTGGTGCCAGCCGAGGTCTCCGCTGTCGGTTTCTGCGTTTCCGCTGGTGCGGTTACTGGATTTCGCACCTGTTCTGCTGGAGCAGAGAAATTTTGCTCGGTGTAGTTTATGGTCGAGCCTATGGGAGACACCTTTGCCATTTCGACAATCTCTTGAGGGCTTAGTGGCACGTTCACCTCTTCACTCTCCCCTTTCGCCGGCACTTTCCCTAGTCTTGCCAGAGCTAGTGCTAGCGTTGCCTGATTCTGTTGCATCACGCCTTGCAGACCGTAGATGTTAACTCGGTCTAGCTGTTCGCGTGCCCATTCGCTTCGCTTTACGCCTTCTGGGATTGGTCCCAGCTTGCCTGCGTCGAACGTCTGTGCCTCTGCAACTACGTCAGATAGCATTGCCATATAAAACTCACAAAACTTTCTCGCTCACTCTGATCTTAGCCAGCCTTTACGACTGGTGTACGATCAGCAAGGTTTAGAGCAGAGAGGATGTTACCCGTCTCGCCCTGCGCACCTTGGAACAGGTCCTTCTGGTAGGCCAGAAGGGTGTTTTGGGCTAGGCGCTGATTATCAGCGACGCTTTGAGCGGCGATAGCCGCAAGCTGGCCCAGTAGCTGTTCATTTAGATCGACTGCCATTGTGTCAATCTCCGTGGGCTTGCGTGACGGATAGTTCACCGCCACTAGTTACTTAACCAGCCTTTACGACTGGGGTCCGATCAGCCGCTGCGATAGCGGCTAGGATCGCACCTGAATCACCTTGTCCGCCTTGGAACAGGTCCTTCTGGTATGCCAGAAGGGTGTTCTGTGCTAGGCGTTGATTGTCGGCCACTGCTTGCGCGGCAATAGAGGCCAACTGACCTGTCAGTTGTTCATGTAGATCGACTGCCATGTCATCTCTCCTTCTTCTTACTTGGTTGTCGTGTTACCGACGGGTTCTTACTTCTTCACTACAGGCGTACGATCAGCCAGATTCAGTGCGGCCAGGATGTTACCTGTCTCGCCCTGTGCGCCTTGGAACAGGTCCTTCTGGTATGCCAGAAGGGTGTTCTCGGCTAGCCGCTGATTGTCAGCAACGCCTTGAGCAGCGGTTGCGGCCAGTTGGCCGGTCAGCTGTTCATTTAGGTCTACTGCCATTCGTAGTTCCTCCGTTAATGCGATCCCTAGGGATCATTCCTCTGTTGGTTCGATCACATAAGTGTTCTTACCGGCGTCGAACCTCAGCTTAAACTTTATCTTACCAGCTCCGCCGGCCTTTGTGAACGTCTCTACAGCTTCGTGCGTTCGCTGCGCTTTAATCGTCAGCTTTTGCAGTTCAAGCTGCAGGTTGCCCACATTCTTGTTGGTATCGTCCAGCTTCTTACTTAGAGCCTCTAACCCCTCCAAGGTGTCGGTCATAGCTGTCTCTTGCCGTTGAACCTTCATCCCCAGTTCCTTTATAAGGCGCTCTAGGGCGGCATGGTCCTTACGGGATAATCCTATCTCGTCTTTCACGGCTTCTATGCCTCCGTTAGCTCGCTGTGCTTGTATGATAAGTTCTTTTATTAGCTTATCATCTAGTGATGCACTTCCCCCAGTGGTAGATCCGCCAGTCATTTTGAGCTCCTCTATAGCCTTTCGCAGCTTCTCTAGCTCTGCCTGTACGGCAGCCGTGTCACACTCACACTTGCTGGAACCAATCTTTCCGGCGATCTCGTCCAGCCTCTTGTTGATTTCCTTGTGGTCATTGCAGTCCGGCTTCGGTGGATTGTCCGGAGGGGTTACTACCGGAGGCTTCTCTTCCTTCGGAGTTATCTCTATCTCTACACGCGGCGGTCGTCTGATTGGTGGCAATACGATGCCCGGCTCTGGTGCTTCCTCGATAGGCGGCTCTACCGGAGCAATGCGAGGAGGTCTACGATTACCGCGCGGTGGTCGCTGACAGCGGTCGCAGGAACTCATCCACTCTGGTGCATCGTTCACGAACTTCCGCACCACTGGAACTGACGTACCATATACGTACCCACCTGGACTGCCCCACAGGACTCCTACGAGTTCTCCACGTGCGTTGTATATGCCACCGCCACTATCTCCTAGTATTGTGTTCCCGGTAATCTGCAGCTGAGTCTGCCCCGTCTTATACAGGTCGTCCTCGCGTTGTGGGACGCTTTTCGACTCACCGTTTCCGGCATGACTTGCCGAAGTATAACCTACGAACTCGCCCTTACCGCAATAGAAGGTTCCTTCACGGCCATAGCCTGTGTGACCTACGGCAGTAATCTCTCCGTTCGCATCGCTTGCCTGCGTAGTAACGTACTTGTCCGACAGGCTCACTGTCTGTACGTGTTCTGGCTTTAGCTTGTTCGTCTTGAACATGAGCAAGCACAGGTCATCCTGTACGCTTATCTTTACAGGGGTTCCCTCGGCAACTACGCCGCCGGGGAGACTGCCCCATGTTCGGCCCTCACCGTCACTGAAAGTGTGCCAGCAGGTTAGCACGGCAATCTCTGTCACGCCGATGTTTTCTCTGACTGCGACGATTGTGCCTGTGCCTGTCGGCGTTAACTTCTTTCCGCTCGGGAGGGTCTTACCGGTGTGGACAGAGTACCTTACTGTCGCATTACGGACACGGTTGTACACCGCATTCGATACGAACGGGTTCTGCCCCGCTCCTCTGTCCACTTGTTGTGTTGGTTGTGCGTATTCTACGTACGGGCGGTATACCTGAACACCGTTCTCGTTCCATTCCGCATACAGCTTCCCGTCTGTAGCCCGAAATGTTCTTACAAGAGTAGCGTTGTTATTCCCGTACCGATACACCTGGGGCTCGGTA
>Ga0194131_10006271_pt1 | contig 16616 bp, 18 predicted proteins | sample TA2KigO120mmetaG_FD_148631 | JGI IMG/M metagenome (GOLD analysis project Ga0194131, IMG submission 148631) | Freshwater microbial communities from Lake Tanganyika, Tanzania - TA2015053 Kigoma Offshore 120m | ecosystem: Environmental > Aquatic > Freshwater > Lake | place: Tanzania: Lake... | reverse complement strand
GGCGGGCGCTGGCCGGCGCGACGGGGGGACGATGACGTCGCCGTCGGCCTGGTGGGGGCGCTTCCGACGGCGCTGGGCGCGGCTCGTGCCGCGGGACTGCGCGGCGTACACGGCGCTCTCGACGCGTCCGGTGGTGCTGTTCGTGCAGGACTTCGGCGTGGGCCGGCGGCTGTTCGCGTTGCTCGGCCGGCTGCGGGCGTGGCCGGTGCACGTCGTCTACCACACGTCGTGGCACGTGGACGAGGCCATCGTCCTGCCGGAGCATCTCGCGCGGATCGAGGCGCTCGTGCGCGCCCATCCGTCGTTGCGGGGGACGGCGCTGGCCGAGACGGAGGCCGAGCGCGCCCGCTTCGCCGCGCGCGGCGTGGACACGGTGCACTGCAACCAGGGCGCGTTCGTGGACGAGCGCGTCTTCCGCCCGCTCGTTGACGTCCAGCGCGTGCACGACGCGATCCACGACGCGCGGCTCGACCCGTTCAAGCGGCACCGGCTCGCGGCGGCGGTCGAGCGACTCGCGCTCGTGACGTACCGGAACGACGACACCGACCGTCTGTACGAGGCGCGCATCGCGCGCGAGTTCACGCACGCGACCTGGTGCAACGGCCCGCCGGCGGCGCGTCGGGTGCTCGGCGCCGAGGAGGTGAACCGCGCGTACGCCGCATGCCGCGTCGGGTTGTGCCTCTCGGCGCGCGAGGGCTCGATGTGGGCGAGCGCGCAGTACCTGCTGGCGGGCCTGCCGGTCGTCAGCACGCCGAGCGAGGGGGGCCGGGACGAGCTGTTCGACGCGGCCCACGTCGCGATCGTGGCGCCGGAGCCGGCCGCGATCGCGGACGCGGTGCGGGCCCTCGTCGCGCGAGACCTCGATCCTTCGCAGATCCGGCGCCGCACGCTCGAGAGGATCGCGCCGCACCGCGCGCGGCTCTTCGACCGCGTGCAGGCGACGCTGGCCGCCGCCGGCGAGACGCGGTCGTTCGCGGAGGCGTGGCCGGCCGTTCTCCGCCACCGCATGATCGACCCGACCCTGGCAGGGCGCGCGCAACGGGCGGCGATGGACTGGCACGACGCGTCGATCCTCGCGGCCGCGGCGGCCGGGGCCCCGTGGCCCGGACGCTGACGACCGGCCCGCCCGCCGCCGTGGAGTGGCCGACCGCCGTGCCCGGGGCCACGTAGACCCCCTGGGAGAGCTTGCCAGGCCAACTGCTCGCGGGGACCGCTTGGCATCCCCTCGGTGCTCGACCGGTTTCTCCAGCAGAGCATCCTGCAAGTCCTGCAGCCGACGGTCGACCCCACCCTCTCGGAGCAAAGCCACGGGCTCCGACGTGCACGCAACGCGCACGGTGCCGTGCGTGAGCAGGTCGGGTCCGGTCACTGCGTGACGACGACCCGCCGCCCCGGAAAGCCGCCGATCTGGGATATCGTCTTGCTGTCCGCGTAGTCGCTGACGAAGAGGTCGTGGGAGTGCACGTCGAACTCGAGGTTCCACGCGTGCGTGAAGTCGGTGGCGAAGCGGGTCTGGCTCGGGTTCGTCGTGCCGAGGGTGGGCAGTCCCGTGCCGGCATCGATCGCGAGCCCGGTGGCGGGGTCGATGTCGATGATCCAGATCATCGCCTTGCTGTCGTTCGCGTACATCAGGTCACCGCGAAACGACCCCGCTGGAACGTACTGCATGCCACCGATCCCGGAGGGCGCGAGCGACGCGAACAGGACCGGCGTCCCGGGGGTTTAGAGGCCACCGCCGGCCGCGGTGAGCGGGATGTCCTTGATGAGCCCGAATCCATTGCCGTTCTCGTTGTACTGCGACACCTGCAGCATGCCGAAGGCCGTGCCGGCGTCGGTCCGCAGCGGCGAGAAGGTGAGCCCGGCGCCGGTGCCGAATCCCGCCAGATCGTAGCTGGTCTCGGTGGCGCCGCCCGGGCCCCCGGGCCGCTGGCCGATCGCCGTGTTCGCCCCGCCCCAATAGGTGAAGAAGAGCGTCCCGGACGGACCGAGCTCGAGGCCCGCGCCGATTCCGAAGCTCGGATGTTCCCCTTCGAAGACCTTCGTCGCCGTGGCGAGGTCGGTCACCTCCCGTCCGGTGCGGGTGACGGGGACGGCCCAGAGCACGTCGTTGGGCTGGTTCTCCGACCACCCGACGACGTACAGCGTGTTCCCGTCGCCCGAGAACATCATGCCCCCGAGGGACCCGTCGATGCCGAGCTTCTCGGCAGACCAAGAGCGCTTCACGCTGTAGATGGACGGGAAGTCGAGGGTGAGGGCCGCGACGGGGACCGGCCGCAGGAGCACGAGCCCGCACAGCACCGCCGCCCAAAGCACCGGCCAACGCGGCGACGTTCCCATACCGCCAATTGTCGGCCGGTTCGCCGTCACCCTTACAACGCAGGCGAGCGGTCGCCTGGCCGGGTGGCCGGCGGCGTCGCGTCTCTCGGCGCTCATGCGGATTGACGTATCCACTCATTCCCGCTAATGTGTGAATGTGTCGACGCGTCTTTCGGCCGATCTCGGCGATCCCCGCCTCCTTCGTCTCCTCAAGGCGGAGGCCCACGAGCGAGACACCACCGTCAAGGACGTCCTGACCAGAGCGCTCGAAGCCTATTTCGCCGAGCGGCTCGAAACCAAGGCGCTGGCGAAGCTGGCCGAAGCATCCTTCCGTGAGTGGGACGATCCCCGCGACGCCGACTACGATCGGCTATGAAGCCCGGTGACGTCGTCCTCGTGCGGTTCCCGTTCACGGACGTGGCCACGACGAAGAAGCGCCCGGCCCTCGTCCTGGCGCGGGCGACACGATCACCCCGCAACCGCGTCGTGACCTTGGCCATGATCACCAGCCAGGTGGAGGCATTGAAGCTCGACGGCGATCTCCTGCTGTCTGACTGGGGCGCCGCCGGATTGCTCCACCCGAGCCTCCTTCGACTCGCGAAGCTCGCGACCGTCGACGAGGACCTCGTCGAGAAGGCCATCGGTCGGCTGAGCGCCGTCGATTACAAGGCAACACGCGCGACGTTTCGTCGTGTGTTCGCGGCCTGGATCGAATAGCGCGCACGCACATCGACCGGAAGCCGCGAGCATCATCAGGCGAAAGTCGACCTCTGAAACGATCGTCTCCGAGCGTGGCTCGAAGACGACCTCGTCACGCATGCCGACGTGCAGTGCGTCGAGCGTGGAGTCGCGGACCCCGGCCATCGTCGTCGGACCTTCGTCCAGCGCCACGATCGCGACGACGTACGGAACGTCCGCCGCGAACGCGGCCGACACCGGGTGACGCACGACGGTCCACGACGTGATGCGCCCCGTTCCGGCAGCGGGCTGCCACTCGAGTACGTCGCCAAGAGAGCTGCCGCAGTGGCGCTGCGGCGGCAGCTGGACCGCGCCGCACGCGGCGCAGCGCTGGAGCAGCAGCACGCCGCGCCGGCATCCTTCCCAGTATGGTGCAGTGACGGCCGTCGGCACGGGGAGCCGCTTGGCCGTCGTCGTCACGATCGCCCGACCTCGCGCCCGAGGACGAGCGTGGAGTGGCACGACAGGATCCCGCCCTGGCCGTGCACGAGGCCGATCTCCGCGCCGCGTACCTGCCTCGCGCCGGCGTCGCCGCGCAGCTGTCGCACGGCATCGGTGAGCGCGAACAGCGATCCCGCATCGCCCGGCTGCGCGTGCGAGGTCGGCCCGGTCTCCGGCAACGTAACGTGTGCCGACCCGCCGCAGCGCAGCACCTGCGACGATTCGTCGCAGGCCGCGCGGCTCCTCGGGAACACCCGCCTGCGACAATTTGCTGCATTGCGACTCCGCGCGCGGTGCGGCCTATATGGGGGCGCACGAAATCTCGCGGAGGAGGGACTCGCGGTGAAGACTTCGCAACATATGGTGGTGGTATGCGCGCTCCTGGTCGGTATGAGCGCGTGGGGCTGCGGCGACAACGACAGCTCGGTCGCCGAGCCGACGCCGTCGGCGGCGCTCCAATGCGAGGTCATGGGGTCGCTCTGTCACGACTCGCCGAGTGCGGCGGGCCAAGCGTGCCACGATCTCGGACACGACGGCCCGCCGAACGCCTGCGTCGCGGAGTTCGCCGGCTGCCTTGACGTCTGCTTGGAGCATGGTGCGGGCGAGGACCCCTTCTGTCGCGCGATCGGTTCTCTCTGCCACGACTCGGAGTCGGCGGCAGGCCAGGCATGCCACGACCTTGGACACGACGGCGATCCCGACATGTGCCGCCGGGAGTTCGACGCGTGCGCGCAGCTCTGCCTCGAGTGAGACGATCAGGCGCTGATCGCCGGGCGTCGACGCAAACGGAGAGTGCGCGACGCGCTCGCCCGGGATCGGTGAGCGCCCGCCTCAGCTGCGCGGCGGATACTCCTGGAGCTTTCGCTGTACTGACCGCCGGTGCAGGCCGAGCCGCCGTGCCGCTTCCGAGATGCTGCCGCCGCAGTCGCTGAGCACAGGGCTGATGTGCTCCCACTCCGCGCGCGCCAGCGACGGCGCGGCGTAGTCCGTCGGCGGCGGGTCGAGCGGCGGCGCCTCGCCGCGCGCAAAGGCGGCGAGGATGTCGTCGACGTCGGCGGGCCTACGTGCGCGTCGGTCGGGACAAGCTGCTGTTCGACGAGGCCTCGCTGCGTCTCTTGCCGCCGTGACGGCGGCCGTGAACCGCCCCGGCTTCTTCGGAGACTCGTTTACGTGAGTCCGGCCGCTTCGGCCGGACTGTCCTGAATGCGATAGTACGCCGCCTCGTACTCGACGGGCGGGACGTGTCCGATCGGCTCCAGCAGCCTTCGGTTGTTGAACCAGTCGATCCAGGTCAGCGTGGCGAACTCGACGTGGTCGGCGTTCCGCCACGGGCCACGGGGATGAATCAGCTCGGTCTTGTACAGGCCGATCACGGTCTCGGCGAGCGCGTTGTCGTACGAGTCGCCGACGGTGCCGACCGAAGATTCGATGCCCGCGTCGGACAGGCGCTCGGTATAGCGAATGGAGAGGTACTGGACGCCACGATCGCTGTGGTGCACCAGACGCTCGTCCTTCGGTCGTGCATGCAGTGCTTGTTCGAGCGCGTCGAGCGCGATGTCGGTACGCAGCGACGTCGACACGCGCCAGCCGACGATCATTCGTGCGAAGACGTCGATCACGAAGGCGACGTAGACGAAGCCCTTCCACGTCGGGACGTAGGTCAGGTCGGCGACCCACAGCTCGTTCGGTCGCGTCGCCGCGAAGGCGCGCTTCACGAGATCCGCCGGGCGCGTGGCCGACGTGTCCGGCACCGTGGTCTTGAACCTCCGGCCGCGCACTGCGCCAGCGAGGCCCATGCGGCGCATCAGGCGCTCCACGGTGCACCGCGCCACATCGACCCCCTCGCGCCGGAGCTGTCGCCACACCTTGCGCACGCCGTACACGCAGAAGTTAGCCTTCCAGACGCGGCCGATGTGCTCGCGCAGCTCGTCGTCGCGCTTCGCTCGCTGCGAACGCCGATCCGGATCTGCCGCGCGCGCCTTGCACGCGTCGTACGTCGACGGGGCGATCGGCAGTACCGCGCAGATCGGCTCGGCCCCGTAGTCGTGCCGGTGGTCGTCGATGAACGACACCATCACTTCGGTCGGCGGTCGAGCTCCGCCTGTGCGAAATACGCCGACGCCTTGCGCAGGATCTCGTTCGCGCGCCGCAGCTCGCGATTCTCGCGCTCGAGATCCTTGAGCCGCTCACGCTCGCCGGTCGTCAACCCAGTGCGAACGCCTCGATCGCACTCTGCCTGCCGCAACCACTTTCGCAGCGTCTCGGGCGAGCAGCCCATCTTGCCCGCGATCGAGGAGATCGCCGCCCACTGGGACTCGTGCTCGCCCTGATGCTCCAGGACCAGTCGAACCGCCCGCTCCCGCACCTCTGGTGCAAACCTCTTTGGTCTCGCCATGGCTCCTCCCTTTCCAAGAAAAGGAGCCTCCGGGAAACCCGGGGCGGTTCACGCTCACCTGCCAGCGGCTCGGCGTGACCGGTGCACTCTACCGCACACTGCGCTCGACCAACCCGATCGAGAACCTCAACGACGGCGTCGCTCGCTACACGCGCAACGTGAAGCACTGGCAGGGCGGAGCGATGATCCTGCGCTGGGTCGGAGCGGCCGTGCTCTGGACCGAACGAGGCTTTCGTCGGCTGCGCGGTCACCGCGCCATGGGTGACCTCCTCACGGCCCTCAACCGTGCTCTCAATCACAAGAATATTGACAAGCAGTCCAAAGCTGCGTAGGGGCAAACTCGATCACGAGGCCGCCACTTCCAGGGCGTCAAGTTTCAACAGAGAGCGGTCCATCCCAGTACTCGGCGAAGGCGAGGAAGGTCGTATTCCAGATCACCTTGCCGCCCTCGCTGCCCGAGCAGGCCGTGCGCGGGCGGTCGTAGAGATGCTCGCGGGTGTGTCCGCCGAAGTGCTCGAAGGCGCGCTCGTCGGCGTCGAGAAACTGGCTCAGTCGCTCGTCGGCGCAGACGCGGTAGAAGCTGCGGCGACTGAAGCCGAGCGTCAGCACGAAGACGTGCAGCTCGACGGGGCGGGTGCGGAAGTGCACGCGCGCCTGTCCCCAGTCGATCTGGCTCTGCGCACCGGGCGGCGTCTCGAAGCGTCGCTGCGTGATGTCGTCGAGCGCCTGCTCGGCGCGCAGCGGTCGTACGAAGCGCTTCACGGTGTCGTAGCTGCCTGCGTATCCGTGCTGGCGGACCACCTCCTGGAAGAGGATGCGCGCCGAGTGGCGGACCTGCGGTGCGCGCTGGCGCAGGAAGTCACTGTGCTGCGCGAGCAGTGTGTCGGCGCGCTCCACGCGGCGGTACGCCTGCCAGCGCTCCTGTCGCAGACAGCGCCGGACCGTCTTGCGATCGAGATCGAGTCGACGAGCGATCTCTGCGATCGGCACGTGCTCGTCGGACAACCGATGAATTTCCTCTCAGCGATCCTGCCGGACCATCACCACCTTCCCCGGCTCCGTGAGCCTCGGAGGCAGCGACCCTGTGATCGCTACGACGTCGACCGATTCCATTCGTCACCCCTCGGGTCAGAGGGGTGGGGAGATTTCGATGCCCACGGGTGGGGAGAATTGCGTGCCTCGTGACAGCTGCTGAAGGGCAGCAGCAAGCCGATGACGCAGATCGGGATCGAGGCGCGCGGCGCCGCGCTGCCCGATCTGCCGCGCAGCCCGACCGGCTCGCTCACGGCGCAGATCGCCCGCGACGACGGCGCGATCTGCTTCGAGGCCGTGTTCGACGCCGCGCACGTCTCGCGCACCACCGCAGCGCGCACGTCCGCACGGCTCCACGCGCGGACCGGCACCCCGCCGCTGCCGAGCCTCGGCTGCGGTCAGGCCGTTCCGCCGTACCCGCCGGGCGTCAGCACGAGCGACGCGCTCGTCCACGACGCGCTCACCCGAACGTTCCGCGTGTATCTCCCCGCGTCCTACGACGGGAGCACGCCGATGCCCGCCGTCCTGAACTTCCACGGCGGCTTCGGCAGCGGCGCACAGCAGGAGGCGAGCGCGCGCATCACCGAACTCGCGAGCTCGGCGGGCTTCATCGCCGTGTCCCCGGACGACGTGCCCGACCCCACCTTCGGCATCCGGTCGTGGAACGGCGGCGGGTGCTGCGGGTTCGCGATGAACTCGAACGTCGACGACGTCGGCTTCGTCCGCGCGCTGGTCGACCGCCTCGAGGCGAGCGCCTGCATCGACCGCCGGTGCGTGTGCGCGCAGGGGATGTCGAACGGCGCGATCCTGAGCCATCGCCTGGCGTGCGAGCTCGCCGACCGGATCCGTGCGATCGGTCCCGTTGCCGGTACCAACATGGCGGCCACCTGCGAGCCGACGCGACCGGTTCCGGTTCGCGCGATCCACGGCAGTGCCGATGCCTTCGTGCGCTTCGGCGGCGGGCTCGGCTGCGGACCGGGCGGCATCGCATACGCCTCGGTGCCGCAGACGATCGACGGCTGGCGCGGCCGTGCCGGCTGCCGCGACGTTTCGGTCCGGAGCGTTCGACTGGGCGACGCCGTCTGCAGCGGGTTCCGTGGCTGCGCGGCCGGCGTCGACGTCGAGCAGTGCACCGTCGACAACGGTGGCCACGTGTGGCCGGGCGGCACGGCGCCGGTCCTGCCCGGGATCGGCAGCTGCCTGTTCGGCTACCGGAGCCAGATGTTCAGCGCCTCACAGCAGCTGTGGAGCTTCTACGCAGCACACCCTGCGCGCTGAGGTCGTGGCCGCCCGGGCAGCCGGGGAATGCCACCGAGCCGGAGCGGCGCACCGAGAGGGCGTCCTCGAACGCTGCCTGATCGGTCAAGCCGTTCGTGCGGTCGCGCGCCGGGGGAGCTTCCAGGTCGGCCGCAGGAAGTGACAGGTGTAGCCGCCGGGCTGGCGCTCGAGGTAGTCCTGGTGCTCCGGCTCGGCCTGCCAGAACGGACCGGCCGGCTCGACCTCGGTCACGACGCGCCCCGGCCACAGCCCCGACGCATTCACGTCGGCGATCGTGTCCTCGGCGACCCGGCGCTGCTCGTCGGTGAGATGGTAGATGCCCGAGCGATACGACGTGCCGCGATCGTTGCCCTGCCGGTTCGGGGTCGTCGGGTCGTGGATCTGGAAGAAGAACTGGAGCAGGTCGCGATACGACAGCCGGTCCGGGTCGAAGATCACCTCGATCGCCTCCGCATGCGTGCCGTGATTGCGGTACGTGGCGTTCGGCACGTCCCCGCCGCTGTAGCCCACTCGGGTCGAGGTCACGCCTGGCAGCTTGCGGATCAGGTCCTGCATGCCCCAGAAGCAGCCGCCCGCGAGAATCGCCGTCTCCGTCTTCGCCATTCCGAGGCCTCCTGTCTTACTCTCTTTCCTATGCCGTCGGAGCCGCGGCAAGCCCCCGGACGCGGCATGATCCGCCCGTCAGGGGAGCGTCGCGAGCCATCCCGCGAGCGCCGCACCGATCTCGTGCGGCGAGTCCTCCTGGATGAAGTGGATGCCCTTCACGGTCGCTTCCTGCTGGTTCGGCCACGTGCGGCAGAACTCGAGCAGCGGACCACGCAGGATGGCGCCCGGCTCGGCCACGATGAGCAGCTTCGGGATCGGGCTCTGCACGAGCCAGTCCGCGTAGTCCTGGACGATCTTCACGACGTCCGCGGGCTCGCCCGCGATCGGGATCTGTCGCGGCCACGTGAGCGTCGGCCGCCGGTCCTCGCCCGGCTGCGCGAACGGGCGCCGGTACTCGCTCATCTCGGCGTCGGTCAGCTTGCGCAGGATCGACGTCGGCAGCACGCCCTCGATGAACTGGTTCTGCTCGAGCACCAGCTTCTCGCCGTCGGGCGAGCGGAAGCCCTGGAAGATCGCCTGCGCCGGACGCGGCCAGTCGCGCCACGACGGGATCGGCATGACGATGCCTTCCATGTACGCGATGCCGCGCACGGCGTCGCGGTGGCGGTTCGCCCAGTCGAAGCCGAGCGCGGAGCCCCAGTCGTGGACCACCAGCGTGACGCGCTCGCGCACGCGGAGCGCGTCGAGGATGCCGTCGAGGTAGCGGCGGTGCTCGACGAAGCGGTAGCTCTCGGGACCGGGCTCGGGAAGCTTCTGCGAATCGCCCATGCCGATCAGGTCGGGCACGATGCAGCGACCGAGCCCGGTCAGGTGCGGCACGACGTTGCGCCACAGGTAGGACGACGTCGGGTTGCCGTGCAGCAGCACGATCGGGTCGCCGCTCCCGGACTCGTGGTAGGCCATCTTCCGGCCGAGAACCTCGATCGTCTTCTTCGCGAGCGGTACCGCCGAGATCTCCATCACGCCCTCCGTGGGCCAGTCTGGGAGCGAGCCCCACGACTCGAACATCCGCGCGCGAAGCGCGCGGCCGAGCAAAGCGAGCGCGGGAAGTGAGGCCCCGCGCGGCCTGGCCGCGTGGGGCGAGGGGTCGCGTGACCCCTCGTGGAACAGCTCAGGCGCACGCTTCGATCCGTGCCGCGACGCTCTTGTGCCACGGCGTGCCGGCGACCCAGTCGCGATCCTCGCTGCGCGTCAGCTCGTTCGGCGCGACGCCCGTCACGTGCTCGCCTTCCGGAGTCGGAAACCCGAGCCCGAGGCCGTTCGGCAGCGACACGTGGCCGGGCTGCATGCGGTCCGACAGCTCGACCGGAACGACCGCGCTGCCCCGCCGCGTGGTGAGCCGCACGCGCCCGCCGTCGCCGACGCCGACCTTCTGCGCGTCGGCGGGGTTCATGCGCAGCGAGCCTGCGGCGTCCTTCTTCCGCCACTCGGGGTTGCGGATGATGGTGTTGGCGGTGAACGAGCGCCGCTCGCCAGCGGACAGGACGAACGGGAAGTCGGCGTCCGCCTGCGGCGGCGCCTCGCTCGCGAGCCCGTCGAGCTCGTCGAACAGCTCGGGGATCGCGAGCTGGATGCGGCGGCTCTTCGTGCCGATGCGCTTGAAGCTCTCCTCCCAGTCGTCGACCGCGAACACCACGGCGCTCTTGCTCGAGATGATGGCGTCGAAGAGCGCGTCGGCCGCGTCGAAGGGATCGCCGGCGAAGCCGGCGCGCGCGAGCGACGCCGGGTTCTTCTGCGCCGCGATCTGGAACACCGCCCAGAGACCCGCGCCCTCGGCGAGCCCTTCGGGAAGCAGGTCACCAATCGCGCGGTAGAGCAGCGCGGGCGCGATCGCGAGGATCTTCGGGTTGCCGCCGGCGAGCGCGAAGAAGGCGTCGCGGAACGGCTTGCGGCCCTCCTGCCACGCGGCGCGCAGCTGCGCGACCGCGTCCGCGGGCAGCTCGCCGAGCGCGTCGGCGATGCGCGCGTGCAGCTCGGCCTCGGAGAAGAGCCCGTGCTCCGGCTTCAGCAGAGCCTTCCGGAGATGGAAGTAGTTGTGCGGGAACTCGAAGTTGAAGAACGTCGCCTCGGCCTTCTCGTACTGGCTCGCGACCGGCAACACGTAGTGCGCGAGCTTCGCGGTCTCGGTGAACGCGACGTCGATGACGACCAGCAGGTCGAGCGCCGCGAGCGCCTCGCGCATGCGCACGCTGTCGGCGAGCGAGTGCGCGGGGTTGCCGCTCTCGACGAGCATCGCGCGATAGCGCTTCGGGTGATCGGTCAGGATCTCGTCCGGGATCACGTTGCACGGGGTGAGGCCGCCGATGATGCGCGACTTCGTGACCGGCGAGAGCTTCGGCGCGCCGCCGCCCTCGCCACCCGCCGCGAGCGGCGCCAGCGTCGCCGGGATGTAGTTCGCGCCCTTCTTGCCGAAGCTGCCGGTGAGCAGGGCGATCAGCTTGTGCAGGTACGACACCAGCGTCGAGTGCCGGTTCATCTGCACCCCGAGGTCCTCCGCGGTCGCCATGCTCTTCGCAGCAGCCATCCGTCGCGCGGCCCGCCGCACGAGCTCCTCGTCGACGCCGGCGATCGCGCAGTACTTCGCGACAGGGATCTCCGCGAAGTGCGGCAGCACATCGTCGAGCCCGTCGCCGTGCTCCGCGATCCAGTCGCGCTTGACGAGGTTCTCCTGCACCAGCACGCCGAGCATGGCAGCGAGCAGCCAGGCATCGGTGCCCGGACGCACCTGCAGGTGGATATCGGCCAGCTCCGCCGTCTCCGTGCGGCGCGGGTCGATGACGATCAGGCAGCGCTCGGGATCGCGTGCGATCGCGCGCAGCGTGACGCGCGCCCGCGCGATGCCGTGCGAGAACCACGGGTTCTTGCCGATGAACAGGCCGACCTCGCAGTGCTCGAAGTCGCCGCGCGAGTAGCCGCCGAGCATCTTCGCCGCGACCCAGAACTCGCCGGTCTTCTCCTGCGCGAGCGCGCTCGAGCGGTGGATCGAGCCGAGCAGCTTGCGCGTCACGCCGCCGTACGCGCCCGGGAGGTGGTTCCCCTGCCCGCCGCCGCCGTAATAGAAGATCGACTCGCCGCCGTGCGCGTCGCGGACCTGCCGGAAGCGCTCGGCGACCTCGCGGATCGCGGTGTCCCAGTCGATCTCCTCGAACGTCCCGTCGGCGCGGCGGCGGAGCGGCTTCGTCAGGCGGTGCGGTCCGTTCTGGTAGAAGTCGATGCGGTGCGCTTTCTCGCAGGCGTAGCCCTGCGACGCGGGGTGCGCGTCGTCACCGCGCACGCGGACGATGTTGCGTCCGGCTGCGCCGCCGAGCTCGACCTCGAGCCCGCAGTTGCACTCGCACAGGATGCACGCGGTCGACTTCCAGTCGGCGTCCGCGGCGGCCGTCTTCTGCCCGATGGATTCAGCCATGGCCTGCTGAACTATCCGCTTTGGTTTCTTTACGCAACCACCCCCGATGCGCTAAGGTGCCGCTATGGGACGGAAGCGCTTCGCCGGCATGCAGTGCGGGATCGCTCAGGCGCTGGAGGCCTTCGGCGACTGGTGGTCACTGCTGATCGTGCGCAACGCCTTCTTCGGCATGCGCCGCTTCGCCGACTTCGAGCGCGATCTGGGCATCGCGAAGAACATCCTCACGGCACGTCTCGCCCACCTGGTCGAGCACGGCGTCCTCGAGCGGGTGGACGTCGGCACCGTGGGCCGGCGCTTCGAGTACCGGCTGACCGAGAAGGGCGAGGCCCTGCTGCCGGTGCTGACGGCGCTGCGCGAGTGGTCCGACGACTGGGTCTTCGGGCGCGGCAACGAGCCCGCCATCGTGCGCGACCGGCGGACCGGCAAGCGCATCCCGAAGCTGCGCGTGACCGACGCCGACGGCCGTGTGCTCGGCCGCCGCGACATCCGCATGGAGCCCGGACCCGGCGCCGACGACGCCCTGAAGCGCCTGCTTGGGGCGCGCCCGCGCTGAGCGCGGCAGCGCGCATCGCGAATCCTCGCCGGCTGCGGTCCAGGGGCCCACCCGCCCGTGGCGTGAGCCCCGCGCGGCACATCGCTGGCGACCGGACGACGGGGCGCCCTCGCCTCCGCGCGCTCAGAGCGAGGGACGAAGTGCCGCCGTCCCCGCGCGGGCCTCGTACGCCGCCCCCGCCGACAGCACGTCTGCCTCGCCGAGGTGCGGGCCGATCAGCTGGAAGCCGAGCGGGGCGCCCTCGGGCGAGCGTCCCATCGGCAGCGTCAAGGATGGATTCCCGGTGATGTCGAAGGGCAGCGTGTAGATCATGAACGGCGCGCCCCCGAGCGGCGACCCCGCGGTGACCGCAGCCATCTCCGCGACCGTCAGCGGCTGGATCGGCATCACCGGCACGGCGAGAAGGTCGACCTGCGCGAGCAGGCGCTGCACCCGCCCGCGCAGCTCGCGGCGCCGCATCGCGAACGCCGCGTACGCGGTCGCCGGCGCCGCACGACCGGTCTCCAGCAGCTCGGCATACGCCGCCCCGTAGCGCTCCTTCTGCGAGGGGTACGTGGCCGCGTGCGCCACCGCCGCCTCGGCGAAGCACGCGAGCATGGCGGGCTCGAGGATCGACCCGACCTCCGGGAACGCGACGTCCACGATCGCTGCACCCGCGGCCTCGAGGTGCGCCAGCGCGGCCTTCATCGCGGCCGCGGTCGGCGCGTCGAGGCTCGCCAGCGCGTACGACGCATCGACGCCCACCCGGACACCGGCGAGCGTACCGCCGCGCGCCGCCGCGACCGGATCACCGACGGGTACGTCGAGCGACGTGGGATCGAGCGGATCGGTGCCGGCAATGGCCGCGTACAGGAGCGCCACGTCGAGCACCGTGCGCGCCATGGGGCCAACGTGGTCGAAGGTCTCCGAGAGCGGGAACACGCCGTGACGGCTGACGCGGCCCCAGGTCGGCTTCAGCCCGACGAGGTGGTTGCACGCCGAGGGAAAGCGGATCGACCCCGCCGTGTCGCTGCCGATCGCGCCGTAGGCCATGCCTGCCGCGACGCACACGCCCGAGCCGCTCGACGAGGCGCCCGACCAGCGGTCCGGTGCCCACGGATTGACGGGCGGCGGGACCTCGGGATGGTGCGCCGCCCACGCGCCTTCGGTGAGCTGCGCCTTGCCCGCGATCACCGCGCCGGCTTCCTGCAGCCGGGCGACGACGGTCGCCGTGTCGGACGGTGCGAATCCGGTCGAGAAGCGCCCGCCGGCACGCGTGGCCGTGCCGGCCATCGCGCACAGGTCCTTGACGGCAACCGGAACGCCGTGCAGCGGGCCGAGGCTCTCGCCGCGCGCACGCCGCGCGTCCGCCGCCGCGGCCTCGGCCATCGCGGCGTCGGCGCGCACCTCGGCGTACGCGTGGAAGCGCGGCTCGAGCGCGGCAATGCGGTCGAGAGTGTGGCGAGTCACCTCGACCGAGGTCAGCTGGCCGCCGCGGATGGCTGCGGCGACGTCGGCGAGCGCCAGATCGTGCAGCGCGGTTGGTGCCATCAGCGCACCGGCCGCGGTCCGATGATGCTCGCGCGTTCCATGACGCGCTTCTCCGGCCAGTAGTCGCTGCTCGCGTAGTGCTGCACCGCGCGATTGTCCCAGAACGCGACCGAGTTCGGCTCCCAGTGGAAGCGGCACTGGTACTCGACGATCTCTGCGCGGCGGCTCAGCCGGTCGATGAGATGGCGGCTCTCGTCGGCCTCCATGCCGACGATGTGGCTGGTGAAGAAGCGGTTCACGTAGAGGTGCTTCCGCCCGGTCTCGGCGTGCCCGCAGACGACCGGGTGCACCACCTGCGGGTAGCGCTCGCGCATCGCCGGCTTCTGCTCATCCGGGACCGAGTGGCCGAACACCTGGATGAAGTCGTGCACCGCGTCCAGACCGTCGATCTGCTGCTTGACGTCGTCGGGCAGGCCCTCGTAGGCGGACACCATGTCGGCGAACAGCGTGTCGCCGCCGCTCGCCGGGACCTCGATCGCGCGCAGGATCGCCCCCATCGACGGATACTCGCGCCAGGTCACGTCGTGATGCCAGCCGTTCTCGAAGCCGCCGACCGTGGCCGACTTCGCGAACTGCACGACGGCCGGCTCGGACGTGTTCGCGGGCAGGAACGGGTGCACCTCCAGCTCGCCGAAGCGGCGCGCGAACGCGACCTGCGCCGCCGCGTCCATCGGCTGGTCGCGGAAGAAGATCACCTTGAACTCGTGCAGCGCGCGGCGGATCTCGGCGATCGCCTCGTCGGGCAGCGGGCGGGTGATGTCGATGCCGCGCAGCTCGCCGCCGAGCGTCGCGCCGAGCGGCACGACGTCGAAGTGCTGCCAGGCGAGGCCCCGCAGGCGCTGCCGCTCCTCGGCGAGGTGGCGCAGCGGCCCGACCTCGAGGTCGTACTTCTCGATGCGCACCCGGCCGGAGTAGTCGGGGATCGGGGACTTCCGGGCGGGCACGACGGCTTCGGGCTGCGTCGTCGCGAGCGTCATGGTCCCGAGGCGTACCACGGCACCGGCGGCGCACGGAAGGCCGCGCGCGGCGCGCGCCGTCAGCCGCGGCCGAACGCCCTGCCCCAGCCGCGCCACGGTTCGCCGGGCAGGTCGCCGAAGCGCCACAGGAAGAGCATCGTCGTCTGCGCGACCATGAACGTCGTCAGGAGGAAGAACAGCGCCTCCTCGAGCGGCAGCACGCCGAAGAGGCGCACGCCGACCGTGGTCGCGTCGCCGATCCGCCACACGCCGCTCGCGATACCGATCGCGTCGGCGGTGCCGAAGTAGAGGCCGAGAGCGACGGTCGGCGGCAGCCAGCGCCGCGCGGTGCGCGCGAGGAAGCCGTGGAACGCGACCCACTGGCCGAGCACGATCGGCAACGACCAGCCGAGCAGCCAGACGAAGTACGAGTACGGCCCGAAGCCGGCGGGCTCGATCACCGCATCACCCGGCGCATGAGCAGCAGGCTCGTCACCCACGTCTGCAGCAGGAAGAAGAGGTACTCCTCGATCGGCAGCAGCCCGAGCACGATCCCGGAGATGCGCTCCGGGTCGAAGCCCCAGAGGCCCGCGGCGACGGCGGCGTTGTCCCACGGCGACGTCCACGCCACGACGACGACCGACAGCCCGAGCAGGAACAGCAGGTGGCGCACGCGGAACACCGGCCGCACCCGCACGAGGCCGAGCACGAGCAGCGGGCCGAGGAAGAGCGCCAGGAAGCGCGCGTAGGTCACGATCCTCGCTCCTCCGCGTCCGCGGGTGTGACCGCGGGCGACGGGGGCGGTACGAGGCCGTCGACGGCCGCGGCGAGGCGCGCCACGCGCTCCGGCGTCGCGTCGCCCTGGTCCTGCAGGACGAGCGTGCCGTCGGCGGCGTAGAGACGGACGTTCGGCACCTCGTCCCGCGCGCCGATCCGCGCCGCGACCGCGCCGTCCCAGTCGAGCAGCAGCGGCGGTCCGCCCGCCCCCTGCTCACCGACCATCTGCGCGATGATCCAGCGCGCGGTGCCGCGCGCAAAGGCCGGCACCGCGCGCAGGTCCGCGACCGACACCACCGCGACCTTGCCCGGGGTGATCCACGGAGCGACGCTCTGCGGCCGCGCCGCGCCGATGCCGCGCCCCCACTCGACCGACGCGCCCGACGCCGCGCGATCGGCGACGACGAGCAGCACCGGATGCCCGGCGAGCTGCCCGAGATCCCACGGCCGCTCGTCGGGATCCTCGAGGACGACGCCGGTGAACGGCGCCGACGAACCCGCAGGCGCTGTCGCCGGAGGCGCCGGCGGCACGGGCGTCGCATCCTGCGCGCGCACGCCGCGCGCTGCCGCCGCGCACGCCAGGACCAG
>Ga0194131_10006259_pt1 | contig 16655 bp, 16 predicted proteins | sample TA2KigO120mmetaG_FD_148631 | JGI IMG/M metagenome (GOLD analysis project Ga0194131, IMG submission 148631) | Freshwater microbial communities from Lake Tanganyika, Tanzania - TA2015053 Kigoma Offshore 120m | ecosystem: Environmental > Aquatic > Freshwater > Lake | place: Tanzania: Lake... | reverse complement strand
AGGCCCCGTCGTCCCGGAGGTACGACGTGGGCGCGGCGGGTGAGACGGCCGCGTCGGGGAAGTGCTGCAGGGGCTCGTCGCGATCGAAGCTGTGCTCGGCGCCGGCGACGAGACGGAACGTGGCGGCGCCGCCGCGCAGGCGAATCGCGTGCATGAAGCCCTGGACCTGTTGCGGCCCGACCCAGTCGTCCTGATCGCCGACGATGGATCGCACTTCGGTCGTGCCGACGTCGGGGTCGAGGAACTGGTGGCCGCACCACGGATACGCCGCCAGCACGGAGCGGACCGCGAGCGCGCGATCGTGCACGGCCTCGCAGAAGCGGCGCATCACGGCGGTGAGCACGGCGGAGCCGCCGCGGCTGTGCCCTTGCAGCCCGATGCGCCGCGGATCGAGCTCCGGCCGGCGCGCCAGCACGGCCACCGCCGCCGCCACGTCGTAGGCCGACGCCGCGAACGAGTAGACCGTCTGGTTCGCCACGGTCGACGCGACGTCGCGCGGGCCGAACGGATCGAGCACGAAGGCCGCGATCCCCATGTCCACGAGCGTCTCCGCGTGGCGCAGGTGCGTCGACGCGATGCCGAGGCTGCCCGGCACGATCATCACGACCGGCAGCGCGCCTTTCGCGCCCGGCGGGACGAACAGCTTCCCGTCGACGGTGATACGCGGCATCGCCGCCGGGTCGCTGATCGCCTGCCAGTAGTTGCGCGGATTCGCGCTCGGCACGTCGATGTTCAGGCCGCGGGCGCCGTTGGCGAAGACCACGTCGCGGTCACGGAAGCGGCGAGGAGCGTTCATGGCGCCGATGGTGCCACAATGCGCGCCATGCGTATCGAGACGCTGCTCCCGCTCGGCAAGCTCGATCCCGGCCTGCGCGCGTCGGAGACGCCGCTCGACCTCGCGCGCGTCGGCGACGATGCGCGCCTGGTCGAGGCGCTCGGCTACGACGGGCTCGCGGTGGAGGAGACGAAGGACGATCCGTACGTGGTGATGGCGCTGGCCGCACAGGCCACCACGCGGCTGCGCCTCACGACCGCGATCGCGATGGCGTTCCCGCGCAGCCCCACGATCACCGCGATGTCCGCGTGGACGATCCAGAAGCTCTCGCGCGGGCGCTTCGTGCTCGGGCTCGGCAGCCAGGTGCGCGGCCACATCGTGCGGCGGTTCGGGCTCGACTACCGGCCGCCCGGCCCGTGGATGCGCGACTACGTGCGCGCGGTCCGCGCGGTGTGGACGGCGTGGCAGCAACGCACACCGCTCGCGTTCGAGAGCGAGCACTACCGGCTCAGCCTCATGGTGCCGCTCTTCGACCCGGGGCCGATCGATCACCCGGACATCCCGATCCACGTCGCGGCGGTGAACCCCACGATGTGCCGGGTCGCCGGCGAGGTCGCCGACGGCGTGCGCCCGCATCCGGTCTGCACGCCGAAGTACATTCGCGAGGTCATGCTGCCCGCGGTCAGTCGCGGCGCGCAGGCCGCGGGCCGCGATCCGTCGACGATTGCGGTGGCGATGAAGCCGCTGATCTGCACGGCGCCGGACGCGGCGACGCTGGCGAGCCGCGTGAAGGACGTCCGCGCGCGCGTGGCGTTCTACGCGTCGACGCCCGGCTATCGCGCCACGTTCGACGCGCACGGCCTCACCGACCTCGCGCTCGAGCTGGCGCAGCTTTCGAAGGCGCAGCGCTGGGAGGAGATGCCGCCGCGGATCTCGGACGAGGTGCTGCACACGTACGCCGTGGTGGGGACGTACGAGGAGATCGGCCGGAAGCTGGTCGAGCGCTACCGCGGGTTGATCACGGACGTGGAGTTCAGCATCCCCGCCGGCACGGAGCGCGAGCGCGCGATCCTCCGGGAGCTCGTCACCGACATCAAGCGCGCGTGATAGAGCACCGCCACGGCTCCGCCGTGGCGGTGGCGAGCGTTTGGGGGGTTGGGGGCCATCTCGAGGCCCCCATGTCCATCAGACCGGCTGCGCGATGCCTCCGCGCGGGACGCCCGGCGCCACCGTGCCCCAGATCGGGAGGTAGCCCTCGGGGAGCGGACGGCTGTTCGGCGTGGCGAGCCAGAGCCGGTACAGCAGGCGGTCCTGGTCCTGGCCCTCGCCGTCCTCGTAATGCGAGCGCCCGTGATAGATCACGTGATTGTTCAGGAGCTGCCAGTCGCCCGGCCGGAAGTCCATCTCGAAGCAGAGCTCCTCGCAGACCTGCGCGTGGAGATCCAGCGCCTCGTCGTGCGCCGGCGTCATGCGCGGCACGTCGGGGAGCTTCTGCGCCGCCTCCACGAACGTCCGCGAGTACTGCGTCGTGAACTTGCCCTCGTGCAGACAGAAGATCGGCAGCGCGAAGACCTTCTTCTCGCCGCCCGCTTCCTCGCCCTGGCGGCTGCGCCAGTAGTCCTGCCACAGGAGCGCGGACAGATCGGGGCGGCGCCGCATGATCTCGTTCGCGACGCTCACCGCGCTGACGACCTTGCTCCGCCCGCCGTTCTTCGCGGTGCGCACGACGAGGAGGCTCACGACATCGCAGCGGTCGGTGTGGAAACGCAGCGGCCCCGCGGAGCGCGCCTTGTTGCGCGAGGAGCGCCCGAGGGTCGGATCCATCTCGGGCTCCTTCACCACGCCGTAGCGCCGGTTCTCGTCGCGCACCTCGCCGATGAGCTCGCCGAGCGCGTTCTGGTAGCGGTGGTGCCCGAGGTGCGCGCCGAGGCCCCAGTAGATGTTCTTCAGCTCGGGCTCGGTGTAGCGGCCGACCGGCAGCCCCCGATAGAGCACGAAGCCGCGGCCGTTCTCCAGCTCGTCGAGCGCGGTCGCGAGCTCCGTCGAGAACGTGGGGAGCGGGAAGTCCTCTTTGCCGAACTTCGGCCACGCGAGCCCCCGTGCCGAAAGGCCGCGCAGCGCCGCGTCGATCTCGGCGACCGCGGTGTCCGGGAAGCGGCGAATCCACTCCGTCGAGGCGGCCATGTCACGGCCCGTCCACGCCACGGGGCCGGTGATCGGGGCGGTCGGCACGGGGCTCATGCGCTCCTCCAGCGTGCGGCAGTATCGGCCCGCGTATCTTAGCGCGCGGGCCCCGCGATCACAGCGTGAGCCGGTAGGCCATCACCTGGAACTCCGGGACGGGAAAGAAGTCCAGCTCGGGCACGCGCACCCAGCCCATGCGCTCGTACATCGCGCGGGCGGTCTGCATCAGCCGGGTGGTGTGCAGGCCGAGCGCCTCGCGCCCGGCGGCGCGCGCCCGCCGGATGCACTCCTCGGTCAGCAGCCGGCCGACGCCGCGTCCCCGCGCGGACGGCGCGACCGCGAGCAGGCGGAAGTTCGCCCAGTGCTCGGGCCAGTCGACGTGGCCCTCGAGCCGGGCATCCGGGTAGTACGTGACCGCGCCGAGCAGCGAGCCGGCGTCCTCAGCGACGATCAGCGTGGACGCGGGCATTCGCGACGGGATGTCACGGATCTCCGCGCGGTACTCGATCCACGCCGGTTCGGGCAGCGCGGCCCGGTATTCGGCATAGGCGTCGACCATGACGTCGGCGACGGTGTCGAGCTCATCGGGACGGGCGTCGCGCAGGCGGATCATGGAAGGAAGATGCGCGACGGGCCTTGGCGGATGCTTGGCGGAGCGCCGTCCGGCGCTCCGCCAGATCGAACGGCGGCTACGAGGACTTGCGGAAGACGGGGTTGTCGGTCGTGTCGACGAGCGCCTCGGCGCCCTCGGTCGGCAGGCGCTCGGAGTAGTTCTGCGCGGCGTCGATGTCTTCCCACACTTCGGGCGCGAGCTCGTACAGCACCTCGATCCCGTTGCCGTCCGGGTCCGAGATGTAGACGCTGTGGGTCATGCCGTGGTTGATGCGGCGGTGGAACTTCACGCCCTGCTCCTGCAGGAACGCGAGCTGCTGCAGCCACGACTCGCGATCGGGCAGCGTGATCGCGATGTGGTTGATGCCCGGGCGCTGCGGATAGAGGTCCCACTCCGCCGGCTGCGGCCCGTCGGCCTTCGGGAGCTGGCAGAGGGCGAGATCGTGATGGTTCACGTGGCCCTGCTCGTCCACGCCGCTGTAGAAGCGCATGGTGAGCGGCGGGCGATCGGGCTTCGGCTTGAGCGCCGCGACCTGGTGGAAGCCGAGGATCTCCGTGTAGAACCGGTGCGAGACCTCGATGTCGCGGACGTTCAGCACGATGTGGTTCACGCCGCGCGGAGTCACTGCTTTCGCCGGAGCCTTCTGTGTGGTCGCCATGTGGTCTCCGCTCCAGAGCACCGGCCCGGCTGCGCCGGGGCGGTTGCGAACGTTGGGGGGGTTGGGGGCCATCCCGGGGCCCCCATGTCAATCAGTCGAACACTACCACGCCGCGCTTGACGTTCCCGCCGCGCAGGTCCTGGAAGCCCTCGTTGATCTGGTCGAGCGTCCACGTGCGGCTCACGAGCTCGTCGATCTTGAGCTTGCCTTCCTTGTACTGGTCGCAGAGCCACGGGAAGTCGAGGTTCGGGCGCACCGAGCCGTACATCGTGCCGGTGAGCGTCTTCTCCTGCAGCGCGAAGAAGTACGGCGTGACCGGCGCGCGCGTGGCGAGGGCCGCCATGCCCACGATGACCGCGGTGCCGCCCGGCCGGATCGCGTCCACGATCTGCAGCGTGGTCTGCTCGCCGCCGATGGCGTCGAACGCGTAGTCCACCCCACGCCCCGCGGTGAGGCTGCGGGCGACGTCGACCGGGTTCTCCTTCTTCGCGTTCACGAGGTGCGTGGCGCCGAACTCGCGCGCGAACTCGAGCTTCTTGTCGATGAGGTCGACCGCGATGATCTTCGACGCGCCCGCGAGCTTCGCGCCCTGGAGCACGTTGAGGCCGACGCCGCCGCAGCCGATCACGAGCACCGTCGCGCCGCTCTCGACCTTCGCGCAGCGCGTGACCGCGCCGACGCCCGTCGGCACGCAGCAGCCCACCAGCGCCGCCTGCGGCCACGGCATGTCGGTGCGGACCGGCACGACCATCTCGGCCGCGCACACGACCGACTCGCTGAACGTGCCGATGCGCGCCATCTGGTTCACGGGCTGACCGTCCGGCAGCGTCAGCCGGTTCGTGCCGTCGAGCATGGCCCAGCGCGCGGAGGTGTAGCCGTCGCACAGCACGGTGCGCCCGCTCGAGCAGTAGAGGCAGCGCCCGCAGTGCGTGCGGAACGAGAAGATCACGTGGTCCCCGACCTTCACGTTGCTGACGCCCGCGCCGAGCTCGGCGATCACACCGGCCGCCTCGTGGCCGAGGACCATCGGCAGGGGCGGCGTCCAGTCGCCGTTCATGATGTGCCAGTCGCTGTGGCAGATGCCCGCGGCCTTGACCTTGACGCGCACTTCACCGGCCTGGGGGCCTTGCTGCTGGAGCTCGGTGACCTCGAGACGCTCGTTCGGCTTGAAACACACGGCGGCTTTCATGCGGGCCTCCTCATGGATCGAGGGGAGAAGTCTACCTCCGGCGGGCTAGCGCGCGGACAGGAAGCTCGTGAGCGCCTTGTTGAAGGCTTCGGGCTGCTCCATGTTCGCCAGGTGCGCCGCCGACGGGATGATCTCGAGGCGCGAGCCCGCGATCTTCTCGTGAATCACCTGGTGCGCCGCCACCGGCGTGCCGGGATCGTCGGCGCCCACGATCGCGATCGTCGGGAGCTTGATCGCCGAGAGCTTGTCCGTGAGGTCGAGCTGCGCGATCGCGGCGCAGCAGCCGGCGTAGCCGGCGGGCGGCGTCTTCCTGATCATCGTCGCCACCTTGTCGACCACGTCCTTGCGGCGCTCGCGGAACGGCGCGGTGAACCAGCGCTCGAGCGTCGGCTGCACGAGCGGCTCCATGCCCTGGCTCTCGGCGGTCTTGATGCGATCCGCCCACGCGGACTTCGCCTCCGCGGGGATGCGGCTCGACGTGTCGCAGAGCGAGAGGCTCAGGAGCGCATCGGGCGCCTTCAGCGCGAGCGTCTGCCCGATCATGCCGCCCATCGAGAGCCCGACCCAGTGCACGCGGCCGAGGCCGAGCGCCTTGATGAGCGCGAGCGCGTCGTCCGCGAGCTGGTCGAGCGTGTACGGGCCCTTCGGCGCGTCGGTCTGGCCGTGGCCGCGCGTCTCGTAGCGGATCACGCGGAACCGGTCCTTCAGCGCGGGAACCGTCGGGTCCCACATCGACAGGTCGGTCGCGAGCGAGTGGCTCATCAGGAGCGGCGGCGCGCTGTCCGCGCCGTCGATGGTGTAGTGGATCGCGATGCCGTTGGCGGTCGTCTTCATCGTCGTTCCTTTCGCAGCGCTCGTGTCGCCGCCTCGTCCACCGCACCGGTCGCGGGGTCGATCTCGACCCCGTGCTCGCGGCGCGCGAACTCGATGGTGATCTTCTCGTCGCGCACGTCGGCGGCGACGCGCGTTGGATCGCGCGTGAACGGATCGCCGAAGCCGCCGCCGCCGGGCTGGTCGTGCTGGATCACGGTGCCGCGCGTGAGCACCGTGGCGAACTTGGCCGGCATCTCACGCTGGTTCGGCCCCGGGTCGATCACGTTGCGCGTGCCGCGCGCGGACTTGCCGCCGTCGAGCCCGTAGGGCAGGAACTTCACGCGGTCGGAGCGCAGCTGCAGCGTCGCTTCCTCGTTGAGCAGCGTGTAGCGCCGGCGCAGCCCGAGGCCGCCGCGCCACTTCCCCGCGCCGCAGCTGTCCGGGACGAAGCCGTACTCGTCGATCCGGATCGGGTGCTGCGCCTCGAGCACCTCGACCGGCGTGTTCGACATGTTCTGCGAGGGGTTCGTCACCGCCTCCATGCCGTCCTTGTCGGGCCTGGCACCCCACGCGCCGGTGATCATGTCGACGATCACGAACGGCTGGTGCCGCGCGTCGAGGCCGCCGATCGAGAGCACGGTGTTGCCGCCCTCCCCGGCCGCGGGCACGCGGTCGGGCAGCGCCTGCGCGAGCGCGCCCAGCATGACGTCGAGCATGCGATAGCCCGTGAGCGCGCGGGCCGCGCACGCGCCGGGCATGCGGGGGTTCAGGATCGTGCCTTCGGGCGCGATCACGTCGATGCAGCGGAACACGCCCGCGTTGTTCGGCACGTCCTGGCGCAGCACCGAGCGGACCGAGAGGTAGCTGCAGGACTTCGTGAACGAGAACGTCGAGTTCAGCGCGGCCCTCACCTGCGGCGAGGAGCCCGTCCAGTCGCACGTGAGGTGGCCGTCGGCGTGGATCGTGATCGCCACCGTGAGCGGCACCGGCTCGTCGCTGAAGCCGTCGCTGTCGAGGTGGTCCGTGAAGCGGTACGTGCCCTGCGGCCAGCGCGCGATCTCCGCCCGCGTCACGCGCTCCGCGTAGTCGAGGAGCTCGGCCATGTAGGCGCGGGTCGTCTCGCGGCCGTAGCGCGCGAAGAGCTTGGTCAGCTCGCGCTCGCCGACCTTGCACGCGGAGTACTCCGCGCCGATGTCGCCCAGCACGCGATCGGGCACGCGGACGTTCTTGGCGATGATCTTCAGCACGGTGGCGCTCGCCACCCCGCGCTCGTAGAGCTTCACGGGCGGGATGCGCAGGCCCTCCTGGTAGATCTCGGTGGAGTCGCTCGCGTTGGAGCCGGGCACGCGGCCGCCCATGTCGGTCTGATGCCCGATCACGACGGAGAACGCTTCGAGGTGGCCGTCGACGAAGATCGGCAGGAACAGGAACACGTCGGGGATGTGCATCCCGCCGTCATACGGATCGTTCATCACGACGACGTCGCCCGGGTGCAGGTCGCCCGCGAACTCGCGGAGCACGGCCTGCATGGCGTCCGGCACCGCGCCCAGGTGCTGCGCGATCGTCTTCGCCTGCGCGATGAGCAGCCCGTCCGCGTCGCACAGCGCGGCGGAGTAGTCCATCACGTCCTTGATGATCTCGGAGCGCGCGGTGCGGATGACCGCGTACGCCATCTCGTCCACGATGGAGTCGAGCGCGCTCTTGATGACCGCGAGCGTGATCGGATCGACTTTCATCCCGGCTTTCATGGCCGCGAGAGTACCAAGTTGCCGAAGCGGTCGCGCGCGATCGTCGCCTCCGGCGGCACCGCCACGGTCGAGTCGTAGCTCTCCACGATGAGCGGCCCGGCCGTCGGCGCCTCGCCGATCGACTCGCGCGGCACGATCGGCGTGTCCGCGGCCGGGGCGCCGCGCGTGAAGTGCACGAGCCGCCGGCGCGGCGCGATGGGGAGCGAGGCGACCGACACCGCGCGGAAGTCCAGCCGGTGCTCGCGCACGCCGGTGGCGACCGCGCGGACGTTGACCAGCTCGAGCGCCTCGTGGGTCGCGTGCCCGTACGTGGCCGTGTACTCGCGCTCGAACGCCTCGCGCAGCGCGTTCACGTCCTCGAGCCCGCCCGCCGGGATCGGGACGGTCAGCTCCGACCCCTGGCCCGTGTAGCGCAGATCCGCCTGCGTCACGAGCCGCACGTGCGGGGGGGCGTAGCCCTCGGCGCCGAGCGTCGCGCGCGCTTCGGCTTCGAGGTCGCCGAGCCGCGCCTGCGCGCGCTGCCGCGTGGCCGGCTCGCCGAGCATGCCGCCGACCGCGCGCACGAAGTGATGCTCCACGTCGCTCGCGAGCATGCCGACGGCCGTGAACACGCCGGGCGAGACCGGCACGAGGATGCGCCGGATGTCGAGCGCGGCCGCCACGTCGCACGCGTGCACGGGGCCGCTGCCGCCGAAGGCGATCAGCGTGAAGTCGCGCGGGTCGCGCCCGCGCTCGATCGTGACCGCGCGGATCGCGCGCGCCATGCTCGCGTTCGCCACGTCGCGGATGCCCTGCGCCGCTTCGACGATCGGAAGCCCGAGGGGCGCCGCGACCTGGTCCTGGATCGCCTGCCGCGCGCGCGCCGCGTCGAGCTTCAGCTCGCCGCCCGCGAGGTGCTCCGGATTGAGGTAGCCGAGCACGACGTTCGCGTCGGTGATCGTCGGCCGCGTGCCGCCGATGCCGTAGCAGGCGGGTCCCGGCCTGGCACCCGCGGACTGGGGCCCCACGCGCAGGAGCCCGCCCTCGTCGATCCACGCGATCGAGCCCGCGCCGGTGCCGACCTCCGCAATGTCGATCGCGGGCACCTTCAGCATGTAGCCGCCGGCCTTGATGAAGCGGCTGGAGGTGCTGATGCCCTCGCGGAACTCGTACTCCGTCGTCAGGGTGGGCGCGCCGCGCTCGACGAGCGAGGCTTTCGCGGTGGTGCCGCCCATGTCGAACACGATGAGGTTCGGCGCGCCGATCGCCTCCCCGAGCCGCGCGGCGCCGACGACGCCGGCCGCCGGCCCCGAGCCCACCGCGAAGGCGGGCCGCTCGCCGGCCTGGCGCGCGCCGACCACGCCGCCGTTGGAGGCGACGATCAGCAGCGGCGCCTCGATGCCGATCTTGCGGAGCCCGTCCGCGAGGTTCGCGAGATAGCGCCGCATCACCGGCAGCAGGTACCCGTTGACCACGGTGGTGCTCGTGCGCTCGTACTCCTTGATCTCCGGCAGCACCGCGTACGAGGCGCTGACGTCGAGGGCGGGGAAGCGCGCGCGGATGAGCCGCTCGGCTTCCTGCTCGTGCGCGGGGTTCGCGTAGCTGTTGATGAAGCAGAGCGCGATCACCTCGACGCCGGCGTCGACCAGCGTCTGCGCGGCGGCGGTGACCTCGGCGGCGGCGAGCGGCCTGACGATCGAGCCGTCGGCCGCGACACGCTCCTCGACGTCCAGGCGCAGGCGCCGCGGCACGAGCGGGACCGGCTTCTCCCACGTGAGGTCGTAGAGATCCGGCGTGCGGACGCGTCCGATCTCCAGCACGTCGCGGAAGCCGCGCGTGGTGATGAGACCGATCCGCGCGCCGGTCTTCTGGAGGATCGTGTTCGACGCGACCGTCGTGCCGTGCACGACCTCGACGACGTCGCGCGGCTCGACGCCCGCGGCGCGCAGCAGCTCCGCGAGGCCGTCGACGACCGCGACGCCGGGATCGTCGGGCGTGGACGACACCTTGCTCACGCGCAGCGCGCCGTCCGGCATCCGGAGCACGATGTCGGTGAACGTGCCGCCGATGTCGACGCCGACGCGGAGCGATGCGGAGCGAGGCGGGGTCATGGGAATCCTTCGCGTGCGAGTCTCGCATCGCGCCGCGACCACGGCAAGAGCGACCGCGTTGCGGGAGCGCGCGGTCGTGACTACGATCGGGTGCTGTGGACGCGCACCGCACCCGCCGCCCCCTCCTGATCCCCCGCGGGTGGCTCCGCCCGGGCGTCGCATTGCTCGCCCTCGCCCTCGCCGCCTGCGACGCGACCCCGCCGCCACCGAAGACGGCCGAGTCGCCGGCGCCGACGGCCACGGCCTCGCCGGCGGACAGCGCCAGCGCTCCCGCGCCGGGCACCACGGGCGTGACGCGCGCTCCTGACGCGGCCGTCCCCCCCGTGGCCGCACGCACCCCACGCGCGGCCAAGCCGGCGCCGAAGCCGCCCGCGAAGCCGACGGGGCCCGAGACGAAGATCGCGATCCTGCTCGGCTCCAGCGGACGGGGCGACCAGTCGTTCAGCGACGCCGCGCTCGCGGGGATCGAGGCGGCGAAGAAGCACGGGCGCCTGCGCGTCGCGGAATATCAGCCCGCGCGGGGCGACGACTACGACGCGATCATCGACCGCCACGTGACCGAGGGCGCGGAGCTCGTCATCGGGGTCGGCTTTCTCTACGCGGAGCCGTTCCGCGCCGCGAGCACTCGGCATCCCGGGGCGCGATTCCTGCTGCTCGACGTGGCGCTGCCGGATGCGCCGACCGTGAAGTCGGTCACGTTCCGCGGCGACGAGGGCAGCTTTCTCGCCGGCGCGGTGGCGGTCGGCGAGACCACGCGCGGCGTGGTCGGCTTCGTCGGCGGGATGAGCCTGCCCGTCATCCAGCAGTTCGAGTGCGGGTGGAAGACCGGCGTCTGGTGGGCCACGAGGGAGCAGTTCAAGCTCGTGAAGGGCTCGATCGTCTATCTCGGCGACACGCCGGCGGCGTTCACGGATCCGGCCGAGGGCGAGCTGCGCGCCAACGAGCTGATCAACGACAAGAACGTGGACGTCCTCTACGCGGCGGCCGGCGCGTCCGGCCTCGGGGTGATCGAGGCGGCGCGCCGCGCGAAGATCAAGGCGATCGGCGTGGACACGGACCAGAGCCACCTGGCGCGCGACGTCGTGGTGACCTCGATGCGCAAGCGCCTGGACCGCGCGGTGGAGACCGCGATCGCGGAGGTGCGGCGCGGACGCTTCCAGGGCGGCGTGGTCGAGATGACGCTCGCGAACGGCGGCGTGGATCTCGTGCTCCCGGGCAAGCTCCAGCCCGCCACGCAGAAGCTGATCGAGAAAGCGCGCGCGGGCATCATCGCGGGCCGCATTCCCGTGTGCGTGAAGGACGAGGAGCGCGTGCCCGCCTGGAACTTCCCGCCCCGTCCCCAGAGCCCGTGACCCACGCGCTCGCGCTGCTCCTCGTCGCGCTCCTTGCCGGCGAGGCGCAGGCGTGGAGCGATCTCGGGCACCAGGCGATCGGCCGTGCGGCGCAGGCGCTGCTCGACGACGCGACGAAGACGAAGATCGCGCGCGCCGCCGGTCTCGCGTCGCTTCCCGACGGCGAGCTCGCGCGCATGGGGACGTGGCTCGACGACATCCGGCGTCTCGAGCGAGGCCTGCCCCACGCGCTCGACCCCGAGGCCGCGAAAGAAGCCGGCGCGTTCGTGCGGCAGTTCCCCGACCATCCGACGTGGCACTACGTGAACCTTCCGCTCGGCACGGCGTATCCGGACGGCGCCAGCCCGTACACGCGGCCGAACGACGTGGTCGGCACGCTCGTGCGCTGCATCGCAGTGCTCGAAGGACGCGCGCCGGCGGGCGGCATGACGCCGCCGATCGCGCTCCGCGTGCTCGTGCACCTGGTCGGCGATCTGCACCAGCCGCTGCACGTCAGCACGGGATACTTCGACGTGCGGGACATGAGCGCTCCACGGCTGCTGCGCGAGCCTCCGCTACCGCGCCGCTCGGTGAGCGATCTCGGCGGCAACCGGCTGTCGTTCGGCGCGACGAACCTGCACGCGGTGTGGGACCACGCGCTGGTGATCAGCCGCGGGGCCGACGATGCGAAGGGCCTGGCCGCGGAGCTGCTCGCGAGCGGACCGTCCCGCCTCACGGCGCCGGGTGATCCGGCGTCGTGGCCGCGTGCGTGGGCCACCGAGGCCTCGCGGCTGGCGGTCACCGCGTATCAGCCGCTGCGCTTCGGGCCGGCGCACCTCCGGCCCGGCGCCGAGGAGATCGAGCGCATCGAGATCACGTCGCCGACGGCCGAGGCGTACGCGCGGAACCCCGCCCTGAAGCTCGTCGCGCGCCAGCAGCTCGCGCGCGCCGCGGGCCGGCTCGCGGAGCTGCTGCGCGCGATCCGCTGGCCCTAGCCCTCCAGCGAGGCGCGCAGGAACCAGGTGTGCTTCTCGAACTCCGTGATGATCCCGGTGAGCAGGTCGACCGTGTCGGTGTCCCCCTGCTGCTCGGCGACCCCGCGCGTCTCGCGCAGCCCGCCGAGGTACGTGTCGAAGCGGTCGGCGAGCAGCCGCACGTGCTCGAGATCCCGCGTGGTGTCCTGCGGGTAGTCCGGCAGCCGGGACGTCTTCGCCACGTGCCGCGCGGTGCCGGCGGCGAGCGCCCCGAGCGTGACCGCGCGCTCCGCGATCTCGTCGTTGTGCTCGGCGAGGCTCACCGCGAACGTCTCGAACAGCGGGTGCAGCGACGGGAACTGCGGGCCCTTGATGTTCCAGTGCGCGACCTTGATCTGGCCGTGCAGGTCGAGGCCGTCGGCGAGGCGCGCGTTGAGCGACTCCGCGATCGCGCCGCGGGCCTTCTCGGACAGGGTGCTCGGGCTCTTGTACATGGTGTGCCTCCTCAGGCGGCCGCCGTCGTCACGCCCGTGATCTCGAGCGCGACGGCGGCGGCATGGATGACCGCTGCGATACGAACGGCGTCGTGGACCTGGTCGTCGGTGATGCCGGCGTCGCGGACGATCTTCTCATGCGCCTGGACGCACGCCTCGCAGCCGTTGATGGCGCTGGCCGCGAGGGAGAACAGCTCGACGTCCGTCCGGGTGGTGGCCGGGCGGCCGAGCCGGTTCATCCGAAGCCGCGCGGGCTTCGCCGCGTACACCGGGTCGCCCACCATGTGACGGAAGCGGTAGTAGACGTTGTTCATCGCCATGAGCGCCGCGGCGGCGAGGGCGTCGTCGACGACGGCGGCGTCCACCGCGGCCAGCGCGTCCGCCGTCACCGCGTCGAGGACCGCGCGATTGCGCGCGGTCGCCGCGGAGGCGACCGCGACGCCCCACCGCTGCGCGGGCGAGAGCGTGCTCTCGGCGAGCACGCTCTGCAGGTTGAGCTTGATGTCCTTCGCCGCCTCGGGCAGCGCGTCGCGGACCGTGTCGAGCGCGCCCATCACGCGGCCACCAGCGTCGGCTCGCCCTTGCGCCAGTTGCACGGGCAGAGCTCGTCGGTCTGCAGCGCGTCGAGCACGCGGAGCGTCTCGTCCACGTTGCGGCCGACCGAGAGGTCGTTGACGCTCACGTGCCGGATGACGCCCTCCGGGTCGACGATGAACGTCGCCCGCAGCGCGACGCCGTCCTGCTTGTGGAGGATGCCGAGCGCCGAGGCCAGCTCCCGCTTCGTGTCCGCGAGCATCGGGAACGGCAGCTCGCGCAGATCCTCGTGGCTGCGGCGCCACGCGAGGTGGACGAAGTGCGTGTCGATGCTGGCGCCCAGCACGACCGCGTCGCGGTCCGAGAAGTCGCGATGGCGCTTGCCGAACTCCGCGATCTCGGTGGGACAGATGAAGGTGAAGTCCATGGGCCAGTAGAACACGACCTTCCAGCGGCCGGGATGGCTCTGGTCCGTGATCTCCTGGAACTCCTTGCCGCGCTCGAGGCTCACGGCGGCCTGCAGCGCGAACCGGGGGAACGTGTCGCCGACGGTCAGCATCGGGGGGATCTCCTTTCGTGTGTTGCCCTTACGATGCGGCCGCCACGTGATAGGTGTCGTACAACGTTTCGACCAGAGTGATAGCCTTTGGCTATGAAGCTCTCCCCGCTCGCGCTCTCGTTGCGGCAGCTCCAGTACGCGGTGGCCGTGGCCGACACCCTGAGCTTCCGGGCCGCCGCCGAGCGCTGCCACGTGGCGCAGCCCTCGCTCAGCGCGCAGCTCGCCCAGCTCGAGGAGGCCCTCGGCGTGCGGCTCTTCGAGCGGGACCGGCGCCGCGTGCTGCCGACGGCCGCGGGGCGCGAGCTGATCGAGCGCGCCCGGCGCGTGCTGCGCGAGGCCTCCGACCTCGTGGAGGCCGCCGCCCATGCCGGCGACCCGCTCGCCGGACGGCTCACGATCGGCGTGATTCCGACGATCTCGCCGTATCTCCTGCCCGTGGCGGCGCCCGCGCTTCGCAAGGCGTTCCCGAAGCTCGGCGTGGCGTGGCGCGAGGAGAAGACCGCGGACCTCGTGCGAGGGATCCGCGACGGCAGCCTGGATGCCGCGCTGCTCGCGCTCGACGCCGAGATCGGCGACGTGGAGCGCGAGACGATCGCCCGCGATCCGTTCGTGCTCGCCGTGCCGGCTCGCCACGCGCTCGGCGCGACGTCCGCGCCCGCGCGCCTCGCCGACCTCCGTGAGGCGCCCGTGCTCCTGCTGGACGACGGGCACTGCTTCCGCGACCAGGCGCTCGCCGTCTGCACGAACGCGCGGGTGCGCGAAGGCGAGTTCCGCGCGACGAGCCTCTCCACGCTCACCCAGATGGTGGCGGGCGGCGCGGGCGTGACGCTGCTGCCGCAGCTCGCGGTGCCGACGGAGACCGCGCGCGCGGCGGTGCGCGTGCGGCCGTTCGCCGCGCCGTCGCCCGCGCGGACGATCGGCCTCGCGTGGCGCCGCAGCTCGCCCCTGGGCCCGGCGCTGCGCCAGGTGGCCGCGATCATCCGCGCCGCGTACCCGGCCGCGCCCGGCGAGCGGCCGCGGAAGGACTAAGCGGCGAGAACGGGGCCGCTGCCGACGATGGTCGTCCGGTGCATCACGCGCCGGACGTGCGCCGACTCGTACGGCATGACCGCGTGCATCGTGCAGCGGTTGTCCCACATGAGCACGTCGCCCACGCGCCACTGGTGGCGATAGACGAACCGCTCCTGCGTGGCGAGCTCCGACAGCTCCTGGAACAGCGCGCGGCTGGCCTCGTGCGACCAGCCGTCCACGCGCTCCATCGTGTGCGGGCTGATGAAGAGCGAGCGGCGCCCGGTCACCGGGTGGCGCCGCACCAGCGGATGCGTCACGGGCGGCAGCTCCGTGTAGTTGTCGCCGCGCGGGAGCGTGGGCGAGAGCGAGAGGATGTAGTCGTGGCTGTGGACGACGCGCAGCTTCTCGATCCGCGCGCGCTCGGCGGACGGGAGCGCGTCGTAGACCGCGTAGAGGTTCGCGAACAACGTGTCGCCGCCCTGCGCGGGCAACTCGACGGCGCGCAGGATCGAGCCGGTGCTCGGCACCTCGCGGAACGAGCTGTCGGAGTGCCACAGCCACGTGAGCTCCAGGTACTTCCACGCCTCGCCTTCGGGCGGCAGGATGTTCCCCGCCTCGTCGACGTTGGAGACGCGATAGATCTCCGGGTGCTTCGACGAGCGATGCGCCTTCGACGGATGGATCTCGAGCTCGCCGAAGCGCTCCGCGAACGCGATCTGCTGCGCGTCGTCCAGCGTCTGGTCGCGGAAGAGCAGCAGCAGGTGATCCATCCATTTCGAGTGCAGCGCGAAGAACGTGAGGTCGTCGAGCGGCGCGGCGAGCGGGAAGCTCCTGACTTCGGCGCCGATCACCGGATGCAATGGACGAAGATCCAGCTTCATGCTGGTCGTTATACCCTACGAGAGGTGTATCGAACTCGCGGCATTGACCGTCGCGGAGGGTGACTCCAAGGATGGATGACGTGCTCGCCGAGGTCGAGGCGCCGCGACGACTCTTCACGGTGGACGAGTACTACCGGATGGCCGACGCCGGAGTGTTCGCGCCGGAGGAGCGCGTGGAGCTGATCGAGGGCGAGATCATCGCCCTGGCGCCCATCGGCAACCGCCACATGTCGTGCGTCGCCCACCTCACTCATCGGCTCGCATCGGTGCTGGGCGAGCGGGCGCTCGTGTGGCCGCAAGGCAATGCCGTCTTCCTCCGTCCACGGAGTGTCCCGCAGCCCGACGTTGCGGTGCTTCGGATCCGTGACGATCGCTACGCCGTCACGGGTCCCGCGCCAGCCGACGTTGTGTTCCTCGTCGAGGTCGCCGACACGTCGTACCGCTACGACCGCGGGACCAAGCTTCCGCTCTACGCTCGCCACGGGGTCGCCGAGGTCTGGATCGTGGACTTGCGGAACGACGTCGTCGAGATCCATCGACGTCCCGACGGCGCGCGGTACCTCGACGAGCTGCGCGCGGCGCGTGGCGGGCGCATCACGCCCTCGGCGTTGCCGGACGTCGCGATCGCGGTCGACGACTTCCTGCCGCCCGCGTAGCGGACGATGCCGGTCGAATGGTCGGGGACCGTGCTCGCCGTCACGCCGCGCATCCATCTGACGCGGTCGTTCGACCAGCGGTCGCGCGAGTACCTCGGCTACGCGGTGCGGCTCGACGGCACGATCGCCGGTGCGCCGCGCACGT
>Ga0194131_10006257_pt1 | contig 16660 bp, 14 predicted proteins | sample TA2KigO120mmetaG_FD_148631 | JGI IMG/M metagenome (GOLD analysis project Ga0194131, IMG submission 148631) | Freshwater microbial communities from Lake Tanganyika, Tanzania - TA2015053 Kigoma Offshore 120m | ecosystem: Environmental > Aquatic > Freshwater > Lake | place: Tanzania: Lake... | reverse complement strand
TGGGCGATGCCGTTCGAGCTGGCCGCGGTGCCGGTGCCGAGCAGCGTCAGCGAGCTCATGTTGCGGCTGAGCACGGGGAGCTCGACGATCTTCTTCGAATCGAGTCCCTGGCCGAGAGTGACATCATCGGTCACCAGGAGCGGAGCCTGTTCGGAGACGGAGACGGCATCGGACACGGCGCCGAGTTCGAGCCTGAAGTCGAGGCGCGCGACCTGTTGAATGCGCAGCGTCACCTCCGGATTCTGGGCGCGCCTGAAGCCATCGTGCTCCACCGCGACCGAGTAGCGGCCCGCGGGCAGCGCGGGGATCAGGAAATTACCCTGGTCGTTCGAGGCGGACGCTGTCTCAACGCCCGTATCCAGGTTGCGAACGCTGATCTTGGCGCTGCCGACCACGGCGCCGCTGGGGTCTGTCACGTGGCCGAGCAGGGTCGCCCGGTTTTCCTGCGCAAGCAGGGCGCCGGCGAGGCTGAAGAGCAGGACGAAGCCTGTGAAATTCACTTGCGTCTCTCCTTGAAGGGATTGCGTTCGGGGTTGTACCAGGCGAAGAGGCGGTCGCGGAGCTGGCGTTCGGTCCGCGCGTGGGCCGCCGTGCCCGAGAGGTTCTGGCGCTCGCCGGGGTCGGACTCAAGGTCGTAGAGCTCGGCGCGGTCGCCTTCGTTGAAGTTGTACTTGTAGCGCGCGGTGCGGACCATGTAGCGCGGCGCGGAGGCGAGCGCAAACTCGGCGAAGGCCGCGTCCGGGCCGCGATGAGCCGGGTTGCGGCAAACGTTGGCGAAGCTGGTTGCCTCGATTCCCCGCGGCGGCTCAAGTCCCGCAAGTTCGCACAGGGTCGGATAGATCCCGATGTATTCGACGAGGGCGTCGCTGACCTTACCGCGCGCGAGCTTCCGCGGATAGCTGACGATGAGAGGCACGCCGACGGAGGGTTCGAAGAAGACGAACTTCTGGAAGAGGCCGTGCTCACCGGCCATCTCGCCGTGATCGGAGGTGTAGATGACGATGGTGTCATCGAGCAGGCCTTCCGTTTCGAGCGTCCGGTAGACTTCGCCGATGCAGGCATCAACGAACTGAAGATTTCCGCAGTAGCCGGCGCGAATCATCCGCAGGCGGTGTTCGCCCATCTCGCGGTAGCGGGCGGCGGCGGCACGGACGTGGCCGGGGTATTGGCTGAGGTCGCCCGGCTCCGGGAGCGCGATCCGCCCGGGCGGGAACTTGTCTGCGTACTCGCGGGGCGGATGAAACGGCGCGTGCGGCTTCAGGAAGCCCGCGACGGCGAAAAACGGCTGATCCTTGTAGCGCCGGATGAGCTTCGAGGTCTCGCGCGCGACGAAGGAATCGAACTGGTCTTCGGCGGAAAGGTCCGAGGCGAGGGTCTGTTTCGGCGTTGCGGTTCCGAGCCAGGGGCTGCGGTTGCCGGGCCACAGGCCGTCGATTTCCGGAAGTCCGCTGCCGGTGTCGTGGATGGTCTTCTCGTAGCCGGGATAGGACGCGATTTCGTCGGCGAAATGGCGGGCCTTCGGACCGAGGTACATCAGCCAGTCGTTGAAGCCGAGGCGGAAGTCGAAGCCGTGGGTGTGGCCGTCGAGAAAGTGCATCTTGCCGATGAGGCCGGTCACGTAGCCCGCGCTGGCGAAGGCGTGCGCGACCGTGCGGCGGCGCCAGTCGAGCGTGGTCCGGTTGTCGATGACGCCGTGATGGTGCGCATGGACGCCAGTCATGAACGACATGCGCGAAGGCGTGCAGACCGGATACGGGCAATAGGCGCGGGTGAACCGGATGCCGCGCTCCGCGATGCGGTCGATGTTGGGCGTCGGCACCGTGTTGACACCGTTGCATGTGAGCCAATCGGGGCGGTGCTGGTCCGACATGAGGACGAGAACGTTCGGTTTACGTTCCGGCGGCGGGAGGGCCGCCGTGCTAGCGGACTGGAGGAAGCCGCGGCGCGTCATCGGACCGGGTCCCGATGCGATTTGATCCGCCACATCATAGTGCCATTGTACGAAACCGTTGCGGGTCATGGAACAGAGCCGCGGGGAAGTCCGAGTCCAGCACTGTGCTGACGGGTCTGCTTCCAGGTGGACCCTGCTTCGGATTTCCTGCTACATTGAACAGTTTCGGCGCCAGATCCAGGCGCTACTTCCATGTCTGAACAGATCTTCCTGCAAGGCAAACTGCTCGGCATCGAGCCGTTCGTCCTCGCCCCTGTCGGTGAGCGTGGGGACGCGGTGCTGGCAGGCCGTTCGCATTGGGTCACGCTGCTGATGGAAGTTTTGCCGCGGGCGCTGCTGGCTCATCTCGGACTGTCACCGATGCTGCTCGGATCGAGCGGAGGCGGCGGGTTCATGGCCGTCCTCACGCAAGAGAACATGGCTCCGGCGGAGGAATTCCTGCGAGCGGCCGCGGCGGAAGCGGCCAGCTTGTCGGGAGGCAGGCTGCGGCTGGTCTGGGCGCACACCGCGAATCTCGGCGATTGGCCGGCCATCCGCAAGCGCTTGGGCGAAGAGCTGGCAAGGCGCCAGGGGACTCTTCCGGAAGCGGCGTCCGCGGACTTCTTCGCGCCGCTCGATCCGGGCGAAATCGAGAATCAAGCCGAGTACTTCGCCGGATTCGCGGCCCGCATCCGCGCCGCTGAACTGCTCAGCTGGTCGCCCGAGACGCCTGCCCGAGTGCTGTCAGGCGAGGGGAAGTTCACCTGGAAGATCGGCTCCGGATACGACGCGATTCCGCTCGCACGGCATACGGCTCTCTCCGACGACGGCTTCGGCCCAGCGGACCTGGCGGTCCTGGCGGGCCGCGCCTCCGGCCATCCCGCCTGGGGCGTGCTCCGCGGTGACATTGATGGATTCGGAATCCGGCTGCGACGCGTGCAGACCATCGAGGATCACATTCAACTCTCCGTGCTGTTCAAGCAGTTCTTTGCGGGCGAGCTGGAAGTCGCCTGCTCGATGCCGGAGTTTTGGCGCAAGGCGACGATCCTATATTCAGGTGGCGACGACTTCGCCGTGTACGGATCCTGGGACGCGCTCCTGTTGCTCGCGCGCGAGCTGCAGCGCCTGTTCCAAAAGTTCGCCGAGGCGCAGTTGAAGGACCTGCCCGGACCGGAAGGCAAGACGATTTCGATGGCGCTCGAAGTCGCGCCGGAGACCGGATCCCCGTTCGCGTTCGTGTACGAGGAAGCCGGCCGGAATCTCGCCGCGGCAAAGTGCGCTGACAAGGACTGCATCCACATTTTTGGCAAGACGGTCGAGTGGGGGCAGTTGACTCACGCCGCCGGACTCAAGGAGATGCTGCTGCGCATGGTTCGCGAGTTTGATTGTCCGCCCGCGTTCCTTGAGGAGCTCGGTGGATTCTACCGCGTGAAGCCGTCGGCAACAAGGCCGGACCGTCCGTGGCGCTACCACCGGCGGCTGGGAGTCGTGCTCGGGTCGCACAAAGACCGCGAGCTGCAAAAGCTGCAGAACTCGCTGATCACCGACGTGATCGGCGGCAGCGCCAATCAAGTGAAGTTGCGCCCCACCGGCCTGGTGGCCGTCTCCTGGGCGCGGATGTTGATGGAGACCCGAGGTTGAGCATGGCAGACGAGCAAAAGGACAGACCGAGACACGACCGCGGAGATCGCGGACCCCACCACCGGGAGGGACGCGGTCCGGACCGTGGTGACCGCGGGCCCGGTGACCGCGGAGGCGACCGTGGCGGACCACGTGACCAGGGCCGCGGCGGACGTCCCGACGGTGCGCCCGAGATTGATCTCGAGAAGCTTCTCTCGGATCCGATTTATCTCGACAACCAGGCGCACGGAGTCGTCTCGCGCATGCGCGACATGGACTCGGGGACCAAGAGCCAGTTGCGCCGCTTCTACAATGCGGTCCGCCGGGCCTGCCGGGCGGCCGACGGCGAGCGCCAGCACGAGTTTGTGATGCTGCGCGCGCGCCTCGCATACACGATCGCACGCCATTCGCTGCGGAGCCTCGACAGCCTCGAGCGGCTGCTGCTCCAGGTGGTCCGCAAGAATGAGCTGCGCGGATACGAGCGGTTCCGCGACCTGTTTGAAGCCATCGTCGCCTACAACGAATAGAGGATATCTGGATGAGTTCGCACACGGCCAAAACTGAGCTGAAGCTGATTGGCAAGCTTCTATTGGATGGGGAATTGCACTGCGAGACCGGCTTGCACGTGGGCGCGGGCAAGGGGTCGCTCGAGATCGGCGGCGCTGACAACCCGGTGGTGAAGGATGCCTTCGGCCGCCCGTACGTTCCCGGCAGCTCGCTGCGCGGAAGGCTCCGGTCCCTTCTCGAACAGTCCAGCGGAATGGCGGTCCCCTCGGAACTGGTGTTCCTGTCGCGGCGGCGCGGCCAGGAAGTACGGATCCATCAGAGTGACCGTCCGGACGACGAGATCTGCCTGCTGTTCGGCCGGAGTCCGATGCGGATGGAGCGCGTGTCAGGCGGCGATGTACCGGCATCGGCGGCGAGTCCCGCGCGGCTGACGGTGTACGACGCGCCACTGGAACCGGCGAGCATCACCGCGCAGATGCGCGAGAACCTCGACGACGAGCTCACCGAGGTCAAGAGCGAGAACTCGATCGACCGGATCACGAGCCAGGCAAATTCGCGCACGCTCGAGCGGGTTCCGGCCGGGGCATGGTTCCGGGTCCGCATGGTGATGGACATTCTGTGCGAGGAGGACAAGGTCCTGCCGGCGCGTCTGGCGGAAGGTTTGCGCCTGCTCGAGGACGATACGCTTGGTGGCGGCGGATCGCGCGGCAACGGCCGGGTCCGGTTCGCGAACCTGTCGGTGCGGTGGCGCGGGCGCGGATTCTACGCGCAGGGCGCCGCGGAGAAGGATCTTCTCTCGGGTGGCGATGCCGGCGCCTTCCAGGCCCTTGCCAATGGAGCGCTGGCCGAGTCGCTGGGCGAGTAGGGACGGATGCCCGCCTGCCTGTTCAAGCTGCGGCCCACGGGGCCATGGCGCCTGGGTCCGGACTCGGGTGCGCGCGACCGTGTGGAGCGCGTGTGCCATAGCGACACGCTGTATTCGGCGGTGTCGCAGGCAATGGTCCAGCTCGGATGGGGTGAAGAGTGGTTCGCGGCCACGGCTCAGGCAAGTCCGGCGGCGGTTCGATTGGGATCGCTCTTTCCGTGGCAGGAGGACGCGTTGTATGCTCCCGTGCCGGGCCACTTGTGGCCGCCTCCCGGTGTGTCGAAGTTGCGTGCGTGGGGAGCGCGGTCGGTTCCAACGTACCTGGTGGGATGGCTCGCGTCGGGCTCTCAATTCAACGAAGAACAATGGGAAGTGGACGGACTGAGTGAGTGCCTTCTGCGCCGCGGCCGCAGGCACGCGGGACCGTTCCGTGTGGCGTTGCGCAGGTTTGCCGCGGTGGACCGGATGGAACATGGATCCATGCAGTTGCACCAGACCGCTTGTCTCGAATTCGCCGACGGAGCGGGACTGTGGTTCGCCGCCGAGTGCGAGGATGACATGTGGGGGGACCGGCTCGAGTCCGCGATCCGCTTGTTGGGGGACTCGGGTATCGGCGGTGAGCGCTCGCTCGGCTGGGGCCATTTTGAAGTCCTTGAGGCGAAGCGGGGTTCGCTGGAGAAGCTGATTTTCGGTCCCCGGTACGATGCGGCGGACGGCGGTGAGCAGGGCTACTGGATGCTGTCGCTCTTGAACCCAGGCCCCGCGGACCGAATTGATTGGGAACGCGGCGCCTATTCCGTGGTGGAACGGCGCGGGCGTGGATTGCGGCCGGTGCGCATGATCCGCGAAGGGTCGGTGCTCATCGCCCAGGATCCGCCGCACGGAGCCGCCCCGGACGTTGCGCCGGAAGGCTCGCCGCATCCGGTTTACCGGGCGGGTTTGGGATTGCCAGTAGCGCTCCCATGGCGGGGGAATCCATGAACTACCGCCTGCAAGTCTTGACTCCGCTGCTGGTGGGCGACGGGCGTTCGCTCTCGCCGATCGACTACATGGTCTGGCGCGACCAGGTGAATGTCCTCAACCAGGAGAGGATCTTCAAGCTGCTGTCCAGGGGTCCGCGGCTCGACGGCTACCTGAACCAGTTGCGCCGGGCCGAGAAGCTGGATTTCGCCACCTGGGGAGGATTCGCGCAGAACTACGCCGGACGCCGCATCGGGTTCGAGCACCACAGCCTCACGAAACATTGGGAATCTACGAGAGCCGAATACTGCCATATCCCCGTGTTCGCTTCGGTGGCCGCCGGGCCGTACGTGCCGGGAAGCGCGCTCCGCGGTGCGCTGCGGACCGCGTTGATCGCCTCGCGGGTCAATGCCGGATTGCTATCGACGATCGATCAGGCACAGGACCCTCGCGTGGCGCGCCGTCCTGGCGACCTGACTGAGCGCCACGCCGACATGATGCGTGCGCTGCCCGTTTCCGATTCGTGCGTGGCCGCGCGCGACCGGTTCAAGGTCTACATGGTCCGGGTGTCGTCCCTCACCGGCGTTGGACCCAAGTACACGCAGACCTGGAAGCCGAATCCAGTATTCGCCGAGATGGCCGAGCCGGGAACCGAGTTCCGCGGCGCCATCAGCGAGCGCGCCTTCTTCCAGGACGCGGTCTCGATGGAGAGCCTTCGCTGGAAGGAGAAGCCGTCAGTAAGCGCTCTGTTTGAAGCCGCGAATCAGTACGCCGGGTTGGCGCTCGCGAGCCACGAAAGCTATGCCGCGACGGCTGGCCTCGCCGACCTGGGGCGGACGGTTGCGGCTCTGCGAAGCCGCCTGGCTGAAGTGAAGGAGAACGGCAAAGGCTGCCTGCTTGCGCTTGGCTGGGGAACGGGAATCTACGGGAAGACCGCATGGCCTAAACTCGACGACGAGACTTACCGGCGGATTCTGTCGCGGCATGCCGTCTATGCACGTGCCATCCGCACCGGCCTGCCGTTTCCCAAGACCAGACGGGTCGTGTTCATGGGCGACAAGCCCGTGTCGCTGCCGGGGTGGGTCCTGGTGGAAGGTGAATAGTGCGGAACATCAATATCGCGATGTTGGGCTCGGGGTTCGTCGCCGAGTTCTACATGCAGGGACTGGCCAACGTCAACGGCCATCAAGTCGCCGTGAACTACTCACGTTCGTCCAAGCGGGCAAAGGCGTTCGCGGCGCGGTGGGGAATACCGGAATCAACCACTGACCTCGCTGGCGTGATCGCGCGGGACGGCATCGACCTGTTCATCATCGCGCTTCCAAACGAGGAACATGAGTCCACCGCGTTGTTGCTGGCCTCCAGGAAGCGGAACCAGGTGTGCACGAAGCCGTTGGCGCGCAACCGGGCTGAGGCCAAGCGGATGCTCGCGGCGGCGGTGAAGTCGGGTGCCATGCATGGATACGCTGAGACGGAAGTGTTCTCGCCGTGCGTGGTGAGGGCGCGCGAGACAATCGAGGCGGGCGGGATCGGACGGGTGCTGTGGGTCCGGTCACGCGAGTCACACTCGGGCCCGCATTCGCAGCACTTCTGGGATGTCGAGAAGACCGGAGGCGGTGCGATGAACGACCTGGCCTGCCATTGCGTCGAAGCCGCGCGGTACTTCTTTGGCAAAGAGAACAAGGTGGCCGAGGTGATGGCCTGGGGCGCCAACCTGGTCCACGCGGCGAAGACCAAAGGCGAGGACAATGCGCTCCTCGTCTTGAAGTTCGAAAGCGGGGGAATCGCCCACTGCGAGCTGAGCTGGACCACGAGAGGCGGACTCGACTTGCGCAACGAGATCCACGGTTCAGAGGGTTCGATTTTCACCGACGTGACCCGTGGGACTCCGATCACATCGTTCACCGGCAAACCCTCCGGATACGTGATCGAGAAGGCGGACCTCGATTTCGGCTGGACGCGTCCGCTTCCCGAAGAGGCGTTCGCCTATGGCTATCAGGCCGAGATGCGCCATTTTGTCGAGTGCGTCCGCGACGGACGCCTGCCGCGCGAGACGTACGAGGATGGTTACATCGTCAACTGCATTCTGGACGCGGGCTACCGGTCAATGAAGTCGAAGCGGTGGGTGCGGGTCAGGACCTGATCATCCACCACAACATTTCTTGTACTTCTTGCCGGACCCGCATGGACACGGCTCGTTGCGGCCTACCTTGCTTGTGGTAACCACGGGCTCGGGTTTGCCGAGAATCGACAGCCGCATCTCGCATGCCGTGTTGACGATGGCCTCCTCCTCCTCGCTCAGCCCGTTCGCAAGGTCCTCGACCCGGTCGCGCAGATCGTCCAGGCCGGCGGGTGTGGTCTTGCCGGGAGCCGCCATGATCCAGGCATGCAGGGCTTGCTCGCGGAACCTTTCGTCGAGCAGCGCGGCCTCGATCTCAGGCAGCGCCCGCTCGATCATGAGCATCCCGGCAGCCTCGATCGCGTGTCGCCGCACTTCGTCCGGCAATAACTCGTCTAGGCTCTCCATCACCTGTGGCGCGAAACTGTAGTCCGCCGAGCGCCACATTGCCTCGAGCGCCTTGGGCCGCAGCGCCATGTCGGTGTACGCCGCGCGGATCAGCGGGCCAATAGCCGGCACATCGTAGTACATGTAGGCCGCGCCCAAGGCTACGCTGGCAAGCTCAACCGCACTCAGCTCCCGGTCGGTGACCGCCTTTCGGAACGCCTGTTGCACGGCGAGATCGGCGATATCATCGCGCAGCGCTTCCCAGGCAACACACCGCACCGCAAGCGACGGGTCTCTTTTGGCCATGGCCAGGATCCGCCGCCGCTCCTCAACGTCGTGTTCCCTGTATTGTTTGGCTCTGAGCGCCGAGACCCGGTGCGGTTCGTAGGAGCTGTCAAGAAACTTCGCCAGATCTCCATCGGGCAGCTCTTCCAAATCCGGTTCAACAGTCTCCTCGTAGTCGGCATAGATGTCATACGGATCCGCTTCGGGGCCGGTCTCGGGCTCGGCCTGGAAATGCTCTTCGTACATCTGAAGCAGCAGTGGCTGGTCTTCCTCCGGGGCCGCGCGGATGCGATCGAGAATCCGCGAATCCGGAATTCCCAAGCAGGCGAGCTCGAACAACAGATCGTCGGCCCCCTCCTCGATGGTGTCATGGAGATCGAGCAGCGGTTGGACCGCCGGCTTGCCGATCCGCGCCAACACCGCGCTCAGGTCCTCCGTCACCTCGTCCGGGTAAGCGCGCATCTCCGCGATCAGGAAGGGAAGAGCCGGCAGTGGGTCGGGCATCGCCCGGAAAATCCGGATCAGATCCTCATCAATCATGCAGTCGTCCGGTTCGATTTCCAAGGCGTACCGCAGGATGCCGGGCATGGTCCGCTCCGGATCGCTGAGCAACGCGCGAACCAGACGGCGGTCGAATGCGATCCGGAAATCGCTGGCGGCCACAAGCAGATCGTAGGCGTCCGTGCTGCCGTACTCATCCGGCGTAATGACGACGGACATCTTACCGGGCCGACGCCAATTGGACCAGCTCGGCCGACGAAGCCGCCACGGCCTGGGCGTCCTCGAGCGAGAACTCCTCCACCTTCGACGACATGTTCATCGAGCAGAACTTGGGTCCGCACATCGAACAGAAGTGGGCGTCCTTGAAGCCTTCCTCGGGGAGCGTCTCGTCGTGCATCGATTGCGCCGTCTCCGGATCGAGGGCCAGTTCGAACTGCCTGCGCCAGTCGAACCGGTACCGGGCCCGGGACAGCTCATCATCGCGGTCGCGCGCGCCGGGCCGGTGGCGCGCGATGTCGGCCGCATGGGCGGCGATCTTGTAGGCGATAATGCCCTGCTTCACGTCTTCCTTGTTCGGAAGCCCAAGGTGTTCCTTGGGCGTGACGTAGCACAGCATCGAGGCGCCATACCAGCCGATCATTGCCGCGCCGATCGCCGAAGTGATGTGATCGTAGCCCGGCGCGAAGTCCGTCACCAGCGGACCCAGCGTGTAGAAGGGCGCTTCGTAGCACATCTCCTTTTCCTTCTCCACCTGCATCTGGATCTGGTCCATCGGGATGTGGCCCGGACCCTCGATCATCACCTGCACATCGTGATCCCACGCCACGCGCGTCAGCTCGCCCAGCGTCTTCAACTCGGCGAACTGCGCCTCGTCGCTTGCGTCGGCGACCGACCCCGGCCTCAAGCCGTCCCCGAGCGAGAAGCTCACGTCGTGCTTCTGGAAGACTTTGCAGATCCGGTCGAAATTCTCGTATAGGAAATTCTGGCGGTGGTTCTTTACCATCCACTCCGCCAGGACGCTTCCCCCGCGGCTCACGATCCCGGTGACCCGCTTGGTGGTCAGCGGCACGTATTGGATCAGCACGCCGGCATGGATCGTCATGTAGTCGACGCCCTGTTCGGCCTGCTCCTCGATCACTTCCAGCATCACGTCAATGGTGAGGTCCTGGACGCGGCGCACGCGGGCGAGCGCTTCATAGATCGGCACCGTGCCCACCGGTACGGGCGACTCGGCGATGATCGCGCGCCGGATCAGCGGGATGTCGCCGCCGGTTGACAGGTCCATCACCGTATCCGCGCCGTACTTGACGCAGTAGTGGAGCTTTTCGATCTCCTCGCTGATGTTCGACGTGGTGGCCGAGTTGCCAATGTTGGCGTTGATCTTGCACTTGGAGGCCACGCCGATCGCCATCGGCTCCAGCGCGTGGTGGTTCAGGTTGGCGGGAATGATCATACGCCCGCGCGCCACCTCCGATCGCACCGTTTCCACTGGCAGGCTCTCGCGCCGCGCCACGTATTCCATCTCCTCGGTGACGACGCCCTTCCGGGCATAGTGGATCTGGGTGCGGACCGGATCCTGCGCGCGCTTGCGGGTGTATTCAGCTCGGGTCATGAAACCTCCTCAAAGGGTCAAGTTTAGCGCGCCGGGCGGCGGAGCCGGTACTCGCGTCCCCGCCAGCGGATCGTCGTGGTCCGGGCGGATGCGAAGAACGAGTACAGCCATACCCAGGTGCCGAGCGGCACGAACCCGGTGTGGACCCATCCGTAGCGGTCAAACCAGGCCGCGTGCGCCGGACCCAGGCACTGCCGCGCCCACTGCGCACGCCGCGCGCCGTTCCACATCCCCGCGCCGAGGATCACGGCGAGCACAGCCAGACGCGCGGGGGATGGCGCGATCAGGGCCCCCAGCATCGCACCACAGTAGATCAGGTGGGCGATGAAACCCACCCACCAGATCCGCGGACTGTAGACCCGCGTGATGATCATCTGCCGCTCGATCCAGCCGAGGAACTCGCGGGCGGCGGTGCGGTCGAGCGACGGGACCATCGCTCCGGGGGCGAAGGCGATCCGCAGTCCCGCGGCGCGGACCGCGTGCGAGATCCGGAAGTCGTCGGACACGGTTCCGTGCCAGAACCCCGGCACATCGATCTGCTGGAACACCTCCCGGCGGATCGCCATCGCGCCGCCCCAGGCGAATCCGTTGTCCGCGCCGCGGAATCCTCCCGCGATCACGCCGTTCCAAACGCTGCGCATCAAGGACCAGAATCCGGCCGGGGGATCCGGCGCATGCCAGCGGTAGCCGGTCGACATTCCAACACCGTACTCACGCAACGGCGCCACCAGAGCCCGTAACCAGCGCGGCTGGACGCGGCCGTCCGAGTCGGCGAAGGCGAGGATTTCGGAATGCGCACTTGCCGCTGTGACCGCGGCGAGCAGGTTGTTGATCTTCTCTCCGTTCGCCGGATCGCCCTCTCCGGCTTCGACGATACGGGCGCTTGGCGGTGCGGCGTGGTCGGGCAGGTCCGCGCGAGACCGTACGGCAATGATCAGCTCGTAGTGGGGGTAGTCGAGCGAGGCGAGGCTGGCGAGGTTCTGGGCCAGTCCGTCATCCCAGCCCTTTACCGGGACGATGACGGTGGCCGGTGGGCAATCGGAGTCCAGCAGTCGTTCGGACAGTCGCTGTGCGGCGTAGGCGTGGCGCGCGGAGGATCCTCGTAGGGAGAGGAGCGCGAGCAGCAGCGCGAGTCCCAGGAGGATGTCGGCGGGCAAGGTTCCAGGCTAACACCTGGCCGGACTTGACGCCGCCGCGCGTTGATCAGGGCTTGGCTCCGGCGGCGGCGCGCAGGGCTGTCCGGTCGCGGCGAAGGGACTCGAGATTGGCCTCGGAGACCGACTCCAGCGCATCCTTGATGAGCCTGTAGTTGGCAATCCACTGCCGGACCTGGGGAAGCTGAGCGGCGGTGAGGCTGATCTGCTTGGTCTTGCCGCCTGGATAGGTGACAGTGACGAACCACTGAGGATGCCCAACGCCGGTTGCGCACTTGGAGCCCCCGCTGGAATGGAAAGTGGTGCGCTCAAACAGAGAGCCGCGGAGAATCTGATCAAGAGGGGGAAGGTCGAGGCGGCCCGAAACCGGGATCCTCTGCGATCCCCTGGAGCGTCTCCAGGAACTGATCCAACCCGGTGGACTTGTCAAAAAAATAGGCCGCGCCCCGTTCCAACGACCGCTGGCGATGCTCCTCATCCGCATGGTTGGTCAGCACGATCACCCTTGGCGGGTCCGGCAGCCGGTTCAGCGCCGCCAGAACATCCCATCCCGAGCCTCGCTCCAACTGCAGGTCAAGGATCACGAGCCCGGGCCGCAGCCGCTCGATCTCGCCACACGCGTGGGGTGCGTCGGCCGCCGCGCCGCTCCACGCCAGCCCTGGAATCTCTTTGATCACCGACGCCAGGCGCTCGCGCAGCAGGCGCGAATCCTCCACCACAAACACTTCAACCGGACGTGCACTCGCCAAATTCAACTTGACGGCCTCAAGGCAAGCGTACCGGGATTCCGCACGCGCCGGAAGCGGACAAAGACCGTCTCTGTGCCGGCGTTTGTCCTACACGGCTCAGGCTGGCCGGACCACCGCGCTCACCGGACCCGATCCCACCGGAATCATCGTCAAGAGCGAAGCCTTCTTGTTCCGCCGCGCCGTCAAAGTTGGAATGTGTAGAACCGCCATGTCGCCCGACAACCGGTTCAGCACACACGCAAATTGCCGGTCCGGCGTGATGGCGATATGATGCGGCTCGCGCCCCACCTGGGCTTGGCCCATCAGCTTCTGGTTCTGAATGTCAATGATGGAAACATCGCCCGACTGCGGATTCGCGATGAACAATGTGTCGCCCGCCACCGCCAGCGCGCCTGGCGCCCTTCCGGCCAGCATGTAGTTGCCGACTTCGGTCCAGAACGGATATACAGTCACCACCGCGTCGGCGCCGTCACCGGTGACGAACAACTGGCCACCGTCCTCGTTCGGACAAATGCGGTCGGGCCGCACCGCCAGCGGCAGGCGCACCGCCACCCGGTCCTGCATTGCGTCGAAGATGACCAGTTCACGCGCATCGAGACCCGCGGCGATCAGGTGTCTGCCGTCCTTTCGAAACAGGACTTGGCCGGGATCCCGGGCCACCTCGGCAAACCGGGTGCCTTGCTTCCGGATCAACACGACGCCGCCCGGCTCCCGCACGGAGATCGCCACAGTGCCCGCTGTCTCCCGGTCCGGGGGCGCGAAAGCGAGGTCGGCTGGAATGCCCGGCAGTGCAATGCGTTCCTGGACCTTCAGGTCCGCACTCAATCGCAACGCCAATCTCTGTTCACGGCACAATACCCAAATAGCATCGCCGCCCGGGGCGAATCGCACGAGCGATGCCGGAGCCGGAAGGACCACTTTCCGGGCCACCACGAGCCGGCTCGAATCGATTTCATGGAGCGTGCCCGTGGCCGGAGTTAATGCGAGCGTTTGCCCTGTCCGCGGATCGGCGATCACATCGGAGGGATCCGCGCCGAGCGGAATGTGCTTGATTAGCGCGAGAGCGGTCAGATCCACCGCGGCCACGGCGCCGCCCGCCGAGTTGGCAATCAGCGCGAATCCCCGGTATCCAACGGGCTGCTTCTCCCGTCCGCACGACCAGGCGGCTCCCACGGCGGCCGCGAAGGCCCGGCGCGTCATGGCGCGCGGCTCTCGTAGATCTCGCGATTGATCGAGTCCAGCACTCCGTTGAGGAAGCTCATCGACTCATCGCTCGAAAAACGCCGGCCGAGCTCCATGGCCTGGTCGATCACCACCGCGGCCGGAGTCTTCATGTTGCGCATTTCCCATACAGCCAGACGCAGGATGTTGCGGTCGACCACAGGCATGCGGTCGATGCGCCAATGTTCGGAGTGGCGCGCGATCAACTGGTCAAGCTCGGTTGCCTCGGCCGCCGCGCCCGTTGCAAGCTGCTCGGTAAATCCATCGCCGGGCTCCACCGGTTCGGCTTCGTCTGAGGCCAGCGAACCGTAAAACCCGCGGATCGCATCTTGAATCGGAATCTTGCGAACGTCCCAGGCGAAGAGCATCTGCAGAGCCTGTTCACGGGATTTGAAGCGGGAGGGCATCGGTCAGGCGGCGCCGGAACTGCCCTCAAGAAACGGGAATTCACGTGCCTATGGGATAATTGAGGTTCCACCCCATTTTAGCGCATGGATCCCGCCTTCATCCGCAATTTCTCCATCATTGCGCACATCGATCACGGCAAGTCGACTTTGGCGGACCGCCTCCTGGAGTACACCGGAGCGCTGTCCGAACGCGAAATGATGGCCCAGGTTCTCGACTCGATGGATCTCGAGCGCGAGCGTGGCATCACCATCAAAGCCCATGCCGTCCGTCTCGACTACAAAGCCGATGACGGAAACCAGTATCAGCTCAACCTGATCGACACGCCCGGCCACGTCGACTTCAGCTACGAGGTCTCGCGCAGCCTTCAGGCATGCGAGGGCGCGCTGCTGGTGGTAGACGCATCGCAGGGCGTCGAAGCGCAGACGCTCGCCAACACCTACCTCGCGCTGCACCACAACCTCGAGATCGTCCCGGTGATCAACAAGATCGACCTGCCCTCGGCTGATCCCGACCGCATCCGCGAGCAGATCGAGACCGTCATCGGACTCGATGCTTCAGGAGCCGTCCTCGCCAGCGCCAAGAACGGCATCGGAGTCCGCGAGATTCTGGAATCGGTGGTTCACCTGGTGCCGCCGCCCAAGGGCGATCCGGAGGCGCCGCTCCGGGCGTTGATTTTCGATTCGTGGTTCGATCCATACCGCGGTGTGATCATTCTGCTGCGCGTCGTCGATGGCCGGATCCGCATGGGGCAGAAGATCCGGTTGTGGTCGAACGGACGTGCATACGAAGTGGAGGGGCTCGGATACCAGTCGCCCAAGCCGGTTCCACTTGACGAGCTTTCGGCGGGCGAGGCGGGCTACATGCACGCCAACATCAAGACCGTGTCCGACGCGCAGGTAGGCGACACGATTACCGACGACCGGAAGCCTGCCGCCACGCCGCTGCCGGGATTTGAGCAGATCAAGGCGATGGTGTTCGCGGGCCTATATCCGGTGGAGTCGCATGAACACGGGATGCTGCGCGAGGCGCTCGAAAAGCTGCGCTTGAACGATAGCGCGTTGTCGTTCGAGCCCGAGAATTCAGTCGCGCTCGGATTCGGATTCCGCTGCGGGTTCCTTGGCCTGCTGCATATGGAGATCGTTCAGGAGCGGCTGGAGCGCGAGTTCAACATCGACCTGATCACCACGGCGCCTGGCGTGCGGTACAAGGTGACGCTGCGCGGCGGAGAAGTGGTGGAAGTCGATAATCCGACGCGGTTCCCCAATCCCGCCGACATTGAGACGATTGAGGAGCCGATCATCGAAGCGACGGTGATCACGCGCGAGGAGTACCTGGGCGAGATCCTCAAGCTGCTCGAGGAAAAGCGCGGAACGCAGAAGAAGTTCGAGTACATCGGCACGGGCCGTGTGCTGCTGGCCTATGAGCTGCCGTTGAACGAGATCGTGCTGGACTTTTACGACCGGCTGAAATCGGCCTCGCGCGGCTATGCGTCGCTCGACTACCACCTGGCGGGCCACCGCGTCTCGCCGATGGTGAAGCTCGACGTGCTGGTGGCCGGCGACCCGGTGGACGCGCTGTCGATGATCGTCCACCGCGAGTTCGCCTACGACCGCGGCAAGGTGCTGATCGAGCGGCTGCGGAAGCTGATCCCGCGCCAGATGTTCGAGGTCGCGCTACAGGCGGCGATCGGGAGCAAGGTCATCGCGCGGGAGACGATCCCGGCGATCCGGAAGAACGTGCTGGCCAAGTGCTACGGCGGCGACATCACGCGGAAACGGAAGCTGCTCGAAAAGCAGAAGGAAGGCAAGCGGCGGATGAAGCGGGTGGGCAGTGTCGAGATTCCGCAGGAGGCATTCTTGGCGGTCCTGCAGGTGGGAGGGTCGGACAGTGAGGATTGAGCGGATTTTGAGCTGAGGCGGACCGCGCGTGCCACACATTGAAAGAGATGTCCTACAAGCCTGCGAGGAGGGTAACCGGGAAGGTTCCGTAGAATGGTTCAATCCGCTCCAGCTTTGGCGGACCGCGCGGAAAGTAAAGAACGCGTCGACGATCGCATCTCACGCCGACCATCGCGAGGTCCAGGCGGGCTTTGCGCGGATTCACTACTGGCCCGACATTCCATCGTTCCACGACTTTTCGGACCGAACGGAGTTTTCGTTCGACTTTGCCGCCGACACGGGAGACGGCTGGCGAGCAACGCGGGCCGTCGCGGACCTGATGCTTCGCGACAAGTTGCACGTAAAAGATTCGCTGTCGCTGGACAGGTGTGCGAACCGGAGACATCCTTGACAAGTGTGCCGGTGGGCGGTTGACACAAACGAAGGGCAACCGGGGGACAGCGG